>Ga0070741_10001111_pt1 | contig 85947 bp, 81 predicted proteins | sample Coa_R1_4_FD_66440 | JGI IMG/M metagenome (GOLD analysis project Ga0070741, IMG submission 66440) | Surface soil microbial communities from Centralia Pennsylvania, which are recovering from an underground coalmine fire - Coalmine... | ecosystem: Environmental > Terrestrial > Soil > Unclassified ... | reverse complement strand
TCCACGCGCACTTCTACCAGCCGCCCCGGGAGAACCCCTGGACCGAGGAGGTGCCCCGGGAGCCGTCGGCGGCGCCGTTCCACGACTGGAACAGCCGGATCTCGGCCGAGAGCTACCGCCCCAACGCCTTCGCCCGCATCCTCGACGGTGACGGGCGGGTCCTGGCCATCGTCAACAACTACGAGGAGCTGTCGTTCAACGTCGGGCCCACGCTGATGTCGTGGCTGGAGCGCCACCAGCCCGACGTCTACGGCCGGATCCAGGAGGCCGAGGCGGGCGGGGGGGCCATCGCCCAGGCCTGGAACCACATGATCCTGCCGCTGGCCGACGAGCGCGACGTCCGCACCCAGATCCGCTGGGGCCTGGCCGACTTCCGTCACCGCTTCGGCCATGACGCCAAGGGGATGTGGCTGCCGGAGACGGCCGTCAACCAGGAGGTTCTGGCCATCCTGGCCGAAGAGGGCGTCGGCTTCACCGTCCTCGCTCCCGGCCAGGTGGCCGGCATCCGCCCGCTGGCCGGGCGGGCCAGCCGCTCGCTGGCCGCCGTGCCCAACCGGGAGTGGATCCCGGTCGACGGCGACCATCCCGTCGACACCCGGGTCGCCTACCGGTTCGTCCACCCCGAGAACCCCGGGCTCGGCGTCGACCTCGTCGTCTACCACGGCCCCCTGTCGCACGCCCTGGCCTTCGAGTCGGTGACCAGCGAGCGCCTGGTCGACCGGGCGACGAGCGCCGCCGGCCGGCGGGGCGGGCTGGTGGCCATCGCCCTCGACGGCGAGACGTTCGGCCACCACCACAAATGGGCCGACCGGGCCCTGGCCTACGCCCTGACCGCCGAGGCGCCCCGGCGGGGCCTCGAGGTCACCAACCTGGCCCGGTGGCTGGAGCGAAACCGCCCGCTGTACGAGGCCGAGGTTCACGAGAGCGCCTGGTCCTGCGCCCACGGCGTCGGCCGGTGGTCGGCCGACTGCGGCTGCCACACCGGCGGCCCCGAGGGGGCCAACCAGCAGTGGCGGGCCCCGCTGCGGGCCGCCCTCGACCACCTGCGGGACACCGGCGTCGAGGTGTTCGAGCGCCGGGGCCCGGCGCTGTTCGCCGGCGGCGACCCCTGGGCCGCCCGCGACGCCTACGTCGACGTCCTCATCGGCGCCGTCTCCCGGGAGCAGTTCGCCGCCCGGTGGGTGGCGCCCGGCGCCGACCCCGTCCTGGCCTTCACGCTGCTCGAGGCCCAGCGCAACGCCATGCTGATGTACACGTCGTGCGGCTGGTTCTTCTACGACCTGGCCGGCCTCGAGACCGTGCAGGTCCTCCGCTACGCCGCCCGGGTCTGCGACCTGCTGGTCGAGGCGGGCGAGCCCTCACCGGAGCCGGCGCTGCTGGAGCGGCTGCGCCACGCCCACAGCTTCGAGGAGGGCGACGGGCGCCGCATCTGGGCCGCCCACGTCGCCCCCGCCCGGGTCGACGCCGGGCGGGTCGCCGCCCACCTGGCGCTGGGCGCCCTGTTCGACCTGCCCGACCCGGCCGGCGGCCGGATCGGCGGCTTCGACGTCGAAGTCCTCGACCGGGGCCGGGCCGCCCACCCGTCGGCCCTCGACCCCGGCTGGATGCCGCCCAACGTCCGCCGCCGGCCCGACCCGGCCGCCCTGGCCTGGCGCCGGGTGCGCCTCGTCCACCGGCGGACGGGCCGGGTCCACGACCTCGTGGCCGTGGCCCTCCAGCTCGGCCACCTGGAGGCCATCGGCGCCGTCCGGGCCGCCGACTGGCCGGCCGACGCCGCCGCCCTGGCCGGGCTGCAGGCCGGCATCGAGGCCGGCCGGTCCGACGACGAGCTCGTCACCCACCTGGCCGACACGTTCCTGCAGGGGGGCACCCCCGGGGCCCCGGGTCTGCCGGGCGGCACCTCCGGGACCGCCTTCGACGTCGCCGCCCTGCTGCCCGAGGCGGCCGAGGCACTGCTCGACCGGGCGGCGGCCCGGCTGGCCGACCACCTGGCCGCCGCCGCCGAACCGTTCCTGTCGGCCGCCCAGTGGGCCGCCCTGGCCAACCGGGAGCTGGCCGGCGGCGGGCCGGGCGCCCCCGAGTGGCCCTTCGCCCTGCGGGGCTCGGCCGAGACGGCCCTGGCCCACGCCACCGAGCGGCTGCTGGCCGCCGGCGACCTCGACGCCGCCGTCACCCTGGCCCGCCGGGCCCGGGCGCTGGGGCTCGGTGTCCTGGCCTCGCCGGCCGGGGCCACTGCCCGCCAGTCGGTCAGCGACGCCGTCCTGGCCGCCGTCCGGCGGGCCGTCGACCACGGTGCGGCCGGGGCCGGCGAGGCGACCAAGGCGGCGCTCGACACGCTGGCGCTGGCCAAGGAGCTGGGGATCGAGCCCGACCTCGACCGGGCCCAGGAGCTGGTCTACGACACGGTCCGGGCCTCGGGCCGCCCCGACCTGGCCGACCTGGCCGACGCCCTCCACCTCGCCCCGGCGCTGTTCGAGGCCCGGCGCGACGACGGGGTGCAGGCCTCCGCCTGAGCCGGGGCCTTCTCCGTTACGAGAGGCGCGCCACGGATGTACGCCGTTTCAGGCGGCGTTCGCCCGCAGGGCGGCGAAGTCGCCGGCCCACTGGGCGGTGCGGCCGATGTAGGCCGTCTGGGCGGCGGTGCCCGTCCGCCCGTAGACGCCCTCGTAGCCCGGCGAGCAGTACCCGTCGGACGGGAAGCAGTAGGGCGTGGCCGGTTCGATCTGGGTGCCCTCGTGCCATTCGTTCCAGCTGGTGACGCTGACGACGTCGGCCCCGGCGGCCAGGGCTGAGCGCCACAGCGTGTCGTAGCGGGCGCCGCCGGCGGCGTCGACCACGCCGAGCTGCGGCGCTCCCGACCGGCGGGCGTCGAAGCCGGGCGCGACCGACGGGGAGCACAGCAGGCGGCGCTGGCGGGCGGCGGCGCAGGTGGCGGCCATCTCGGGCGCGCCGTAGCGGACGGCGTCGTAGGTGTAGATCCCGTCGAAGCCGGCCGTGGCGGCGTAGTCGGCGAAGCTCCCCGACAGCATCGAGGCGAGGTCGCCGGTTTCGGCGAAGAAGCGGAAGCCGGGATTGGCGGCGACGACCGGCGCCCACTCGGCCGCCGACCCGGCGGTGTCGGCCTGGTACACGTAGACCTCGGTGATCCCCAGCCCCCGGAGGTAGTTGAGGTCGGAGGCCACCGTCGCCACCGTCCGGCCCTTGTAGGGCTCGAGGTGGACGGCGAGGTGCAGGCCGGCCGCCTTCACCGCCGAGACGACCCCGGGGAGCGCCCAGTCCTCGTAGGACCCCTGGCCCCACCAGGAGCTGACCACGGTGTCGACCCCCGAAGCCGCCATCTGGCGGGCCTGGCGGGCCAGGACGGCGGGGTCGAGCGAGCTGTACACCCCGTCGGCCGGGTAGAAGTTGCCCCCGATGTCGGCCGGGGGGGCGTGGCCATTCTGCTCCCAGTGGCGCCACCCGGCCCGGGGGTCGACGCCCGGCACCGAGTACCAGGGATAGAAGAAGATCGACACCTCGGCCGGCTCCACCACCGGGCGGGGGGCCAGGGCCACGATCGGGGCGGCGAGGCGCAGCCCGCCGAGGCTGCCGGAGAAGGCGGCGTCGCCGTAGCTGAAGACGCCGCCGTCGGCGCCGACCAGCCAGTAGCCGAGGCCCCGGGGCGCGGCCGCCACCGACACCACCGGGCCGGCCAGCCGCAGCCCCCCGGCCGAGCCGGCGAAGGGGGCGTCGCCGAAGGAGAAGATCCCGCCGTCGGCGGCGGCCAGCCAGTAGCCCCGCCCGCCCGGCGTGGCGGCCATCCCGACGATCGGCGCCCTGAGCTTCGTCCCGCCCGTCCCGCCCCGGGCCACGGCGTCGCCGAAGGCGATGATCCCGCCGTCGGCCGCCACCAGCCAGTAGCCGTTGCCCGTCGGGGTGGCGGCCATTCCCACCACCGGCCGGGCCAGGCGCTGCCCGCCGGCGGATCCGAAGAATCCGGCGTCGCCGAAGGCGAACACCCCACCGTCCGACGCCACCAGCCAGTAGCCCCGCCCCGACGGCGTCGGGGCCATGGCCACGATCGGCTTCACCAGCCGGATGGCCCCGGTCGAGCCGAAGAACCCGGCGTCGCCGAAGGCGAACACCCCACCGTCCGACGCCACCAGCCAGTACCCCCTGCCGGTCGGGGTGGCGGCCATGGTCACGATCGGCCGGTTGAGGGGCCGGCCGCCCATCGAGCCGTAGAACGGCGCACCGAAGGCGAACACGCCGCCGTCGGAGCCCGCCAGCCACGTCCCGGCGCCGGCCGGCGTCGGGGCGGCGGGGGCGGCGCCGGAGAGCGGCGTGGCCCCGGCCGGTCCGGCCGGGAGGGCGGCGGGCAGGAGCGCCGTGACGGCCGCCAGGGCGAACAGCCAGAGGAGAAGTCGTCGCCGAGTACCCATAGTGGTACCCGACACACTAAGAGTGGTTTTGCCCCGTCAGAAGCGGGCGCGCGCCGTTCCGAACCCTTTGCCCCGCTTCGCTGTTGAACGGAGCCTGCCGGTCGGAGGCGAGCCGGGCCTGTCGTGGGCACAGGTCCGGCGCCCGCGGTCGAGGTGTTCGCCGCTGGGGCCGGAACACTCGGATCCAGACGAGAGAGGGAGAGAGAACCCGGGGTGCTCCGGCCCGACGGCAGCGGCGTTGAGCCCGCACCTACCCACCGGCCCGGGCGGCAAACCAGAAATCGTCGAAAAATTCCGGGCGCCCGCCGGGGATCAGTTGAGGGACGGGTCGGGCGGGCAGAGGGCGAACATCGCCAGGCGCCCGCCCTGGCGCCGGAGCACGTCCTCCCACAGCGTCTCGGGATCGGCGGTCAGGGCGTCGGCGGGTTCGGCGTCGACCACGAACCAGGCGCCTTCGGCGATCTCGCCCTCGAGCTGGCCCGCCGCCCACCCGGCGTAGCCGGCGAAGAGGCGGACGGCGTCGATCCCCCGGGGCGGGCCGCCCATGTTGGCCAGCCCGATGTCGCCCAGCAGGGGCTGGAACCCCTCGGCCCCGCCGTCACCGAGGCGGGCGACGCAGATGACGGCGGTCCGGCTGACGGGGCCGCCGACGAACACCACCGGCGGTTGGGCGGCCAGCAGATCCCAGCCCTCCCAGTCGGCGCCGGCCTCGTCGAGGTCGGTCCCGCTCGGCCGGTTGAGGACGAGGCCGACCGCTCCCTCGGGCGTGTGCTCCAGCATGAGCACCACCGTCCGGTCGAAGTTCGGATCGCCGAGCGCCGGGGTCGCCACCAGTAGCCGGGCCCGGAGGGAGACGAACACCGGCGGATCATCGCGCGCCCGGCGGTGCCGGTCAGATCTGCGGGATCGGCCCCGGATCGGGTTCGGGCATGGGCGGCCGGTCGGGCAGCGGGTCGGGTTCGGGGAAGGGCTCCCGGGGCGGGAAGGGCTCGCCGGGGCGGCCGTCGGGCCCGGGGTCGGGGTCGATCCGGGGGAAGGGGTCGGGGGCCAGGTCAGGCCGCTCCGGCGCCACGGTCAGGGTCGGGGTCATGGTTGCGGTCATGCCCGACGTCTACCCGGAGCGCCCGGCCCCGGAACTGATGGACGCCCGTGTCGACGATCCAGTCGTGACCCCACTCCATCACCGGCCGGCCGAGGCCGGCCGCCGCCCGCAGGACCGGGCGGCGCAGTTCCATCTCCCAGGCCAGCCGGGCCGTCGACCCGCCGTCGCCGCCGGCCGGGGAGCCGACCTCGAGGCGGGCGGGCCCGGCCAGATCGCCGTCGACGACCGCCTCGACGAGGCGCCCGGGGACCAGGTCGGTGACGACGACCGTGAACCGCAGCGTGTAGGGCACCGGCGCCCGCACCACGCAGGTCGACCGGCCGCCGGGGACCAGCCCGTCGCCGGAGAACTCCCGCAACCACGGCCACCAGCGGCGGAAGTCGTCCGTCCGGGTGAGCGCGGCCCAGAGGTCGTCGGGCCCGACGGTGAAGGCGAACGTCCGGTCGAAGGTGAAGGGCCGCAAGAGTCCGGAGGCTAACGGTCACAGGTCACGGGCACACTGGAGGGGTGAGCACCCCCGGGCAGAAGCTCCAGCGCTACCAGGAGATGCGCGACTTCGGCGCCACCCCGGAGCCGTCGGGCGCCGAGCCCGCCGCCGGCCACGGTGGGCTGCCCCGCTTCGTGGTGCAGGAGCACCACGCCACCAGCCTCCACTGGGACCTGCGGTTCGAGCGCGACGGGGTCCTGGCCAGCTGGGCCGTGCCCCGGGGCATCCCCCCCGACCCGAAGCAGAACCACCTCGCCGTCCACACCGAGGACCATCCGCTGCTGTACCTCGACTTCTCGGGCGACATCCCGGCCGGCCAGTACGGCGCCGGGAAGATGACCATCTGGGACCAGGGCACCTACGAGACCGAGAAGTGGTCGGACCGGGAGGTGATGGTCGTCCTCCACGGCCGGCGGGCCCGGGGCCGCTACGTCCTGTTCCAGACCGACGGCAACCAGTGGATGATCCACCGGATGGACCCGCCCGACGACCCGGAGCGCCGGCCGATGCCCACCGGGTGGCGGCCCATGCTGGCCACGGCGGCGGCCGACATCCCCCGCGACGAGGCCCGCTGGTCGTTCGAGGTCAAGTGGGACGGCATCCGGGCGCTGGCCTCGATCTCCGGCGGGCGCATCAAACTCGAGGCCCGCAGCGGCACCGACATCACCCACCGCTACCCCGAGCTGTCGGCCCTCGGCCGGGCGCTCGGCGCCACCGAGGTGATCCTCGACGGCGAGATCGTGGCCCTCGATCCCGCCACCGGCCGGCCGAGCTTCGAGCGCCTCCAGCGCCGCATGCACGTGGAATCCGAAAGCGCCATCCGCCGCCTCCGCCAGGACGTCCCGATCACCTACGCCCTCTTCGACGTCCTCTGGCTCGACGGGCGCCCCACCACCGGCCTGCCCTACGAGGAACGCCGCCGGCTCCTGGAGGGGCTGGCGCTCAACGGCGCCGCCTGGCACACCCCCGCCGCCCACCCCGGCGAGGGCCGGGCGCTGCGCGACGCCACCCGGGAGGCGGGCCTCGAAGGCGTGGTGGCCAAGCGGCTCGACTCCCTCTACGAGCCGGGCGTGCGCACCCGGCAGTGGCTCAAGATCAAGAACCACCTGTCCCAGGACTTCGTGGTCGGCGGGTGGCTCCCCGGCGAGGGGTCCCGGGGCCGGTTGGGGGCGCTGCTCCTCGGCGTCCACCAACCGGACGGGAAGCTGTGTTTCGCCGGCCGGGTCGGCACCGGGTTCACCGAGGCCGAACTCACGCGCCTCCTCCGGCTCTTGGAGCCGTTGCGGCGCGACACTCCCCCGTTCGACCCCGAGCCGGTCCCCCGGCTCAAGGAGGCGATCTGGGTCGAGCCGGAGATCGTCGTCGAGGTGGCCTTCACCGAGTGGACGGGCGTGGGGATCCTCCGCCACCCGTCCTACAAGGGCCAGCGGGACGAGAAGGACCCGAGGGACGTCACGAGAGAGGTGGGAAGCTAGACCCATGCCGCGAGCGATTTGGAGTGGGGCGATCAGCTTCGGGCTGGTCAACGTGCCGGTGAAGCTGTTCAGCGCCGTCTCGCCGAAGGACGTGCGGTTCAACCAGCTCGAGGAGGGGACGGGGGCCCGCATCCGCCAGAAGCGGGTGTCGGCCGAGACCGGCGAGGAGGTGCCCTACGAGAAGATCGTCAAGGGCTACGAGGTCTCGCCCGACCGCTACGTCATCATCACCCCCGAGGAGCTCGAGGCGCTCGACCCCAAGGCCACCCGGGCCATCGACATCGAGGACTTCGTCGACCTCGACCAGATCGACCCCGTCCACTACGAGCGCCCCTACTACCTGGTCCCGGAGAAGGGGGCGGGCAAGGCCTACAAGCTCCTGCTCGACGCCATGAAGGAGTCGAACAAGGTGGCCATCGCCCGGCTGGTGCTGCGGACCAAGCAGTACCTGGCCGCCATCCGGCCGATGGGCGACGTGCTGTGCCTCGAGACGCTGCTGTTCCACGACGAGGTCGTCCCGGCCGAGTCGCTCGACGGGCTCCCCGGGCCCGACGCCGAGGTGTCGGAGCGCGAGCTCAAGATGGCCCGCCAGCTGATCGAGTCGCTGTCGACCGACTTCGAGCCCGAGAAGTACCGCGACGAGTACCGCGAGCGGGTGCTGGCCCTCATCGAGCAGAAGGCCGAGGGGCAGGAGATCGTGGCCCAGCCGGCGGCCGAGGAGCCGGCCCGGGTCGTCGACCTGATGGCCGCCCTCGAGGCGTCGCTGGCGGCGGCGAAGGAGAAGCGGGCCGCCGAGGCCTCGGCCGAGTGACTCTGGTCGAGATCGACGGGCGGCAGCTCAAGCTGTCGAACCTGGAGAAGGTGCTCTACCCCGAGGCGGGGTTCACCAAGGGCGAGGTCATCGACTACTACCGGAGGATCGCCCCGGCCCTGCTGCCCCAGATCAAGGGCCGGCCCCTGACGCTCAAGCGCTATCCCAACGGCGTCGACGGCGAGTACTTCTACGAGAAGCAGTGCCCGTCGCACCGGCCGCCGTGGGTGCAGGTGGCCCCGGTGTGGAGCGGCCAGAACGTCCGGACGATCAACTTCTGCCTGGTGGAGGACCTGCCGACGCTCATCTGGGTGGCCAACCTGGCCTCCCTGGAGCTGCACACCGCCCTCCACCGGGCGGCCGGCTCCCGGGGGACGCCCGACGAGCAGTGGCAACCCGACATGGTCGTCTTCGACCTCGACCCCGGCGCTCCGGCGGGCTTCGCCGAGTGCGCCCGGGTCGGGCTGTGGCTCCGGGAGTCGCTCGACGGCCTGGGCCTGGCCGGCTTCCCCAAGACATCGGGCAGCAAGGGCCTCCAGGTCTACGTCCCGCTCAACACGCCGGTGACCTACGACCGGACCAAGAGCTTCGCCCGGGCCATGGCCCAGGTCGGTGAGCGGGCCCACCCCGACCTGGTGGTCTCGAACATGGCCAAGGACCTGCGGGTGGGCAAGGTGCTGGTCGACTGGAGCCAGAACGACGAGCACAAGACGACGGTGTCGGTCTATTCGCTGCGGGCCCGGCCCCGGCCGACCGTGTCGGCACCGCTGCACTGGCCCGAGGTGGAGGCGGCCGCCGCCGGTGGGCCCGTCCCGGCCATCGAGGCCGGCGAGGCCGTCCGCCGCCTCGGCCAGGACGGGGACCTTTTCCGTCCGATGCTGGAATTGGAGCAACGCCTGCCGGTGTTCGGCTGACTGTCACTTGGAAAGCGGTTCCAGGTTGCTCGCCAGGGGGTAGGAAGGGCGCTCATGGGCGATCTCAAACAGGGGCTGGCCGACGCCCTCGCCGGGGCCCGGGCGCGCTCCCTCGGCCTCCTCGACCCCCTCCCCGACGCCGACCAGCGGGCCCAGCATTCGCCGCTGATGTCGCCCCTGGTGTGGGACCTGGCCCACGTCGGGCACTACGAGGAGCTGTGGCTCCTGCGGGCGGTGGCCCGGACCCAGCCCATCGACCCCGCCCACGACGACATCTACGACGCCTTCCGCCACGCCCGCCGGGAGCGGGCCCGGCTGGCGATCCTGGGCCCGGCCGAGGCCCGGCGCCACATCGCCGTGGTGCGGGGCCGCGTGCTCGACGTGCTGGAGCGGGTCGAGCTCGACCCGTCCGTTCCCCTGCTCAACGACGGGTTCGTCTACGGCATGGTGGCCCAGCACGAGCACCAGCACGACGAGACGATGCTGGCCACCCTGCAGCTCATGGACAAGCCCTACGCCCACGGCGGGGGCCCGTCGCCCGTGCCCGAGGCGTCCGCCGGGGGCGAGGTCCTCATCCCGGGCGGGCCGTTCGTCATGGGCACCGACCTCGAGCCCTTCGCCTACGACAACGAGCGGCCGGCCCACGTCGTCGACCTCGGCCCCTACCGGATCGACGCCTTTCCGGTCACCAACCGGCAGTACCTGGCCTTCGTCGAGTCCGGCGGCTACGACGACGCCCGCTTGTGGTCGGAGGCCGGCTGGGCCCACCGCTGCGCCGAGGGGCTCGGGGCGCCCCTGTTCTGGGCGCCGGCCGGCGGCCGGTCGTGGACGGTGCGGCGCTACGGCGTCGACATCGACCTGCCCCTCGACGAGCCCGTCCAGCACGTGTGCTGGTACGAGGCCGAGGCCTACGCCCGCTTCGCCGGCCGGCGCCTGCCGACCGAGGCGGAGTGGGAGCGGGCCGCCGGCCATCCCGGCGTCGAGCGGCTCTTCGGCGATGTGTGGCAGTGGACGGCGTCCGACTTCACGGCCTATCCCGGCTTCGGCTGGTTCCCCTACAAGGAGTACTCCGAGGTGTTCTTCGGCTCCGACTACAAGGTCCTCCGGGGCGGCTCCTGGGCCACCTCGCCCCTGGTGACCCGGACGACGTTCCGCAACTGGGACTTCCCCATCCGGCGCCAGATCTTCGCCGGCTTCCGGTGCGCCCGCGATGTCTGACATCGAGTTCACGGTGGGGCTCGGGCCCGACGACCTGCGGGCGGCCATGCGGGCCGACGTCACGGCCGGCCTGCAGGCCACGCCCAAGGTGCTGCCGTCGAAGTACTTCTACGACGAGGAGGGCTCGGCGCTGTTCGACGCCATCACCCGGCTCCCGGAGTACTACCCGACCCGCACCGAGCGGGGCATCCTCGAGTCCCGGGCCGGCGAGATCGCCGCCCGGTCGGGGGCCGACACGCTGATCGAACTGGGCTCGGGCACATCGGAGAAGACCCGGCTGCTGCTCGACGCCTTCGCCCGGCGGGAATCGCTGGCCCGCTTCGTGCCGTTCGACGTCGACGAGGCGACGCTGCGCTCGGCCGCCGGGGCGGTGGCCGCCGAGTACCCGGGGGTGGCGGTCCACGCCGTGGTCGGCGACTTCGAGCGCCACCTCGGGCTCCTGCCCGGCGGCGGGCGGCGGATGATCGCCTTCCTCGGCAGCACGGTCGGCAACCTCGACCCCGACCAGCGGTCGGTGTTCTTCGCCGAGATCGCCGCCAACCTCGAGCCGGGCGACACGTTCCTGCTCGGCACCGACCTGGTGAAGGACGTGGCCCGCCTCGAGGCGGCCTACGACGACTCGGCCGGGGTCACCGCCGCCTTCAACCGCAACGTCCTCGTCCGCTTGAACCGGGAGCTCGACGCCGACTTCGTCCCGGAGGCCTTCGAGCACGTGGCCCTGTTCGACGCCGAGCGGGAGTGGATCGAGATGCGGCTGCGGTCCTCCGCCGAGCAGACGGTGACGGTGGCCGGGTTGGGCCTCACCGTGCGCTTCGCCGCCGGCGAGGAGATGCGGACGGAGATATCGGCCAAGTTCCGCCCCGAGCGCCTGGCCGCCGAGCTCACCGCCGCCGGGCTGGCGCTGGTCGGGGTGTGGACGGATCCGGCCGGCGACTTCGCCCTGTCGCTGGCTACGCCGAAGTAGCCACCGGGACGGCGCCGGGGCTCAGCTCGAACCACACCCGGGTCTCGCCTTCCATCTGGACCGCGCCCCACCGGTCCGCCAGCTGGTCGACGAGGAACAGGCCCCAGCCCGACGGCGACATCGAATCGGCGGCCGCCCGCGGCCGGCGCGGCGTCGTGTGGTCGAAGCCCTGGCCGGTGTCGGCCACCTCGACCATGAGCACCTCGGGCGACACCCGGACGCAGAACTCGATCGACGCTTCCGACGGCAGCCCGGCGTGCCGGACGCTGTTGGTCACGAGCTCGCTGACGAGCAGCTCGGCGTTCTGGGCCACGCCGCGGTCGAGGAAGGGGGCCAGCCCGGCCACCGTGTGGCGGGCGACCCCGGCCGCCACCGGCGAAGCGGGAAGGCGGAGGAGAAGGTAGACCTGCAGCGGCGTTCCTTCTGCTATCCCATGTGAACAGCTATGGGCGCTACGCGGAAAGTGGGCAAAACGACACATCAGTACCCTTCGGTTTCCTCGGCCAAACACATTCCCTCCGGAATCCCCGGCTGGGCGGCCGACGGGGTGCGGGCCGGGACCGTGGCCGGCGTGCTGTCGGGGGCGCCGTCAACCCTCCACGCCCTGGTCAGAGGGGCTGATCCGCTGGCCGCCGCCCGGGCGGCCGGGAACCTGCTCCTCCCGGCCGACGCCGGCCCGGCGGCGCTGCTCGGGGCGGGCGCGGCGGCCCATGTGGTGCTGTCGCTCGGCTGGGGTACCGTCCTGGCCGTGGCCGTCCGCCGCTCCGCCCTGCCGCCGGTCGCGGCCGGCCTGGTCGCCGGGGCGGCGATCGCCGCCCTCGACCTCGGCCTACTGTCCCGGGGCCCGGCCGGGCGCCGCTGGCCGCTGATCCGGGCGCTGCCGGTCGGGCCCCAGGTCGCCGACCACCTCGCCTTCGGCGCCATCGCCGGCGCCGTGCTCGCCCGCCGCCGCCGTGGCTGAAGTCCACGCCGGCCACGGCCCCGAGGGCCACGACGAGCACGAGCACGACCACGACCACGACCACGAGCACGAGCACGAGCACGGCCACGGTCTCGGGTCGGGACTGTTCCGCCGGCACAAGCACGACGCCGCGGCCTCGATCGACGCGGCACTGGAGTCGAGCGAGCGGGGGGTCCGGGCGCTGTGGGTCTCGCTCCTCGGTCTGTCCGTCACCGCCGCCGTCCAGCTGGTGGTGGCCCTGGCCTCGGGGTCGGTGGCGCTGCTCAACGACACGTTCCACAACTTCGCCGACGCCTTCACCGCCCTCCCGCTGTGGCTGGCCTTCTCGCTGGGGCGGCGCCGGCCCAGCGCCCGGTACCCCTACGGCTACGGCCGGGCCGAGGACCTGGCCGGCGGCGCCGTGGTGGCCATGATCGCCATCTCGGCCGTGATCGCCGCCTGGGAGGCCATCGGCCGGCTGGTGCACCCGCACGCCGTCCGCCACCTGGCCGCCGTCGTCGTCGCCTCGGTCGTCGGCTTCGCCGGCAACGAGCTGGTCGCCCGCCACCGGATCCGGGTCGGCCGGGAGATCGGCTCGGCCGCCCTGGTGGCCGACGGGCTCCACGCCCGCACCGACGGGATCAGCTCCCTCGGCGTCCTGGCCGGCGCCATCGGCGTGGCCGCCGGCTTCGACCGGGCCGACGCCATCGCCGGCCTGGCCATCGCCGCCCTCATCGTGTCGGTGCTGCGCCAGGCGGCCGGCGACGTCGTGGCCCGGCTCATGGACGCCGTCGACCCCGCCCTGGTCGACCAGGCCCGGGCCGTCGTGGCCGGCGTCGACGGGGTGGTCGGCGTCGGCGAGCTGCGCATCCGCTGGATCGGCCACCGCCTCCACGCCGAGGTCGAGATCACCGTCGACGGCGACCTGGCCCTCACCGCCGCCCACCGCATCGCCGAGGCGGCCCGCCACCGCCTCCTCCACGACGTCCCCCGCCTGGCCACGGCCATCATCCACGCCGACCCCTGCGGCCACGACGGCGTCGACCCCCACGCCGAGGTGGAGCACCACGATCCCCACCGGCCCGGCGGAGACGGGCACCGCCACGAGCACTAGCCTCTGGCCCGGAGGGAGGGGGACCACGGTGATGGATGGCGGCGGTTGAACGCGCCCGTCCCGTCGACGGCGCAGCGCCGGGCGGAGATCGCCCGCGGCCTCGTCGGCCGCCGCCGGGAGCTCGACCTCGTGCTGGCCGCCGTCACCGCCGGCCGCGACGTCCTCCTGGAAGGGCCGCCGGGGACGTCGAAGTCGACGATCCTCCGGGGGATCACCGCCGCCTGGGGCGTGCCCTTCGTCCTGGTGGAGGGCAACGCCGACCTCACGCCGGCCAAGCTCGTCGGCCACCACAACCCGGCCCGGGTCCTGAAGGAGGACTACTCGGCCGGCAACTTCGTCCCCGGCCCGCTCATCCAGGCCATGGAGAGCGGCGGCTTCCTCTACATCGAGGAGCTCAACCGGGCCCCCGAGGACACGCTCAACACGCTGCTGGCGGCCATGGCCGAACGCCAGGTGGCCCTGCCCCGGGTCGGCACCGTCACCGCCCGGCCGACGTTCCGGGTGCTGGCCTCCATGAACCCCTACGACAACGTCGGCACGGCCCGCATCTCCGCCTCGGTCTACGACCGATGGTGCCGGCTGGCGCTCGACTACCAGCCGGCCGACGAGGAGGAGGCGATCGTCGCCGTCCGCACCGGCTCCACCGACCGCCGGCTCATCGCCGACGCCGTGGCCCTCACCCGGGCCACCCGCCACCACCCCGACCTGCGCCGCGGCTCGTCGGTGCGGGGCGCCATCGACCTCGTCAGCATCGCCGAGGCCCTCCGGGACCTCGGCGACACCAACGGCGCGGTGCTCGACGCCGCCAAGCTCGCCCTGTCGGCCCGCGTCGCCGTGGACGAGACGGCCGACACCACGCCCGAAACCGTGATCAGCGAACTCTGGGAACGTCTCCGGGGCGACACACCGGCGCCGCGACCGGGCTGAAGATCTCGACATTCCTACACGAGAGGGGGACCACATGGGCCGGATGGACGGGAAGGTCGTCCTGGTCACCGGGGCGGCCCGCGGCCAGGGCCGCTCCCACGCCCTGCGGCTGGCCGAGGAGGGGGCCGACGTCATCGCCGTCGACGCCTGCACCGACGTGGCGTCGGCGCCCTACCCCATGGCCACCGAGGCCGACCTGGCCGAGACGGCCAAGCTGATCGAGAACCTCGACCGGCGGGTCGTCGCCCGCCGGGCCGACGTCCGCGACTTCGACGGGTTGCGGGCGGCCGTGGCCGACGGCGTGGCCGAGCTCGGCCACCTCGACGTCGTCTGCGCCAACGCCGGCATCCTCAGCTTCGGGCCGGCCTGGGAGCTGACCGACGAGCAGTGGCAGGAGATGATCGACATCAACCTGACCGGCGTGTGGCACACGCTCAAGGCCACCGTCCCCGTCCTGATCGACCAGGGCACCGGCGGGTCGATCATCCTCACCAGCTCGGTGGCCGGCCTCAAGGGCTTCGGCTACATCTCGGCCTACTCGGCGGCCAAGCACGGCGTCGTCGGGCTCATGCGCACGCTGGTCAACGAGATCCGGCCGCACCACATCCGGGTCAACTGCGTGAACCCCACCACGGTCGACACCGACATGATCCAGAACCAGGGGGCCTACGGCTACTTCCAGGTCGACAACCGGGAGGACTTCGGGACGATCTTCCAGACGTTCCACACGCTGCCCATCCCCTGGATCGAGACCCGTGACGTGTCCAGCGCAGTGCTGTATCTGGCGTCCGACGACAGCCGCTACGTCACCGGGCTCACGCTCGCCGTCGACGCCGGCTTCCTGAACAAGGTGGGGTGAGGACCATGGGACGGATGGACGGGAAGGTCGTCATGATCACCGGCGCGGCCCGGGGCCAGGGCCGGGCCCACGCCCTGCGGCTGGCCGAGGAGGGCGCCGACATCATCGCCGTCGACATCTGCGACCACATCGACACGGTGCCGATGACCATGGGCACCGCCGACGATCTGGCCGAAACGGTGAAGCTGGTCGAGAACCTCGACCGGCGCATCGTGGCCCGCACGGCCGACGTGCGGGATTCGGCCCAGCTCGAGGCGGCGCTGTCCGACGGGCTGTCGGAGTTCGGGCACATCGACGTGCTGTGCGCCAACGCCGGGATCGCCAGCATGAACCTCACCTGGGAGCTCACCGAGGAGCAGTGGCGGGACGTCATCGACGTCAACCTCACCGGGGTCTGGCGCTCCATCAAGGCCGTCCTGCCGGCGATGATCGAACAGGGGACGGGCGGGTCGATCGTCATCACGAGTTCCATGGCCGGGGTGCTGGGCCTGGGCGGCATCGCCCACTACACGGCGTCCAAGCACGCCGTCATCGGGCTGATGCGGTCGCTGGTCAACGAGGTGTCGGTCCACCGCATCCGGGTCAACACCGTGAACCCGACCACGGTCGACACCGACATGATCCAGAACGACGCCTTCTACCAGTTCGCCGGCGGGACCAAGGAGACGCTGGCGGGGCTGTTCACGGCCCTCAACGCCATTCCCGTTCCGTGGGTCGAGCCCGTCGACGTCGCCAACGCCGTCCTGTTCCTGGCCTCCGACGAGAGCCGCTACGTCACCGGCCTCACGCTGTGGGTCGACGCCGGCCTCGGCACCAAGGTGGGCATGGGCTGAGCGACAGGCCGGCGGCTTCGGGGATGTCCGGCGAGGAGAGCTACCGGGGGCGGGTCCTCGACGCCGCGCTGCTGGCGCTGTCGGCCCGCGTCGCCGTCGACGAGGCGGCGGAGCGGACGCCGGAGTCGGTCATCACCGAGCTGTGGGAGAACCACTTCGTGCTCGGCCCCCGCCGGGCGGCGCCCGGGCCGCACCGCCTGGCGGTCGACAACGCCGTCCGGCTGCCGGGCCCGCCGGCGGCGGCCGTCCTGGCCCGGCTGGCGCCGCTGGCCCGCAAGCCGAAGCGGCTCGACGAGGCGCCGTCCCTGTACCGGTCGGGCCGGGCGGCGCCGCTGGTGGTCGACACCGGCGGCGCCGACCGCCACCCCGGACCGGCCGCCGGCGCCGGGCCGCCCGGCGGGGGCGACGGTCCGGTCGTGACTGCCGAGACGGCCCGGCTGCGCCCGCTCGACGAGCTGTTCGAGCCGGCCGCCGTCGATCCGGCGGTGCGGGCCCTGGCCGAGCAGATCACCCGCCGCCTGGCCGTCCGCCGCCCGGCCCGCAGCCGCGACCGCACCGGCGGGCGGGGCGCCGGGCGGCTGGAGAGCCTCCCCTACCGCTACGGCTCCGACGACATCGACCTCGACCGCACGATCGAGGTGCTGGCCGAGCGGCCCGTCCCCGAGGACACCGACATCATCGTCCGGGAACGGCTCCGGACCCGCCGGGCGCTGGCCCTGGTCGTGGACGTGTCGGGGTCGATGAAGGGCGAGAAGATCCGCACGATGGCCGCCACCGTCGGGGCGCTGGCCGCCGACCTCGAGGGCGAGGACCTCGCCGTCGTGGCCTTCTGGCGCGACGCCGCCCTGCTCAAGCCGCTCCACTCCCCCCGGCCGGCCGCCCGCCTCCTCGACGACCTGCTCCGCATCCCCGCCCGGGGCCTGACCAACGTGCACTTCGCCCTGGCGGTGGCCCTGGCCGAGCTGAACCGGTCGCCGGCCCGCCGCCGCACCGCCGTGCTGCTGTCCGACGCCGTCCACAACGCCGGCCCCGACCCCCGCCCGCTGGCGCTGCGCTTCCCCCAGCTCCACGTGCTGCTCCAGACCGACGGGGAGCACGACGCCGCCCTGGCCGCCGACCTGGCCCGCCTCGGCCGCGGCCGGCTGGCCCCCGTCCGCCACCACCGCCAGGTCGCCCCCGCCCTCAACCGCCTCCTCGGCCCCTGACCCCCGCCCCCGTTCCGGCGTTCATCCGCCGCCATATCCGGGCTCATGCACGCCGGTACGCGCCGCACGCCCGGCCCGCCCGTTCCGGCGTTCATCCGCCGCCATATCCGGGCACATGCACGCCGGTTCGCGCCGCACCCCTGGCCCGCCCATTCCGGCGTTCATCCGCCGCCATATCCGGGCACATGCACGCCGGTTCGCGCCGCACCCCTGGCCCGCCCATTCCGGCGTTCATCCGCCGCCATATCCGGGCTCATGAACGCCGGTTGCGGGCAGCCGGTTGCGGGCGGCGGCGGCGACGACGGTCAGCGGGCGGCGACCGGCCCGGCGGCTTCGGCGCAGCGGAGGCAGACCAGCGTCTTGTGAACGGGAAGCCGCCCGGCGAGGTTGGGCGGCCGGGCGCTGGGTAGGGCTGGAAGATGATCGGGTTCGTCCTGTCGGGTGGCGCCAATCTCGGCAGCATCCACGTCGGCATGCTCCAAGCCCTCTTCGAGGCCGGCGTGCAGCCCGACATCGTCGTCGGCACGTCGATCGGCGCGGTCAACGCCGCCTACCTGGCCGCCGACCCGTCCCTGGCCCAGGTCGACGGCCTGCGCCGGCTGTGGTGCGAGGCCCGGGCCCGGGACATCTTCCCCCTCAACCCCCTCCACAACGTCCGGGCGTTGTGGAGGCAGGGATCGCTGCTCTCGAACCGGTGCTGGAAGCGGTTCCTGGCCGACCGCCTCCCCACCGCCGCCATCGAGGACGCCGCCGTCCCCCTGCGGATCACCGCCACCGACTTCGAGGACGGGCGGTCGGTGGTGTTCGACCGGGGATCCACGCTCGACGCCGTCATGGCCAGCACCGCCCTGCCCGGGATCTTCCCGCCCTACGAGATCGACGGCGCCTGCTACCTCGACGGGGCCATCTCCGAGCAACTGCCGATCAGGACGGCGCTCGAAGCGGGGGCCGACACGATCTACGTGATGGCGGTCAGCGTCCCGAACCCGCCGTCCGACCGCCGCCGGCCGCTGACGATCCTGCGGCACTCGCTCACCATCCTGTTGTTCCCCCGGATCCGGCTCGACGCCCTGGACCTGCCCGGCGAGCACCCGAAGCTCCGCATCGTCCAGGTGCCGTCGGTCGCCACCCAGGTGTCGTTGTGGGACATGTCCCGCCACGCCGAGCTCATCGCCAGCGCCTACGAGACGACGAAGCAGTTCCTGGAGGCCGAGCACGCCGACCCCGACGAGATCGACGTCGCCACCGTCCCGGAGATGGAGGTCGAGACCCAGCTCCCCGATTAGGCGCGGCGCAGGGCGTCGGCGATGGCCGCCGCCGTCGGGCTCTCCTCCAGGTCCTCCAGGGGGACGGGCAGGGCGATCGACCAGTTGGGGCGCTCGTCGACGGTGCCGGGGATGTTGGGCCGCTCCTCGACGACGGCGGCGTCGTCGAGCGTGGCGGTCAGGATCATCGACGGCGCCTGGGCCAGGAGGCGGTGGGTGTTGACGACGACGTCGGCCGGGGAGGCGTCGGCCGCCGAGCCGCTCCAGTCGGCCAGCTTGTCGTGGATGGCCCGGGCGCCGTCCTCGTTGGGGTCGAGGCCCAGGGCGTGCTGCTCGGCCAGGTCGGCGCCCGTCCACATCCCGGCGACCGTCGGCAGGTCGTGGGTCGTGACCGCCGCCAGCGCCTGGACGGGGAACTCCGGCGGCCGGTGCGGCTCGAACCACAGCAGCCGGTAGGACAGCACGCCCCGGTCGGACAGCTCCTGGCGGACGAAGTCCTCCACCGTGCCGAGGTCCTCGCCGACGACGTAGGCGCCGGCCCGGTGGCTCTCCAGGGCCAGGATGTCGAGCATCTCGTCGTGGCGGTAGCGGACGTAGGCGCCTTCGGCCGGGCTGGCCCCGAGCGGGATCCAGTACAGCCGGAACAGGCCCATCACGTGGTCGACCCGGATCCCGCCGGCCGCCCGGAGCCCGGCCCGGACGGTGCGGATCCAGGGGTCGTAGCCGGCCCGCCGCAGCCGCCAGGGGTCGAACGGGGGCAGGCTCCAGTCCTGGCCCCGGCGGTTGAAGTCGTCGGGCGGGGCGCCGACCCGCATCGACAGGGCCATCGTGTCCTGCCACAGCCAGGCGTCGGCGCCGCCCGGGTCGACGCCGACGGCGAGATCCTGCATGAGGTCGAGGCCCTCGCCGGCCGCGGCCAGCTGCGTCTCGGTCAGCCACTGGAGCCAGGCGTGGTAGCCGACCCGGTCGGCCTGCTCGACGGCGAAGCGGGCCACCGCCGGGGAATCGGGCCGGCGGTACTCCTCGGGCCAGTCGGCCCAGGCGCCGGGGAAGCGCTCGGTCAGGGCGCAGTGGGTGGCGAAGCCGGTCAGGGCGTCGCCCTGCACCTCCCGGAACCGGTCGAAGGCCGGGTCGCCGCCCGCCGCCTGGAAGCGGCGCCAGAGGTGCTCCAGCGCCGTCCGCTTGAGCTTCCAGACCTCCATCCGGTCGATGCGGCGGTCGGCGTTGAGCGCCCGGCCCTGGGCGGCCAGGGCGGCGAGGTCGAAGCCCCCGTCGTCGGCCGCCGGGGCCGCCCCGGGAACCTCCTCGACCCGCAGGTACAGCGGGTTCCGGAAGCAGCGGCTCGACGGGTAGTAGGGGCTGGCCTGGGGGAAGTCGGGGACGGTGGCGTGGAGCGGGTTGAGCAGGCACATGCCCGCCCCGAGGCGGCGCGACCAGCCGGCCAGGCGGCGCAGGTCGGCCAGATCGCCCATCCCCCACGACTCCGTCGACCGGGCGGCGTAGAGCTGGACCGCCCAGCCCCATGTCCGCAGGTCGGGCGGGAGGTGGCAGCGGCCGGGCGACACGACGAGCAGCCGTTCCCCGCCGCCCTCGGCGGGGACCAGCCGGTGGTAGCCGAGGGGCAGGTCGTGGGGCAGGCCGGCCCCCTGGTCGAGCGCCAGCACGGCGCCGTCCTCGGTGTGGAGCTCCCACGGCCCGCCGTCGGTGACCCCGGCGGGGGGCTGCCCCGGCCGGAACGTGACGACGGGGTCCTCACCGGGGGGCGGTGGCTCGCCCATCGCCTCCCGGATGGCGGCGATCGTCTCGCCCGGGACCTCGATCCAGCGCCCGGACACATCGTGGTAGCCCTCGGAGATACCCCAGTCGTGCATGGCGCCCCTTCTACCCCTCCTCGGGCAACAACACATGCGGGTTGAGAATCCCGGCCGGATCGAAGGCCGCCTTGATGGCCCGGAACGTGTCGATCTCGGCCGGGCTGCGGTTCAGGTGGAGCCAGGCCCGCTTGGCCGTGCCGATCCCGTGCTCGGCGCTGATGCTGCCGCCGAGGCGGGCCACGAGCCGGAGGACGGCGTCCTCCACCGCCGCCGTCCGCTCCGGCGCGCCGGCGCCGAGGACGTTGACGTGGACGTTGCCGTCGCCGGCGTGGCCGAACAGGATGCAGCGGGCTCCCGGCGCCGCCGCCTCGACGGCGGCGCAGGCGGCGGGCAGGAACCCCGCCAGCTCCCCGACCGGCAGCGTGACGTCGAGCTTGACCGGCACCCCGGCGGCGTTGATGGCCTCGGTGTGGGCCTCCCGGTAGCGCCACAGCCGGGCCCGGCCGGCCGGATCGGACTCCACCGCCGTGTCGAGCGCCCGGTCGGCCACCCCGCCGGCCAGCACGGCCTCCGCCAGCTCGTCGGTCGGGTCGTGGGCCGCCGCCGCCTCCACCAGCAGGTAGACGGGGTCGAGGCGGCCGAAGGGCGGCGCCAGCCCGAGGTGGCCGCAGACCAGGGCCACCCCGTCGGCCAGGAACAGCTCGACCGCCTCCAGCGTCCCGGGGAGGCGGCGGCGCAGCGCCACCAGCGCCCCGACGGCGGTGTCGCCGTCGGCGAAGGCCAGCAGGCCGGTGGTGCGGTACCCGAGCCGGGGCACGAGCCGCAGCCGCAGGCGGGTGATGACCGCCAGGGTCCCCTCGCTGCCGGCCAGCAGGCCGGCCAGGTCGTAGCCGGTGTTGTCCTTGGCCAGGCCGCCGAGGTGGGCGACGACCCGCCCGTCGGCCCGCACGGCCTCGACGCCGGCCGTCTGGGCCCGCATGCCGCCGTATCGCAGCATGCGCAGCCCGCCGGCGTTGGTCGCCGCCATCCCGCCGACGGTGGCCGAGTCCCGGGCGGCGAGGTCGACGCCGAAGGCCAGGCCGGCCGGCGCCGCCGCGGCGTCGACCGCCGCCAGGGTGGCGCCGGCCCCCGCCGTCACCTGGCCGGCGGTGACGTCGACCGGGTCGATCGCCGCCAGGCGCCGCAGGCTGAGGACGAACTCGCCGTGGAGCGGCACGCCGCCGCCCACGAGGCCGGTGTTGCCGCCCTGGGGCACGACCGGCCGGCCGGCGGCGTGGAGCAGGCCGAGGACGGCGGCGACCTCGGCGGTGGAGCCGGGGCGGACGACCGCCGCCGCCCGTCCGGCGAAGCGGCCGGTCCAGTCGCGCTCGTAGGAGGCGGTCAGATCGGGGTCGGTGAGCACGTGGCTCGACCCGACGACGTCGGCCAGGGCGGTCACGAGTCGGTCCACGACGGGGCCATTGTGCTTGGCTCTGGCCCATGGCGTCGCAACCATCACCACGGCACGCGCTGGAGGGCCTGAAGGTCGTCGACTGCGCCACCCTGCTGGCGGGCCCGCTCATCGCCACGCTGCTGGCCGACTACGGCGCCGAGGTGGTGAAGGTGGAGCACCCCCGGGGCGACGCCCTGCGGGGCTTCGGCTGGGTGAAGGACGGCGTGTCGCTGTGGTGGCTGTTCGTCAACCGCAACAAGACCTGCGTCTCGCTCGACCTCGGCCGGCCCGAGGGCGCCGGGCTGCTGAAGGAGCTGGTGGCCGACGCCGACGTCCTCGTCGAGAACTTCCGGCCCGGCACCATGGAACGGTGGGGCCTCGGCCCGGAGGTGCTGTCGGCCGTGAACCCCCGCCTGGTCATGGTCCGGGTCACCGGTTTCGGCCAGACCGGCCCCTATGCCCACCGGCCGGGCTACGGCACGCTGGCCGAGTCGATGAGCGGCTTCGCCCACCTCAACGGCTACCCCGACGGGCCGCCGACGCTGCCGCCCCTGGCCCTGGCCGACGGGGTGGCCGCCTGCGTGGGGGCCTTCGCCACCCTGGCCGCCCTCCGCCACCGCGACGCCACCGGCACCGGCCAGGTCGTCGACCAGGCCATCTACGAGCCCCTGTTCTGGATGTTCGGCACCCAGGCGCTGGCCTACGACCAGCTGGGGATCGTGCCCGGCCGGACGGGCAACCGCACGCCGATGACCGTCCCCCGCAACAGCTTCCAGGCGGCGGACGGGCGGTGGTTCGGGCTGTCCGGGGCGTCGCAGTCGGTGGCCGAGCGGGTGGTCCGCCTCGTCGGGCGGGACGATCTCGTGGACCAGGACTGGTTCGCCGACCACACCGGCCGCCTGGCCCACCAGGACGAGGTGGAGGACGCCATCGCCGAGTGGGTGGCCAAGCGCCCGTCCGACGAGGTCATCGCCGCCTTCGAGGCGGTGGGCGCCGCCATCGCCCCGATGTACACGATCGCCGACATCTTCGGTGATTCGCACTACGCCGAGCGGGAAGCAATCACCACCGTGCAACACGACACGCTCGGCCCGGTGCGGGGGCCGGGGCTGGTGACGCGGCTGGTGGGCACCCCGGGCGCCGTCCGCCACCTCGGCCGGGCCCCGGGAGCCGACAACGAGACCGTCTTCACCGGCCGGCTCGGCCACTCCGCCGAGGCGCTGGCGGCCTGGCGGGCGGATGGGGTGATGTGAATAGTCCGAGATGTCCGGCACCAATGTGCTTGGGATTGGTAGGAAGTGGGAAGAGACCAGTGACATGGTCTTGAACGGGACCACGAGGAGCGGGCCGGCCATGGGCGAGTACGAACAGCGAGACGGGCGCGACGACGCCCTCGGGACGGGTGGCGATGTCCGCCTCTCGGTGCCGGCGGCGCCGGAGTATCTGCGGCTCGTCCGGCTGACCGCGGCCGGGATGGCCAGCCGCCTCGGCTTCACCTTCGACGAGGTCGAGGATCTCCGCATCGCCGTCGACGAGCTGTGCTTCCATCTCCTCGGCGGGGCGGCCGACGCCAACGGCGACGGCCGCACGATGGACCTCACCTACTCGGCCGGCGCCGACTCGATCACGATCACCGGCCGCACCGGGCTGACCGGCCCCGTCCCGGAACCGTCGGACCTGTCGGAGCAGATTCTCGACGCGCTCGTCGACGAGCACGAGGTGTCGGGGGGCGACGGCGTGATCGGGTTCCGGTTGAAGAAGCAGCGAGAGTCATAGGCCTATGGCGTTCGAAGCGACCGACCGGCATGAGCTGCGCGCCAAGCTCGAGGAGTACGCCGCCAGCGGCGACAAGGCGCTGCGCGACGAGATCGTCGCCTCCCAGGTGGGGCTGGCCGAGTACCTGGCCCGCCGGTTCAAGAACCGGGGCGAGCCGATCGAGGACCTCATCCAGGTCGCCCTGCTCGGGCTGCTCAAGGCCGTCGAGCGGTTCGACCCCGGCCGGGGTCTGGAGTTCTCCACCTTCGCCACGCCGACCATCGTCGGCGAGCTGAAGCGCCACTTCCGGGACAAGGGCTGGGCCGTGCGGGTCCCCCGCCGGGTCCAGGAGCTGCACCTCCGGATGGGGACGGTGGTCAACAACCTGTCCCAGGAGCTCGGCCGTTCCCCCACCATCCCCGAGATCGCCGCCCGGGCCGAGGTCTCGGTCGACGAGGTCCTCGAGGCGATGGAAGCGGGGCGGGCCTACCGCTTCAGCTCCATCGACACGCCGGCCGGCGACGACGAGGACCGCGCCACCAGCCCCGCCGCCGCCCAGCTCGGCGAGGACGACAGCGGGCTCGAGGAGGTGGAGCAGCGCATGCTCCTCTCCCCGCTCATCGCCTCGCTGCCCAAGCGGGAGCAGATGATCATCCACCTCCGCTTCTTCCGGGGCATGACCCAGTCGGAGATCGCCGGCCGGCTCGGCATCAGCCAGATGCACGTGTCGCGCCTCCTGGCCCGGAGCCTGGCCCAGCTGCGCGACCGGGCGGGCGCCGAAGCCGCCCCCGGTTAGGGGCCTGTTTCTGACGGGTAACTCTCTGGCGACCCGATCGAACGACGAAGGAGGCGGAGAGCATGGGTGGCATGGACGCCAACATGGACGAGGCGAAGGGTCGCCTGAAGGAAGCGGCCGGCGACATGATGGACGACGACGACATGAAGCGGGAAGGCAAGGCCGACCGCATGGGCGCCACCGTCAAGGAGAAGGCCAACCAGGTCGTCGACAAGGCGAAGGACATGATCGACAAGGACCGGTAACCCGGTCCGCAGCGTAGGATCGCCGCCAACCGGCGGCACCGGAACGTGAAGGGAACACACGTGGATCTCGGGCTTGACGTCAAGGAGCGCAACGGCTGGGCGGTGCTGGCCGTCCAGGGAGAGGTCGACGTGTACACGGCCCCTCAGTTCCGGGAGCAGCTCATCGAGCTCGTCGACCAGGGTCAGCGCTCGATCCTGGTCGACCTCGAAGGGGTCGAGTTCCTCGACTCCACCGGATTGGGCGTGCTCGTCGGGGGCCTGAAGCGGGTGCGGAGCCACGACGGCGATCTGGCCCTGGTCTGCACCCAGCGCCGCATCCTCAAGGTGCTGGAGATCACCGGGCTCACCAAGGTCTTCACGATTTTCGACTCGGTCGACGCCGCGGTGGCCGGGAACGGCCAGGCGTAGGACGCCGGCCGTCGATGGACAACATCGTCGAGCTCGAGATCCCCGCCCGTCCCGAGTTCGTGGGTATCGCCCGCATGGCCATCGGGGCGCTGGCGGGCATCCGCCCCGGCCTGGCCTACGAGCGGATCGACGACCTGCGCATCGTGGTGTCCGAGGCCTGCACCAGCGCCATCGAGGCGCTGGCGCCCGACTCGTCCCTGCGGGTGCGCTGCCTCGACGGGCCGAAGCTGCTGGAGGTCCGGATCGAGGCGCCGCCCGGGGCGTTCGAGAGCGCCTTCCCGGCCGAGCCGGCCGTCGACGACGAACCCCTGGAGGGTGACAGCTTCCGCATCTCGCTGATCCGGGCCCTCGTCGACGACGCCGAACTGCGGACCTCGCCGGGGCGGACCGAGCTCTGCCTCGTGCTGCACCGCGACGCCGGGGCCGACGGCGACCTCGACGACGTTCAGACCATGGGCCAGGGATAGGGGTACTCGGTCAGCGGCGGCGGGAAGGCCCGCGTCGCCAGCAGCCACCCGATGCGCTCGCCCAGGGCCTGGCGTTCGGCGCCCGACAGCAGCCCGGTGAGCTGGCGGCCGAGATCGCCCTCGAGGCCGGCGGCCAGCCCCTCCAGGGCCTCGAGGCCGTCGGCGGCGATCGGCTCGCCCTCGTAGTCCCAGATCACCGTGCGCAGCTTGGCGGCGGGGTGGAACGAGACGCCGTGGTCGATGCCCCAGATGTGGTCGGTCTCGTCCCGCAGGCAGTGGCCCGACTTGCGGTCGGCGTTGTTGATCACCACGTCGAAGAGGGCGAAGCGGCGGAAGACGTCGCCGAAGCGCTCCCGGAGCGTGAAGAAGTGCTCCTCGGGGTCGTGCTCCACGAAGCGCTGGACCATGCCGACCCCGGCCGGGCCGTCGCGCAGGATCGTGAGCGGCACGATGCCCCAGCCCAGGGCCTCCGACACCAGCCGGGCGGCCACCTCCCGGGCGCAGAGGGAGCCCCGGGGGAAGTCCCACAGGGGCCGCTCCCCTTTCCGGGGCTTGTAGATGGCCAGGCTCTCGGCCCCGGCGTGGTCGAGCTTGACCAGGAACGTGGCGTTCGACGACCAGGGCATCCGGCCGAGCACCTCGATCTTCCCGTTCTCGAGGAGCTCCCGCTCCTCGAGGCTCCCCGGCTCCGGCTGGATCATGCGGGCCCGGTGCCTCGCACTAGGCGTCGTCGTGGCGGGAATGGCCGTTCAGCCGGGGGCAGACGTGGCCCGACGGGTCGAGCGGCCCGCCGCACAGCGGGCAGGGCGGGCGGCCGCTCTCCACGGCGGCGCTGCCCCGGCTGGCCATGGCCCGGGCCTGGGCGGCGGTGAAGTAGAGGCGGGCCAGGTAGCCCTCCTCCTCGTCGTCGTCCGGGACGTCGGGCTCGCCGAACTCGTCGTCGTCCTCGTCGCCGTCGTCCTCCTCGTCCTCGTCGTCGGCCAGCGGCCGCTCGTGGAGCTCGAGCACGACCAGACCCCGCCCGGGATCGAAGCCGATGCCGATGGCCACCGCCCGGAACAGCGGGACGGGGTCCCCCCGCAGCACGCCGGCCTCGGGGCCGAGATCGCCGGAGGCCTCGCCGGCGGCGCCGGGGTACTGCGCCTCGACCTGTTCGAGCAGCAGCCGGACCCGTTCGGCCAGCATGGCCACCTGCTGCTTCTCGACGAGGACCGACAGCACGGCGCCGTCCTTCTCGGCCTGGATGTAGAAGGCCCGCTGCCCCGGCTCGCCGACCGCCCCGGCGGCGATGGAGTCGACGGGGTCGAACTCGATCTCAGGCATGGGCCGGCTCCTCGGCCGGGGCCAGCGCCGCGCCGGGGTCGGTGGTGGCGCCGGCGGCGGTGTCGACCTCGCCCGACCCGGGGTCGGGCGGGCGCAGCTCGTCGAGCGAGCCGGTGTCGTTGAGCTTGACCAGGCCGGCGCCGGCCGGGCCGAAGCGCAGCACGGTGCACGACGCCGGCGAGACGAACAGCCGCTGGAACAGGTCGAGGTGGACGCCGGTGAAGTGGGCCACCACCGCCTTGATCGGGTCGGCGTGGGAGGCGGCCACGACGATCTGGCCGGGGTGGGCGGCCACGATCTCCTCCACCGCCCCGATGATCCGGCCCTGCATCTCCCGCACCGACTCGCCTCCCGGGAAGCGCACCGCCGACGGCGTCATCTGGACGAGCTTCCACAGGTCGGTGCCCCGCAGATCCTCGATCTTGCGCCCCGACCATTCGCCGTAGTCGGCCTCGAACAGGCCCGGCACGTCGACGACCGCCAGGCCGTGGGGCGCGGCCACCGCCTCGGCCGTCTGCCGGCACCGATCGAGCGGGCTGGAGTACACGGCGGCGACGGGCAGCCCGGCCAGGCGCCGCCCGGCGGCCTCGGCCTGCTCCCGGCCCTTGTCCGACAACCCGATCCCCGGCCGTCGCCCGGACAGGATCGGCCCGGTCTCGCCGGTGACGCCGTGGCGCACGAGGACGAGCGTGGTGAACGGCGGCGGCTTCGCCCCGGCCGTGTCGCCGGCGGGTTGGCTCTCCGCGGCCGCAGCCGCCTCAGGGGAGGACATCGCGCTGGGATCGTAACGGCCCCCGCACCCCCAGTCGGCTCCGGCCCGCCCCGCCCGCCGTTCCGGCGTGCATCCGCCCGGATACAGCGGCGCAAGAACGCCGGTTGCGGCCCGGCGGGCGGTCCCGCCGGTGCGGAACGGCGCGGTCAGCCGGAGAAGCGGAGCAGCTCGGCGGCGACCGGGCAGTCGGGGCGGGCCATGCGGGTCAGGGGGACGGGCCCCGCCGGGCCGGCCACCTCGTCGGCGGCCGCCATCGGGACGACCTCGACGTCGGGGTCGTCGCCGACCCGGCGGACCAGGGCGTCATAGAGCGGCCCGGGGAGGATCCGGCCGGCGCCGGCCACCAGCCAGACCGGCCGCTCGGCCGCCCGGGCGGCATCGGCCAGCGCCGCCGAACCGACCGGGGCCAGGAAGCTCTCGGGCCCCACGGCGCTGGCCTCGAGCAGCGCCAGGACGCCGCGGCGCCCGGCGGCGGCGACCTCGCCGGCCGGCAGCAGCCGGGCGTCGACGCCGTGCGACTGGAGCCAGTCGGTGCATCCCCAGGCGTCGGCCGGCGGCTCCCAGCCGCCCCGGGGCGAGAGGCGCCCGGGCCGGCCTTCGCCGGACTGCACGACCACGACCCGGTCCGCCGTCCCCTCCTCCCGGACCCGGCCGCGGCCGCCGCCGCGGCCGGTCCCGGCGTCGTCCATCCGGGCCCGCAGCCGCAGGGCGGTGCTGGCCTGGTCCGGCCAGCCGACGATGGCGATCGTGCCGCCCGGCAGGTCGCCGGCCAGCGCCACCGCCGTCCGGTCACTTTCCAGCTCGGCGGCGCAGGCCAGCGCCTCGAAGCCGGGGTCGAGCGAGCACAGCACCCGCGACGCCAGCCACCACAGCGGCCCGGCCGACGGGCGCCGCTCGATGAGCCGCCGCGAGGCGATGACGAGCCCGGCCGGGTCGTCGGCGAAGCTGGCCAGGGCCTCGGCGGCCTCCGCCGCCACCAGCGACAGGTCGCCCTCCGGCGACCGGGCCACCCACCGCAGACGTTCGATCGGATGCATCGACTCCTCTCTCGCCGGGTCCCCGACCCTCGCCCGGCCGTCTTACTCTGACGGTACAGCCCGGGTCGCTACGCTCGGGACGCGTGAAGGTGCTCGCCTGCATCCGGGATCTCATGTTCTCCACCAGGGTCCGCGACGCCGCCCGGCGCCACGGCCACGACTGCCAGGTAGTGACGAAGGCCGCCGACGTGGCCGGCCACCTGGCCGGCGCCGACCTCGTGATCGTCGACCTGATGGTGCCCGGCGGCGGCGCCCTGGAGGCGGTGGGAGCGGCGGCCGGGGCCGGCGTCCCCGTGGTGGCCTACGGCGAGCACGTCGCCGCCGAGGCGCTCCAGGCCGGGCGCGACGCCGGAGCCGACGAGGTCCTCACCCGCAGCGAGTTCACCCGCCGCCTCGAGGTCCTGCTCGACGTTCCCTAGTTCGAGCGGTGGTACAGCGGCCGGGTGGTCGTCGTCGTGCTCGGCTCGTAGGTCGGCGGCGGACCGGCCGGGTCGTTGACCGTCACCTGGCCGACCATCCCGGGGATCTCGCGGCAGTAGTAGCGGTAGATCCCGGCCCTGGTGAACTGGAAGGTGAAGCTGTGGGGCTCGGAGTCGGCGGCGATGGCGTCGCTGTCGAACGTGCCGCCGTAGGAGGTGGCGGTGTGGTCGCCCGATCGGGCGGTCCAGGTCACCGAGTCGCCGACGGCGATGGTCACGTTGGCCTGGCTGTAGCTGGAGTTCTTCGGGCTGTTGCCGGTGGCGTAGACGGTCGCCCCCGTCCCGGCCCGAGCCGGGGAGGGTTCGGCGCCGACCACGGCGATTCCCATGGCCGCCAGCGCGCCGACAACAACCGGAAAAGAGCGGGCTGTCATCTGAGTGGGAAAAGTTACTGGTGTACTGAACTGAACGCCAGCCGACCGTCGCCGTCGGCGCCGTCCGGTACCGGCGCCGGCCGCACGGTCACCGGGATGCCGTTGAGCACGGCCGTCCCCGACAGCGGGTCGAAGCGGTCCTCCTCGGCCAGCACGTTGCTGTTGACGCCGGCGTGACGGCCGGCCACGCCGAGCCGGGCCCCCGGCCGGTCGTGGCCCCAGCCGTGGGGGATGCTGACGACGCCCGGACGGATGGCGTCGGTCACCTCGACCGGAATCGTCACCGCCCCCGCCTTCGACGCCACCTCGGCCGGCTCCCCGTCGGCCAGCCCGAGCCGGGCGGCGTCGTCGGGGTGGACCAGCAGCGTGCAGCGAGGCCGCCCCTTCACCAGGACGGCGACGTTGTGCATCCAGGAGTTGTTCGACCGCAGATGGCGCCGCCCGACCATGAGCAGCGACCCGTCGCCGGCCCGGGCCTCGAGCGCCGCCCGCAGCCGGGCGACGTCGGCCACCAGCGGCTCGGGGGCCAGCTCGACCAGCCCGCTCGGCGTCCGCAGCACCTCGGGGAGGCGGGGCTCGAGCGGTCCGAGATCCACGCCGTGGGGGGCGGCCCGCAGGGCGTCGAACGACAGCCCGCCGGGGTGGGCGCCGAAGCCCTCGCCGTAGGGGCCCGTCCGCAGCATCAGGTCGAGCAGCCGCTCCGGCCCCCGCCGGTCGCCCAGGGCGGCGACGATCTCGTCGACCGGACGCCCGTGGACGGGCCCGGCGGCGTCGGCCACCGCCGCCCCGGCCATCTCCCGGACCACGTCGTCGTCGACCACGGCCGGGTCGTCGGAGGGCCGGGCGCCGCCCTCGCCGGCCGCCGCCGCCACCAGCGCCAGGCGGGCCAGGATCTCCCACTCGTCGGGCATCCCCGGATCCCGGGGGAGGACGGGCGGCGTGTAGTGGGCGGTGTTCCGCAGCGCCAGGCGGGACAGGAAGATGTCGTAGTGGGCCCGCTGCAGCGCCGACGGGACGGGCAGGATCACGTGGGCGTGGCGGGTCGTCTCGTTGATGTAGGGATCGACGGCCACGTAGGCGTCGAGCGTGGCGAGCGCGGCGTCGAGCCGGCCGGCGTTGGGCGTCGACAGCACCGGGTTGCCGGCCACGGTGACGAGCCCCCGGATCCGGCCGTCGCCGGGCGTGTCGATCTCCTCGGCCAGGCACACCACCGGCAGCTCGCCGAGCGACTCCGGCAGGCCCCGGACCCGGCTGGCGTAGCGGCCGAAGCGGGGCGCCCGGCCGATCCGGGGCGCCCCCTTGGTGTTGGGCGAGCCGACCGCCGGCTTCGGGAACAGGGCGCCGCCGGGCCGGTCGAGGTTGCCGGTGGCGGCGTTGACGACGTCGACGAGCCAGGAGGCCAGCGTGCCGAACTCGGCGGTGGTGGTCCCGATGCGCCCGTAGACGCAGGCGGTCGGGGCGGCGGCCAGGTCGCCGGCCAGGCGCCGGACCGTGGCGGCGGCGACGCCGGTCACGCCCTCGACGGCCTCGGGGGTGAACGGCGCCGCCAGGGCCAGCACGTCGTCGAGCCCCCGCAGCCACCGGCCGGCCGGCCCGGGGTCGACGAGCCCATCGGCGGCCAGCACGTTGAGCAGGGCGAACAGCAGGAAGGCGTCGGTGCCGGGCCGGATGGCCACGTGCTCGTCGGCCTTCTCGGCCGTGGCCGAGCGCCGCGGGTCGACCACCACCAGCCGGCCGCCCCGGGCCCGCAGCCGCTCCAGCCGGCCGGGCCAGTCGGGGGCCGTGGCCAGGCTGCCGTTGGAGGCGAGCGGGTTGGCGCCGAGCATCAGCAGGAAGTCGGTGCGGTCGACGTCGGGGACGGCCACGGTGATCGGCGTGCCGAACATCAGCGCCGAGGAGATCTCCTTCGGCCGCTGGTCGACGGTGCTGGCCGTGAAGATGTTGCGGGTCCCGAGCGCCTTGAGCAGGGGCTTGAGATACAGCTGCCCGCCGAGGTTGTGGACCGACGGGTTCCCCACGTAGGCGCCGAGGGCGCCCCGGCCGTGGGCGGTGACGACGGCGCCGAGCAGCCGGCCGGCCTCGGCGAAGGCCTCGTCCCAGCCGACCTCGACGAAGCTCCCGTTGCGCCGCACGACCGGCGCCCGCAGGCGGTCGGGGTCCTCGTGGAGCTGCTTGAGCGCCGGGCCCTTGGGGCAGAGGTAGCCGCCGCTCCACACGTCGTCGCGGTCACCCCGGATGCGGACGACGTCGCCGGCGGCCGACAGGCCGACCTCGAGCCCGCAGGCCGCCTCGCACAGCGGGCAGATCCGCAGCGCCGTCCGGGTGACCGGGGGGGCCGGGGTCGGGCTCACCAGTCGGCGGCGGTGACGCCGGTCACGAGCGGCACCGGCGCGGCGGCCCCGCTGCGGCGGTAGAGCCGGCCGCCGTCGACGAAGAGCAGGTGCGAGCCGCTGGCGTCGAAGTCGAGGGCGGTGACCCGCCGGCCGGGCGGCAGCAGCGGCGTGTCGAGGCGCCGTTCCGGATTGACCAGCAGGGCCCGGGGCGGCCCGGTGTAGTTGTCGTCGAAGCAGCACTCGAAGCGGGTGTTGAACAGGCCGAGCAGCCCGGAGTACGCCTGCCAGGCCGGGTGGCTGGAGTTGCCGCCGCCGCTCGGGACGACGACCTCCTCGGTCTGGGCGAGGTCGTGCTGACCGGCGGTGTCGAGGATCGAGACGGAGTCACCCTCGTAGGACAGCGTGTAGGCCAGCCGGGTCGAGTCGGGGGCCCAGGCGATCTCGCTGATCACCGCGTCGTGGTACAGCGCCGTGTCGTAGTCGGGCGTGTCGGGGTAGCTCCAGCGCCGTTCGGCGCCCGAGGCCAGGTCGCGGACCACGATGGCGTTCTGGCAGTGGCGGGCGTCGGCGGCGCCCGCTCCGCCGGTCCCGCCGCCGCTCCCGGGCCCGGCCGAGGCCACGGCGTAGGCCAGCTTGCGGCCGTCGGGGCTCACCGCCGGCGAGACGCCGCTGGCCACCACGGCCGGCGCCGTGCGGCCGTCGGCCGCCACCCGGTAGATCGTCCCCGGGCCGCAGTCACCGGCCAGGGCGTAGAACACCGCCGAGCGGTCGGGGGTGCGGGACAGGCCCTCGAGGTAGGGGAAGCCGCCGGTGGTCGCCTCGGGATGGGTGGCCAGCGTGCGCACGGTGTGGCCGTCGGCCGAGTCGAGCAGGACCACGGAACCGCCCTTGATGGCGGCGATCTGCGCCGGCCGGGGCGCGTCGGGCGACGGGCGGTCGGCGCTCACCAGTGCGGGGTCGACACCGCCGGCCCCCGGGGCTGCAGCGATGGGCGCGGCCGGCACGGTGGGCGGCACGGCCGGAGCCGGCGCGCCGGCCCGGGTGATCACGGGGCTGTCGGAACCCGTCCCGCCCCGGAAGGCCAGGATCCCAATGGCCACAAGGGTTCCCACCACCGCCACCGCCAGGACGGGACGCTTCGCCGCCATCCCTGCTTCTCGGCCCGCCAGGCGAATGCCCAATCCCAGCCCCCTGCTTCGGTGCTCCGCTGCACTGGGGTCACAACCTACAGGTCACGGCGCCGTCCGCCTCGCCTCATCGGGCGGGAATCCATTCTCGAACGAGAATATTTTCGGGCCGCCCCCCGGGATCGTGGGAGTGACCGCTCCTAGAATAAGATGTCCCGTCGTGGGAAAGGGTCCGGCCCGGATGCGGGTGGAGGAGCTGGCCGGGCGGGCCGGCGTGTCGGTCGACACCGTGCGCTTCTACCAGAAGCAGCGGCTGCTGCCGGCGCCCGTCCGGGAAGGCCGGGTCGCCTGGTACACGGCCGACCACCTGGCCCGGATGAACCGGGTCAAGGAGCTGCGCCGGCGGGGATTCACGCTGGCCGTCATCCGCCGCTTCCTCGACGGGCGGCTCGACCGGGCCGACGAGCCGCTGGCGGCGGCGGTGTCGGAGGCGGCCGGTGGCGACGAGGAGTTCGTCTCGGCTGAGGAGCTGGCCGCCCGCTCCGGCGTCCCCCTCCCGCTGATCGACTCGCTGGCCCGGGAAGGGCTGCTGGTGCCCCGGCTGCACGAGGGGGAACCCCGCTACACGGCCGATGACGTGCAGATCGTGTCGGCCGGGCTGCGCCTGCTCCAGGTCGGCCTGCCGCTGCCGGGGCTGCTGGAGCTGGCCCGGGCCCATCACGCCGCCGTCCGGGAGGTGGCCACCCAGGCCGTCGAGCTGTTCGACTCGGCCGTACGCCGCCCCCTGCGGGACTCCGACCGCGCCGAGGAGGAGAAGGCCGAGGAGCTGGTCGAGGCCTTCCGGGTCGTGCTGCCGGCCGTCAGCGAGCTGGTGGCCCACCACTTCCGCCGGGTGCTGCTCCAGGTCGCCCAGGAGCACCTCGAAGCGGTCGGGCACCCGGCCGAGATCGCCGCCGCCTCGGCCGAGTCGGCCCGCCGGCTGGAGCGGGGGCCGCTCGAAGGGTTGCCGCTGGAAGGGGCGTCGCGATGAGGCTGCGGGCGGCCCAGCCGGCCCCGCCGCTGCCGACCGGGGCCGAGAAGGTGGCGGCCGTCGACGCCATGTTCGACGCCATCGCCCCGGGCTATGACGTCACCAACCGGGTGATCTCGCTGGGGCTCGACGTGGGCTGGCGGCGCCGCACGGTCCGCTCGCTGGGGCTGCCGGCCGGCAGCGCCGTCCTCGACCTCGCCTGCGGGACGGGGGACCTCTGCGCCGAGCTCAGCCGCCAGGGTCTCGTGCCCATCGGCGCCGACCGCTCGGCCGGGATGCTGACCGCCGCCCGGCACCGCTTCGCCGCACCGGCCGCCGACCGCTCGGCCGGGCTGCTGACCGCCGCCCGGCACCGCTTCGCCGCACCGGCCGCCGACCGCTCGGCGGGGATGCCGACCGCCGCCCGGCACCGCTTCGCCGCACCGGCCGCCGCCTCCCGTCCGGGGCGGTCGGCGCTCGCCCGCCGTCCCGGCCCGGCGGGCCCGCCGCCGCCGTTCGTCCGGGGGGACGGGCTGGCCCTCCCGTTCCGGTCGGGGGCCCTCGACGGCCTCGTCTGCGGCTTCGCCCTGCGGAACTTCGCCGCCCTTCCGCCGGTGCTGGCCGAGTGCGCCCGGGTGCTGCGCCCGGGCGGCCGCCTGGCGCTGCTGGAGGTCGACGCCCCGGCCCAGCCGCTGCTGCGCTTCGGGCACCGCCTGTGGTTCGGCCGGATCGTGCCCCTCGTCGGCGGTCTCGTCGCCGCCCGGTCGGGCGCCCCCCGGGCCCGGGCCGCCGCCGCCTACCGCTATCTGCCGGCCTCGGTCGCCTACCTCCCGCCGCCGTCGGAGCTGGTCGCCCTCATCGCCGCCGCCGGCTTCGCCGACCCGCAGCGCCGACCGCTGTCGGGCGGGATCGCCCAGCTCCTGACGGGAACCCGCCGATGAGCGGCCCGGGCGCCATGGCGCCGCTCCGGAGCGCCTCCGACCTGGCCCGGCTGGTCTGCCGGACCCGGGCGCTGGCGCCGGGCGAGATCGACGACCTGCTCGACGTCCTCGGCGTCGACGGCTTCGCCTGGATCCGCAACGGAGCCGGGTTCGTCACCTCCGGGGTCGCCGCCCGCATCCCGGTCGGGACCGGGGCCGGGCGGTTCGCCGCCGCCGCCGCCCGGGTCGACGAGACGCTCCGGGCGATCGCCGTCGACGGCCGGGCGCCGGCCGGCGAGGCCGGCCCGGGGGCCGGCCCGATCGCCGTCGGGGCGCTGCCCTTCGACGACCGCACTCCCGGCTCGCTGGTCGTCCCGGCCCTCGTCGTCCTCCGCCGGGCCGACGGCACCGGCTGGGTGGCCGAGACGCGCCCCGAGCACCCGGGGGCGCCGGCCGCCCGCCCGGAGGTGTTCACGCCCATCGCCCACCGCAACGGTGCCCCTTCCGCTCCGGCCGGGTCGCGCAGTACCGTCGCGGGCACAGCCAACGGCTTCCCGGCGCCGGCGCCGGCGCCGGAGGCCGGGATCGGCGTGCGGGAGGACCCGGGCCGGGCGGTGTGGACGGAGGCCGTCCGCCGGGTTCTCGCCGCCATCGACAGCGGCGACGTCCGCAAGGTCGTGCTGGCCCGCCAGCTCACCATCGACGCCGCTGCGCCCTTCGACCGCCGGGCGGTGCTCGACCGGCTGCGGGCGAGCCACCCCTCGTGCTTCACGTACGCCACCGGCGGCTTCGTCGGCGCCAGCCCGGAGCTGCTGATCCGCCGCCGGGGCGACGAGGTGGCGTCGTGCCCCATGGCCGGCACGGTCCGCCGGGGGGCCGACCCCGCCGAGGACGACGCCCTCACCGCCGGCCTCCTCCGGTCGGTGAAAGAGGCCGAGGAGCACCGCCTGCTGGTCCAGGCCGTGGTGGCCGCCCTGGCTCCGGTCTGCATTGGCCCGCCGGCGGCCGGCGACCCCGACGTCGTGCGGTTCCCCACCGTGTCGCACCTGGCCACCCGGGTGAGCGGCGTCCTGCGCCGCCCGGCGCCGTCGGCGCTGGCCCTGGCCGGGCTGCTCCATCCCACGCCGGCGGTGGGCGGCCTCCCCCGGGCCGAGGCCCTGGCCACCATCGCCGCCCTCGAGGGCTTCGACCGCGGCCTCTACGCCGGGCCCGTCGGCTGGGTCGACGCCGCCGGCGACGGCGAGTGGGCCGTGGCCCTGCGGGGTGCCCTGCTCGACGGCCCCCGGGCCCGCCTGCTGGCCGGCGCCGGCATCGTGGCCGGCTCCGACCCCGACGCCGAGTGGGCCGAGACCGAGGCCAAGCTCCGCCCGATGCTGGCCGCCGTCGGCGCCCTTCCCGCCTGACGGGCCTGCTGTTCGGGGACGGGCGCCGGCGTTCGACGAATGTTGGCGCCTCTGGTTGGCCCTGTCCCCACCAGAGGCGCCAGATTTCCTGGGCGCCCTGGTGAAAACGATCAGGGTGTGGGAGGGGGTAGGGCTTCGGCTACGGCGGACCAGGCGGAGCGGTGGCGCTCGACGTTGGCGGTGCGGTCGCCGGTCGGGACGATCAGCACCCGGACGCCGCCGGCGGACAGGGCCCGCTCCAGCGCCGGGCCGACCTCGGCGGCCCGCTCGACCCGTTCGGCCGGAACGCCGTAGGCCTGCGCCACGGCGGCCGCACCGGCGGCCGGCGGAGTGCCGAAGAGCCGCTCGAACCGCTCGGCGGGAAGGGCGGCCTGCGGCAGGAACGAGAAGATGCCGCCGCCGCCGTTGTCGACGACGACGAAGACGGCGTCGAGCCCCCGGGTGGCGGCGCCGAGCAGCCCGCCGGCGTCGTGGAGGAAGGCGAGATCGCCCAGGAGCCCGACGACGGGGCGGCGCCGCCGCCGCCGGCCGGCGCCGGACGGCACCGGCCCGGCGGGCACCGGACCGCCCCCGGCATCGACACCGGCCGCCACGCCGAGCACGGTGGAGACGAGGCCGTCGATGCCGTTCACCCCCCGGTTGGCGAAGACGGACCGCGGCACCCGGGCGGCGAAGGCCTCGAGGTCCCGGACCGGCATGCTCGAGGCCACGACCAGCGCCGGTTCGGCGTCGGCCGAGGCGCAGACGGCGGCGACGTCCCGGGCCAGCCGTGCTTCGGACGGACGGTCGTCGGCGTCGAGGAAGTCGTCGAGCGCCCGGCGGGCGACCCGTTCGGCCTCCGTCCAGCCGGCCAGCCAGGCGCCGGCCTCCGGAGTCGCCGCCCGCCCGGAGCGGTCCGCCGCCACCGGCCGCAGGTCGGGCAGCGCCGGAACCCGCTCCGCCGCCGTCCGGTTCGGGTCGAGCCAGGCGCCGTCGGGATCGACGAGGATCTGCGGGATCGAACCGTCGAGCCAGGCCATGGCGATCTTCGACGTGAGCGGCCCGCCGAAGCGGATCACGGCATCGGGCCGGTGCGCCTCGGCGAACCCGGGCACCCGGAGCAGCGCCTCGTACGTCGTGATCGTCCCGCCGGCCGCCGGTTCTGGGCCGTGCGAACCGCCGGCCACCGCTTCCGGGCCGTGCGAACCGCCGGCCACCGCTTCCGGGCCGTGCGTACCGCCGGCCGCTGGTTGGAGGCCGTGCGGCCCGCCGCCCGTCCGGCAGCCCGAGATGGCGTCGGCCAGCAGGGGCCACCCCAGAGCGCCGGCCACCGCCGACGCCTCGGGCGGACTCCCCCAGCCGGCCACCACCAGGCCCCGCCGGGCGGCCCCGATGCGTTCCAGCACCGCCGCGCCGCCGGCTTCGTCGATCGCCACCGCCGGCCGGCGGGACACGATCCAGGGGTGGCCGCCGTCGCGACCCGGCTGGGCCGGGTCCGCCCCGGGGTCGGCGGCGGGGACGAGCGGCTCCCGGAAGGCCACGTTGAGGTGGACGGGCCCGGCGGGCGGCCCGGCGGCGTCGGCCCACAGGCGGGCGGCGACGGGCCGCCAGGCCGCCCGGGCGGCGGGATCGCCGTCGGCGGGAACGTCGGCGAACCAGCGGACCGCGTCGCCGTAGAGGCGGACCTGGTCGGTCGTCTGGGGCGCGCCGGTCGCCCGGAGCTCCGCCGGCCGGTCGGCGGTGACGACGATCAGCGGGACCCGGGAGTGGTGCGCCTCCAGGACTGCCGGGTGGAAGTGCGCGGCGGCCGTGCCCGACGTGCACAGCACGAGCACCGGCCGGCCCGACGCCTTGGCCGCCCCGAGGGCGAAGAACGCCGCCGACCGCTCGTCGAGGTGGACGTGGAGGCGGATCCGGTCGTCGTCGGCCAGCGCCAGGGCCAGCGGCGCCGAGCGCGACCCCGGCGCCAGTACGGCGTCGGCCAGGCCGGCCCGGGCCCACTCGTCGACCAGCGTCCGGGCGCAGGCCGTGCTCACGCCCACGCCGCCACCTCCGGCCGCGGGGGCCCGCCCCGGCCTGGCCAGCCGGGCGCCGATGGTTTCGCCCCTCCCGGGGCGTGGCAGCATCCTCGGCGATGGCCGATCTCGACGTCACGGTGGAAGGCGGGCCCGGGCGGCGGCTGGTGCTGCTGCACGGCTTCACCCAGGGCCCGGGCTCGTGGGACGCCGTGCTCGACGCCCTCGGCGGGGACTACGAGATCGTGCGGGTGACGCTGCCGGGGCACGGCCCGGCGGCAGGGGCGTCGGCCCATGTGCGCCTGCCGTTCGAGGCGGCGGCCGGCGCCGTCGCCGAGGCGGTGGCCGCCGCCGCCGGCCCCGGGCCGGGGGTGTGGATGGGTTACTCGCTGGGGGGGCGCCTGGCCCTGCGGGTGGCGCTCGACCGGCCCGATCTCGTGGGGGCTCTGGTCCTGCTCGGGGCCACGGCCGGGATCGAGGACGCCGCCGCCCGAGCGGCCCGGGTCGAGATCGACGAGCGCCTGGCGGCGGGACTCGAGCGCCGCGGCGTGGAGCGGTTCGTCGAGGGCTGGCTGGCCCAGGATCTCTTCTCCCGCCTGCCGAAGGGGGCGGCCGGCGTCGAGGAACGCCGGGCCGGGACCGTCGAGGGCCTCGCCGCCGCCCTGCGCCTGCTCGGCACCGGGGCCCAGGAACCGGTGTGGGACCGGCTCGGCGAGCTGACGATGCCCGTCCTGCTCCTGGCCGGCGAGCACGACTCGAAGTTCTCGGCGCTGGCCTTCCGCCTCGCCGCCGGGATCGGCCCGACGTCCGGCCTGTCGTTCGTGCCCGGCGCCGGTCACGCCGCCCACCTCGAGCGCCCCCGGTCGGTGGCGGCGATCCTGGCCCGCTTCCTCGACGCCCTGGCAACCCCCGCCCCCTGACCCAACCGGCGTTCATCCGCCGCCATATCCGGGCTCATGCACGCCGGTTGCGGTGCCCCGCCCTGCGCGCCCATTCCGGCGTTCACCCGCCGCCATATCCGGGCGCATGCACGCCGGTTGCCGAACCACGCCCACCCGACCAATCCGGCGTTCACCCGCCGCCATATCCGGGCGCATGCACGCCGGTTGCCGAACCACGCCCGCCCGACCAATCCGGCGTTCACCCGCCGCCACATCCGGGCACACGCACGCCGGTTGCCCCGCCACGCCCACCCGACCAATCCGGCGTTCACCCGCCGCCACATCCGGGCACACGCACGCCGGTTGCCCCGCCACGCCCACCCGACCAATCCGGCGTTCACCCGCCGCCATATCCGGGCGCATGCACGCCGGTTGCCGAACCACGCCCACCCGACCAATCCGGCGTTCACCAGCCGCCATATCCGGGCGCATGCACGCCGGTTGCCGAAGTGCTGTGGTGGCGTCATTCGACCGACCAGCGGGCGAGGAGGGCGGGGTCGGGGCGGGGGCGGCGGACGGCGATGGTTCCGTTCTCGGGAACCAGCGGGTCGGGGACGACGTCGCCGGCCAGCAGCAGCGCCGTACCGAGCCCGCAGGCGAAGGGGAGGTCGGGGAGGGCCGCGGCCAGGGCCACGCCAGCGGCCAGGCCGACCGATGTCTCGTAGAGCGACGACACGATGGCCGGGACGCCGGCCGCCTCGATCACCTTGAGGGCGGCCCGCACGCCCCCGAGCGGCTGCACCTTCACGACCACGGCGTCGGCGGCGTCGAGGGCCGCCAGCCGCCGGGCGTCACCCAGGGCCCGCAGGCTCTCGTCGGCCGCCACCGGCACGGCGACCCGCCGCCGCACCCGGGCCAGATCGGCCAGGTCGGCCACCGGCTGCTCGACCAGCTCGAGGTCGAAGCCGGCCAGGCGCTCGATGGCCGCCACGGCGGTGTCGACGTCCCAGGCGCCGTTGGCGTCGAGCCGGATCCGGCCGGACGGGCCGAGCGCCGTCCGTACCGCCGCCACGCGGTCGGCGTCGTCGCCGAGCGACCCGCCACCGACCTTGACCTTGACCGTCGTCATGCCGGCGGCCAGCGCCTCGGCCGCCAGCGCCGCCGCCTGGTCAGGGGCCACGGCGGGCACGAGCCCGTTGATCGGCACGGCGTCGCGCACCGGCGCCGGCCAGGCCAGGAACACCGCCTCCCGCACCGCCTCCTCGCACTGCTTCGGATCGCAGGGGTAGCCCGGCAGCGGCGAGAACTCGCCCCATCCGAGCGGCCCCTCCACCAGCGTGGCGTCGCGGAACGACCGCCCCCCGAGCGGGACCCGCAACGGCACCCGCACGCGGTGGGCCTTCACCGCCACCCCGGCGAACCCCGCCGGCCCCGACGGTGACGGCCCGCTCACCGCCGGTACCCCCAGGCGCTCGGCCGGAGGCGGCCGGCCGGGCCACCGGGCGGGGGGCGCCGATCGCCGCCCCACCGGCCAGGCTGCCGGGCACACAGGCCCGGTCGAGGACCCCGTCGCCGCATCACGAGACCCACAGCCCGGCGGCCAGCAGGAGGCAGGCCACCAGCTGCACCCGGGCCGTGCCGATCAGGGCGGCGATCAGGCCGGGGGCGTCGCGGCGCCGGGCCACCAGACGCACGGGGCCGAGCGCCAGCGGCGCAGCGGCCAGGGCGACCAGCGCCGGAGGGCGGGCCACGCCGATCACCGCCACGGCGACCAGGGCGCCGGCCACGCAGGCCTGGTAGAGCAGGCGGGTGCGGGCCGGGCCCAGCCGCACCGCCAGCGTGACCTTGCCCGACTCGGCGTCGGTGTCGATGTCGCGCAGGTTGTTGACCACCAGCAGGGCGCAGGCCAGCAGCCCGACGGGCACGGCCGCCGCCACCGCCAGCCCGGTCAGCCGCTCCTGCTGCACGTAGGCCGAACCGGCGGTGGCCACGAAACCGAAGAAGACCAGCACCGCCACTTCACCGAAGCCGGCGTAGCCGTAGGGCCGGGGCCCGCCGGTGTAGAGGGCGCCGGCGGCGATGCAGGCCGCCCCGACCAGCAGCAACCGGAGATCGACGGCCACCGCCAGCGCCAGCCCGGCCAGGGCGGCGACGGCGAACGAGAGCATTGCCGCCCGCAGCACCCGGGCCGGGGCCACGAGGCCGGAGGCCGTCAGCCGGAGCGGGCCGGCCCGGCGGGCGTCGGTGCCCCGGCGCCCGTCGGAGTAGTCGTTGGCGTAGTTGGTGCCGACCTGGAGGGCGAGGGCCACCACCATGGCCGCCAGCGCCCGCCAAGCGATCACCGGGCCCTCGGCGGCGCCCACCGCCGTGCCGACCAGCACCGGCGACACGGAGGCGGGCAGCGTACGGGGACGCGCCCCGGCCAACCAGACGTTCATGAATCCTCGGGGCGATCCTCGGGCGGGGTCACTCTGAGAGCGATCACTCTCAGCAACTACGGTAGCCGTCGATGCCGGCGCACGACGAGGCCGAGGCCGTGGCGGTGCTGCTCCCCGCGCCCGACGCCGCCCGGGCGGCCGTCGCCCTGTGGGAGGCGGGCAACGCCGTCGTGCCCCTCGACCCGGCCGCCCCCGGCGCCGAGCTGCGCCGCGCCCTGGCCGCCCTGCGCCCGACGGCGCTCCTCGATGCGGACGGGCGCCACCCGCTCGCCGACGGCGTCCCCGTGGCCCGCGGGGTGGCGGCCATCGTCTCGACGTCCGGCACGACCGGCGAGCGCAAGGGCGTCGAACTGACCTTCGGGGGGCTGGCCGCCTCGGGGGCCGCCGTGGCGGCCGCCGTCGGCGCCGGTCCGGAGGACGGCTGGTTGTGCTGCCTGCCGGTGCATCTGGTGGCGGGCCTGGCGGTCGTCGGCCGGGGATGGGCGACGGGAGCGGCGGTGGCGGTGCACCCCCGCTTCGACGCCGAGGCGGTGGCGAAGGAGGGCCGGCTGGCCGGCGCCGGCGCCCGCGGCGGCGCCAGCGGCGGCGGCGGCGCCAGCAGCGGCGGCGGCGGCGACGACAGCGGCGGCGGCGGCCGGACCTTCGTCTCGCTCGTCCCGACCATGCTGCACCGCCTGCTCGACGGGGCGCCGGACGCCGTGGCCGGGTTCGGCCACATCCTGCTCGGCGGCGGGTCGATCGATCCGGCCCTGCTCGACCGGGCCCGGGCGGCCGGGGCCACCGTCTCGACGACCTACGGCATGACCGAGACATGGGGCGGCGTCGTCCACAACGGCCACCCCCTCGACGGCGTGGAACTCCGCCTCGACGGCCCGCCCGCCGGGGGCGAGGCCGGCGAGATCCTCGTCCGGGCGCCGATGCTCATGCGGGGCTACCGGCTCTGGCCCGAAGGCACCGCCGCCGCCGTCGACGCCGCCGGCTGGTACCGCACCGGCGACATCGGGCGGTTCGATCCGGCGGCCGGCGGCCGGCTCCGGGTCGTCGACCGCCTCGGCGACGTCGTCACCACCGGCGGCGTCAAGGTCAGCCCGACCGAGGTGGAGCGGGCCCTGGGCCGCCACCCGGCCGTGGCCGACGTCTGCGTCGCCGGCCGGCCGGATCCGGAGTGGGGCCAGATCATCGTGGCCTTCGTCGTTCCCGCCGAACCGGGCGCCGCGCCGGCCCTCGACGAGCTGCGGGCCTTCGCCCGGGCCGAGCTGGCCGCTCCGAAGCTGCCCCGGGAGCTCGTGATCGTGCCGTCCATTCCCCGCACGGCCGGCGGCAAGCCCCAGCGCCGCCTCCTCCCCGGGGCCGGGTAGCCCGGTAGCCTCCCGGCCGTGGCAGAGGTCCGGCTCCGTCCCGTCACCCTGAACGACCTGCCCTGGCTGGTGGCCCGGTACACGGAGGCGGAGACCGGGCCCTGGAACTGGTTCGGGTTCCGGTCCGAGACGGAGATCGTCCGCCACTTCGACCAGGACGGATTCCTCGGCGAGCTCTCCGGCAAGCTGATCGTCGAGCTCGACGGCGACGACGGCCCGGTGCCCATCGGCGACGTGAGCTGGCACGCCGTCGACTACGGGCCTCCCCCCGCCTCCCGCGGCTGGAACATCGGCATCACGCTCTGCCCCGAGTGGCGGGGGTTCGGCCACGGCACCCGGGCCCAGCGCCGGCTGGCCGAGCACCTCCTGGCCACCACTCCGGTCGAGCGCATCGAGGCGTCGACCGACGTGGAGAACGCCGCCGAGCGCCGCTCGCTGGAGAAGGCCGGGTTCACCTTCGAGGGCGTCCTGCGGCGGGCCCAGTTCCGGGGCGGGGCATGGCGCGACCTGGCCAGCTACAGCCTCGTCCGCACCGACCTGGCCGGCGGCTCATAACTGTCAGACCCCCCTGGAAGAATCCCTCTCGAACGTCAGTTCGGAACGTGCGTTCCCCCTGGACGCCGAGCGGAAGAGAGGGCCATATGACGCTGATCCTGGTGGGTGCCACCATCGCCGTGCTCGTCTTCCTGGGGCTGTCGTGCCGCCGGGCCCGGCTCGACCTCGAGGAGGAGATCTGCGACCGCCTCCAGGCCACCGTGCCGATCGCCGTCGGCTTCGGGCCGGCCCCGGCCGAGGCGGCCGCCGACCTCGAGGGCGGCGCCCGCCGGGCCCGCCGCCACCTCCACCTGGTGAAGGCCGGATGACGCCGCCGCCGGTGACCGCCGCTCCCCGGCAGCGCGGCGGCGTCCTCGTCCGGGGGCCACCACCGCCCGGGCCCGGGCGGAGCTCAACCGGACGGGCGGGCCGCCCGACGAGGGCGGAGCTCAACCGGCCGGGCGGGCCGCCCGACGAGGCCGGAGCTCAACCGGCCGGGCGGGCCGCCAGACGAGGGCGGAGCTCAACCGGACGGGCGGGCCGCCCGGCGAGGGCGGAGCTCAGCCGGACGGGCGGGCCGCCAGGGCGAGAGCGGCGCGGAGGTGGTCGGCCAGCCGCGCCGGTGGCGTCCGGGCGTTGCGGCCGCTGGTCGAGGGCATCACGTACGCCGGCCGGCCGCCGAAGCGTTCCGGCTGCGGGCCGGCCACCGCCCGGCGGTCGATCGCCGCCCGCCAGCCGGCCAGCCCGACGAAGACCACGACGCCCGGTTCCAGCCAGGCCACCAGCCGTTCCACCCGCTCGGCCCCCGCCCGGTACTCGGCGGCGGTCAGGGTGTCGGCGTTGGGCGTCGCCCGCTTCACGAGATCGGTCATCCCGGTCCCGTCCTCCTCCAGCGACGCCAGCGGGTCGCGGGGCCGGGTCACCGCCCCGGCGGCCACGGCCACCGCCCAGAAGCGGTTCGTGGCGCCGGCGTAGCCGAACCCGGCGTCGGCCGACACCACGCTCGGGTTGAGCCCGCAGACCAGCAGCCGCATTCCCGGGCCCACGAAATCGGGCAGCGTCCGGTCGCGCCGGGCGTCGACCACGGCCTCCGCCGGCCCGCCCCGCCGGCGGGCCCGCTCCACCACGAAACCCGCCCCGGCCACCAACTCCGCCAACGGCGGAACGCCGGGCGGAGCCGCCGGCGCCGAACAGACCACGGCCTCGCCGACGGCGGTCGCCCGGTGCAGCCGGATCAGCGCCCCCGGCAGGTCGGCCCACCGTCGGGGCGCCGCCCCGGGGTCGAAGCGGAGCCGCCGTGTCGCCGTCACCGCCGCCCGGTGACCCATACTGACCCGATGGCCCGCACCATCACCCCCGGAGCGATCGAGGCGCCGCCCGTCGTCGAGGTGGTCGCGGAGGCGCCGGCCGGGCCCAGCCTGGCACGGCGGCTGCGGGTGCCGCTGTTCGCCTACGCCGCCTCCCGGGTCATCACCACGTTCGCCGTCGGGCTGGCGGCCATGGCCTCCCAGCAGGCCTTCCACCGGGTGCTGACCGTGTGGGACGGGCGCTGGTACGTCCGCATCGCCGTCCACGGCTACCCGACCAGCGTCCCCCAGGGCGACTTCTACCACGGCACCGGCCGCCAGGTGCAGAGCGCCATCGCCTTCTTCCCGCTCTATTCACTGCTGATGCGGGCCCTCGACAAGGTCCTGCCCGGCGGGGCCGACGTGGCCGGCGCCGTCCTCGCCCTGCTGATCGGGGCGGCGGCCACGGTCGTCGTCTGGATCGTGGCCGAGAAGGTGGCCGGCCGCACCGTGGCCGACCGGGCGGCCATCCTCTTCGCCTTCTCCCCCGGCGCCTTCGTCCTCTCCCTGGTCTACGCCGAAGGACTGCTGGTCCTGCTGGCGGCCGCCTGCCTGCTGGCGCTGCTCGAACGGCGCTGGCTGCTGGCCGGCGTCCTGGCCGCGCTGGCCTCGGCCACCCGGCCCAACGCCACCGCCGTCATGGCCGCCTGCGCCTGGGCGGCGGGCGTGGCGATCTGGCGCGACCGCGAGTGGCGGGCGCTGGTGGCGCCGCTCCTCGCCCCGCTGGGGATGCTGGCCTTCTTCGGCTTCCTGTGGTGGCACACCGGGGAGCCGCTCATCTGGTTCCGGGTCGAGTCACAGGGCTGGGGCGAACGGATCGATCTGGGGCGCAGCAACCTCGGCGTCTTCGCCGACCTCGTCACCCGCCCGCTCCACAACCCCAACCACGTGCTCCTGGCCATCAGCATGGTGGTGGCGGTGGTCCTGATGGTCGTGCTGGTCCGCCAGCACCTCCCGGGCGTCCTCAACATGTTCGCCATCAGCGGCCTGTGCCTCGTGCTGGCGTCGCACATCAACGCCCGGCCCCGCTTCATCTTCGTGGCCTTCCCGCTGGTGATCGCCCTGGCCAAGGCCACCGCCCGCCGGCCGGCGGTGTTCGTGGTGCTGGCGTCGACCTTCGCCGCCAGCACCGTGCTGCTCACCGTCTTCTACGGCCTCCACAAGCTCAACTACTACCCGTAGCGCCGGCTATCCCTGAGCCGGGGCGGTCTCCGGGCGCCGGGCGCTCCGGCGGCGGAGCAGCCCGGCCAGCGCCCAGGCCGGGACGGCCAGCACCAACGCCAGCGGCACCAGCACGCCGAGGACCACCAGGCTGCCGCCCAGCACCGCCAGCGCCGCCCCGGCCGAGCGGTCCCAGGCCCGGGCCAGCGTGGACTGCGGCGCCGGGCCCCCGTCGGGCTTGGCCACGGCGCCCTCCGCCAGCAGGCTCAACCGGATGGTGGAGTACGACGTCTGGCCGTCGAGGAACTTCCGCCGCCCCTCGAGCTGTTCGATCTGCTCCTGGATCGTCGACAGCTGCTGCTGGATCTGGATCGTCTCGGGGATCGTCCTGGCCTTGGCCATGAGCCCGACGAAGACCGCCTCCTGGGCCCGCCAGTGACCGATCCGGGCCTCGAGGTCGATGTACTCGGCGGTCACGTCGTCGCCGCTCTCCGCCACCGACGTCACCTTCCCCAGCCCCCGGATCGCCCCGACCACCCCTTCGAGCCTGTCGGACGGGACCTTCAGCGTGAGCGTCGCCTGGTCGGTGCCGGTCTGGGAGGCCTGCACCCATCCGCCGGCGCCGGCGGCGGCGTCGACCGCCTTCTGGTAGCTGTCGCCGAGCCCGTCCTTCTTGACCGTCACGGTCAGCGAGGCGTTCTTCACCACCCGGGCGGTGCCGGCGGCGACGGCCGAGGGGACCGGCTGGCCGCCCAGGCCGGACGGGCCGACCCCGGGCGATACCGGAGCCTGGCCGGGGTCGGCCGCCGGGGCCGCCGAGCCGGCCGCCGACTTCGACGGGACCGACCCACCGGCCGCCATCTGCGCCTCCGACGACAGCGCCGGGCCGGCCTGATCACCGGCGGCGAACGGGACGGTGGTGGGCACCGCGGCGCCGGCGCCGCCGGCGTAGGCATCGGCCGCCGGGGCCGGCGCCACCGCCCGATCCACCTTGGAGGACAACGAATTCCGGCCGCCGGTCCCCCCGCCGGCGGCGGCCACCACGGCACCGGCGGCCAGCAGCCCGGCCACCGTCACGGCGGCGGCCCGACCGGGGTGCGACCGGAGGATCGAAGCGAGACGGGCGGGCATGAGGGTCCTCCTCGGTGGCGGCGGGGCCCGGGCGGGCGGCGCATTCGTCAACGTCAGACGACGGACGCCGGCCCCCGGTTCCCGGCCCCGGTCCACCGGCCGGGGGCATGTCGCAGATAGCGTGGTCCCACGGCTTGTCCAGCGAACGGAGACACGATGAACAAGACGGACCTCGTCAACGCGATCGCCAAGAAGACCGGTCAGACCGCCACGTCGGTCAACGAGACCCTCTCCGCCTTCGAGGCCGTGGTCACCGAAGCGGTCGCCGGAGGCGACAAAGTTCAGCTCCCCGGATTCCTGACCTTCGACCGGGCCGAGCGGGCCGCCCGCACCGGCCGCAACCCCGCCACCGGCAAGGAGATCTCGATCCCGGCCTCCACCGTCCCCCGGGTCAAGGCAGGCAAGTCCTTCAAGGACGCCGTCGGCGGCTGACCGCCGGCCATCGCTGATGGCCGACACGCTGGGTGACCATGACGCCACGGGCCTGGCCGGTCTCGTCCGGGCCGGCGAGGTCACACCCCTCGAGCTCGTCGAGGCGGCCATCGCCCGCATCGAGGCGGTCGACCCGCAGCTCAACGCCGTCATCCACCCCCGCTTCGAGCGGGCCCGGGACGAGGCGGCCCGCATCCCGGCCGGCCGGGCGTCGGCCGCCCCCTTCGCCGGGGTGCCGTTCCTGGTCAAGGACGTCGTCTGCCACCAGGCCGGCGAACCCTTCCACGAGGGGATGCGCTTCCTGCGGGACCGGCAGTGGCGGGCGGACCGCGACAGCTACCTCGCCGCCCGGTTCAGAGCGGCCGGGCTCGTCACCGTGGGGCGGACCAACAGCCCGGAGCTCGGCATCCTCCCCACCACCGAGCCGGCCGCCTACGGCGCCACCCGCAACCCCTGGGACCGGGCCCGCTCGCCCGGCGGGTCGAGCGGCGGGTCGGCGGCGGCGGTGGCCGCCAGGCTGGTCCCGGCCGCCCACGCCAACGACGGCGGCGGGTCGATCCGCATCCCGGCCAGCGCCTGCGGGCTGGTGGGTCTCAAGCCCTCCCGGGGGCGCACCTCGCTGGGCCCCAACGGGTCGTTCACCGCCCTGGTCGTCTGCGAGCACGTCGTCTGCCACACCGTCCGGGACTGCGCCGGCCTCCTCGACGCCATCGCCGGCCCGATGCCCGGCGACCTCTACGTGGCGCCGCCCCCGGCCCGCCCCTACCGCGAGGAGGTCGGCGCCCCGCCCGGCCGGCTCCGGATCGGGCTGATGACCACCGCGCCCGGCCGGCTGGCCGCCGTCCACCCCGACTGCGTCACCGCCGCCGAGGAGGCCGCCCAGGTCCTCGAGACGGAGGGCCACGACGTCGAGGTGGCCCACCCGCCCGCCCTCGACCAGCCCGACTGGGCGCCGCACTTCATGAGCCTGTGGTCGGCCGGCGTGGCCCTGGGCCTCGACGGCTGGAGCAGCCGCACCGGCGCCCCCATCGGCCCCGACGACGTCGAGCCCCTGACCTGGGCCCTGGCCGAGCTCGCCCGGGCCCTCCCCACACCGGCGCTCCTCCGCTCCCTCGACTGGCTGCTCCAGGCCACCCGGCTGGTGGCCGGGTGGTGGCAGCCGCCCGACGGCGGCCGGGGCTTCGACCTCCTGGTGACGCCGACCCTGGCGGAACCGCCCGTCCTCCTCGGCACCTTCGACTCCCCGCCCGACAACCCGCTGGGCGGCTTCTTCCGGGCGGCGGCCTTCACGCCGTTCACCCCCCCGTTCAACGTCACCGGCCAGCCGGCCATCTCCCTGCCGCTGGGCTGGACGGCCGACGGGCTGCCCCTGGGCGTCCAGCTGGTGGCGGCCTCCGGCCGGGAGGACGTGCTGCTGCGGGTGGCCGCGGAGCTGGAGCACGACAACCCCTGGGCCAACCGCCGCCCGCCGATCAGCGTCGGCGGTTAGTCCTCCGGCGCCACCAGCTGGTACCCGACGCCGGGACTCGTCCGCAGCAGGACGGGATGGTTGGGGTCGTCCTCCAGCTTGCGCCGCAGGCGGTTGGCGTAGACCCGGAGGTAGTGCGTCTCGTCGCCCTGGCCCGGACCCCACACCTTCTCGAGCACCATGCGGTGCGTGACGACCTTGCCGGCGTGGCGGGCCAGGAAGGCCAGCAGGTCGAACTCCCGGGCGGTCAGCTCGACGGGCTGGCCCCGCAGCTCGACGGTGCGGCGGGCCAGGTCGATCCGCAACGGGCCCACCTCGAGGACCGGCGCCTCCTCGGCCGCCGTCCGCCGGGCACCGTGGCGCAGCGCCACCCGGAGGCGGGCCTCGAGCTCGGCCATCCCGAAGGGCTTGGTGACGAAGTCGTCGGCGCCGGCGTCGAGGGCCTCGACCTTGCGGGCCTCGGTGCCGTGGGCCGACAGCACCACGATCGGCACCTCGGTCCACGTCCGGAAGCGGCGGCAGACCTCGACGCCGTCGAGGTCGGGCAGCCCGAGGTCGAGGACGACGACGTCGGGGTTCTCGATCACCGCCCGGGACAGGCCGGCCGCCCCGGCGGTGGCGGTGTCGACGTCGTAGCCCCGGGCCCGCAGGCCGGTGCCGAGGACGCGCAGGATCGCCTCCTCGTCGTCGATGATCAGCACCCGGGCCACGGCAGCTCAGGTCCTCGCCGCCGAGGTCTCGGAGTCCTCCGGCAGGGCGGTGCCGGCCGCCGCCGGCAGGCGCAGGGCGAAGGTGGCGCCGCCCCCCGGGGTCGGCTCCACCCAGATGCGGCCGCCGTGGGCCTCGACGATCCCCTTCACGATGGCCAGGCCCATCCCGGTGCCGAGGTCGCGGCCTTCGGCCCGCGGCCGGTAGAACTGGTCGAAGATCCGCTCCCGCTCCGCCTCGGCCACGCCGGGCCCGTGGTCGGCGACCCGGATCTCGAGCTGACCGGCGCCGGGCACGGTGGCGGCCGACACCGAGACGGCCGTCCCCGCCGGCGTGTAGCGGGCGGCGTTCTCCAGCAGGTTGGAGAAGACCTGCTCCACCAGCAGGTAGTCGACGTCGACCAGCGGCAGGCCCTCGGGGACGTCGACGGTGAGGCGGTGGTCGCGCAGCATCGGCGCCAGGCGGACGGCCACCGCGCCGATCAGCTCGTCGAGGGGCGTGGCCGACCGGTGCGGCGCCAGCGCCCCGGCCTGGATGCGGCTCATGTCGAGCAGGTTCGTCACCAGCCGGGTCAGCCGGTCGGTCTCCTCCTCCGCCGCCCGCAGCAGGGTGGCCCGGTCGTCGTCGGACAGCGCCAGCCCGGGGTCGGCCAGGTCGGAGATCGACGCCTTGATCGACGCCAGCGGCGTGCGCAGGTCGTGGGACACCGACCCCATGAGCGCCGCCCGCATCCGGTCGGCCTCCTCCAGGAGCCGGACGCGGTTGCTCTGCTCGACGAGGCGGGTCCGCTGGGCGACGACGACCCCCACGGTGCAGCCCACGCAGGCGTAGACGAGGAGGCTGATCCAGTCCTCCCACGCGGTGACGTAGAACGTGTAGTAGGGCGGGATGAAGACGAAGTCGAAGGTCACGAACCCGGCCACCACCCCCACCGGCACGGCCGGGAACCCTCCGACGGCCACGCCCACCGCCACCGGCACCACCAGCACGAGGGCCGACGTGGCCACGGTGATGTCCGACCGGAAGGGCAGGAGGGCGGCTGTGGCCAGGGCGATGCCGGCCAGCGTCACGACCCAGCCGGTGAGGATCCGCCTGGTCCGACCTTCCCGTCCCACACCCTGCAGCGTACGGCGGCCGCCGGCGGGCGCCGTGTTCGCGTCAGGATCGTGTCAGGAACGTACGGCCGGGCATCAACAGGATGTCAACGGGCCGGTCAGAGGCGGCGCGGGGGCGTATGAACGAACTGATGAGCGCTCGCCTCCGTCGTGACGGCAGCGCGGCCTCGATGATGGCCGCGCCCTCCGACCGGTCCGTGCCGGTGGTGCTCCGCTGGCCCTCGGACCCGGCCCGGCGCCGGGAGCTGGCCGACCTCGGGGTCCCCCGCCTGCTGCTGGTCGACAGCGACGCTCCCCCGCCGGTCTGCACCGATCCCCTCGAGGACTGGATCCGCCTCCCGTCCGACGAGCGCGACATCGACGCCCGCCTGAACGGCCTCCGGGCCCGGGCCTCGTCGTGGGCCCCGGCCAGCCGCCCCGAGCTCGACGGCCACGGCCGCCTCCTGCGGGGCAGCCGGTGGGTGCCGCTGTCGCCCACCGAGGAGCAGCTCTGCACGCTGCTGATCGGCGACTTCGGCGAGGTGGTGTCCGACACCGACCTGATCGCCCGGGCCTGGCCCGAGGGAACGGGGACGCCGACCGGGCTGCGGCTGCAGATGACCCGGCTGCGGCGCCGCATCGCCGAACTGGAGCTCGAGGTGCGATCGGTGCGGGGCAAGGGTTACGTGCTGCAGAACCAGCCCTCCGCCGCCCCCGAGGACCGCTGAACGGCGATGGCCCGCCAGGGACGCGTCAGGATCGGCGAGGGCCGCGTCAACGCCGTGTCAATCCCGTTCCCGGCCGGATCGCCGGGCCGTACAACGGGATCATGCAAGTGAACCGGCATCCCTCGGAGGGGCGGGGCATCGACATCGCCCTCGGCGGCCTCGCCCCCATCCTGGTCGGTGCGGCGCTGGTGGCGGTCCGGGGCCACGTCGAGCCGGCCAACATCGCGCTGGTCCTCGGCATCATCGTCGTGGCCGCCGGCACCCTGGGCGGGCGGGCGGCGGGCGCCGTCGCCGCCCTCACGGCCGCCGCCTCCTATGACTTCTTCCACACCAAGCCCTACCTGTCACTGCTGATCCACGACGCCGACGACGTCGAGATGACCGTGCTGCTCCTGGTGCTCGGCCTCATCTCCGGGCAGCTGGCCTGGCAGGCCCGGGTCACCGCCCGCCAGCGCGACGGCGGCCGGGGCGGCCTCGACCAGATCCGGCGCCTGGCCGATCAGGTCGCCCGGGGCGAGGAGTCGGCCGACGTGATCGCCGCCGCCCGGGCCGAGCTCATCGAGCTCTTCGAGCTGGTCGAGTGCCAGTTCGAGGCGGCACCCTTCCGGGACCGGCTCGACCTGCCCCAGCTGGAACGCAACGGCGTGGTCGACCACCGCCGCTACCGGATGAGGCCCGGCGGCGACCTGGAGGTCGAGCTGCCGGCCGAGGGCATCGTGCTGCCCGTGCTGTCCCGCGGCCAGATCGTCGGCCGGTTCATCCTCGACTTCGGCCCCGGCTCCGGCGCCACGCTCGAGCAGCGGGTGGTGGCCATCGCCCTGGCCGACCAGGTCGGCGCCTCCCTGGCGGTGTACCCCGCGCCGGTCACCCACCGGTGATCCCGGCCGCTCCAGCGGCCGAACTCTCGCCCGGGCACCGGATCCGGTCGACCCGCCCAGCGAAGGGAGCTTCCCATGGCGGACGTGATCTACCTGCTGGTCATCGTGGCCTTCTTCGCCCTGGCCGGCCTGTTCGTGAAGGCCTGCGAGGCCATCATCGGCCCCGACGAGCAGGTGGTGCCCGCCGCGGCCGACACCACCGAACCGGAGCCGCTGGCGGCATGATCGCCACCGACACCACCGACAACGTGATCGGGCTCGTCCTGGCCGTCCTGCTCACCGCCTATCTGGTCTACGCCCTCGTCTTTCCGGAGAAGCTCTGATGGGCGCCGCCGGCTGGGCGCAGCTGGCCCTCCTGCTGGGCCTGATCGCCGTCAGCACCCCGCTGCTCGGCGCCTACATGGCCAAGGTGTACGGCGCCAAGGACGGCGGAGATGGCCGGGCCCCGGGCGACCGCCTCTTCCTGCCCGTGGAACGGGCCATCTACCGGGCCTGCCGGATCGACGCCGACCGCGAACAGCGCTGGACCATCTACGCCTATTCGCTGCTGGCCTTCTCGGCCGTGTCGGGCATCGTCCTCTACGCCCAGCTCCGCCTCCAGGGCCACCTGCCGCTCAACCCCGACGGGATGAAGGCCGTGCCGGCCGGGCTGTCGTTCAACACGGCGATGAGCTTCCTCACCAACACGAACTGGCAGAACTATTCGGGCGAGTCGACGATGTCGCACCTGACCCAGATGGCCGGGCTGGCGGTGCACAACTTCGTCTCCGCCGCCGCCGGCGCGGCGGTGGCGGTGGCGCTGATCCGGGGCCTCATCCGCCGCCGGTCGAGCACCATCGGCAACTTCTGGGTCGACCTCGTACGGACCACCACCCGGGTGCTCCTGCCGCTGTCGTTCGTCGTGGCGCTGGTCTTGGTGAGCCAGGGGGCCGTGCAGAACTTCCACAGCACCCGCACCGTCCAGACGGTGGAGGGCGCCAGGCAGTCGATCCCCGGCGGGCCGATCGCCAGCCAGGAAGCGATCAAGAACGTCGGCCAGAACGGGGGCGGGCCCTACAACGCCAACGCTTCCCACCCGTTCGAGAACCCCAACCCGTTCACCGATCTCGTCATCATCTGGGCCATTCTGGCCATCCCCTTCGCCCTCACCTTCACCTTCGGGAAGATGGCCCGAGACCAGAAGCAGGGCTGGGTGGTCTTCGGCGCCATGTTCGCCCTGTGGATCACCGGGGCCCTGATCGCCATGCCCCTCGAAGCCCGGGGGAACCCGAAGCTCACCGCCGCCGGCGCCACGCAGCAGGCCACGGCGCTGCAGTCGGGCGGAAACATGGAGGGCAAGGAGGTCCGCTTCGGGCCGGCCGCCTGCGGCCTGTTCGCCGATTCCACCACGGGCACGTCGACCGGGTCGATCAACTGCCAGCACGACAGCATGACGCCACTCGGCGGCACCGTCCCGCTGGTCAACATGATGCTGGGCGAGGTGAGCCCGGGCGGGACGGGCGCCGGTCTCTACGGGATGCTGGTCTTCGCCCTCACGGCGGTGTTCATCGCCGGCCTCATGGTGGGCCGCACGCCGGAGTACCTCGGCAAGAAGATCCAGGCCGTGGAGATGAAGCTCGTCGTGCTGTACCTGCTGGCCGTCCCGATCGCCATCCTCAGCTTCGCCAGCGCCTCGGTGCTGCTGAAGACGTCGTTGTCGTCGCTGGCCAACTCCGGCCCCCATGGCCTGACCGAGATGACCTACGCCTTCACGTCGGCCAGCAACAACAATGGGTCGGCCTTCGCCGGGCTGGCCGGCAACACGCAGTGGTTCAACACGACGCTGGGGCTGTGCTTCCTGATCGGCCGCTTTTTCCTCATGGTGCCCGTGCTGGCCATCGCCGGTTCGCTGGCCCGCAAGCAGCCCGTACCACGCTCGGCGGGGACGTTCCCCACCGGCACGCCGCTCTTCACCGGTCTGCTCACCGCCGTGGTGGTGATCGTGGTCGGGCTGACCTACTTCCCCGTCGTCGCTCTCGGCCCCGTGGTCGAGCACCTCGCCGGCAAGTTCTGAGGAGGGTGCCCATGACCATGACGTCCGACGCCGCAACGATGTCCGCCCCTCCGGTCCCGAGCGGCGGCGACAAACGCCCGAAGCGGGCGGCGTCGCTGTTCGACCCGGCCATCCTGCGCCGGGCGGTCGGCGACTCCCTCCGCAAGCTCGATCCCCGGCTCATGGCCCGCAACCCGGTCATGTTCGTGGTCGAGGTCGGCAGCGTGCTGACCACGCTGCTCTTCGTCCGCGACGTCGGCATGGCCACGGCCCACGACAACGTGTTCGTCGGCCTCGTGGCCGCCTGGCTGTGGTTCACCGTGCTGTTCGCCAACTTCGCCGAAGCGGTGGCCGAGGGCCGGGGGAAGGCCCAGGCCGACACGCTGCGCAAGACGCGTTCGGAGACCGTGGCCTTCGTCCGCCAGCCTGACGGATCGGTGCGGGAGACTCCGTCCAGTGCCCTGCAGCTCGGTGACTGCTGCGTCGTCGAGGCGGGCCAGCTCGTCCCCGGCGACGGCGAGGTGATCGAGGGCATCGCCTCGGTCGACGAGTCGGCCATCACCGGCGAGTCGGCGCCGGTCATCCGGGAGTCGGGTGGCGACCGCTCGTCGGTCACCGGCGGCACCAGGGTGCTGTCCGACCGGATCGTGGTGCGGGTCAGCTCCAAGCCCGGCGAGAGCTTTCTCGACCGGATGATCGCCCTCGTCGAAGGGGCGTCGCGCCAGAAGACGCCGAACGAGATCGCCCTCAACATCCTGCTGGCCGGGCTGACCATCGTCTTCATGCTGGCCACCGTGACGCTGCAGCCCTTCGCCATCTACTCCCACGGCGAGCAGTCGATCACCGTGCTGGTCGCCCTCCTCGTCTGTCTCATCCCGACGACCATCGGCGCGCTGCTGTCGGCCATCGGCATCGCCGGGATGGACCGGCTGGTGCAGCGCAACGTCCTGGCCATGTCGGGACGGGCGGTGGAGGCGGCCGGCGACTGCACGACGCTCCTGCTCGACAAGACGGGGACGATCACGCTGGGCAACCGCCAGGCGGCCGAGTTCCTTCCGCTACCCGGGATACAGGAGCGCCAGCTGGCCGAGACGGCCCAGCTCTCCAGCCTGGCCGACGAGACGCCCGAAGGCCGCTCGATCGTGGTCCTGGCCAAGGAACAGTTCGGGATCCGGGAGCGCGAAGTGGCGGGCGCCACGCTGGTGCCCTTCACCGCCCAGACCCGCATGAGCGGTCTCGACTTCGAGGAGTACCAGGTCCGCAAGGGCGCCACCGACGCCGTGAAGCGCTGGGTGATCGAGCAGGGCGGAACGGTGCCGGCCGAGCTCGACCCCATCGTGGCCCGCATCTCCACCTCCGGCGGGACGCCGCTGGCCGTGGCCGCCGCCGGGAGCGGAGCGGCCAAGGTGCTCGGGGTCATCCACCTGAAGGACGTCGTCAAGCAGGGGATGGCCGAGCGCTTCGCCGAGTTGCGGCGCATGGGGATCCGCACGGTGATGATCACGGGCGACAACCCGTTGACGGCGAAGGCCATCGCCGACGAGGCCGGCGTCGACGACTTCCTGGCCGAGGCCACCCCGGAAGACAAGATGGCCCTGATCAAGAAGGAGCAGGCCGGCGGCTTCCTGGTGGCCATGACCGGCGACGGCACCAACGACGCTCCGGCGCTGGCCCAGGCCGACGTCGGTGTGGCCATGAACACCGGCACCCAGGCCGCCAAGGAAGCCGGCAACATGGTCGACCTCGACTCCAACCCGACGAAGCTCATCGAGATCGTGGAGATCGGCAAGCAGCTGCTGATCACCCGGGGGTCACTGACCACGTTCTCCATCGCCAACGACGTGGCCAAGTACTTCGCCATCATCCCGGCGATGTTCCAGGGCGTGTTCCCTCCGCTGCACACCCTCAACGTCATGCGGCTCGACAACCCGCACTCGGCCATCCTGAGCGCCGTCATCTTCAACGCCCTGATCATCGTGGCCCTCATCCCCCTGGCCCTACGGGGCGTCAAGTTCCGGGCGCTGGGGGCGGCGGCGGTGCTGCGCCGTAACCTTCTGATCTACGGCCTCGGCGGGGTGGTCGCCCCCTTCATCGGGATCAAGGGCATCGACTTCCTGATCTCCGCCCTGGGGGTGAAGTGATGCGGCGCCAGCTCCTCCCCGCCCTCGTCATGACGATCTGCCTCACGGTCCTGACCGGCATCGCCTATCCGCTGGCGGTGTCGGCGGCGTCGGCCGTCCTGTTCCCCCACCAGGCGTCGGGTTCGCTGGTCACGGCCGGCCGGAAGGTCGTCGGCTCGTCGCTGCTCGGCCAGAACTTCAGCGATGCCCGGTACTTCTGGCCCCGGCCGTCGGCCGCCGGCGCCGACGGCTACGACGGCCTGGCTTCCGGCGGCACCAACCTCGGCCCGTCCAACGAGAAGCTCCTCGACGCGGTGAAGAGCCGGGTGGCCGCCTACCGGGCGGCCAACCACCTCGACGCCACCACGCCGGTGCCGGTCGACGCCGTGACCTCATCGGCGTCGGGGCTCGACCCCCACATCTCGGTGGCCAACGCCCGCCTCCAGGCCGGCCGGGTGGCCGCCGCCCGGGGCCTGGCCGAGGCCGACGTGCTGGCTCTGGTCACGACCCACACGCAGACCCGGCCGTTCGGGATCCTCGGCGAGGACGGGGTCAACGTCCTGGAGCTCAACCTGGCCCTCGACCGAGCCGGGCGGTCATGACCGGGCCATGAGCCGGGGCACGCTGCGCATCTACCTCGGCGCCGCCCCCGGCGTGGGCAAGACTTACGCCATGCTGGGCGAGGGCCGGCGAAGGGCCGGCCGCGGCACCGACGTCGTCGTCGGCATGGTCGAGACCCACGGCCGGACGAAGACGGCGGCCATGGTCGAGGACCTCGAGATCGTTCCCCGCCGGCGCATGGAGTACCGGGGGACGACGTTCGAGGAGATGGACGTCGACGCCATCCTGGCCCGGGCCCCGGAGGTGGCACTGGTCGACGAGCTGGCCCACACCAACATCCCCGGCTGCCGCAACACCAAGCGCTGGGAGGACGTCGAGGAGCTCCTCGCCGCCGGGATCCACGTCGTGTCGACCGTCAACATCCAGCACCTCGAATCACTGAACGACGTCGTGGAGCGCATCACCGGCATCGTCCAGCGCGAGACGATCCCCGACGAGATCGTCCGCCGGGCCGACCAGATCGAGCTGGTCGACATGGCCCCCGAGGCGCTGCGCCGGCGCATGGCCCACGGCAACATCTACGCCCCCGACAAGGTCGACGCCGCCCTGGCCAACTACTTCCGGGTCGGCAACCTGGCCGCCCTGCGGGAGCTGGCCCTCCTGTGGGTCGCCGACCAGGTCGACGTGGCCCTGGAGGAGTACCGCGAGCGGCACGGCATCAAGGAGCCGTGGGAGACGCGCGAGCGCGTCGTCGTGGCCCTGACCGGCGCGCCGGGAACCGAGGCGCTGATCCGCCGGGCGGCCCGCATCGCCCAGCGGGCCCACGGCGAGCTGCTCGGCGTGCACGTCGCCAGCCAGGAGGGGCTGGCCACCCCGCCGTCGGGTCTGCTCGACCAGCACCGCCGCCTGCTGGTGGAGATGGGGGGGATGTACCACGAGGTGGCCGGGGCCGACACCGCCGCCGCCCTCACCGACTTCGCCCGGGCGGAGAACGCCACGCAGCTGGTGCTCGGCGCCAGCCGCCGCTCCCGCCTCCAGGAGCTGCTCCACGGCTCGGTCGTCAACCGGGTCATGCGCCTGTCGGGGCCCATCGACCTGCACGTGATCGCCCACGAGCCGGTGGCGAGGCCGGCCCCCGTCCGCCGGGGGCGGCGCTGGCCGCGACCCCGGCCGTCGCCCATCAACGCCCGCCGCCGGCTGGCCGGGTGGGGGCTGGCCCTGCCCGGCGTGGCGCTCCTCACGCTGATCCTGGCCACCCTGCGGGCCAGCGTGGGCCTGCCCACCGTGCTGCTGCTGTTCCTGGCCCTGGTCGTCACCACCGCCGTCGTCGGCGGGCGGGCGCCGGCCTTCGTGGCCGCCGGGGCCGGATCGCTGTCGGCCAACTGGTACTTCACGCCACCGCTCCACCAACTGACGATCGCCGATCCCGAGAACCTGGTGGCGCTGGTGGTGTTCCTCGGGGTGGCAGCGGCGGTGTCGAACTTCGTGCTGGCCGCCGCCCGGCGGACGACCGACGCCAACCGGGCCCGGGCCGAAGCGCAGACGCTGGCCGCCCTGGCCGCCACCACGCGGGCCGACGACCCCCTGCCGGTACTGGTCGAAGGGCTGCAGTCGGCCTTCGGCCTCGACGCGGTGGCCGTGCTGTGCCGGGAGGACGGGGAGTGGCGCGTGGAGGCCGCCGCCGGGTCGCCGATCCCCGCCGATCCGGCCGAGGCGACCGTGGCCGAGCCGCTGTCGCCCGACGTCGTGCTGGTGCTCGTGGGCGACCAGATCGCCGCCGAGGACCGTCACGTCTTCAACGCCTTCTCCGCCCAGCTGGCCGCCGTCCTCGACCGCAGCCGGCTCCGGGCCGAGGCCGGCCGGGCCCACGTGCTGGCCGAGGCCAACGAGCTGCGCAGCGCCCTTCTCCAGGCGGTCTCCCACGACCTGCGCACGCCGCTGGCGGCGATCAAGGCGGCGGCGTCGAGCCTCCAGGACCACGACCTCGTCTGGTCACCCCGCCAGGCCGACGAGTTCGTGGCCACCATCGTCGAGGAGACCGACCGGCTCATCGCCCTGGTGGCCAACCTGCTCGACATGAGCCGGCTCCAGGTCGGAGCGCTGCAGTCGGCGCTCCGGCCCGTCGGCGTCGAGGAGGTCGTCCTCGGCGCGCTGACGAGCCTCGGCCCCCGGGCGGCGGGCGTCGAGGTCAACATCGGCGAGGGCCTGCCCCTCGTCCTGGCCGATCCGGCGCTGCTCGAGCGGGCGGCGGCCAACGTGATCGAGAATGCCGTCCGGTGGTCGCCCGACGATCAGCCCGTCCGCATCGAAGCCGGCGCCTTCGCCGACCGGGTCGACGTGCGGGTGGTCGACCGGGGGCCGGGGATTCCGCGTGGCCTGCGGGAGCAGGTCTTCGCCCCCTTCCAGCGGCTCGGCGACACGGCCGGCGGCACCGGCGTCGGCCTCGGCCTCGCCGTGGCCCGGGGTTTCGTCCAGGCCATGCGGGGCACGGTGGAGATCGAGGACACCGCCGGCGGCGGGACCACCGTCGTCATCAGCCTGCCGGTGGCCCCCGCCCCGTCGCGGCCCGCCGGAACCGAGATCAGGAGCGGACATGAGCGGTGACGTGTGGGAGTACCTCATCCTCGGAGCGCTGATCTGGATCTTCGCCCGGCGGTTGCACCGGGCACCTGAGACCAGGGACGTCCCGGGCGATATGCCGTGGTGGGACCACATCCCCTGACGGAGCCGGCCCTCTCCTCCTCCCGGGACCTCACCGCCCCGGAGACGTCGGGGCCGCCCGCCGGATGGTGATGTCGCCGTAGGCCGTGCGGGCCTTGAGCTCGACGGTGTCCTCCCCCGGCGCCGGGCGGCCGGCGGCGTCGAGGTCGCTCGTGACCTTGCCGAAGGCGGTGTTGACGTCGAGCCAGGCGGCCACGCCGGCGCGGATGCCGACGTCGATGCGGCCGTAGGCGGTCTGGGCCACCGCCGCGCCCCGCACCAGCTCGCCGAGGCGGATGTCGCCGTTGGCCGTCTTCACCGCCACGGTGCTGCCGGCCCGGTCGACGCTGACCGTGCCGTTGGCCGCGCTGACCCGCAGGTCGCCGGTGACGTCGCCGATCCGGGTGTCGCCGTTGGAGTTCTTGACCGCGGCGGTGCCGTCGATGGTGCCGATCCGGAGCGACCCCGAGGCGGTGGCGATGTCGCCGTGGCCCGCCGCCCGGCCGACGGTGATGTCACCGGCCGCCGTCCGCAGCGCCACCGCGCCGGCCTCCTCGATGCGGATGTCGCCGGCCCCGGACTTGTAGCGACATTCGCCGAGCCGCCCGGTGACCTGCAGGGTGGCCACCCCGGCCGAGCCCCGCAGCGCCGATCCGGCGGGGAGGTCGATCTGCACGGCGATGGCGTCGGCGCCGCCCCGGAACGAGTAGTTCCGCAGGCCCTTGTGGGCCCTGATGCGCAGCACGCCGTCGGCGTACTCCACCCGGGTCTGCTCGGCGGCGGCGACGTCGCCCTTCTTGGCCGGGTCGGCCGGGCGGACCTCGACGACGGTGTCGGTGCGGTCGGAGGCCGTGATGCGGACCTCCCCGACGCCGATCTCGAGATCGACCGAGATCGGCCCGGGCGATTCGAAGGTGGGCATGGCGGGACTCCTTTGTCTGTCGGCCTGTCTGTCTGTTTGAGCGGGGCCGTCAGCGGGCCCAGCCGGTGAAGTGCTGCGTGCCCCGCGACGGGCGGGCGCTGCCGCGGCGATCCGGATCGGTCCGGTCGAGGGTCGCGGCCACCGCCCGGATCAGCCAGCTGTTGACCGAGAGCCCCTCCCGCCCGGCGGCCTGCTCGACCCGGGCCTTGAGCTGGTCGGGCAGGCGGAGGTTGATCCGGGCCACCGATCCGTCATCGGCCTCGACCGGGGGGAGCGGCGCTCCCGGGCCGGCGTCGCCGTCGGCGCTTCCACCGCCGGACGACTCGGCGGGCGGCGGGGTCACGACGAACTGCAGCTCCCGGCCCCGCAGGCGCACCTCCACGGACCCCGGCGCCAGCTCGCAGGTGATCTCTTCCGCCGCCACGGTCAGGGCGTCCTGGAGGGTCAGCCGGATGGCCGAATCGAGCGGGGCGGCCAACCGGGCCGCCACCGCCCGGGCCTCCTCCCCGCCCGCCTCGGCGGCCAACGCCAGCTGCCGCTGGAGGTCCTCGACGTACATCGCCAGATCCATGGCACCATAGTGATATCACTATGATGTCATGTCAAGCGGACTCGGCACAATCTGACGCCATCACAGTGCCACGGCCCCTCATTAGCATCGCCGGCGTGCGCGCCCTCATCTCCGGGGCCAGCGTGGCCGGCCCCGTCGCCGCCTACTGGCTCGCCCGCCAGGGGTTCGAAGTCACCGTGGTCGAGCGCGCCCCCACGGGCTTCCAGCCGGGCGGGCATGCCGTGGACCTGTTCCGTCCGGCGATGGAGATCGTGCGGCGCATGGGTGTGGCCGACGCCATCCGGGACCGCGCCACCGGGATGGAGTCGATCACGGCCTTCAGGCTCGGTACCGATCGTCCGGTCGAGATCGACCTTCGACCGATCTTCTCGGTGGTCTCCGACGACCACGTCGAGATCATGCGGGACGACCTCAGCCATGCCCTGCGCGCCGCCACGGACGGGCTCGACGTCGAGTACCTGTTCGGGAGGACCGTCACCGAGCTCCGGGATGGCGACGTCACCTTCGACGACGGCACCGGGCGCCGGTTCGATCTCGTCATCGGCGCCGACGGGCTGCACTCCAACGTCCGGCGCCTGACGTTCGGCGACGAGAGCGGCCACACGGCGTTCCTCGGCACCTACCTGGCCGTGGCCACCGTCCCCCGCCCGTCGACGGCCGGCTCCACCTTCGTCGGCCACCTCGGCCCGGACCGGCTGATCGGTCTCTACAGCACGGCGGCGATGGCCGACGCCCGGCTGATCTTCCTGTACCGGCCGGGCCACGAACTGGCCTACGACCGGAACGACCGCACCGGCCAGAAGAGGATCCTCCGTACGGCCTACGCCGGGCTCGGGTCGGGCGTCGAGGTCTGGCTCGACGAGCTCGACCGGACCGACGTCTTCTACCTCGAGAGCATCAGCCAGGTGGTCATGGACACCTGGTCGCGGGGCCGGGTCACGCTGGTCGGCGACGCCGGCTACTGCCCCGGACCGGCCGTCGGTGGAGGCACCAGCCTGGCCGTCGTGGGCGCCTACGTCCTCGCCGGTGAGCTGGCGCGCTGCGGCGGTGACCACGGGCGGGCCTTCGCCGCCTACGAGGCGGCCCTCCGGCCCTACGTGGAAGGCAGCCGCCGGCTCGGCCGGCGCGTCGCCCGGGTGCTCCCGCCGTCACGGACCGGCACCGTGGCCGCCGTCTTCCTCGCCGCCCGGGCCCTGCCCCACATCCCCGACCCGCTGCTCCGGGCCCTCGGCCGCCTCGACCGCCGGACCCTCCGACTGCACGATTCGGTCGAAGTCGACGACTACGCCACCGGGTGACGGTGACCGGGGGCGCGCCACCACCGTACGATGGTCGCCAGGCGTGCCGGGAAGACTGGTCGGCGGAACCCCTGCCCGCGTCCCGCCGAGGTCCGCCCTGTGAACGCTTCCCTGATGCGCCGGTTCCTCCCGGAGTGGCGCCGGGACGCGCTGCGGACGTCACTGTGGTTCGTCCCCACGCTCCAGATCGCCGCCGCCGCCGTCCTCTTCGGGCTGACCTACCGGCTCGACCGCCTGGCCTACGCCGGCGACCTGACGCTGCCGCCGTGGGTCAACAACGGCAGCGCCGACGCCGCCCGCCAGATCCTCACCGCCATCGCCGCCGCCGTCATCACGGTCATCGGCCTGGTGTTCTCGATCACCATCGTCGCCCTCACGCTGGCGTCGACGCAGTTCGGCCCCCGCATGCTGCGCAAGTTCGTGCGCGACCGGGGGACGCAGCTGACGCTGGGGACCTTCGTGGCCACGTCGGTCTACGCCGTGCTCGGGCTGGCGTCGGTCTCCCACGGCCCCCGAGGCGACTTCGTCCCCCACCTGAGCATCACCGTGTCGTTCGCGCTGGTGCTGGTCGACCTGGCCCTGCTCGTCTACTTCATTCACCACGTCGCCGAATCGATCCAGCTGCCGCAGGTCATCGCCGGCATCGCCGGCGATCTCGGCGGGGCCATCGAGGCCGAGGCCATCGCCGGTACCGGCCGCCGCCAATCCCCGGAGTCGCACCGCGGCCCGACCCGCGACGAGCTGGTGGCCCGGATCGACGAAGCCGGCGCGCCGGTCCCGGCCACCCGCTCCGGCTACCTGCAGTTCGTGGGCTACGAGCCCCTGGTCGACATCGCGGCGGAGAACGACGCGGTGGTGCGCCTCCTCTACCGGCCCGGCCATTTCGTGGTCGAGGGCCTGCCGCTGGCCCGGGTGTGGCCGGCCCAGGCGGCCGGCGACGTGGCCCGGGCGCTCGACCGGGCCCACGCCACCGGGCCCCACCGCACGCTGGCCCAGGACCTGGCCTTCGCCATCGACCAGCTCGTCGAGATCGCCATCCGGGCGCTGTCACCGGCCGTGAACGACACCTTCAGCGCGCTCACCTGCATCGACTGGCTGGGGGACGGGCTGTGCCGGATCACCGACGGCTGGAACCCCCGCGGCGTGCACCGCGACGCCGAGGGCCGGATCCGCGTCATCCCCGCCGAAGCCAGCTACGCCCGTTTCGTGGAGCGCTCCTTCGACAAGATCCGCCAGGCCGGCCGGGGCATGCCGGCGGTGATGATGCGCCAGCTCGAGGCGCTGGCCCGGATCATGGAGTACACCTCGACCGCCGAACAGCGCACCGTGCTGGTGGCCCAGGCGGCGATGATCGTCCGCTCCAGCGACGAAGCGGTTCCCGAGCCGGCCGACCGCGCTGACGTCCGCCGCCGGGCCGACGCCGTCCTGGCCGTGGCCGAACGCCGGGCCGGGGAATAGCCCTGAACGTAAGCTGATCTTCACTGATAGAGAGACGACACCTACTCGACACGAGGCTGATGACCTGCGCCTTCGGGCCGGTGCGTAACAAACCATTCACATACCGGACCTCGGGCGGACACAGACCGAGTCCTTCATAGGCCCCGGCGACCGGGGCCACCGCGGCCGCCGACGGCGACGGGCGGGGTGGCGCAGGAGGGTGTCTGTGTCCAGAGGGAAACGTCTCTTCGCACTGAGCCTGTTCACATTCCTGGTGATGATCGCCGTCGGCGCGTTCATGGGCCACCACCACGCCGACCCGGCCGGTACCTCGACCGGTGGCGTGACGGACTTCCTCAACGCCACGGGCGGCGATCCGTCGGTGCACGACGTCCCGGTTTCCCAGGTCGGCATCAACCAGCTGGCCACCGAAGCCGGGCACCTCCGGGTGTCGATCAACTTCACCTGGCTGCTGATGACGGGCTACCTGGTGCTGTTCATGCAGGTCGGCTTCGCCATGCTCGTCACCGGGCTCACCCGGGCCAAGAACGCCGGCCACATGATGATGATGAACGTGGCGGCCTTCGCCATTGCCTTCATCGCCTACTACGCCTGCGGCTTCGCCTTCCACTTCGGCGGTGTCGCCCCGGTGGCCAACCTCGGCGGCCTCGTCAGACTCGACGGTATATGGCCTCACGGCAACGCCGGGCTCATCGGGCTGCGGGGCTTCTTCCTCCAGAGTCACGGCACGTACGACGCCGGCGTCATGGCCATGTTCCTGTTCCAGGTCGTGTTCATGGAAACGGCCGGCTACATCATCATCGGCGCCATCGCCGAGCGCATCTCCTTCGCCGGCTTCATCCTGGCCGAGCTGGCCATGGGCGCCGTCATCTACCCCATCTACGGCAACTGGGTGTGGGGCGGCGGCTTCCTGGCCCACCTCGGGTCGAGCATGCACTGGGGCCACGGCGCGGTGGACTTCGCCGGATCGGGGGTGGTCCACGCCACCGGTGGCTGGGCGGCGCTGGCCCTGGCGATGGTCCTGGGGCCGAGAATCGGGAAGTTCAACAAGGACGGGTCGCCCAACGCCTTCCCGGGCCACAACATCGGCTACGTCGTGCTGGGCACGATGATCCTGCTGTTCGGCTGGATGGGCTTCAACCCCGGATCGACGCTCGGCGCCACCGACCTGCGCATCTCGGTGGTGGCGGTCAACACGCTGCTGTCGGCCTGCTTCGGGTTCGTGGCCGCCATGGCCTACACCAACTCCGCCTGGGGCAAACCCGACGTCTCCATGGCCTGCAACGGCATGCTGGCGGGCTGCGTGGCCATCACCGCACCGTGCGCCTTCGTCGCTCCCTGGGCGGCGGTGATCATCGGCACCGTGGCCGGGTTCCTCGTCTGCGGCTCGGTGTGGTTCTTCGACCACGTGGCCCACGTCGACGATCCCTGCGGCGCCATCTCCGTTCACGGCGTGAACGGCGCCTGGGGGGTGCTCGCCCTCGGCCTCTTCGCCGACGGCACGTACGGCGACAAGTGGAACGGCGTCAACGGCACGGTCAAGGGGCTGTTCTACGGCGACCCCGGGCAGTTCCTGGCCCAGGTGGCCCATGTCGTCCTCGGATTCATCTGGGCCTTCGGCATCACCTACGTGATCTTCAGAATCGCCCGGAGCTTCATCCGGGTGCGGGTCAGCCCCCAGGTCGAACTCGAGGGCCTCGACATGGCCGAGTTCGGGTCAGTCTGCTATCCCGACTTCGTCCTCGCCCAGTCGGCGATGGGCCCGGGGCACGCCGCCTCGTCGCTCGGGATGGCCGGCGGCGGCTCCCCCAGAGCCGAAGAACCGCAACCGCAGTCCGTCCCCGTCGGCGACACCCACCCCGGAGGCAACGGCGTATGAAGCTGGTCACCGCCATCATCAAGCCGTTCAAGCTCGACGAGGTGAAGGACGCCCTGCGGGCGCTGCCGATCCACGGCATGACGATCACCGAGGTGCGGGGGTTCGGCCGCCAGGCCGGTCACACCGAGGTGTACCGGGGGACGGAGTACACCATCGACTTCGTCCCCAAGGTCCGGATCGAGATCGTCACCGACGACCTCGACGCCAAGCGGGTGGCCGACACGATCACCATGGCCGCCCGCACCCAGTCGATCGGCGACGGCAAGATCTGGGTCAGCCCGGTGGAGGAGGTCGTCCGCGTCCGCACCGGCGAGATGGGGGCCGACGCCCTTTGACCCCCGCGCTCCGCTGAGGTCGGGTAGGGTCCCCCCTGTGACTCAGGGGGGACCCCGGACCTCCATCACCGCAGCCGTCGCCGTGCTCGTCGCTCTGACGCTGGCACCGGCCTGCGGCAAGGACAACAAGTCCCGGTCCGCGGCGTCATCGTCGTCGTCGTCCAGCGCCCCGAACGCGACGGGGGCGTCGCTGTTCTCGAGGCTGCCGGCCGCCATCCAGTCGGCCAAACAGCTGAAGGTCGGCTCCGACATCGAGTACGCCCCCATCGAGTTCTACAAAGAGGGCACCCAGCAGGTGCAGGGCCTCGACTGGGACATCGCCCAGGCACTCGGCCAGAAGCTCGGCGTCACGGTCACGTTCGTCGACGACACCGACTTCGCCGGCATCATCGGCGCCCTCCAGGCCGGCCGCTTCGACATCGTCATGTCGTCGATGAACGACACGGCCGAGCGCCGGGGCAAGGGCGTCGACTTCATCGACTACTTCAAGGCCGGCAGCTCGATCCTCGTCCAGAAGGGCAACCCGAAGGGGATCAAGGGGCTCGACGACCTGTGCGGCGCCACCGTCTCGGTCCAGAAGGGCACGACGCAGGACACCGACATCCTCACCCCGCAGGCGGCCAAGTGCCAGGCGGGCAGGAAGGCGCTCAACGTCCTGCGCTTCGAGAAGGACACCGACGCCCTCCAGCAGGTGAAGAACGGCCGGGCGGTGGCCGACCTGGAGGACTTCCCCGTCGCCGCCTACAACGCCCAGACCTCGAGCGGCGGCAAGGACTTCGACGTCGTGACCGGCCAGGTCGGCGACATCGGCGCCTACGGCATCGCCGTGCCCTCCAACAACGCCGCCCTCCGGGACGCCCTCCAGGCCGCCCTCAAGGCGGTCATCGCCGACGGCACCTACGACAAGATCCTGGCCACCTGGAACGTCGCCGCCGGCGCCCTCACCACCGCCGCCATCAACGGCGCGTCGTGATGGAGGCCCGGGCGCCGGGCGAGCCCGACGCGATCCGGGCCATCCCCGTCCGGCACTGGGGCCGCTGGGTCAGCGGCGGCGCCGTCCTCGCCGTCGTCACCTCGGTGGCGTGGTCGGCCGTCCGCAGCGGGTTCTTCGACGGGCCGGTCGTCCGCCGCTACCTGTTCAGCTCGCTGATCCTCCACGGGCTGTGGGCCACGGTCAAGCTGGCGGTGATCGCCCAGGCGGTGGGCATCGTCCTCGGGGTCCTCTTCGCCGTCATGCGGCTGTCGAAGAACGTGGTGGCCTCGTGGGTGGCGGCCTTCTACATCTGGTTCTTCCGGGGGACGCCCGTCCTCGTGCAGCTGTTCTTCTGGTTCAACGGCGTGCCCTCGGTGTGGAAGCGGATCACGATCGCCGTGCCCTTCACCCACCTCGCCCTGTACTCCGGCCGCACCGTCGACTTCATGACGCCGTTCATGGCCGCCTTCCTCGGCCTGGCCCTCAACGAGGGCGCCTACATGGCCGAGATCGTGCGGGCCGGCATCATCTCGGTCGACGAGGGGCAGGTGGAGGCGGCCCAGGCCCTCGGGATGACGCCCGTCCTGACGATGCGGCGCATCGTGCTCCCCCAGGCCATGCGGGTCATCGTGCCGCCCACCGGCAACGAGTTCATCTCCATGCTGAAGACGACGTCCCTGGCGTCGGTGGTGGTCTACGGCGAGCTGCTCCGGCGGGCGTCGGACATCTACTCCTCCAACCTCAAGCCGGTGCCCCTGCTGGTGGTGGCCAGCATCTGGTACCTGGTGCTGACCACCGTGGCCAGCATCGGCCAGCACTTCCTCGAACGGCGCTACGGCAAAGGCGTCCGGCGGCGATGAGCGCGACACCGATGGTCCGGGCCGAACGGGTCTACAAGCGCTTCGGCAGGATCGAGGCGCTGCAGGGCGTCGACCTCACCGTGCAGCCGGGCGAGGTGACGGTGATCATCGGCCCGTCGGGGTCGGGCAAGTCGACGTTCCTGCGCTGCATCAACCACCTGGAGCAGATCTCGGCCGGGCGGCTGTGGGTCGACGGCGAGCTCGTCGGCTACCGCCAGGAGGGCGACGTCATCCACGAGCTCCGGGAACGGGAGGTGGCCCGCCGCCGGGCCGCCATCGGCATGGTCTTCCAGCGCTTCAACCTGTTCCCTCACATGACGGCGCTGGAGAACGTGACCGAAGCGCCGGTCCGGGTGAAGAAGCTGACGCCGGCGGCGGCCGGGGCCTCGGCCCGGCGCCTCCTCGACCGCGTCGGCCTCGGCGACAAGCTCGGCTGCTACCCCGCCGAGCTGTCGGGCGGCCAGCAGCAGCGTGTCGCCATCGCCCGGGCGCTGGCCATGGAACCGAAGCTGATGCTGTTCGACGAGCCGACCAGCGCCCTCGACCCGGAGCTGGTCGGCGAGGTGCTGGCCGTCATGCGCGACCTGGCCGCCAGCGGCATGACGATGGTCGTCGTCACCCACGAGATGGGCTTCGCCCGCGAGGTCGGCCACCACCTCGTGTTCATGGACGACGGCGCCGTGGTCGAGGAAGGCGAGCCCCGGACGGTCTTCGCCAACCCCCGGGAACCCCGCACCCGGGCCTTCCTGTCGAAGATCCTCTAGCGCGTCGTCACGACGAGCTGGGGCGCCTTGCCCGACGACTTCTCCCGGGAGGCGGCGGCGAAGGCGTCCTTGGCCGGGCCCTGGAGCACGAAGCTCACCGAGCCGTTGCCGGTCACGGCCGCCGTCACGGTGAACTCCACCCACGTCGAGGCGGCCACCTTGCCCTTGTCGTCGAGGGCGGCGCCGATCGCGGCCGGCCGGGTGTTCCAGGTGATCGACCCCGTGCCCTTTTCGATCCACGAGCTCGACGTGCGGAACACCGCCGGGCCGTCGACCGTGCCGCCGGTGACGTAGAGCCGCAGCCTGGCGGTCTGCACCGTTCCGGACAGGCCGGTCACGTTGAAGCGGACGTAGCTGGCCTTGCCGGGGTCGACCGCCAGCGTCGACGAGCTGCCGAAGTTCTGGCCGGGGCTGCCCTTCTCCACCCGGGCGTCGGCCCCGGCGGTGAACGTCGTCGTCCGCGGGGCGGCGACCGGGGTCGTGAACGTCCAGACCTTGTCGGCCGGCAGCGGGTTGCCGGCCGGGTCGGTCACCCCGCCCGGCCCACCCCTGACGGTGGCGGTGAAGGCGGCCCCGGCGGCCAGCGCCGCCGCCGGCGTGAGGACGGCGCTGCGGGAGGCGGCGTCCCACGTCACCGTGGCGGCCACGGCGGCGCCGGTGGCGTCGGCCAGCGTGTACGTCGTGGCCGACAGCGACGCCGGGGCCACCGGTTCGCTGAAGGCGGCCCGCACCGCCGTCGCCGCCGCCGTGGCGCCGTTGGCCGGCGTCACGGCGGTCACCGCCGGCGGGGTCGTGTCGATCGTCCACGTCCGGGTGGCGGGATCGCCGTCGCCCCCGCCGTAGAGCGTCCAGGCGGTGATGACGGCGGTGTGGGGCCCGTCGGCCAACGGCCCGACCGGCGACCAGGGCGACGTGCAGTCGGCGGCGGTTCCGCCGTCGAGTTGACAGGTGAAGCCGGCGTCGGGCTGGTCGGAGGAGAACGTGAAGGTGGCGCCGGTCACGGTCACGGTGCCCATCGGGCCCGAGGGGTCGAGGATCGTGTCGGGGACGGGCGCCCAGGTGGAGAAGCCCGAGACCCGGTCGGCGGCCAGGCGGTTGCCGGCCAGGTCGGCCACGCCGGCCGAGCCGCCGGTCACCCGCACCGTGTAGGCCGTGGCCGGCTGCAGCGCCGCCGCCGGCGTCAGCGTCGCCGTCCGGCCGGCCTGGTCGTAGGCCACCGTGGCCGCCACCGCCGCGCCGTCCCCGGTGCGCTGCAGCGCCACCGTCGCCGCCGAGACCGTGGCCGGGTTCACCGCTTCCGAGAAGGTGACGGCCACCGTGGCCGCCAGCGCGACGCCGGCCGCGCCGCCCGCCGGGTTCACGGCGCTCACCGCCGGGGCGGTGGTGTCGACCCGCCAGGAGGTGCCGGCCGGAGACCCGTCCGACCCGCCGTCGATCGTCCAGGCCCGCACGGCGAAGGTGTGGGTGCCGTCGGCCAGCCCGGTGGCGGTGAACGGCGAAACGCAGTCGGCGAAGGCGCCGCCGTCGAGCTGGCACTGGAAGGCGGCGCCGGCCTGGTCCGACGAGAACGAGAACGTGGCCGCGGCGCTGGCCGCCGGGTCGGCCGGCCCGCGGTCGAGGAACGTGTCGGGGGCCGGGGGCGGCGGGAGCGTGGTGAACCGCCACGACCGGTCGGCGGCCATGCGGTTGCCGACCAGGTCGGCGACACCGGCCGGGCCGCCCTTGACCGTCACCGTGTAGGTGGTGTTGAAGGCCAGGCGAACCGACGGCGTGATCGTCACCGTCTGCGTGGCGGCGGAGTAGCCGACGGTGCCGGCCACGGCCGCGCCGCCCGGGCCGGTCAGCCCGACGGTGGACGCCGACACCGTGGCCGGGTCGACCGCTTCGGAGAACGTCACCGCCGGCGTGACCGTCCGGGCGGCGCCGGTGGCGGCGTCGGCCGGGTCGGTGCCGGTCACGGTGGGCCCGGTCGTGTCGACCGTCCAGGTCCGGCCGGCGGCGGTGGGGTCGGTACCGCCGGCGTTGGTGGCCCGGACGGAGAAGGTGTGGGGGCCGTCGGCCAGCCCCGTCAGGCTGAAGGGCGACGTGCAGGCCCGCCAGGCGGCGCTGTCGACCTGGCAGGCCAGCGTGGCGGCGGGATCGGCCGGCGACACGGCGAAGCTGAACGACGCCGACGTCACCCGCACCGTTCCGTTGGGGCCGCTGCCGGTGGCCAGCGTCGTGTCCGGCGTCGGGGCCGGCGGCCCGCCGTTGAAGTACGGGTCGGCGCCCATGAGGCTGAAGGCGTTGAGCGACAGGTCCGACGAGTCCACCGTCCAGTCCCGCCAGATGCCCTTGTCGTCGTAGCCGTCGTGGTTGAAGTACACGACGGCCCGGATGGCGGGATCGTCGAACTTGAGCGACGTCCGGGTGGCGTTGAACCAGTTGGCCTTCCGGTCGGCCGGGCCGGCTTCGAGCACGCCGTACTCGCCGACCATGATCGGCTTCGGCACCGTCACGGCCCAGTTGTAGAAGCTCTTGAAGACCGTCTTGAACGACGGATCGCTGTCGCCCGCCTTCAGGTACCAGTCGTAGCCGTCGGCGCAGGTCCAGTCGACCCAGTCGTCACCCGGGTAGTACTGCTGGGAGGTGCCGTCGTCGAAGTTGAAGGCGTTGGGGCACCACACCCAGCCGACGTTGCTGGCCCCCTCGGCCCGGAAGATCGACACAATGTGCTGCCAGGCGGCGATGTACAGCGCCGGCGACTCGGAGTACTGCTGGTTGCGGGTGCCGTCCATCTCCCAGAACCAGCGGATCAACAGCGGCTTGCCGAGGGCGGCGATGGCGTCGGCCCGCTGGCGGATGAGGTCGTCCTGGGAGCCGGAGACGATCTGGTCGGCGTAGGTCTTGGCCCACGAGATCATCGGGATGCGCCCGTTGTCGAAGTCCCACTGCTCCCGGGTGGTCGGGAACGTCGTCGTCCAGGGCCGGTAGTAGTGGTCGATGGCCAGCTTCCGGCCGATGGCCGATTCCAGCGCCGTCACCCCGCTCTTCTGGGCCGACTCGCTCGAGCCCGTCTCCACGTGGGCGCCGAACAGCGCGCCCTGGGCCGGCACGGCCGGCGGCGGCCCGTTGTAGGGCGGGGGGGCGGGCGGCGCCGTCGTGGTGGTCGTGTCGGTCGTCGACGTGTCGGTCGACGACGGCGTCGACGTGTCGGTCGACGACGGCGACGAAGCGGCGGCCGGCCCCGAGGTGGACGTGTCGCCGGCCACGCCGGCCGTGTCCGCCGCCGCCGGCCGCGCCGAACCGGCGACGGCGGCGTCCCCCGCCAGCAGGACGGCGGCGGCGAGGGCGACGGCGCCGACCCGCCGCCAGGACAGGCGGCGGCGCACGGTAGGACGCGCTGGCACGATCTCGGGACCTCCGGGGAGACGGGCGGCAACGGCAGGCCAAACACACCGTGACCACGCTCCGTGACATATTCGCCCTGATTCGGGCGGTCCCTGCCCCTGACGCCCCTGAATCCCGACTGAAGGGGGCGGGGGTCCGCTCAGCGCCGGGAGCGGTTGAGCACGTCCAGGACCACCCGGGCGGTGCGCTGGGCGTCGGCGATGCAGTCGGGGACGCCGACGCCGCCGTACGCCGCCCCGGTCACCACCAGCCCGGGGCAGGCGGCCAGCGCCCCCCGGATCCGCTCCACCCGCCCGGCGTGCCCGACGGTGTACTGCGGCATCCCGGCCGGATAGCGGTGGACCTCGCTGTGGACGGGCGTCCCCCGGATCCCGGCCAGCGCCCCCAGCTCGGCCCGCACCAGGTGGACCAGCCCGTCGTCGTCGGCCTCCAGCACCGACTCCCGGCCCACCCCGCCGACGTACCCCCGCAGCAGCACCTGGCCGGCCGGCGCCCGCCCCGGCCACTTGTTCGACCCCCAGGTGCCCGCCAGCAGGTGGCGCCCCTCGGCCCGGGGGACCACGAAGCCGTAGCCGGCGGGCACGGTGCCGACGTCGTCGAGGCGGTAGGCCAGCGAGACCGTGGCCGTCGAGGCGTGCTCGATCTCCTCCAGCCCGGCGGCGGCCGCCGGGCAGAGGTTGCGGACGAGCCCGGCGGTCACCGGCGCCGGCGTGGCCAGCACCACCGCCGCCGCCGGCTGCACCGCCGGTTCCGGCCCGGCGAGCACGACCTCGTAGCCGCCCTCCACCGCCCGCAGCGCCGCCACCGCCGCCCCCGGGCGGAGATCGGCCCCCAGCGCCCGGAGCCGGGCGACCAGCGCCTCGATCAATTCCGCCATCCCGGTCTCGAACGACACGAACGGCGTCCGCCCGGCCGGAGCCGGCCCGACCGGCCCTCCGCCGCCCGGCGCCGCCGGCCCCTTCCCCTTGCGCCGCAAGGGGTTCGGGACGCGCCCGCTCAACGCCGCCCGCACCAGCCCGCCGTGGTCCCGTTCCATCTCCACGAAGCGGGGGAACGTGGCCGGCAGGCTGAGCCGGGTGGCGTCGCCGGCGTGGATCCCGGCCAGGAGCGGCTCCACCACCCGGGCGTAGGCCTCCGGCCCGAGCCGCCGGGTGAAGAACTCGGCCACGGTCTCCTCGCCGGCGCCGGGCCGCCCGGGACCGTCCTCGCCCTCGGCCGGCCGCCGCCGGCGGACGGCCACGTCGCCGACCAGTCGGGCGGCACCGGCCGGTGACAGCAGCCCCGACCGCAGCAGCGACCAGGCCCGGGCCGGCGAGCCGAGGATCAGCCCTTCGGGCAGCTCCCGCAGCCGCCCCCGGGACCAGACGAACGTGCGCCGGTCGTCGGGTCGGGAGTTGATCAGCCGGTCGGTGATCCCCAGCCGGGCGCACAGCGCCAGGCCGGCCGGCTTGCCGGCCAGGAACGAGTCGGCGCCGGCCTCGACGATCAGCCCGTCGACCCGGGAGGTGGAGATCTTGCCGCCGAACTGCCCGCCGGCCTCCACCACCGTGACCGGCGCCCCCGCCTCGGCCAGCTCCAGCGCGGCGGTGAGGCCGGCGATCCCGCCGCCCACCACCACGACCGGCTTCAGCACTGCTCGTCGACCAGTGCCGCCAGGGTGTCGGCCAGGTCGTCGGCGGCATTGGGCATCGCCATCCGCTCCAGCCGCAGGCCGAGCTTGTCGGCCCGGGCCCGGAACTCGATGTCGATGTCGTAGAGCGTCTCGACATGGTCGGACAGGAACCCGATGGGGGCGATCACCACGCCGGGGACGCCCCCGGCCGCGAGGTCGTCGAGGGCCGGCTCCACCTCGGGGCCGAGCCAGGGCTCGGGCGACCGGCCCTGGCTCTGATAGGCGAAGCGCGTCGGCTGGCCGGCCGGCAGCCGGGCGATGACGGCCTCCATCGTCGCCCGGACCTCGTCGGGGTAGGGGTCGCCCTCGGCCAGGATCCGGGCCGGAAGGCTGTGGGCGGTGAACAGCACCGGCACCTCGGCCCGGTCGGCCTCCGGGAAGCGGCGGAGCGCCTCCCCCACCCGGGCGGCCAGCCCGGCCACCAGCCCCGGATGGGTGGCCCACGACCGCACCGTCGACAGCGGCAGATCGCCGCCGGCCGACGCCCGGGCCTCGTCGAGCTGGTCGAGGTACTTCCCCACCGTCATGGCCGAGTACTGCGGCGCCATGCAGATCCCCACCACCCGGTCGGGCGCCGCCGCCACCAGCTGCGCCCACGTTTCGGCGATGAACGGGTGCCAGTGGCGCAGGCCGACGAACACCTTCACCGGCCGGCGGGCCTCCAGCTTGGCGCCGAGCTCCCGGGTGATCTCCAGCACCGGCGAGCGGCCGCCGGTGGCCCGGTAGCGCTCCCGGATCTCGGCCACCAGCTCCGGCGGCGTCGGCCGCCCGCCCCGCAGGTCGAGCAGGTACGGCTCCACGTTGTCCAGCGAATCGGGCCCGCCCAGAGCCATGAGGAAGACGGCGGTCGTCATCGGCCTCAGCCGGGGCGACCCGTCGAGCGGTGCACGAGGTCGGCCACGAAGCCGACGGCCTCGGGCGGCGTCTCGGGGAGGATGCCGTGGCCGAGGTTGAAGATGTGCCCCGGCCGCCCGTCGGCCCGCTTGACGATGTCGAGCACCCGCCGCTCGATCTCGTGCTCGGGGGCGAAGAGGACGACGGGGTCGAGGTTGCCCTGCACGGCCCTGTCATGGCCCACCAGCGCCCAGCCCTCGTCGAGGGGGACGCGCCAGTCGAGGCCCACGACCTCGCAGCCGGCGCCGGCCATCAGCGGCAGGAGCGTGGAGGCGCCCGTCCCGAAGTGGATGCGGGGCACCCCGGAATCAGCCAGGGCGGCGAAGATCCGCTGCGTGTAGGGGAAGGCGTACTCGGCGTAGTCGTCGGGGGAGAGCGCCCCGACCCAGGAGTCGAACAGTTGCACCGCCTGGGCGCCGGCCGCCACCTGGGCCAGCAGGAAGGCGGCCACGGCGTCGGCCAGGCGGCCCATGAGGTCGTGCCAGGCCTCCGGCTGGCCGTACATCATCCGCTTCGTCTCGACGTAGTTGCGGGACCCGCCGCCCTCGATGGCGTAGCTGGCCAGCGTGAACGGCGCCCCGGCGAAGCCGATCAGCGGCACCTGGCCGGCCAGCGCCGAGCGGGCCTGGGTGATCGACTCCAGCACGAAGCCGAGGTCCGCCTCGGGCCGCACCGCAAGGAGGGCGGCGACGTCGGCCGCCGACCGGACCGGGTTGGCGATGACCGGCCCCTCCCCGGCGGCGAAGTGGAGCGACAGGCCCATGGGCTCGAGGGGCAGGAGGATGTCGGCGAAGATGATGGCGGCGTCGACGGCGAAGCGCCGGACGGGCTGGAGCGTGACCTCCACCGCCAGCGCCGGCGTCTTGCACACCTCGAGGATGCTGTGCCCGGCCCGCACCTCCTGGTACTCGGCCAGGTACCGGCCCGCCTGGCGCATGAACCACACCGGGGTGCAGTCGACGGGCTCACGCCGGCACGCTCGGAGGAAGCGGTCGCTCATCGACCACACTCTACGGTCGACACCCGCCCCGGCTGAGAAGTTGCGACCAGAAGGAGTGGCCCGTGATCGAACGCGACACCATCTACATCGACGGCGCCTGGGTCCCCTCCGGCGGAACCGGCACGATCGACGTCCACGGCGCCGCCACCGAGGAGGTCGTGGGTCGCGTCCCCGACGGCGTGGCCGCCGACGTCGACCGGGCGGTGGCCGCCGCCCGGGCCGCCTTCCCCGCCTGGTCGGCCACCGCCCCCGAGGAGCGGGCCAAGCACCTGCAGCGCATCCAGGAGGGGCTGGCCGCCCGCCAGGACGAGCTGGCCACCCTCATCGCCACCGAGGTCGGCATGCCCCTCAAGCTGGCGGCCATGATCCAGGTCGGCCTGCCCACGGCCCAGGTCGGCAACTACGCCCAGGTGCTGCGCGACTTCCGCTTCGAGGAGGAGATCGGCCACAGCCTGGTGGTCAAGGAGCCGGTCGGGGTCGTCGGGGCCATCACGCCGTGGAACTACCCGCTCAACCAGATCGTGGCCAAGGTGGCGCCGGCCCTGGCCGCCGGCTGCACCGTCGTCCTCAAGCCGTCGGAGGTGGCGCCGCTCAACGCCTTCGTCCTGGCCGAGATCATCGACGACGCCGGGCTGCCGGCCGGCGTGTTCAACCTGGTGTCCGGCGTCGGGCCGGTCGTCGGCGAGGCCATCGCCGCCCACCCCGACGTCGACATGGTCAGCTTCACCGGCTCCACCCGGGCCGGCAAGCGGGTGGCCGAGCTGGCCGCCGCCACCGTGAAGAAGGTGGCGCTGGAGCTGGGTGGCAAGTCGGCCAACGTGATCCTGCCCGACGCCGACCTGGAGAAGGCCGTCACGGCCGGCGTCACCAACTGCTACCTCAACTCCGGCCAGACCTGCACCGCCCTGACCCGCATGCTGGTCCCCCGCGACCGCCTGGCCGACGCCGAGCGGATCGCCGCCGCCAGGGCGCAGAAGTACCGGGTCGGCGACCCCCTGGCCGAGGGCACGAACCTCGGGCCGGTCATCTCGGAGACGCAGCGGGACCGGGTGCGGGGCTACATCGAGCAGGGCCTCGCCGAGGGCGCCAAGCTCGTCACCGGCGGCGCCGAGCCGCCCGAGGGCCTCGACCGGGGCTACTTCATCCGGCCCACCGTGTTCTCCGAGGTCACGCCCGACATGACCATCGCCCAGGAGGAGATCTTCGGCCCGGTCCTGTCGATCATCCCCTACGACACCGAGGACGAGGCCGTCGAGATCGCCAACGGCACGATCTACGGCCTGGCCGGCGGCGTGTGGTCGTCGGACCCGGCCCACGCCGAGGCGGTGGCCCGCCGGCTGCGGACGGGCCAGGTCGACATCAACGGCGCCATGTTCAACCCGCTGGCCCCCTTCGGCGGCTACAAGCAGTCCGGCGTCGGCCGGGAGAACGGCCGCCTCGGCTTCGAGGAGTTCCTGGAGACGAAGGCCCTCCAGCGCTGACCGGCAGGCGGGACGGGGGACGGGTGCGCGCCGATTGAGCACCCGCCCCCCGACGCCGCTGATGGGGTTGGAGGTAGTCACTAGGTAACTACCTCGGGAGCACCATATCAGGATTCGGCGGGTCGCACCTCGCCCCCCGGACTATCCGTTGGCCACCTCGCACTCGCCGGCGAAGTCGACCATGTGGACCTCGACCTCGAGGGCGCCGGACACGTGGGCCCGGCAGTTGGCCGCCGCCCGCCGGCACAGCTCGGCCAGCGGCTCCATCACGCCCGCCCCGGTGCAGACCTCGAAGAAGTGCCGGGCCGTGGCCGTCTCGGTGGCCGCCGCCACGACGGCCGGCGGGGCCCCCGCCGCCCGGGCCACCTCGGCCAGCAGGTCCGTGTCGACCTGGGAGCGGTGGAAGTGGGTCATCATCACGCCCGCCGCCAGCTTCGTGATCTTCCCGGCCATGCCGACGAAGACCGCCCGGCGCATGCCGGCGCCGGCCGCCCGGCGGAGGGCGATGCCGGTGAAGTCGCCCACCTCCACGACGCACACCGGCGCCACGTCGGGCCAGGCCCGCAGGGCGTAGGCCTCCGACCGGCTCCCGGTGGCCAGCACGGCCCGGTCGTGGCCCTGGGCGGCGGCCACGTCGATCTGCTGGACGACCGAGGCCCGGTAGGCGGCGGTGGAGAACGGCCGCACGATCCCGGTCGTCCCGAGGATCGAGATGCCCCCCACGATCCCCAGCCGCTCGTTGGTCGTCTTCGCCGCCATCGCCCGCCCCCCGGGGACGGAGAAGGTCACGACCAGGGGCCGCTCGGTGACCTCGGCCAGCGCGGCGAGGATCATCCTCCGGGGGACGGGGTTGATGGCCGGCGCCCCCACCTCCAGGCCGAGGCCCGGGAGGGTGATCGTCCCCACGCCGTCGCCGGCCCGGAGTTCGTGCCCGACGCCGCTGCCGCCCGGCTCCGCCGGGCCGCCCGGCTCCGGCGGGCCCCCCGACGGCGCGCCCGGCGCCGGCGGGGCGAAGGTCGCCGTGGCGGTCATGCGAGCGCCGTCGGTGCAGTCGGGGTCGTCGCCGGCGTCCTTCACCACCACCGCCTGATTCGGCTCGCCCGACGGCCCGGCCTCGACCGGGAACGTGACCCGCTCCCCGCCCGGCAGCCCGACCTCGACCGTCTCGGGCCGCCCGCCGGTGCACAGCCCGATGGCCGCCGCCTTGGCCGCCGCCGAGGCGCACGTCCCGGTCGTCCAGCCCGTCCGCAGCCCCGAGGTCCGCTCGGCGACCTCGGGCGACAGCTCCGGTTCGACCGGCTCGGGAAGGGCGTGCTCCGTCATGGCGCCCCCATTGTCGCGGCCCGCCTCACCTCGCCCGAGCACGACCGGTCGTGATCGGCGCCCCGAGCGGGCGCTGATCACCACCGGTCGTGGTTGTGCACCGGCCGACCGACCAGCCGGCCGGCCGGCCGGCCGGCCGGCCAATGTTGCGCGCCGCGGGCTCACCCGGGGCCGAGCGGCGGCGTCGGGGCGGCGGCGAGGTCCGGCCACCAGCCGGCGGCCAGGCCGGCGGCGAGGGCCGCGCCGTGGGCGGCGGCCTCGGTGACCGGGCAGCCGACGACCGGGATTCCGAGGGCCTCGGTCTTGAGCCGCAGCCCGACGGCGCTCCGGCTGCCGCCGCCGAAGACGACGAGCCGCCCGGCCGGCCCGGCCACCTGGGCCACCCGGCCGGCGGCGGCCGCCGTCCGATCCGCCAGCACCCGGAGGGTCGCGGTCCACAGCTCCCCCGGCGTGGAACCGGCCACCGAGATGCCCTGGGGCAGGTCCACCGCCGCTCCGGGCGTGACGTGCCCGGCGGGCGGGCCTTCAGGACCGGATGCCGCCAGGCGGTCGAGGGCCGGGGGGTCGAGACCGAGGCGGGCCGCCAGGGCGTCGACCACCAGGCCGGAGCGGGTGCAGCTGGCCAGGAGCCCCCAGGCGTCACCCCCCGGCCAGACCGTGACGGCGAGGTCGAGGGCGAGCGCCCGGTCCACATCGGGGGCGGCGGGGAGGCGGCGCAGCAGGGTCTCGGCGGTGCCGACGGAGTTGAGGAGGTCATCGGGGCGGGCGCCGAGGCCGGCCGCCGCCGCCAGGTGGTCGTGGCCGGCCACCGTGACCGGGATCCCCGCCACCAGGCCCGTCCCGGCCGCCGCCGCTCGGGACACCAGCCCCATGACCGAGCCCGCCGGCCGGACCGGGGGGAAGAGCCGGCCGGCCCCGCTGCCTGGGGTCCCGCCGCCCGCCAGCACGTGCTCGATCACCTCGCGCCGGAAGCGCCGCTCGACGACGTCGTAGGCGCCCGTCCGGGCGGCCAGCGAGAACTCCGTCGCCTGTTCGCCGGTCAGGCGGAACAGCCCGAGCTCGGGGACGCCCAGCCACCGGTCGGCGCCGGCCAGGCCGTGGTCGAGGAGCCACCCGAGCTTGGCCACCGACGAGACGGTCCGGACCCGGCGGCCCGTCCACCGGGCCAGCGCCGGCCCGAAGCGGCGCTCCAGCGAAGCCACCGTCGCCTCGCCCCGGCCGTCGTGCCAGGCGATGACCGGCCCGGCCGGTCGCCCGCCCCGGAGGGGCGCCCCACTCTCGGCCATCCCGGTCAGGCCCACCGCCGCCACCCGCCCCCGGGCCGCCCCCAGCCCGGCGATCACCCCGACCAGCGCCCGGTCGAGGTCGGCCACCGCCATCTCGACCCCCTCGGCCGAGGCGGCGAACGGCGTCGGCACCGACGCCCGGGCCTGCTCGGCGCCGCCGGCGTCGACGGCCACCGCCTTGATCCGGGTGGTCCCGACGTCGACGCCGAGCAGGAGGTCGCCGCCGGCCTCCCGACCGCTCAGTACTCGATCCCCTTCAGGGCCTTGATGCCCTGGTCGTAGGCGTGCTTGACCTTGCGCATCTCGGTGACGGTGTCGGCCACCTCGACGAGGGCCGGCGGGGCGTCCCGGCCGGTCATGACCACGTTGGTCTTGGGGGCCCGGTCCCGCACGGCGGCGGCGACGTCGGCCTCCGGCACCCAGCCGTACTTCACGGCGTAGGTGATCTCGTCCAGGATCAGCAGGTCGTAGTCGCCGCTGCGCAGCTTCTCCCGGGCGACCTCGAAGGCGTGGCGACCCTTGGCCGCCGTCTCGTCGAGGTCGGTCGACTCCCAGGTGAACCCGTCGCCCAGCGTGTGCCACTCGATGCCCAGGTGGTCGGCCAGCTTGCGCTCACCGGTCTTCCACTTGCCGCCCTTGATGAACTGCACGACCCCGACCCGCCAGCCCCGGGCCCAGCCCCGGGCCATGACGCCGAAGGCGGCCGACGACTTCCCCTTGCCGTGCCCCGTGTTGAGGAGGACCACCGACTCCGCTCGCGCCACGGCCGCCGAGGGTACTCCCCGTCTGCCAGCATGGCGGGCCGTGACGCCGCCGATCACCTTCGCCCACCGGGGTGGGCGGGCCGATGCGCCCGAGAACACCCTCGACGCCTTCCGGCGGGCTCTGGAGGTCGGCGCCACCGGGCTGGAGTCCGACGCCCGGCTGGCGGCCGACGGCGAGGTCGTGCTCGTCCACGGCCCGACGATCCGGACGGGCCTGCGGCGGGTCAAGGTCCGCTCGCTGCCGGCCGGCCGGCTGGCGGAGCTCGGCGTTCCCCGCCTGGCCGACCTCTACGCCGAGCTGGGGTGCGACTTCGAGCTGTCGCTCGACCTCAAGGAGCCCGACGCCGCCGGGCCGATCCTGTCGGTGGCCCGGGCCGCCGGGGCCCTCGACCGGCTGTGGCTCTGCGCCCGGGACGTGTCCGACCTGGAGGCCGTGCGCCGGGCGGATCCCGACGTCCGGCTCGTCCACTCCCTGGCCCGCCGGGCCTACGGCGACGCCCTCGAGCGCCACGCCTCCCTCCTGGTCAAGGCCGGCATCGCCGCTCTCAACCTCCGGGAGGCGGAGTGGTCACTGGGCCTTGTGACGCTGGCCCACCGCTTCGGCCTCCTGGCCTTCGCCTGGGACGCCCAGGAGTACCGCCGGATCCGGGCCGTCCTGGAGATGGGCGTGGACGCCATCTACAGCGACCACGTGGAGCGCCTCGTGGCCGCCGTCGGCGAATGGAAGTAGGGCGCTACAGAAGGCTCAGGTCGTTGAGCGGCCAGATCTTCACGAAGGCCCGGCCGACGATCGAGTTCTCGGTGATCGGCCCGAAGAAGGTGGAGTCCCGGGAGTCCTGGCGGTTGTCGCCGAGCACCCAGACCTTGGCCGGCGGCACCTTGCTCGGCGGGAAGTCGCGGGAGCGGACGTCGGGCGGGAGGTAGGGCTCGTCGAGCGGCTTGTTGTTGATGAAGATCGTGCCGTTGCGGCCCTCGATCGTCTCCCCGGGCAGGCCGATCACCCGCTTGATCAGGTCTTTCACCTGGGCCGTGGCCGCGCCGGGCGGGGCGTCGAACACCACGATGTCACCCCGGTGGACGTCGTGGAGCTTGTAGGACAGCTTGTTGACCAGCACCCGGTCGTTCTTCACCAGCGTCGGGACCATGGACTCCGACGGGATGTAGAAGGCCTGGATGAGGAAGCCCCGGACGAAGAGGGCCACGGCCAGCGAGGCGGCCACCAGCACGAGCCACTCGTAGCCCTGCTTGCGCTTGCTGCCCTTGCCGGTGTCTTTGGTCCTCGCCTTGCGGCGGCCCTTCCCGGCGACGGGCTCGGCGGCCGCCGCCTCGGCCGTGGGGGCGGGGGCGGGGGTCACCACCGGCTCCGCCGGCACCGCAACCGGTTCGCCGGCCACCGGCGGCGAGGGGACATCGGCGATCGGCGGCCCGGACGGCAGTGATTCTTCCGACGGGGATTCTTCCGACAGGGACTCTTCCGACGGGGACTCCGCCTCGGCGGAATGCCCCGGGGTTCGGGGTGTCCCCGAAGTGTCAGCAAAGCGATCCACGGACAACCATCCTCGCGCGCCGCCGCCTCTGACCGGCGTCGGACGCCCGGAACGTTCGGGTCATCCGTACCGGGCGAGGAGGCGCCGGGCGGCCTCGGCCGCTTCGACCCGCACCTCGGCGGGATCCACTACTTCGGCGGCCGGCCCGAGCCGAAGGAGCAATCGCTCCAGCCACGCCCGCTCGGCGGCCACCAGCACCACCCGCAGCCTACCGTCCGGCCGGGTCTCCACCGACTCCACCGGGTAGCTCTCCGGCACCCAGGCGGCGCTGGGCTTCAGCACCAGGGTGACGCGCCGGTCGGAAGGCCGCGGATTGAACGTCCCGGCGGGGGACACCCCCGCACCCCCCGGCGCCCCGGCGACCCCGCCGGCGGCGGAGGGATCGAAGTGCTCCCCCGTCGGCCGGACGCCCCGCACCCGGTCGATCCGGAACAGCCGGTCGTCGCCGGCCCGGTGGCAGTAGGCGTCGACGTACCACTGCCCGGCGGCGGCGAACACCGCCCGGGGGTCGATGCGGCGGGTCGTCATCTCGTCGCGGCCGAACGTGTAGTAGTCGATCTCCACCCGCTCGGCGGCGGCCGCCGCCGCCCGCAGCGGCTCGAGGTAGCGGGCCGGCCCGAGCTCGACCGCCATCCCGTCGCCGGCGCCGAGCACCCCGGCCAGCTTGGCCAGCGCCGAGGCCAGCGAGCCGTGCTCGTCGGCCCCCGGCACGGCCAGCAGCGCCTGGCCGGCGGCCAGGAGGGCGAAGCCCTCGGCCGGGGTGAGGCGCAAGGGGCGGCCGAAGTACTCGGCGAATCGGAGGTACACCCGCCCGTCCACGATCTCGCAGTCGATGAGGCGGTCGGGGGTGTAGGGCGGCAGCCCGCAGAACGGAACGAGCTCCAGGTCGCGCTCCAGCTCGGCCACCTTCATCCCGAAGCGGGCCGCCAGCTCCTCGAGCCCGCTCCCCTGGTGGTCGACGATCCAGGGGATCACGGTCAGCAGCCGCCGGAGGCGGACGGCGGCGTCGGTGCGGGTCACGCCGGACCCCACCGCTCCGGGGTGGCCAGCGCGCTGAGCCAGCCCACCATGTCGGCCCGCAGCTCCGGCGGGTCGAGGACCTCGGCGTGGTCGAGCAGGCCGAGCACGAACGACCGGAACGCCTCCCGGTTGGTCACGGCCAGGCGGACGACCACCGACCCGTCGTCGCGCCGCTCGGCCACCGCCCGGGCGCCGAGATCGGCCTCCACCCAGCCGGCCTGGGCCGGCGACACCAGCACCCGGGCCTCGACCGGCTCCTCGTCGCCGAAGCGCCACGGCTCGTCCCGCAGCGCCGAGCCGGGGTCGAAGCCCTCGGGCCGCTCGAAACCGCCGGCCGGGCCGGGCTCCACGTCCGACTCGATCCGGTCGGCCCGGAAGGCCCGGATGGCCCCCCGGTCGGGATCGAACCCGACCCCGTACCAGTGGCCGTTGCGGAAGAGGATCCCGTAGGGGTCGAGCCGGCGCGTCTCACCCCGGTAGGTGAACGTGACCCGGGCCCGGCGGCGGTAGGCGTCGAACAGGAACGGCAGCGCCGGCACGTCGGGCAGGGCGGCCAGCGTGGGGGCGGCGGCGCCCTCGATCCCGCCGAGCTTCAGCAGCGCCTCCCGGCCCGCCCCGCCGCCCTCGCCCCCGCCCTCGAGCCGGACGGCGGTGACCGCCAGGTGCAGCGCCACCCGCTCGTCGTCGGTCAGGTCCAGCGCCGGGAGCTGGTAGTCCTCCCGGTGGATGCGGTACCCGCTCTCCTGGTCGAAGGGGTGGACGGCCTCCAGGGCGATCGGCACCCCGATCTCCCGCAGGGTCGCCTTGTCGCGCTCGAACTGGCGCCGGTACGACTCCCGCTCCGGCGGGTAGCCCGGCACCCGCTCGACGATCTCCTCCAGCGTGAGGGGACGGCGCGTGTCGAGCAGGACGGCGATGAGGTTGGTCAGGCGCTCGAGACGGTCGGCCATTCACGCTTCCGGTGGAGATGCGAACACCAGTTCGGCCGCCACCGTACCAGCCGCGGCGGCGCAGGCAAAGAGCACCGGGTCGGCGGCGGCCGGCCGGCCCATCGACGTGACGGCCAGGCTGTGACGCTCGAACAGCCCGAGGATGTCGGGGGGCTTGACCGCCACCACGTCGTGACGGACGTCGAGACCGGCGGCGGCCACCCCGGCCCGCAGCCGGTCCTCCTCCGGCCCGCCGACCAGCGGCAGCGGCACGGTGACGCGGGAGCGGCAGGCCAGGCCCAGCGCCGTGGCCGAGTGGTGCGACAGCCCCTGGTGGCGGGGGCGGGGATCGGCGAAGGAGGCCCGCAGGCAGGCCACCGGGCGCCCGCCCAGGGCGGCGGCGGCGTCGAGGACGGGCCCGACCTCGATGGCCGAGAACCCCAGCCGCGTCCCCGTTCCCGCCACCCCCGGCCCCATGGCCACCACGACCGCATCGGCGCCGGCGACGTGCCGGGCGACGGCCAGGGCGGAGAAGACCGAGACGGCCTCGTGGTCGCCGCCGAAGGCCTGCCCGCACGTCACGGTGGCGTCGATCAGCCCCCGGGCGGTGAGGGCGGCAACGAGGTCGGACAGGGCCAGCGGGAGCCCCGCACCGTCGGTCATGACGTAGACGAGCCGGGCGCCGGGTGCGCCGAGTTCGTCGGCCGCCGCCTTGAAGGCGGCCGCCACCGCCGGCACCTGGCTGTGCAGCCCGGCGGCGACCACCGGCATCCCCCCGATGTCGGCCACCCCGGCCAACCCGGCCCCCGCCCGCTCCTCGGTCGAGCCGACGTCGGCCTGCAGGCTCGTGTAGCGGGCCTTCAGCACGTGCCCCGGCCCGGGCTCGCGCCACTCCTCCCGGGCCAGGTTCCAGTGCACGACGTGCCAGCCACCGGTGCCGAGCCCGAGCTCCACGGCCGTGGTGTTGACGACTACGGAGTCCCCGACAGCCACCGGCCCCGTCAGCTGCGTGAGGACGTAGGCCCGCTCCGGCCCGTCCCCCAGATCGACCTCGACCCGCTGCAGGCCGCGCCGCTCCTCGAGCAGCGCCACCACGACTCCGGTCCGGAACGACGGCACGCCGACACCCTAGGCCGCCGATTCCGGCGTTCATGCGCCCGGATATACCGGCGGAAGAACGCCGGTTCGGAGCCGGGGGGTTCAGCGGCGGCGGGACTTGCGGTCGCGCTTGGCCAGGCGCTCCCGGATGATGGCGCGGCGTTCCTGGAGGTCGCGGTAGGTCAGCGTCTCGAGGTCGGTGTCGACGCCGAAGCTGGCCTTCACGCCCGACAGGTCGAGGACCTGGGTGCGGGGATCGACGCCGACGTCGGCGGTGATCCGGGCGCCGTGGGCGGTGGCGAAGTAGGTGGCGATGTGGGCGATCTCGGCGAAGAGGTCGAGGTCGGGGGCCAGGTTGGCGATGGCGCCGTCGAGGAAGACGAGGTTCTTCACGAACAGCATGAGCTCCTTCGGCATCTTGGCGCCGTAGCCCAGGAGCCCCTTCACCGTGCGTTGGATCTCGCCCACCAGCTCGTCGGGCGTCAGCTTGGTCGGGTCGACCGGCGGGCGGTCGAGGCCGAGGTCGGCGATGACGGCGTCGAGATCGGTGTCGGGCGGCAGCGTGCCGAGGTCGCGCAGGGCGGCCATCTGGCCCTTCACGTCGTTGACGGTGGCGCCGACCAGGAGGCGGAGGAAGGCCCGGCGGCGGAACTCGTCGAGCCGGCCGGTGATGCCGAAGTCGAGCAGGGC
>Ga0070741_10001110_pt1 | contig 85964 bp, 59 predicted proteins | sample Coa_R1_4_FD_66440 | JGI IMG/M metagenome (GOLD analysis project Ga0070741, IMG submission 66440) | Surface soil microbial communities from Centralia Pennsylvania, which are recovering from an underground coalmine fire - Coalmine... | ecosystem: Environmental > Terrestrial > Soil > Unclassified ... | reverse complement strand
TCATGGGCCCCGATGCCGTTCATCTTGTCGAACATGCCTTCGGCCTGCCGGTTGAGGTTGCCTTCGATCCCCAGCGCAGGGAACTTATTCGGCACGACGCGAACCGTCCACCCCGGGGTGTCGCGCTGCGGCGGAGGCCCACCGTTCGGGTTTGGCCGGTACGCCTGGATCTCGGGAGGCGTCTTGCTTTCGTTGCCGTAACAGAACGGGCAGAACCCGCCCCGGTTCTTGATACTCTCGCGCACAAAGTCCGTCGGCCGCTTTGCACGGTCGGTAGAAATAATGACCCAGCGGCCCACGATCGGATCTTTTCTTAATTCAGGCAACGACTGCTTCCTTTCGACGCGAAATAGCGAACCTCGATTCTACGCCAATGGAAACGCATTTTTGAACAGCTCAAACTCAGGATCCCTGTCCGACTTCGCGCCGTAATACACGCTAATAACATCAAAGCGCCACTGGCAGGAGGGGTCAACGTGCCGGAGGTAATCGCCGGCGACCGCGCGTAAATCGTCCTGTTTTGCGAGATTTACGGCCGCTTCGGCAGGCTTCATATCGCGTGCGGTCCGCGTTTTCACCTCGATGAAGCACAACACGTTTTTGTCCCATCCAATGAGGTCGATCTCTCCATGATGGCGGTGAGACCGGTAATTGCGCGCAACTATCACGTACCCAAGCTTTCGCAGGTAGAAATAGGCATTCTCTTCGCCGCGCCTTCCGATTTGATGGCGTGCCGGGTTGTTATCGGGCGGTAGGATGCGATCGGCAAGCCAATCCAGGCTTGCGACAAGGGCATGCGTGAGTCGTGCAGGCATCAGGGGAGGGAACCGGGAGAATTCCTGAACACAGGATAGTCACTGCGCATGGCCGCGTATGTGATTGGGCTCACAGCGGTGTGGTCCCAGGTGGCGAACTATCGCCGAGGCTTCGTAACCTGTAAGTCCGCAGCAGCCTTCTACTGGAGCGAGAAAAGCTTAGGGGCGGAACAGGTACGAGACTTTCACGAAGAATTGCCGGCCGTCATTGATGAATGTGTCCGGGCTGGTCAACAGGCCCGTAGGGGTCGGTATCAGTCGTCGATCGATGTTCTGGAGATCGCTGTTATAGCCGACGTAGACGGCAGTCCCTGGGTTCACCAGATACGTAATCAGGAAATCGGCGTTGACCTGTTTGGTCGCTGGTAATGAGCTAAGGAAGGGATTCGACAGCACCGAAGTGTACTGCAGGATGAATCGTGCCGAGAGCTCTCGCGTAAACTGCCAATTCCATTTGCTGCGAACAATGTGATTCGTGACGGCGGTCAAACGAGTGTCGCGTTCACGGATGTGCTCCAGCAAGTAAGTGTTGTCGACTCGCAATCGCCCAGATCCATGAATGGTGACAGTCAAATTGCCCTGATCTTCGTGGCCAATCACCGGGAGCCGTCCTCCGGACGGGTTGTAATTCACGCCCGCGCCCGAAACAAAAAACCAGCTCACATCGAACTGCTTGAACCAGCTGGTTGCCCCTTCGATCCCCCAGAACGGCTGTGGATACGACGTGATGTGCGGTAGCCCAGGGTAATCCTGTGGCCGCAAGTAGACGCCGTCGTATCCGAACGGGTGGAAATTCACCCAGGTACCACGCGTGAGGTCGACTCGCATGCCGGGGAAGACAAAGTAATCAAGTCCAATGCCGCGATGGTCCCAGATACCAAACTGCTGCCAGGTCGGGCCCCACGAAATCAGAGTCTTGCCTTCAGGACGAAAAAAATAGCTAGCATTGATGTTTTCCTGGCGTACGTCGTTGCGATTGACAAAGCCAGTTTCGGTCTCAAAGCCGGGACTATAGTCCAGGTATATGGATTGCAGATTGAACTTTCGCCCGGCCCGCTCGGCAATGACCTTGTAGCCAGGCCCGGCGGAATAGGAGCCGTCCAGGTTGAGCGTGGAACTCGTGACTGCGGCGCCCTGAACGCGCCAGTTCTGGTTCAGCTTCACGTTGGCGTCGATCCCGCCCACGCGGTTATAAGTCCCCGCGAATTCCCGGTCGGTATAGATTGCGCCAACCGTCGACTGCTCGAGAATGTCGCGGCTGACGCGTGCGATCGTAAACGTCGCCCGATCCCGGCTGTGCGGATCGCTGGGCGGAACCACCTCGCCCGGACTGCGGTCGTCGCTCGTCAGCACGCCTACCGCCCAGGGACCTGTTTTCCCCGTAAGTCGCAATCCAAACTCCGGGTGAGCGATACGACGCGTAAAAACCAGATTGATCGGGCCGGTGAAGTAGTTGCTGTTCTCGAGGAAGAACGGCCGCTTCTCAGGAAAAAATACTTCGAACCGTTGGTTCACCGTGATCTGCGGCTCATCCGACTCGATCTGGCTGAAGTCGGGGTTCACGGTCGCGTCCAGGACAAAGCTGTCACGCAGGATGAACTTCGAATCCAGCCCGAGATCTGCTTTTATGTCGCGGTGCTCAAAAAACGGGTTATTGGGATCACGCTGGTCGATGTCGCGAAATCCACGCAGTAGAGCATACGGAATAAACTGCATGTTCCGGCTGGGCGAGATGTGCTCCAAGCCGGTTGCGGTGGCAGCCTGGTTGAACCGTCCCTGGATGCGAATCGAAATCCGCGGCCAGAACAAGTTCTCATTGGTTCGCGGAATGCTTCGGTTGAGAATCAGTCCCCATTCCTGGGTTTCTGATTTAGGAAAACGCAGGCTCTTGAAAGGGATCGCCATCAGCACCAGGTATCCACGGTCAGTGAGGTGTCCCTCGGAGTGCCACACCGTGTCGAAGGAGGGATCGAAGCCTGAGTAGTCTGCCGAGGTCCCGTTCTTGGTGGACCCCTCTGTCCATAACGCGTCCCACTGGATTCCGAACGGGTTGGCCGCAAAAGCATATCCACGACGCGCGTCGTGGAATGTGTCGATCATGATCTCCGCCGAGTCGTCGGAAAAAATGTCTTCACGCCGCGTCATGCGCGCCCGTATTTTCTTTGGATCGTTATCCCAGCACACGAATACCGCGTACAGATTGTGGTCGTCGTATGCGAGATAAACGTCGGTCTTTTGCGACGGCTCAGTTCCATCCGCGGGCTCGCGCACGATGAAGCCGGTTACCTTGGACATTTCGTGCGCCACGCGTGGTGACGGCACCATGTCCTCGAAGTCGGCCAGCGTCGGGACGACCGTGGTTCGCGGGATCTGGATGGATGGAAGCGGCGAAGCAAGAACTGCTGATGTCAGCAGCATTACCGAGGCAGTTAGCCACGATACATAAGCCGAAGTTTTGCGACTGGTTCCCACCTAGGCAGCATTGTACAAAGACGATCTTCGGACGTAATGGTTAGTAAACATTTGTAAAAGCTCTGCGTCAGCCAAAACTTCCGATAAAAAATGCGGTTTGAACCAGTATCGTTATCCAAACCAGGAAGGAGTCTATTGATGTTTAGAAAATTGGTGCTCGCATTGGTTTTGGCAGTCTTCGCTTGTACCGCTTTGCCGTTTGCGGTCGCGCAGGATACGAACGGGCAGTCCTCTACGGGCGCAACCGAGCAGCAGTCTTCGCCCTCAGGCGCACAGCGGGGAGGACGTGGAGCCCGGCATTTTGATCCCGCACAGCGTACGGAGCGGCTAACCAAGCGCTTGAAGCTCAATGCGGATCAGCAGTCGAAGGTTCAGCAGATTCTGACCTCCGAGCAATCGCAGATGAAACAACTGCACTCCGATTCTTCCTTGTCTCAGCAGGATCGCCGCTCCAAGATGATGGACATACATAAGACGTCTAACGATCAGATTCGCGCCTTGCTGGACAGCGATCAGCAGCAGAAGTGGGACAAGATGCAGCAGAAACACCAGGAGCGGATGCAAAAGCATCGCGAAGGCGGCCAAGCGCCCAGCGCGGCCCCTGATTCCGGACAGCCCCAAGCCAGCTAAGGCTTGAAGCTCTATCAAAGACAAAACACCTTCGGATTGTCATCGTTAACATTGGCGGGAATCGCTACTCCCGCCAATGTTCATCGGCACTCGCACCCGCCGCGCACGGCAACTCAGGAATATAATCGCTGACGCCATCTCAGGAGGTTGCTATGCGATGTGCTTCATGGGCGCTCGCCGTCTTTCTTGCACTATCATCCGCAACTGCACAGCAAACAGTTTCCACTGGCGGAGTAAAGCCGCCGGCCACACCAATTCGCGAAGTTAGCGATACTTATTTCGGCACACAGATAAAAGACCCCTACCGCTGGCTGGAAGACTTGAAAAGCCCGGAAGTCCAGTCGTGGATGAAAGCACAGAACGACTACACGCGCAGTCTCCTGGACCGCCTTCCCGGACGTGAAAAGCTGCGCGCCCGCATCGCTGAACTGGACAATACCGGTGTTCGCGTTGCGCAGTTCGAATCGTATGGCGGCCGGCAGTTTTTCCTGAAGCAGGCGCCCGGCGATGACAATCGTAAGCTCTACGTGCGCGAAGGAGACAGGCCGGCTCGATTGCTGCTCGACACCGAAAAGCTCACCGCCAACGGCGTGCACTACTCGATCGATTATTACCAGGCATCGCCGAGCGGCAAGTTGGTCGCAATTGGTATATCCCCGGGCGGGTCCGAAAACAGCGTCATGCACGTCTTGGATGTTGATTCCGGCAAAGACACTGGCGAACGCATCGACCGGGCGCAATTTGGATCGGTCAACTGGCTTCCGGACAACAGCGGATTCTTCTATAACCGGCTGCAGAAGCTCGCAGAGGGCGCGCCGCGAAGCGACTTATACCTGAACAGCCGCGATTACCTGCATCGCCTCGGAGACAATCCTGACAAAGATATTCCTGTCATGGGGAGAGGGTTGGCGCCGCAAGTTTCCATGACGGAAACGGACATTCCCTTCGTAGGTCTTCCGCAGAGCTCGAAATATGTTATCGGCGTAGTCGCACACGGTGTCCAAAACGAGTTAACCGTTTATGTCGCATCCGTTGAATCTGCCAGCACTGGAAAGCCGGACTGGCACAAGATTGCCGACGTCGAGGACGAGGTCACAAATGCCGACATTCACGCCGACTCGCTTTATCTCCTGACGCACCACAATGCCTCGCGATTCAAAGTGCTGCGAGTCGATCTGCCCGGCGGCGATATGCAGCACGCGAAGACGGTTGTAGACGTTTCCGAGGCAGTTGTCACCGGCATCGGCGCCGCCCAGGATGCGCTCTATATCCAGAAGCTCGACGGCGGCTTGGGACGTCTCTGGCGTATGCCGTACGACGGCACGGCCCAGCAGATCGCCCTGCCTTTCGACGGGGCAATCCAGGAGATGTTCACAACCGCTACCGAACCGGGCGCTTATGTTCGGGTTGCATCGTGGACGAAGTCGCCAATGATGCTGCACTATGACTCCAGCAAGAACTCTCTCGCGGATACGAAGATCATCCCTCCTTCACCGGCGGACTTCTCGAACATCACTTCGGAGGAAGTCAAGGCCAAGGCACAGGACGGTACGCTCGTGCCGCTTTCCATCGTCCACCGGAAAGACCTCCAGCTGGACGGGTCCCACCCGGCTCTGCTGCACGGATACGGAGCGTACGGCATCACGTATGATCCGGCGTTCGACCCGACCGCGCTGGCCTGGTTAGAGCGAGGCGGCGTGATTGCCGTTGGGCACGTGCGTGGTGGCGGGGAATACGGCGAAGACTGGCACAACGCCGGCCGCAAGGCGACCAAGAAAAACACCTTCCTGGACCTGATTGCTTGCGGCCAGTACCTGATCGATCACAAATACACCTCGCCCAGCAAACTGGCCGGAGAAGGCACCAGTGCCGGCGGAATCACGATCGGAGGAGCAATCACCGAACGCCCGGATATGTTCGGCGCGGCCCTCGACAACGTCGGTGATTCCGACGAACTTCGCACGGAGCTGATGGTCAGTGGTCCGGCAAACATCCCCGAGTTCGGCAGCGTAAAGACCGAAGACGGGTTCAAGAACCTGCTGGCTGTCAGCGCTTATCATCGCGTGAAAGATGCGACGGCATATCCTGCCGTCTTGTTGACCACCGGCGCGAATGATCCCAGGGTCGATCCCTGGCAGATGAGCAAGATGACCGCACGTCTACAATCAGCAACAGCCAGTGGCAAGCCGGTATTGCTGCGCGTCGATTACGATGCCGGACATGGAGGGATTGGGGCAACGCGTTCCCAGCACACTGCTCTCCTCACCGACCAGTACTCGTTTCTTCTATGGCAGTTCGGAGACCCGGATTTCCAACCGAACGGTAGTCCGGAACTCAAGCAGGCAAGCCAGAAACACTAGCTCTCGTGCAAAAGGGCAACCGCTTCCGGTTGCCCCTTTTTTTATCCTTACTCGTCTACCCCTTGATCTTCTTGGCCTGCGCATCCCACGTCGCCGGCCCCTGCTTGAAGTACGCATAGTTGGCAAGGTGGCAACCGATCGCCGCGTTGTTGCCGAATTCTTCGTTTTCGACCGTTTTCTTGCGCGAGCGCACCGAATTGAAGAAGTTGGCCTGGTGGTCTGACACGTCGCTATACCCCGGCGGTACCCCAAACGTCTCAGTCTCCTCGTCCACTTTGAAGTTCAGCGGTGCAGGCAGCGGGTGCTCGGCTTCGAACTTCTCCAGGTATTCCGTGCGCAACTTCAGAGGCCATCCATAAATGGAATAGCCCTCCGGCTCGGGACGCGTGTTCTGCGGAGAATAGGTCAACGTACTGCCCTTGATGATTAGCGTACCTTTGGTGCCGTAGAACCCGATGAACTCGCCCTGGTCGTTGTTAAGGTTGCACCGCGTGTAGACCCGGAAATTCGGGTAATCGTAAAAGGTTTCAATCAGATCGGGAAAATCCCTTCCGTCCTTAAAGTGATAGAGTCCTCCGGTCGATTGCGCTCGCTGTGCGGGCGCCGTCGTACCCGTAATGAAGTGGATTCCCGAGATCAGGTGAACGAACAGGTCGCCGGCCAGGCCCTCACCGTAATCCGAGTAACACCGCCAGCGGAAAAACCTTTCTGGACTGAAGGGCCGCTTGGGGGCGCCGTCAAGAAAAGCATTCCAATCGATCGTCTGCTCGCTCGCATCCGGCGGAATGGGATAAACCCACGCGCCGCTCGGCGAATTGCGGTCCCAATAGGCTTCGATACAGTAGACGTCTCCCAGCTTGCCGGAGTTGTAGATCTCCTTCGCTTGGGCATACAGAATCGAGGAAACACGCTGGCTGCCGATCTGCACGATGCGATTGTTCTTCTGCGCGGCCTCGATCATCGCGAATCCATCTTCCACCGTGTGTGACATCGGCTTCTCGCAGTAGACGTCCTTGCCCGCGGCACAGGCGTCGATAAACACTTTGCGGTGCTGATGATCGGTGATGGCGATGATGACGGCGTCCACATCCTTGCGGTCGAGGATCTCCTTGTAGTTTCGGGTCGCAGGAACATTTTTCTTCACCGCCTCCTGCCCGGCCAGGTGACGGGAATCATAGAGGTCGCACACCGCCACGCATTCCACGCCAGGCACTCGCAAGCTCGCCTCGAGCAGTTCGCATCCTCGCACGCCAGTGCCAATCGACGCGAACCGAACCGTGTCGCTTGGGGAAACCGGCCGTCCGAGTCCCCAAAGCGGTTTCGGCTCCAGCAATGTGAACTTCGCAGCCGCTCCGGTGACCGCAGCGGCGGTTCCAATGCGCATGAAATCGCGACGAGTCCATGAATTTTGCTTCACGAGAAACTCCGTTCTAAATGGATTTAGCAGCTCAAGATTGCTAAGGTTTGCGGTCGGAATTATCGCACGCGACTAGCCATGCGTCACCTGGAATGCCTCGAGGCAGCGCCGGGCGGTTTCGATTTCGGAAAACCGGCTGCCTTCTTGCTCCAGAAGGTAATACTCGACTCCACCCACGCTCTCGGCCGCCGCAAAAATGTTCTTCCAGTCGGCGCTGCCTTCTCCGAAAAGCACTTTGAACCCTTTGGCAGGGTCTGACGACCAGTCCTTTAAGTGCAGCGAGCGGATGCGTCCAGGATTAGCTTTGATCCACGCAACCGGATCCGAACCTGCCTGCAGGCATGTTCCAACGTCCAGTTGCAGCATGATCGAGGGATTGGTGTTCTTGGCCAGCAATTCAATCGGCCGCACACCATTGACAGGAGTGAACTCCGCTTCGTGATTGTGGTACCCGACCTTCAGGCCTGAGGATTGCAGTGTGGCCGCCGCCGAGTTCAGTGTTTCCGCGACCGGCTTCCACGCATCGAGGCTGCCCTTGGGATCCGAATACGCCAACACCATGTACTTGCTGCCGAGAATCAGGTTGAAGTCACGGGCTCGGCTAATCTTATCGGCGGCAAAATACTGCTGGTCATTGTGCGTGGAGAAACAACGGATACCGAGCTCGTCGAGTACCTTGCGCATCTGCCTGGCCTGAGCTTCGGTCCAGTCGAAGTATGGCGCGTAGAATTCGACGCCTCGAAAGCCCATGTGTGCGACCAATCGCACTGTTCCCTCGGGATCTTTGGCCAGCGCCTCGCGTACCGAATAGAGTTCCAATCCAATTGGAACGGAAGCCGACGAAGCAGGAGAAGCTTCCGCCTTGATCGCAAACGGAAGTGCGACGGAAAGTGCGAGAAATGATCGCCGGGACAGGGACATGCCCGAAATGCTACTCCGGAGTGGCGAAAATCTCACGAGCAATATGAATCAGTGACTCAGGGGTCCAGTTGTGAGCGAAACTGGATGATTTTTCGCCGATCTCGCTTGGACGGCCGCGCCTCGGGCGCAGGCGCATATGCGCGCATTGCCCGGCGCTCATCTGCCACCTTCTTGCGCAGCTCACGGCTTGCCTCTGTCTCGCGATACAGGGCCTGAGCCACCGGCGCTGGGCCTCGAATATCGCTGAGCGCGACGAGCTCTACCTCGAAATCGCCGCCCGGCGTGCTGATGCGAAGCAGATCGCCAATGCGTAACTCACGCGCCGGTTTCACCGGTTGTCCCGCCAGCCGAACCCTGCCCAGTTCACAGGCCTTCTTTGCCAGCGGCCGCGTTTTGTAGAACCGGGCGGCCCACAGCCACACGTCGGCACGTACGCTATCCATAACCCAACAACTCACCGATTACCTATATATGCTGGACCGCGCAAAGCTCTTCCGGGTCGTTCCTCGGTAATCTTGCCGTCAAGTACGACCGCCCTGCCGTTTACGAAAACGTACTTCACCCCCACAGAATACCGAAGTGGATCATTAAACGTTGCCACGTCCTGCACGGTAGCTGGATCAAAAACAGTGATGTCGGCCATCAGGCCAGGCCGAAGAATGCCGCGATCGACAATGCCCACTCGGCTCGCCGCCTGCGAAGTCATTTTGCGAACGGCTTCTTCCAGCGTCATGGTGTGCTCGTCACGTACATACTTGGCCAACACGCGTGTAAACGTTCCGAACGCTCGAGGGTGCGCCTTGCTTTTGCTCAACGGGCCATCTTCCGCCTGGGCAGGCGAATCAGAGCCATAGGTGGCGAGAGGATTTGAGACCGTGGCGCGAACATCGGATTCCTCCATGATGGCAATCACGACCTGGCTATTGCCCCGGTCGGCAAGAGCAACGTCCATGGCGGCGTCTCGAGGATCCTTCCCCATCTGGCGTCCGATTTCGGTGAAGGTCCGACCTTCGTACTTGTGAAGGTCTGGATTGACTACCTGTATCAAGGTCACGCCGTCGCCGCCGCCCGAACCCAGCCACTCGTTCTCCCATCCCGCATTCGGCTCACCCATTTCTTTCTTGATCCGCGAACGCTGGGCGGGACCCTGTAATCGCTGAAGCAGCTTGTCTGTGCCCCCTTCTGACACCCATGGAGGAAAGCACGCGACCAGCCCATTAGACGCGCGGGTGTAGGGATACACGCTCGCAGCCACATTGATGCCCTGCGCGCGAGCCGCCTGGATCCTTTTCAACACTTCCGGCATTTTGCCGAAGTTCTCGGAATAAGCAGCCTTCAAGTGCCAGATCGTTGTAGAAATTCCCGCACGCCTCGAAATGTCGAACACCTCGTCGAGCGACTGGAAGATACGATCCGATTCTGACCGCTGGTGAGTGAAGTACACCCCGCCATAGCTTCGGGCCACCTTCGCAAGTTCGACCAGTTCATCGGTGGACGCGAAGGTATCGGGGACGTACTCCAGCGCGGAACTCAAGCCAAACGCGCCCTGCTGCATCGCTTGGGCGACGAGATTGCGCATCTGCTCTAGTTCCGCGGCCGTGGCGGGCCGATTCGCCTTACCGACTACGTATGTCCGAATGCCACCGGCGCCCACAAAGGTTCCCAGGTTGATGGCGGGCTTGGCCCGGTCGAGACGCTTCAGATAATCGTCGAGCGAACTCCAATCCAGTTCGACGCCATATTTCTTCGCCTCGTCCGCAAGGTCCTGCTTCATCGCCTGATTCACAGGCGCGATCGATGTTCCCTCGCCGGTGATTTCTGTAGTGATACCCTGCGTGATCTTGCTTGCCGCCCGGTTGTCTACGACCAGGTTGAATTCGGATTGGCCCTGCACGTCGATAAATCCAGGTGCGGCGACAAGACCGGCTGCATTGATCTTCTGCTTTGCTACTGCGCCATGAAGATCACCAATGGCGGCAATATGGTCGCCAACAATCCCGATATCGCCCGCGATCCAGGGGGCGCCCGTGCCGTCCACAATCCGCGCACCGGAGATTATTAAGTCATAGTTTTGCTGCTGATTTTGAGCGGCTGCTGAGAAGCACAGTCCAGAAATAGCCCAGAGCAGGAGCACTACCCAGTTTCGAATCATAGGCATCATTGGTTGGCTTGCAATGATACCGTAGCGGGCGTTCTAACCCCGGAACTAAACCTGTGCGGGGCCGACAGGATCGGGGTCGGGATCACGAACCGGCGCGTGCGGATCTTCGGGTTCGCCCGGCGGCTCTTTCACCGGCGGCGGAGACGGCTCCGGAGGATTGCGGAGGACTTGTTCACGATTTAACGGCATGCCACTGAGATGCACGGAACATCGGACGGGTGTACCGCGTGTTTCTATTGCTTCTCTTTCAGAAGCGCATCGGCGGTAAAGGCGCAAAGGCTCCCAAACAGGTCCTCCGCTTCGCCCTCCTTTTCCTCGCTTGGCAACGCCAGGTGCCTCTCGATACGCTCCTGCAAGTTGTTAACGGCAGCCTCGGAAACGACAGGTGAGATCAGCTCAAAGAGGAAGCGATGGGCGTGCTTGCGTTCCATAACCTCCAGCCCATCCAGGATCTGGCGATGCGACGGCCCTTCCCAGATGGCCAGGATCATTGCTTCCCGCAGCCAGCGCTCTACGCCATATTCTTGCAAGGTGCCCAATCCACCGTACACTTCCATCGCCCACTTGGCCGTTCGCACCGCGAGTTCTGCCGTCCAATACTTCGCCATGTGCGTGACCAATCGAAATAGATGGTAGCGGTCGGAGTAAGGCGGTTTGTCCTGCCAACACTCATCCAGCAGTTCTGCCGCTTTCCATGCAAGCCTGGTTGCTGCCCGCAGCTCTGCGATCCGCTGCGCAAATTGGCGGCGCATGAGAGGCTGCTCGATCAGCGGTTTACTGAACACAACCCGCTGCTGTGCAAACGCCCAAGCATCAGCCAGCGCGCGTTGCGCCAGGCCGACGCTGCCCATGCTGTTGGCAACCCTCGAGACATTCAAGACCTCGAGGATGAGATAGATCCCCTGCTCGGCCTCTCCCAGCAGCCATGCTTGACTTTCGCGCAGCTCAATCTCGCCGGTCGGAACCGAGCGCGTGGCAATCTTGTCCTTCAGGCGGCGAATGCAATAATTGAGTTGCCCGTTGTCGCGATGTCTTGGAACCAGGTACAGCGCCAGTCCGCGGACGTTCGCTGGTGAGCCCTCGGGACGCGCGGCAACCACAGCCAGTTCCGCACCGGCATTGCTGGCAAAATACTTGTCACCATTCAGAGACCATCCCGATTGGGTCTTCCGGGCAATCGTCTCAACGTTGGCGCCCAGGTCTGAACCTCCCTTGATCTCGGTCATCCAGGTCGCGCCCTGCCAGACGGATTCGTCTTTCTTCAAAAAGTGGGGAAGGAATCGCCCCCGAACATCCGCCGTCCCGTACTTATGAAGAGGAACAGCCGTGCCGAGCGACACGGTGTAGGGACATGCCAGGCCTGGATCGTAGAAAGAGGTTAGATGGATGCCCAAGTTGGCTGGCAGGAGCTTCTTCTCTTCAAAACTCCGCCAAAGAATGCCGGAGTGATAACCGCGTTTCAGCATTCGCCAGTACTCGGGAGCGTACAGAATCTCGTCCACGCGTGCGCCGGACGTATCGAACATGCGCAACCATGGGGTTCCAGCGCGGTCGACTGCGCCAGAAATGTGCCGGCCTTCCTGTTCCCACCACGAGTGGTATTCCCGCAACCAGTCGGGACAACGAAAGCGTGGGACGGCAGATTCCAGGAAGCGAACCGGCGAACTTAATATTTCGAGGTTCACAGGCTCATTATGGAGGCTGCACAACGAGGTGCCAAGAGCAGCCGGTCTGTCGCGCGTCTGCTTTTTGTCGAATCGGAACGGCCAGCCTGTCGGCTAGGGGGACACGATCGGCAACTCGACGAAGCTTGCTTGGCCGGGTGCGTGATAGATCCGTTGAGTAGTCTTGCGGTAATCCCCTGGCTTGGCCCAGAAAATATTTGGCACAAATGTCTGTGGGTTCCGGTCGTACAGCGGGAACCAACTCGACTGCACCTGCACCATGATGCGGTGTCCCGGTAAGAATACGTGGTTGGCGTTTGGCAGAGCAAAACGGTAGAGCAGCGGCTTGTCGGGCGTAATTGCTTTCGGCGTTTCCAGGCTTTCGCGGTACCGGCCGCGGAAGATGTCCGCCGAGATCATCAACTCGTACCCTCCCATCGATGGTTGCGGCGGCACCTCGTCTGGGTATACGTCGATTACCTTGACCACCCAATCAGAGTCGGTCCCGCTCGTCGATGCGACCAGGTTGACCATCGGCGCGCCGCTGATCTTTACCGGCGATGTCAACACGTCCGACACGTAGGTTGCGACATCCGAACGGCTCGCCGCCGGACGCTGATCTTCGGACAACCAGTCGCTCCAGTGCTCGCCAATCACGGGCCGCTGCTGAAACAGCACGGGCCTGCCGGGATCGGAGACGTACTCATCGAAGGGGGCCTCCGCTCCATTCGGAGCCGTGAAACTCACCTTGTTTGCGGCCGTGAGGTATAGCGTCGTCGATTTGATCGTGCAGCCGCTCGCACACCCTGCCGGCCACGTCGGCAAGCGCCGCCACGTGTTGGTACCGGTCTCAAAAGCCATGACCGGTGCTATGTCGGCTTTGGGAGCGTCGTCTTTCAAATATTGATCCAGAAAAGGCCGAAGAATGTGCTGCCGGAAATACAGCGCCGTGTCAGAGTTGAACTTGATGGGTCCCAGGGTGCTCCCATCGCCGATCTCGCCGCCATGATGCCAAGGTCCCATCACGAGAAAGACTTTGTCGTTGTTCGTGTCTTTCGGTTTGATCGCTTTGTAGACGGCCGGCGCTCCGTAAATGTCTTCCTGGTCCCATAAGCTGTGGACCAGCATAGTCGGAACTTTCAGCGGCTGGTTCGCGAGAATCTTGTCCATGGCCTGCTGTTGCCACCAGGCATCGTAGCTGGGATGTTCGAGAAGCTTGCGCCAGAATCCAACCTGCTCCAGCTTGCGGCGTCGCCCCAGTTCGCCCGCCGATCCGGCTTCCATAAACATGTCGTAATCGTCGTAGTGGCTCGTGAACCACTTTGCCGAGTTGTCGCGGGTAGCTTCCTGTTCGTAGATGTATGACATGCCCTGCTGGCGGAATGCGCCGTTATGGAACCAGTCGTCTCCGCGCCAGCCGTCGACCATGGGATTCATTGGCACCGCTACTTTGAGTGCGGGATGCGGATTGATCAACGCCATGAGCGGCAGGAACCCGTCGTACGAGATTCCCAGAACGCCAACCCTCCCATTACTTTCCGCGACGTTCTTCACCAGCCAGTCGATCGTGTCGTAGGTATCCGTCGCATGATCGACTGGGGTGGGATTTAGCGCTCCGTGCAGCGGCCTCGTCATCACGTAGTCGCCTTCCGAACCGTATTTACCTCGAATATCCTGCACGACGCGAATGTAGCCGCCATCGACGATCACATCGACCGCATTGTCGTAACCTTCGAGGATCGCGTCGAGGTGCGCACTGTCGGCATGGCTCGTCAGCTTGGTCGCATTGTATGGCGTTCGCGTGAGCAAAATCGGCGCATTCTTCGCCCCTTTGGGAACGATGATGACTGTATGCAGCTTCACCCCGTCGCGCATAGGAATCATGACGTCGCGACGCGCATAGTTGAAGCTCTCCGTTGCAGGCTCAAGTTTCGCTGGCGTCTCGCTGGGAAAATCTGGGTATTGCGCCGGCGCTGCTCCGTTCTGGGCTCCTGCTTGCGCACACAAAACCACTGCCACTGCGATCCACCGAAGAGAGTTCATAGTCGGGCGATTATACAAGGTGAGTTGTTGGGGTACTGCGAGAACGGCAGGAGAACAACAATAAATCAGTTGGGAATGTATCCGAGCGCCTTCAGGTATTCGTTATTGCGCTCGCGGTCGGCATTCTTGTCACGCACGGGGGCTTTCTTGCGAGGCGTTGTTGTATTTGCCTTCTCGTTTTCCGAGTCAGCGCTGGCCGACACCGCCAGCTCACCTCTTTCGGCGCGTTGTAATGCGTCAACCAAGCGGCTGGCTATCGATTCGTTTCCCGCGGCGCTGGCCAGATCGTTGACTTCGAGTCTGTCATCTCGCCAGCGGTATAGTTCGCGCCCTTTCTTGCCGCCCACGATCATTTGCCATTCCGGTGTCACGATGGATTGCAGAGCGCTGTAGTAGTTAGGAGCCTTAGGGTCTGTCGGCAATTGCGCCAGCTCGGAGACCGGATCGGGCCAGAGCACGTCCTGCGATTTGCTCCAAGCCAGATTCAACGGAATTCCACCGAAGGCAGTTCCGTCCCCTCCGCTCAGCGCCAGTAGCGTTGCTGGAAGATTCACCTGCGAAACCGGCCTATCGACCGTTGTTCCAGCAGGAATGCCCGGGCCGACAACAATGAGAGGCACGTGAACGACCTCCCGATAGAGCGTGCTCTCGTGCGACATGAGTCCATGCTCGTTGAACTCCTCGCCGTGGTCCGATGTGAGCACGACGACGGTGTTGTTCATCAGCCCGCGCTGCTTCAGGCCATTCACAAGCGAGGCGAAATCGGTGTCCATGCACCGTATCGAAGCATCATAAGCGTCCAGCTCATTTTGTACTTCCTCTGGACTTAGCTCGTTCTTTCGCGGGTTGCCCAGAAAGATCTGACCCGAAGGCTTGGCCAATTTGGAGAACTGATGGAAGCACGATAGCGGCGGCGTATAAGGCTCGTGCACATCCATGTAGTTTGCCACGATAAAAAATGGACCCGGGTTCCGGTCGATCCAATGCAGGATGTTTCGATTCATGCTGCCTGCGTTCGACCGTCCCAGGGGTGCCCATGCCGCATGCACTTTCAAAATGGCATTTCGAATCCTTTGTCCCAGATTCGTCTGCAGCGCGGCGCTCGACACCGAGTTGAAGTCCTGGAAATGCATGAACCCGCGCCCGAATCCCAGCCGTCGCGCAAACAACCACCAGTTCGCCGAAAACGCCGCGGTGTGGTATCCGCGATGCGAAAACGCCTCAGCCACGGTCGGAAATCGCCCATCCAGATACCTATCTGGGCGGTCCGCCTCGTGTTCGTGCGGCAGTTTCCCGGTCACAATCGATGCGTGAGACGGCAGCGTCCACGACGCAGCCGAAATCGCATTGCGGAACAGCACGCCACGCGCCGCGAACTCAGTAATGTTGGGGCTTGTCTCCCGATCATATCCGTATGTCGAAAGGTGATCGGCACGAAGCGTGTCGACGATGACTAGCAACACGTTCGGGGACTTCGCCGGAGCCGACGCGCTGCTGATCTGCTTGCGTTCTTGCGCCGCTCGCTTGACCGGCGGAATTCCAACATAGAGCGCTGCGAAAGCAATCAGCCAAACGAGTGATCGCCGGGAGAACTTCTGCGCACTGTCCGGGAACCGCCACACCAGGTACGCCACTGCGCACGAAAGCGCGAACGCAACGGCTCGCAATAACACCCTCTCGTGATGTTCCAGAACCCCGACGGTTGCCACGTTGTAGAACATGACCAGCGAAAAAGTGAACGTGACAATCGTCAGCACGCTCCGACTTGGCCTTACCGCCGCGGCGAGCAGAAGGCCAACCCCGAGGAAAAGGGCGGTTGAGAACAACACCGCGATCCAAGGCAAATCAGGATTTTCGAGGTGTGGGAACCGAAAATAGGCAAACGCTTCCAGCAGTCCGGTGAGAACACCAAACCACACGGCAATCGCCAAGAAGGACATTCTGGAGTTGTTCATGGTGCCCGGCGGGAGGTTGGATGAACGCGACCAGGGCTGAGTTGCACCTTCTGTAATCTGCTCGTTGACAAGCCGCGCAAGGACCCATCGCGGTCGTTTTCGCATGCTATCCTGACGCTTACTCAGCCCTTATGGATGTTTTGAAACAATTATTCGAGCGGCATTTTCGCGTGCCGCCGACGCGCGTTCAGCCGCTGCAGGGGGAATTGGGCGGTTCAGGGCGGAAGATCATCCGTCTCGCCACTGAGGCGCACAGTGCCATTGGCATCGTCTACGCTGTCCGCGAGGAAAACCTCGCATTCCTGGAGTTTTCGCGGCATTTCCGCCGCCATGGTCTGCCCGTGCCCGAAATCTATGGCGAGGACCTTTCGCAAGACGCGTATCTGGAAGAAGATTTAGGTGATACCACGCTTTTTGATTTCTTATCGGCCAATCGCGACGCCACCAATGTCCACCAACCCGCGGTCGACGCCTATTCCCGCGTTGTCGAAACCCTGCCTCGCTTCCAGGTCGATGCCGCTCGCGACTTTAACTATAAGATCTGCTACCCACGCAGCAGCTTTGATCGGCAGTCGATTGCCTGGGACCTGAATTACTTCAAGTACTATTTTCTCCGCCTCGCCGAAATCCCGTTTAACGAGCAGGACCTTGAACATGACTTCACCCGCCTGACCAAGTTCCTGCTGAGCACGGACCGCGATTACTTCCTCTACCGTGACTTCCAGTCTCGCAACGTTTTGCTGCGCGATGGCCAACCGTATTTTGTCGATTACCAGGGAGGGCGCAAGGGTGCTCTGCAATATGACATTGCCTCCTTGCTCTACGACGCCAAGGCCGATCTGCCCGCCGATGTACGCCAACTCCTCCTGGACCACTACCTTGATAGCTTGGCAAAGCATATCTCTTTGGACCGCGCGGCCTTCCTGCACTATTACTACGCCTACGTGTATGTGCGAATCATGCAGGCCATGGGAGCATATGGCTTTCGTGGGTTCTACGAACGCAAGCCGCACTTTTTGCAAAGCGTGCCGTACGCGCTGAAGAACCTGCGTTGGCTGCTGCATAACGTCAACCTCCCGATTCTCCTGCCCGCCTTGACGGAGGCGTTTACCAACATGCTCGCCTCGGAAAAGCTGCGCCGCCTGGGATCCGAGGTGAGCGAGAAATCAGCCCAGCCTGCCGGGACAAAGAAGTTGGCAGTTCGAGTGTTCAGCTTTTCTTTCCACCGAGGTCTACCCAAAGACGACACTGGTCACGGCGGGGGCTTTGTCTTCGACGCTCGTAGCCTGCCGAATCCTGGCCGCGAAGAACGCTTCAAGCCTTTAACCGGCAAAGATGCCCCGGTGGTTGAGTATCTCGAAAAGCAGGCCAGTGTAGGCCAGTTCATCGGGCACGTGACTTCGTTGGTTGACGCAAGTGTCGGCGAATACCAGCGCCGCGGCTTTGACAGCCTTATGATCTCGTTCGGGTGTACGGGAGGCCAGCATCGTTCCGTCTACCTTGCCGAACTCCTCGCCCGGCACTTACGCAAGCGCGATGGCATCGAAGTCAGTCTTCGCCATCTCGGTCTGGAGAGCCTGGGCAAATGAAAGCCATGGTGCTGGCTGCCGGGCTGGGCACCCGCCTGCGTCCTCTTACCAACGAACGTCCGAAAGCGCTCGTTGAGGTCGCGGGCCGCACCCTCCTGCAAATCACGCTCGCGCGCCTCGACGGCTTCGGCGTGCACGACGTCATCATCAATGCCCATCACTTCGCCGACATGCTTTGTGAGTATCTGGCTGCCCACGGGAACTTTGGCATGAACCTGGAAGTCTCGCGCGAAGATGTTTTGCTCGATACTGGGGGCGGCCTGAAGAAAGCGGCCCCATTCTTTCTTCGAGGAGGTTCTGACGATGCATTCATCCTCCACAACGTCGATGTGATCAGCACAATTGACCTGAACCTCATGGTGCAGCAGCATCGCCGCAGCGGGGCATTGGCCACTTTGGCAGTACAGCCGCGCGAAACCTCTCGCTACCTGCTATTCAGCGATCAGCTTGAGCTATGTGGCCGGCGTGCTGGGCGGGGCCAGGAAGATGAAATTGTACGCACCGCCCATCACCTTACCCTGCTTGCTTTCTCAGGCATTCACGTGATCTCTCCCCGGCTACTGGGCATGATTCGCGAGGAAGGTGTGTTCTCGATTGTCACCACGTATCTCCGGCTGGCGCAGGAGGGAGAAAAGATCAGCGCATTTCGCGCCGACGGGTACTACTGGCGCGACATGGGCAAGCCCGAAAGCATTACCCAGGTAGAGCGGGATATCGAGCGCGGCAAGGTTCAGCTCTAGTCGTTCTCGGCTATTCCTTCCTTAGCTTCCACGTGATCTGTCGGAGCATGCCAAGCAACAACTCGGCGTCTGAATGATCAACTTGGAGGCGACGCACGAACCTGCGCAGGTCTTGCAGCCGAGAGGACCCAGGCGCTTCTTCAAAATACCCGCTGGCTTTCAATGCCTGGGCCAATGCGAGGCCAATTCGCTCCAGTTCTGCAGCCGTCGCCGTCGTCGGCTTTTCGCGCTTCTCCTGCAGGGCGCGTGCCCTCGAGACTTCATACAGGCATACGGCGACCGCTTGTCCCAAATTCATCGACGGGTGCTCCTCGTCAGTTGGGATTCTCATCAGCCACTGGCAGTAGCTAAGGTCGTCGTTAGAAAGGCCGCGCTTTTCCGAACCAAACAAGACCGCGACCCGGCTACGTGCGAGCGCCCGGCGGATGAATCGGGCCCCAGGTTCGAGTGTCCGCAAGCGATGTCGCAGTTCTCTGTTCCGCGCCGCCGTGGTTCCGATTACGAGAGAGCAATCAGCCACCGCTTCCGCGACGCTGCTAAATTCTTCAGCGCGTCGAAGCAGTGGCGCAGCGCCGACCGCGGAACGTGCCTCGCGGAAAGCCAATTCGTAGGGATTCACTACCCGCAAGCGCTGGAATCCGAAATTGCTCATGGCTCGCGCCGTCGCGCCGATATTCAGAGGATTGCGGGTTGAAACCAGCACAACCTGCAGATTGTCGAGTTCTTTTGCGCTCAACAAAGTACGATTCAGAGTCAACGCGCTGTCCCGGTCGCCCCGCTTTACTCGCTAGTCTGGTTCAATTCTCGCAGACGCTGTGCTGCACTCTCGGCGGTGATGTCCCGTTGCGGCGTGCCAAGCATTTCAAAACCCACCATGAACTTGCGTACCGTGGCCGAACGCAGCAGGGGCGGATAGAAATGCGCGTGCATATGCCATTCGCTATTCGCATTGCCATCATTTGGCCTTTGATGAAACCCCATCGAGTAAGGAAAAGATACCTGGAACAGCTTGTCGTATGTACTCGTGATCTGCTTGAGGATGTCTGCCAGTCCCGACCGTTCCTCGCTGGACATGTCGGGCATGGCCCCCAGGTGGCGATGAGGAATAATCATCGTTTCAAATGGCCAAATCGCCCAGAACGGCACCAGCGCCGAAAAGTATTCATTGTCGCAAACCATCCGCTCCCGCTTATTTTTCTCAAGTTCGATGTAATCGCAGAGTAAGCATGACGATTTTGCCGACGCATACTGCCGCTGCGCAGCATGTTCTTTGGCAGGTTCATTGGGTACGCTGCTGCTCGCCCAAATTTGCCCGTGCGGATGCGGATTACTTGCGCCCATCATCGCGCCGCGATTTTCGAATATCTGGACGTAGTTGATGAAGGGCAGCGCGCCTAGTTCCTCGTATTGCTCGGTCCAAACATCCACGACGCGGCGCAGATCACGTACCGCCATGCGCGATACTGTGAGATCGTGACGCGGCGAGAAACACACCACCCGGCAGATTCCCCGCTCTGTGCGGCTGATCAGGAGACCTCGTTCGTCGTTGCCGGTTTCAGGAGTTTCCTTGAGGAGCGCGGGATAGTCATTGTCAAAAACGAAGGTGCTCTCGTATTGCGGATTGCGTGAACCTTCGGCACGCTGATTCCCAGGGCACATGTAACATTCGGGATCGTAGGGAGGAATATCGGGCTGCGGAAGCTTTTCCAACTGCCCCAACCAGGGACGCTGTGTCCGGTGAGGAGACACAAGAATCCATTCGCCTGTAAGTTGATTGAGGCGGCGATGCGGGTTCTGATTCAGGTCAAAAGCCACCGCGCCTCCCCATCAAAGCTGGTGGTTAGGAATCATTGGAAGTAGGCACTCAGGACGTACTGCTGGACCATGCGCTGCGTGTTAAAGAAGGCGCCGTTCAGCGCGATGGCATGCCGCATCATGTCAATGAAGCCATTCTGATCCTTATAGAAGATGGGAAGAATCTTCTCTTCGAGTTTCTCATACAGCGACGCAGCATCGGCTTCGTTGCTGCCATCGTTGGTCGCGCGGCGTCGCCCGCCAATTGACCATCCCGTAACGCCCTCGATCAGGCCTTCCACCCACCAGCCATCTACGATGCTCAGGCTCGGGATCCCATTCATGGCAGCCTTCATCCCGCTCGTGCCCGAGGCTTCCAGCGGCGGTTGCGGAGTATTCAGCCAGACGTCAACCCCGGCGGTGATAAGCTTCGCCACGTCCATATCGTAATTTTCGACAAATGCGATCTGGATTTCCTTTCGAAGCGCCGCTTTGACCTCGAAAATCCTTTCGATCAGCGCCTTGCCATGCTGGTCACGTGGATGCGCCTTCCCGGCATACACAATTTGCAGGCGGCCAACCTCGGCGGCAATCTTGCGAAGCCGGTCAACGTCCGTGAATAAAAGATCAGCGCGCTTGTAAGCCGTAGCCCGGCGCGCGAATCCTATCGTGAAAACCGCTGGATCCATCCGGACGTTGTGCCGCTCGTCCAGGCACGTAAGCAGCTCGTTTTTGGCCAGCATGTGAGCGTCCCAGACATCCCGGCGGGGGATGCTCTCGGCATGCCGCAGACTGAAGTTATCTTCACGCCAGTCGGGTATGTAGCGGTCGTAAAGCCCCTGGAACGGGGCCGACGACCACGTCACCGCATGTACGCCGTTGGTGATCGCGTCAATTTGATAGCCGGCGAACATCAAGCGCGCTACCTCGCCGTGCTTTTTCGCGACTCCATTGATATAGCGGCTCATGTTCAAGCCAAGGCTGGTCATATTCACGACCGGAGCATCTTCGGGAAGAATCTTGGGTTCTCCACCGTTCTGCCGCTGGCCAAAGACCCTGGCGGCGGTACCTTCGGTAAACACATCCGAAAAGTCCTGCCGGTATCCCATCGTGCGGCAAACCTGTTCTACCGGGAACTGGTCGTGTCCGGCGGGCACTGGCGTGTGGGTCGTGAAAATACATTTCTCCCGCACCACCGCCAGGTCTTCCTTTTCGATCAGCGATCGCCCTGACTTTCCGGCCTGTTCTTGCAGAAGTTGCAGAGTCAAAAAGCTCGCGTGACCTTCGTTCATGTGGAAGCGTTGAATCCCGTGATACCCGAGTTCCCGCAGCAAGCGAACGCCGCCCATCCCGAGAATCGCCTCCTGACACAGCCGGTAACGGGAATCTCCGCCATATAGGAAATGCGTGAGGGTGCGGTCCCACTGGTAGTTCTGGGGAAGGTCTGAGTCCAACAGGTAGACCGGGACGATGTGTCCGGTGATGCCAGTAACGTCGAATTTCCACGCACGCAAAAAGACAGTGCGACTCTCAAGCCGCACGCACGTTTTGGCGTGCACTTCGGAAAGATAGTCCTCCACCGTCCAGTCGACGGGGTGCTCTGTTTGTCGGCCGCACGCGTCGAGCTTTTGGGAAAAGTACCCACTGCGATGGAGAAGCGTTACGCCCACGACTGGAAGTTCGAGATCGGCTGCAGAACGGAGCGTGTCCCCGGCAAGCACCCCTAAACCCCCGCTGTACGTGGGTATCTGGGGGTGCAAAGCAATTTCCATGGAAAAATACGCGATCGTCTTATCCATCTATAAGTCCGGTGTACCCCACAACTATTATTAAGAATGAGAAATCAACTTTGTGCGCCGACATTTTTGGTCAAAAGCGTTGGATGCACTCTCGTTTTCGGGGGGAACGGCATGTCCCGCAATTTTCGCGCGAGCGCACTTGTGCCGGCTCGTGTGCGGCGAGGCTGGATCTCAGGTTTATGCAGCAAATTCCCCGATTGCTTACCATTATTAATGGGTTTGTTGCTGCTGTCCAGTATCGGTTTTATTCGCAGATGAAACGGTTTACTTCGGCTCGCCCGTGCTGTCAAACCGAAAACCAGCTACTTCCGTCCCGGATGCCAGCAGGCTGCGAATTTTCTCGCGATTCGGACCCGCGGTTTGCGACGCATTCATCAGAATTTCGAGTCCTTCCCGCAAAGAAGCGCCGGGCGGCAGGCGAAATATCCATGGGATGTTGGTGGACGTCAACATACGATCGGAAGAAATTGCAATCACCGGGACAAATGCCTTCGTGCCGATCTGTTCGGCAAGATGACTGGCGTTACGGTCGAGCGCGATGACTCCGAGTACATGTTTCTCGTAAATAGCCTTAACCAGGGCCGTGGACGCGCTTCCCCACGAACTCTCCGAGGCTATTGGCACCAGGGAATAGTGCCGAGTCCCCGAAATATTTTGTAAGTAGGCCTTAACTGCATCGTTCTGCACTGCTTGATCCGCATGCGGGCCGAAAACAGCGATCCCGACTTCGCTGGCGTTCTGGTCCGCCAACGTCGGGCCTGAATAAGTGACGCCATCCTCGCCAACCCGCGCATAAGGCTTCTCCATGCTGATTGCCCGATACGTGATGTTGCCTTGATGGACTGTCGCGAGAAACATGGGGCTGACGTTTTTGCAATTAGGATCGAACACCATGTTCCCGGTTACACCGTTGTAGCTTTCCACAGCAGTGAGTGCGTCGCGAATGCGGCCGCGATTCAATCCCGCGCGGCCGATTGCCTTGAGCAGCGCCTGCATCGCGTCGTATGCAAGCGCGGCAAAATGATCCGGCGACTCCTTGAACTGCGCCTCATAGCGCGCTTTGAACTCGCGCCAGCGCGCATCGTCCCGCGCCGGATCGTACGGATACACGGCTTCGAATCCCTCGGCTGCGTCCCCCGCCAACTTGACTAGTTCATCGCCGACTGTCCGGTGACTGCCGAACACGCGCTGCTTCATCCCCAATTCCCGCATCTGCTTCAGGATTCCCGCAGTCGGTCCAATGTCGGTCCACAGGACGATTCCATCTGCACGCGATTCCTGGATTACCTTGAGTTGGTGCCGGAAATCCGTGTCGCCCGGCATAAATTTCTGTTCGATCACGACTGGATGCCCCAGCCTCCTCGACGCGTCCCGGAACTTGATCACGCCAAAGCGTCCGTAACGGTCGTTGACGCGCAGGATTGCGATTCGCTTCAGTCCCAACTCTGTGTAGATGTGGCGGGCCAGCGTGTATCCCTGAACGCGGTCGTCCTGAATGTCGGTGAAGTACCAAGGGATGATCGTTTCCGGAATGGTGGGATCGGTCGATGCGCTATTGATCAGCGGCGTTTCGGCCTTGAGCGTCACGCGCAGGGCGATATGCGTGGTGTCGCCGCTGATCGAGCCAAACATCGCCCAGACCTTCTCGTCATACACCATTTTTACCACTTCGTTGCTGGATGCGCCCCAAATGGCAGAGTCGTTGTGCAGCATCAGCCGAAATGGTTTCCCGCAATACCCGCCCGCAGCATTTACTTCATCGACCGCCATCTGCGCGCCATGCAACATGCGGTTGCCCATCGCCTGATCGGGATGGCTATAAAGAGGTCCGATAAAACCAATGCGAATCTCGCTTAAATCACTTACATCAGGATCAGGTGTGTCCCGCGCGGCGCCGTTGTATTCCACCAGGTCCGTGTAGTGCTCGTAATAAGGAGTTGTGAACTTCGCGTAGGGGCGCAGGTCTTCCGGCGCACTCGCATATGGCTTCAGCGACCTTGAGGCCGGCCGCCCGGGAGGATTGCTCCCGGACGAACAACCAGCGTCCATTTGCGCCGCCGCAGCGCTGGCCACCAAACCGATCATCATAATCCCGATCAGCCGACGCATCGTGTCACTCCTTCGGTGTTGTTCTCCGGAACATCGCGATCGCTTCAATTTCGATCAACAAATCCGGACGGCACAGGATTGCCTGGATTCCCGTCGACGCCGGCAAGGGGTCCAAATCCTGCTCCTTATAAAAAGCCGTGCGCTCTTCATTGAATGCTTTGTAATCGCGCTCGATATCGCGCAGATAGCATGTCGTGCGCACAATATCCTTCCACGTCGCACCTTCGGCGGCGAGCAGGCCGGTGATGTTGTCAAATGTCCGGCGAGTCTGTGCACGGAAATCTCCAACATGCACCGTATAACCTTCATCGTCGATGCTTGCCGTTCCCGAGATCAGCAGAATCGTCAGTCCATTTAGGTCGATCCTCATCCCGCGAGAGAAGGCGCTTCCGTAGGCATACGCCTCATTCAGCACCTTGAGGTTAGTAATTGCGCGCTTTTCAACCGGCGCACTGGTTACTTCTTCCAGCAGTTCTTGCACAGTCATTGCCGGACTCCTTTGTTACTTCTGTCGAATTCCGTGACTCAAACCTTTTGCCGTGGCGACCCACACATCCTCGTCTTGAAAATCGATCATCAGGATGTAGTTGTGCGCGGGCGCACTCGAGACTTCAACGACTGACGTATTTCCATCGCTATCGCGCACCAGCATCTCCGGACGGTGCGTATCGAGCGCGGGACGGTACACTGCCCAGTTCGTCCCGTCGTAGTACGCCAAACCTTTGTCTGTGCAGAACCAGGCACGGTTCGCATCGACGCCCTTGATGAAGTTCAGGAAGTTGCTCGGTAGGCCGCTGTCCTTGGTCAGGAAGTTATGCCAATTGCGTCCGTCGTAACGGCTCGCGCCAAAGTAAGTCGCTACCCAGACGATCTTGTCGATGTAGCTGACCGACGTCGTGATCTCATGAATCAGGCCCTGATCTTTGAGCAACACCATCTCCGTCTCGCCGTCCGGATCGTTGTAGTCCTTCCAGCGTTCTGTCGCGACGTCGTACTCGAGCAGGCCTCCTCCCCACACCGCGTAATAAACCTTGTCAGTGCCGGGACTCACCGCGTACGTCCAGATCTCGTACATCGGCGTGTTGCGCTCGTTAAAAATGCTCCACTGGCCGGTGCGAGTATTCAGTCGGCTCGCCCCGGCTGCGGTCGCAGCCCACAAGAAATCGCCCTGCACACCCACTCCGTACACGATGTCGTTCGCCAGGCCTGAGTTCAATTGCGTAAACGTGTCGATCCGCCCAGCCGAGATGCGACTCAACCCACCCATCGTTCCGACCCAAAGATCACCAGTTCTCTTATCCAGTGCTAGCGAAAGAACAGCCCGGTGCGCCAGTCCATCGCTCGGCTGAAACACTTTCCAGGTGCCGTTCTCGTAAAGCCCCAGTCCGTTCTCCGTTCCTGCCCACACCCGATTCCCGTCAACCAGGACGCAGAACACGTGATCGTCCGGAAGTCCCTTTGCGCTCGTGAAGTTCTGCCACTCGAACCGTGGCATATCGGGAGTGGCCGCAACCGCCGATGCGGCCAACAAGAGGACAGACGCGACTGCCAGAAATTTCTTCATAGTGTCCTCAGGTACTCGATTAAGTCGTTCAATTCGTCCTTCGTCAGATCGTTCGTAACCCCGTGCGTGTCCTTGGGGTTGAAAACCGTCCAGATTTCTTCCAGCGACCTCGCCGAACCGTCGTGCAGATACGGCGCCGAATACACGACATTCGGCAATTGTGGGACGTCGATCTTGGGAGAACGGTCTGTGGCTTTCCCGCTGCCTACGTCAAACACCTTGTTGTTGGTGTACTTCGGACCGCTGTGGCAATAAGCGCACTGGTTCGCTTCGGGAATCGCCTTGCCGCTTTTGTATTTCGTGCGCTCGAAGAGCGCTTTCCCACGCTCTTGTGCCGGCGTAAGCTCCCCATTCGCCGCCCGGTACCGGTTCGGGCGATACGGCAGCGAGTAGACAAACGAAACCAGGTCTGTTAACTCCTGCTCGTTGTAGCTCTGCGAACGATAGAAATATTTTTCCGTGCGCGGGCCGCATTCGGTGGGCAGATCGGGATTGCCACCGTTCCACTTGAACGGCTGCGTGCCCGTTAGATCCTCGATCGCGCGGTTATCGACGATATCCACGCCAAAACCGTCAGGCTCCAAGTCCCACTCGAGGCCGTCAAACGTCGTGTCAATGTGGCAATTTGCGCAACTGAACTGTCCTTGGAACGAATATTTCGCTGTATAGAAGATCTGCTCACCGCGGCGGAGCGGAGTGATGGCCTTGGATCCTCCCAGATCCCAGATCGAGATGAGCTTGTCACGCGACGTATCGATTACCCCAATCGTGTCATCCATCCGGTTGGCAACATACAGGCGCTTGCCGCCGGGCGAGAGTACGATCCCGCGCGGGTTCCGTCCTACCGCTATCCTCGTCTCAACATAGTTCGCGGAAGCGGAAAGATCATTCGCGAATGATCCACGGTGTGACTTGATAAGCCCAAGAAGGCGTGCGGTGTTAATCGCTGTAATGCTGTCGGAGCCGCCGGTTGAGACGTAGACTTTCGAGCCGTCGGGCGTGATCGCTATGCCGAATGGCATGGCGAAATATCGTTCCAGTTCATCGATTGGAACTTGGACTTGGCCCTCTATTCCTTCGCCGAAAACCGTGAGTGAATCGCCGAACGCCCACCCATGTTCCACGTGCGCCAGGGGAATAAGGTTTTTCGGCCGAAGTTGCGCAGCGACCCCAAACTTCCCGCCCTGCGAGACGGCAAGATGGAATACGCCGGCCACGTTATGCAGCGGCTTTCTCTCAATCACGCGCTGGCTCGCCGAGTCGATGACAGTTATCTCCGACTCCGGCGGCGCACGGTGGGCGCCGGTCTTCGGATATACGTGCGTGCAGTAGATCCGTTTTCCGTCCGGCGATAGGGTCAAGTAACTCGCGCCTCGTCCGGCAGCCAGCCTCTTGATCTCCTCACCCGTGGCGAGATCAATGACGGACACGTCATTGCTCAACCGGTTCGCCACATAAACCGTCTTGCCTTCGCGATCACTGACCACGCTAGTCGGTTCGAAGCCGGCCGGGATCGACCGAACAACCTCGAGCTTCTCCGCGTCAACCGCCGAAACCGTATCCGTCCACGAATTCGCCACGTAGATTTGCTTGCCATCTGCTGCTACAAAAACTCCGCGCGGCTGATGCCCGACCGGCACCCGTTTCACGAGTGATCCCGTCGTCGTATCCACCACCAGCAATTCATCGCTTTTTTCGCACACGACGTACAGCCGCGTTCCATCTGCGGAGATGGCGAGTTCTCCGGGAGAAAGGTAATGAGGACTTGCGGCATTTGCAGAAGCTGTGAGTTGCTGCATGGCTGCGCCCAGGCCGAGAGCTGTCACGATGATGGCGACTAACCACTTCACTTCGGCTCCTCTACCGTGACCACCCGGTCGCCGGTCACATTGTCCAGAACCTGCACATGCCCGCTCGGCCACCTGATGGTGATCTTCTCGGCCTTCACTGCTGCGCCTAAACCGAAATGGATGCGGCCATCATCCTGCGACAGGTACCCCGAGCCGGCCACGCGCTCGGCAATCTGCTTACGACCGTTTGCGGATACCTCAATCCGGGCACCGATGCCATCGCGATTGCTCTTTCGCCCTTTCAGCTTCAGAGCAATCCAGTGATGCTTCCCCTCGGATGTGTTGTGCAGGAGCGTCGCCCGCGACCCCAGGTTCACGACGAAAGCATCAACTCTTCCGTCGTTGTCGTAATCGGCGAAGCACGCGCCGCGCGCGACGGTCTTCACATCCAGCACGGAACCTGCACTTCGAGAAACATCGACGAACTTCCCATCTCCCATTCCGCGAAATACCGAGTGCTCCTGCGGGACGAGGTGAATCAGCCCGCCGTGGAAAATCAGGATGTCGAGCAAACTGTCGTTGTCGAAGTCGTATACGCCGCTTGCCCAGCTCGTGTATTGCGCGCTCGCTGCCGAAATCCCCGACGCCTCACTGATGTCTTCGAAGCCGTTCTTCCCGGTGCTGCGCAATAGCCGGTTGTACTTCGAATCTGTCACCCATAGATCGAGCCGGCCATTGCCGTCGATATCGGTGAACACCGGCCCCATCGCCGAGGTCATCTCACCGTTCTGTCCATAAGCGACGCCCGCATCGGCAGCAATCTCTTCAAACGTGCCGTCGTGCTTGTTGTGGAATAAGAAGTTCTCGGTCTTGTCATTCGCAACGTAGACGTCGGGATATCCGTCGTCATCGAAATCGACCGCAGTCACTCCCATCGTGCGCCCTTTGAACGCGCCTATACGTGACTTGTCGCTCACATCGGTGAACGTGCCGTTACAGTTGTTGCGATAAAGGCGATTCGTTTCGGGTTCGTAGTCGAGCGGCCCGGGATAATTGTCGGCCGCGTAATAGTTGCGATACTTGGGATCGAATTTCACATACCGGCCGACGAACAGATCGATGCAGCCATCGCGGTCATAATCGAGCCATGTCGAACTGATCGACCAGCCATCGACATTGATCCCCGCATTGCGCGTGACATCTTCGAATGTGCCGTCTCCCTTGTTGCGGTAAAGAATCGCTTGGCCGTAGCCGGTAACGAATAAATCTGTAAACCCATCGCGGTCGAAGTCAGCCGCGATCGCAGCCATCCCATAAATATTGGCTGCTACGCCTGCCGCATCGGTGACATCGGTGAAAGTGCCATTTCTGTTGTTTCGATAAAGATGGTTGTGTGGCGCGGCCTCAGGCTTCTTCTTCAGGGGATAAGGATGAATGTCATCCGCCAGCGGCTTGCCGCTTACGACATACAGGTCAGGGAATTCATCGTTGTTGTAGTCGAACCAGACGCACCCGCCGCCCGTACTTTCCAGCAATGACCCGAGCTTCTGCGCGCCAAAGCTGTGCGTGAACTGAATTCCGGAAGATGCGGTAGCATCGTCGAATCGAATGGAATTCTGTGACTGCGCACCGGCAACCGCAGAAAGGAACAGAAGTGCCCATGCCAATCGCCCGCGCATGCTAATGACCTCCCTGCACACTCGGCGGCGTTGATGGTCGTGTCATGTCGGCTGCAATCGTTGACCGTTGCAGCACGATGGGCACCGAGTTCTCCGGCGCAACCTCCGGCCCCGCATGACACCCTACGCAGATACGCTGCTCCCCTTTACGAAGCCAGAACCACCCGGCTTCCTTTTTCAGGGTCTTGCCGTTTCGGTCGAGGAGTTCAATCTTGAGTGGCTGATCGGCGGGCGTACGCAAGTAAAAAGACCCGTCCTTCTCGACGTTCGCTGACCCGAGCAGTTGTGCTCTTCCCGAGTTGTCTTGCGTGTAAAGACGGACGGCACCAATCGAACCCTCGGCGAACTTGTACTTCGAGGTGTACGCGTTCAGGCAAAGCAGGTTCGCGTAACTCCAGTCGTGCAATGCGGAAGGGTGGCGATTCGGAACAGGACGCGGAGCTAAAGGCCTTGGCTGGACAAAATGCGAACCGGAGTCGCTGATTACGACAGAAGCTCGCTCGCCTGGCTTCCACCTGATGAGTTCGGAAACACGCTGACGATTGGGTGCTTCAATTTTCTTGCGGGGTTCCGAAGAAGTTCTATCGGCGCTCCTCGATACCACCCATTCACCAGACGGCAACTCAGCGACATCCCCGGCGTACTCTCCCGCCGGCGCACTGATTTGCATTTCATGCGCCGATGGCGACGTAAATCTTCCGAGTCCCCCATCTCGCGCGAAAACGATGTCGCCTGATCCGACCTGTCTCCCGGAGTAATGCCCCTTCCCGTGATCACAGCGGTACGAGTCCAGTCCGCTGCCGTCGCTGTACACGGTGTACATTTCCGGCTTGGCCCCGCTGCCCAGGGGATAACCGGCCTGAAACAGAATTCGGCCATCACGGAGGACATCGGTCGCCAGTGCGTTTCCAGGAAAATACGTCAGGGCTAGTCCCGGCCCGCCGCGCATAGGCGCCACTTCGATGACGAACCGGCCACCCACTTTGCGTGAATAAACCAGACGTTCTTCAGGCAAGTAGAAAGGACGAACGCAGTCAGTACGGCACGATGTAATTCGCCGTAGGTCTCCGCCCTCCGGCGACACTTCCCAGATTTGCCAGTGGTCTGCTCTCCCCCGCTTACCCGCAAACAGTATCCGCTTGCCGTCGAAAGAGACCTCAGGATCAGCCGTCGCGGCGAAATCGTTCAACAAACGTCGCCGCTGCCCGCGGTCCAAAACAAGGATCTGAGCTCCTTGTGGAAACCGTTCCCCAGCGGTGATCCAGGCAAGATGGACGTACCGAGGTGTCACCGTGTAAAGCAGTTTCAGATTTTCTGGGGACCAGGAGCGGAGCACTTTGGGTGCTGACAGCAGAAACAGAATTGCGCCTGCCGCTGCTGCCTGCCGGGCGCGCACTACGCCTCTCCTCCGGCAAAGATCAGCTCAGGCGTGCCTTCTATGGCAGAGCCGATCGGGACGAAGCGCTGCAGGTCGCGCATCATCTCGCCGAACTGATCAAAATCGAGCGATTGAACGCCGTCGCTCAACGCCTGATCGGGTGTGGGATGGACCTCGACCAACAAGCCATCGGCTCCGACTACCGCCGCCGCCCTCGCCAGCACTGGTACGAGACTTCGTACCCCTGCCGCGTGGCTGGGATCAACAATCACCGGCAAGTGAGACACAGTTTTCAGAACCGGAACAGCCGCGATGTCGAGGGTGTTGCGGGTGGCGGTCTCGAAGGTGCGAATGCCGCGCTCGCACAGGACGATGTCGCAATTGCCATTGAGCGCAATGACCTGTGCCGACCGAAGCAAGTCCTCAAGCCGTGCCGTCATGCCGCGCTTCAACAATACCGGACGCCCGCATCCGCCCAGCGCTTCCAGCAGAGCGTAATTTTCCATGCTGCGCGTGCCCACCTGCATGATGTCGGCGTATTCGGCAATTATTCCGACATCCTCCGGGCTCATCACCTCTGTCACAATTGCCAGCCCGGTCAGGTCGCGCGCTTTCTTCAGAATCTTCAGACCCTCTACCCCGAGGCCCTGAAACGAGTAGGGGGACGATCGCGGCTTGTAGGCACCGCCGCGAAGAATGCGCGCTCCGGCAAGCGCGACTGCTTCCGCAGTTTCGAGCAGCTGGCGCTCTGATTCGACGGCACACGGACCTGCCATGACCACGAAGGCGTGCCCGCCGATCGCGATGTCGCCGACACGAACGATTGTGCGCGAGCCCCGCTCCTTCCGGGCAACTAGATCAAAGCAGGAGAACTGGCCATTCCACTGGGAGCTCACGCTTCACCTTGCCACCGAGCTTAGTGGGCGTGTAACCAGAAAGATGTGACGCATGTACCACGTGAATGTGACGCGTGCGCCGCAACCCCAGTGTTTATGCGGGTCCTAGTACATTTGTACTACTCGCATTCCGGCAAAATCTGCATCATGCGACGGCTTGGCGGCCGGCAACTTGCCGCGTGAATGTTTGACCGGGCAACAGCAACGTCGCACTCTAATTCGCGCAGAGCTGGCGAGTCAATCGGCGCAGGGTCTTCAAAAAAGCATCGGACTTATTCTGATTTCTGTATCTCACGAGTAAGTTGCCACTTAGAGCATCCCATTCTCCATAACAGGCATTCCCATTTTGGCCGGACAGCTTTTTTGTAATTCACTTCCCATTTCGGCACCAAGCCTTTCTATTTCAACCACTTGCGACGGCTTTTCCATTGACACTCGCCGTCGCTCTGCCGCCTAATGGCACGTTGTGGAGCTGTGTACAAAATCGTTATTTCTATCGGTTTCCAACCATAACCTGGGTGGGCGCTGGAGCTCACTCGCATCCGTCACCACCGACGCGTCGCGGGTGACATTCTTCGGAGTGAAATAAAACATGAAACGATGGAGCTGCTACTTATTCATATGTATGTGCGCTCTATTCCTACTGCTCGCCCCGGTGTATGCGCAAAAAATCACCGGCACGATCAGCGGCACTGTCACAGATCCGACAGGCGCTGTGGTGGCGAATGCAACCGTCACCATCACTAACATCGGCACGGGACTGGTCCGCACGGTAACCACCAGCGAAACCGGCGAGTACATCGCACCCGACCTGCCGAATGGCACCTATCGGATCGTGGTAAACCAACCTAACTTCAAGGAAGTCGTTGTCGACAACATCGAGCTGCACGTGGCCAGTACGGCCATCGCCAACGTTCAACTGCAAATGGGCAACATCGCCGAGCAGGTCACCGTCGAGGCAAATGCCATCCAGGTGCAGACCGACAGCGCTCAACTGGGCGAGGTGGTCGAGAGCGCGCAAGTCCGTGACATGCCTCTCAACGGCCGCAACTTCGTCGCACTGACGCAGTTGGCCCCGGGCGTCTCTTCGGCGAGAACCTTCGACGCGGTTGGCAAAGGACTCCGCGGCGGTGTCGACTTCGCTGTGAACGGCAATTCGATGGCGAACAACCTGTTCCTCGTCGACGGCGCCAACAACAACGACGTTGGCTCGAACCGCACCATCCTGATCTACCCCAGCATCGAGTCCATCCAGGAATTCAAGATGCTGCGCAACTCCTATGGTCCGGAATACGGCCAGGCATCGGGTGCAGTAGTTAATATCGTCACCAAGGGTGGCACCAACCAGTGGCATGGAAGCGGCTACTACTTCGGCCGCAACAACGTGCTGAATGCTTACAACTGGTTCGCTGCCCGCCAGGCCGCCCAGGACCGCGGAGCGAACGTATTCCATCCCTCCACAAACAGCATTTACTCGAATCCCAACAAAGACAAGCCGCAGCTGCGTCGCAACGACTTCGGCTTCTCCGTCGGCGGTCCGATTAAGAAGGACAAACTGTTCGTGTTCTACAGCCAGGAATGGAACCGTGAAGTGCGCGGCGTAGCCCGCAATGGTTGCGTGCCGAGCGCTGCTGAAAGGCAAGGCGATTTCTCGCAAGGAATCACCTGCGGCAACTTCATGGATCAGCCATTCCCAGTGGCAATGCAAGGCGCCAATCAGTGGACGATTGCAAGCCCACTGCAGGCCATGATCGATCAGATGGGTCAATATCCACTGCCGAACTTTACCTGCCCGACAACTCCGGCCGGAGCCGGCGCAGCCGGGGCCGGTACATCGAATTGTCAGAACTGGCAGGCATTCCCCAGCACGCACCTGAACTATCGCCAGGAGAATGTGCGTGCCGACTACAACCTCACCAAGTCCCACGTCGCTACTTTCCGCTTCACGCAGGACAGCTGGGATAACCCGGCGCCGGTAGCCGGATACTGGGGCGATGACCCGTTCCCGCAGTTGGAAAGCAACTGGTCTCAGCCTTCCAAGTCGATCATCGGAAAAGTAACCTCGGCGATCGGCTCCAGCATGGTGAATACGGCGGAGTTCTCCTACTCCAATAACCGCATCATCATCACCCCCGGCGGCACGAATGCCGGGTTAGCAAAGACCCTGACCGCCGATTTCCCGACGCTGTTCCCAACCGATCTCAAGACCCATTCCGTCGGAATACCGGCCCTGAGTCTGGGCGGGATTAATACCACGCAGATGATCGCTCCCTGGTCGAACAAGCAGGACCTGTACAACGTCCGGGACGATCTCTCCTGGGTGAAAGGTCAACACACCTTCAAGTTTGGCGCCTTCCTGGGCTTCAACTTGAAGAATGAATACAACGGCGGAGGGACCGCCGAGCGTACAACCATTACTCCCGATACCGGACATTTTGTGAGCGGAACGAATACCCACAACCCGCTGGCGAATGCCATGATTCCGGGTAATGTGTACAACCTGTCGGAGACTTCTGTCGACATCTACAACGAGGTGCGTTGGCGTGACTACGAGTTCTACGCTGGCGATTCGTGGAAGGTTCACCGCAGACTGACGCTGGATCTAGGTGTCCGGTACTCGATGTTACTGTCCCCCTACCAGCCAAATGGTCTGATGACGAGCTTCCAGCCGAGCCTCTACAATCCTGCACCTGGACTACAGTACGATGCTTGCAACGGGTTGTGGATTGTCCCAGGTAAAAATCCGTGCGCTGACGCCAACACGAAATTTGGGCGTACCGGTACGTACGCATTCAGCCCGGGGACCCGGGGACCTAACAAATACCTCCGCAACCAGAACTACCACCTGTTCGCACCACGGCTGGGTGTCGCATGGGACATCTTCGGTAATGGAAACACCGCGCTCCGCGCTGGCGTTGGTCAGTTCTTCCAGCGTGACCGCACAGCCATCTACACCACAACTGCGAACGCTCCGTTCGCTCTGAATGCAAGCGCGATGCCCCGCACCATTGATGGCGCGCCGCTGACCGCCACGCAGTTCGGCCAAGCCGCGACGTCGGCATTGGGCGGATTTGATCCGTCTAGCAATCTCCCGAACTCCTGGCAGTGGAACGTGAGCGTCGAGCATAGCTTCCTCAAGGAAACCAGCCTGCAGGTCGGCTATGTCGGCAATCGTGCCATTCACCAACTCACCACCTCCGACATCAACGAAGTGCCACAGGATAAGTGGGTCAATTGTTCATTTATGAGCAACTGCAACTCGCTGCGTCCATATCCCAACCATGGCTTCCTCACCTGGTGGGCGCACTACGGCGATGCCAATTACCATGCGTTGCAGACCGTCTTCCGCGGCAAGTACCGCGGTGCTACCTTCAACGCCACCTACACGTACTCGCGGTCGCTCGGCAACGTTCCACTCGATGAGTCGAACGGAACGGCGAACTATCAGACCCTGACTCTCGGCTCTAACCCGAGCCTCGATCGTGGTAAGACACAGATCAACCGTCCCCACATCTTCGTTGCGAACACATTAGTTCCTCTGCCAGAACTGAAGGGACAAAATGCGTTCCTGCGCGCGGCACTGGGTGCATGGGAGATCGGTGGAATCACCACGGCAGAGTCTGGCCCGTCGACAACGGTATTCAGCCCAGGACTGAGCGAGAATACCGCGTTGTTGGTAGGTGGACCGAACTCCGGTCTAGGTCTGAACTCGTTGTACGGAACCGGCAATGCTGGTCCGCCATGGGCGCCGGGATCCAACCGTCGTCCCTTCATCACCGGAACCAGCTGCACGGCCGGTGCGCGTGGAGCCAACATCTACAACCCAGCCGCGTTTACTGCGGTCGGGCACACCATTGGGAGCATGGGCAACGAGCCAACCGGCTTCTGCCAGGGCCCGAAGTTCGTCAGTACCGATATGACGATCCAAAAGACCTGGAAGCTCGGCGAGCGCTTTGGCCTGCAATTCCGGATGGATGCATTCAACATCTTCAACCATCCGAACTTCGCACCCAACGCCAACGGCAATCCGCTCGGCGCGGTGAACTGCGGCCCGGCAAACGGTGCCGGACTGTACAATCCCTGCAGCCCGACCAACAACCTGATCACCGCCATGCAGCCTGGTTCGAACCTCGCTGCCAATGCGATCGTGGCCAACAACAGCCGCGAATTCCAGTACGGCCTGAGATTCACCTTCTAGCCGGACGGAAACACGCGACTCTCGACCGGCAGGGCTCGACTTCATGGGTCCTGCCGGTTATTCTTAAATTTCAAACGACAGGTCCTGCCTGTGCTGTCCACGCCGATCCCGCCCGCGTCCGATCGTTCCGCTTCACCAGATGCTTTCCCCCGACTCATCCTGCTGATTGCAATTTTTCTCTTCGCCACATACGCAATTGCTCAAGTAAAGGGAAGCGCGGCACGTCCTGCGTCGACTTCTGCCGATTTAGATCTGGCCACACGCCAGCAGCAACTCGAAACCGCGAAGCAATCGGGCGATACCGACTCAATTGCTCCTGCCAGCCGCCGGGTGATCTCTCTTGGCTTGCGGCAACTCGCGGCGCTTGCCCTGTCCTCGACCACTCGCCGGAATGCAGCCGAACTGTTTCGACGCTCTCTTGATTTCGAGGACACTCCCGATGCCCACCTCGATTTGGCTGCTGCCTACCTCTTATCGAACCGTGCCGATGAAGCTCTTTCGATAGCGAATGGCGTTCTCCTGAAAGATCCTCAGAATGCTCGTGCGTGGTACCTGCAAGGGCAAGTGTGGAGTGCCAAGAAGAACTATTCGCAAGCGATTGATTCTTTCTCCCATTCACTCGCAGTTCGGCCGGACCCCAGCGTAAAACGCGTATTGAATCAGGTTCGGCTGAATGCGAAACAAGGCAACCGGCCAACTCCGACGATCACGGCTCGCGATCTCGTTTCAGTGCCACACGCCACTGCAGCGAGCATTCGCGGAATCGTCGCAAGCGCTCTGAATGATCTCGCCACGACCGAAGCGCGCCAGGAACAGTTCTCCCTCGCGCTCGCGCATTTCCACGAAGCCGAACAGTGGGACCCTGAACTGCCAGGCCTGATGCGAAACATTGGGCTCTCGGCCGCCCGCGTTCAAGATGACAAGGAAACCATTCGCGCTCTGCGCCTCGTGGTTGCACAAAGTCCCCAGGACCGCGTCGCCCGAACCTTGCTTGGAACAGCCCTGTTCAGTCGTGGTGAGTACACCGAAGCGGTCAGAATTTTTACTCCGCTCGGTGATTCGGCCCTCGAGAACTTCGAAGTGGCATTCGCCTGGGCCTCGTCTCTGGCGAAAACCAACAGATACGTCGAATCCTCAGCATTGCTCGACCAGCTCGAAGCACACCAGCTGTCGCCCGACAACCTCTTGCTGGTGGCGCAGACCTGGGCACAGATGGGGAATTACAGCCGCACTGTTGCAACTTGTCACCGCGCTCTACAGACGGACCCGAAGTTGCCGCGAGCACACTCGATCGCAGGTCTGGCATTAGTTCGCGAAGACAGGCCCGCGGATGCCGAACAGGAATTCCGCGCCGAATTGCAGCTCAGCCCTGAAGACTCCGGCTCCGAATACCAACTAGCGTTCGTGTTGCTGCAGCAGGCAAAGGCAGAGGAAGCCGTTCAGCACCTCAGAGCCGTTTTAAAGCGCCAGCCTGGACATCCCGAGGCCAATTACGAGTTAGGAAAACAACTTCTCGCCGACGGGGAACCGGCCGAGGCAATTCCTTATCTCGAGGCCGCTTCTCGCCTCAAGCCGCAGCTCGAACCGGTACACTATCAGTTGCAGGCAGCGTACCGCGCCGTCGGCCGCAGGGAAGACGCCGACCGGGAAGCGAAAATCTATCGCGAAATGAAGGCCAAGAGCCGCAACATCACACTACCGCCGCCCGTGCAGAAAACGGAGGCCGTACAGCCGCAGTGACCCTCGCCCGCATTTCCCGTGTCGCGCAACTCTCCCATGTCCCCCATGCCCTCTGTGGTAAAAGGTTTTTTTCGTTCTTCTCGGTACGTAGTCGCAAAACGTGCGTCGCCCGGATCTCCATTGTCCTGACGGGCCTCTATCTTGCGACGCTTGCTTCGGCCCAGATGGGCCACGACGTCGCGCCTCCACCGCCACCCGGTCTCAAGACAAAACAATGCACCGGCCGCCCTGTTCCTCAACTCGAAGACATCAGCGAGAAAGCCGGCATCCGCTTCCGGCACACTCTCTCGCCCGACAAAAAGTACATCCCCGAGTCGATGAGCGGTGGCGTCATCCTCATCGACTACGACCGCGACGGCTGGCCCGACATTTACTTCACCAATGCCCCGACCATTGAGATGGCTCTCAAGCACGAGAAAGCTCGCGGCGCGCTTTACCACAACAACCATGACGGAACGTTCACCGATGTCACCGACAAAGCCGGTGTGGCAACTCCCTGCTTTGCGAACGGAGGCGCCGTCGGCGATTACAACAATGACGGCTGGCCCGATCTCTACATCACCTGCCTGGGCGCGAATGTTCTTTACCGCAACAATGGCGATGGCACGTTCACCGATGTGACCGCGCAGGCGGGGGTTGGCGATCCGCGCAATTCCACTGGCGCCTCTTTTGGGGACTACGACAACGATGGGTTCGTCGATCTCGCCGTCACCAACTATGTCGATTTCGACTTCAACAATCTCCCTGGCTTTGGCAAGCTTCCGATCTGCAAATTTCGCGGCGTAGACGTGCAGTGCGGGCCGCGCGGTCTCAAGGGTGCCGGGGACTCGCTCTACCACAACAACGGCGATGGCACATTCACCGACGTCTCGAAGAAAACCGGCCTCGACGATCCGAACGGCTACTACGGTCTTGGCGTCACCTGGGTCGACTTCAACAACACCGGGCGCGTCGACCTCTTTGTCGCGAACGACGCCACGCCAAACTATCTATATAAGAATGTGGGCGGCGGAAAATTCACCGAGATGGGTTTGGAAGCCGGGGTCTCCGTCAGCGCCGATGGCACCGAACAAGCTTGCATGGGCGTCGCAATCGGCGACTATAACCACACTGGCCGCCCGTCAATTTACGTCACGAACTTCGAGAACGAATACAGCACTCTGTACGTCAATAACGGCGACTACCAGTTCGACGACATTGCCTACAAGTCCGGCGTCGGCCTCGCTTCGATGCCATATGTGAAGTGGGGTGACGCTTTCTTCGATGTGGATAACGATGGCTGGCTCGATCTCATCGCCGTGAGCGGCCACGTGTATCCGCAGGCAGTCAACTTTCCATCCGGCGCCGGTTACCAGCAGCCCGGATTGCTGCAACTGAACGAGAAAAATGGCACGTTCTGCGACGCGAGCCAGCAGGCCGGCCCCGCACTCACGCAGAAACGAGTCTCCCGCGGACTTGCCGTTGGCGACCTCTTCAATGATGGCCAGGTGGACGTCGTCGTCGAAGATATCGACGGTGCGCCGATGGTTCTTCGTAACCGCGGCATTCCAGGGCAGCACTGGGTCAGCTTCGAACTTGCAGGCACGAAAAGTAACCGATTGGCGATCGGCGCGCGCGTGAAACTGACGTCCGGAGGCATTTCTCAAACCGACCAGGTGCGCAGCGGCGGGAGCTATTTGTCGCAAAGCGATCTACGATTGCATTTCGGATTAGGAACTGCTTCCAAGATTGACTCGGTAGAAATCCGCTGGCCTTCCGGGACCACAGACACTCTCACGAATCTGGCCGCCGACCAGTTCTACGCCGTGCTGGAAGGAAAGGGCATTGTTCCACCGGAGCAGGCCCGACCGACGCCTAAGCACTGAGATCAAAACTCGGCTGCGGTGTAGTTGCCACCAACTTGGTTTACGTCATGAGCGTTATGCCGGCGAACTCCGATAAACTGCACTGTATGCCTCCGGACTATTCGTATTCCGACATCGCGAAAATGATCGACCATTCCCTACTCAACCCGACCCTGCGCTGGGCTCAGTTAGAGGAGGGTATCGACCTGGCCCTCGCGTATAACGTCGCCAGCGTCTGCGTCATGCCTTATGCCCTGAAATACTGCGCCGAGCGGCTGCGGGATAGTAACGTTCGCGCCAGCACTACGATCGGTTTTCCCCACGGAGTCCACACTACTGCTGTTAAGCTCGCCGAAACTCGTCAGGCTCTGGCGGATGGAGGCGAAGAACTCGACATGGTCATCAATATCAGCGAGGTCTTAAGCGGTGATTGGTCGTATGTGCGCGAAGATATCCGCGCCGTGACCCAAGAAACACACGGCGCTGGGCAGAAGGTGAAAGTAATTTTTGAGAATGCTTATCTAAATAACGACCAGAAGATCCGGCTGTGTGAGATATGTTCCGAGTTGCACGTTGATTGGGTGAAGACTTCCACCGGCTATGCTCCGTCGGGCGTCACAGAAGAGGACGTTGCCCTGATGCGCCGACATTGTCCAGACAATGTCCAGATCAAAGCTGCCGGCGGAGTCCGTGATCTCGACACGTTGTTGCGGATGAGGGCCCTCGGAGTTTCCCGTTGTGGTGCTACACGCACGGCGAGCATGTTGGATGAGGCACGCCGTCGCCTATCACTTCCTCCAGAACAATTGTCTAACACATCGAAGATTTCTCAATAGGCTGCCGCGGATTGCTAATCGTATGCGCCGCCCGTCCTCACGACTCGGCCAGTTCGTCGCATCTTGATCCAGTCGTACTCGTACGCCGTCCCGCATAGTAGGCAGACTTGGTAGTCCTGTCCTTGATTGCCGCTGTGCGGCCATGAAAAACGGTGGGGGCAAAGCCATCGAAAAATTCGCAAGAGTATTCCCGGCTGCATGATTCCTTGGCCTCCTGGCGCAAGATGAGTCACCGTTTCGTCCAGATCGACTACAGGTATCCGCGCGCTGAAGTGCTGTTACGGCGAAGGTACCACAGCTGCTTCGTCAGAGCCCAAGAACTCTAGTTCACATCTCGCGAGCATAGGGACATGATCAGGTCTCATTACTCGGTCGAGCCAACCAAATGCAGCTTTCAGGGGAGGCCCACCCGGCTTTCTCCCGTCCCTGTACAATTTCCGCGTGGGTTGCAAGCTCAAGTCCGTTCTGATCCTCCTGATCGTGTGCTGGGCGGGGGTCGCTCTCCAAGGCGAGCCCATTTCTCAACTCAAGCCGGCCGGATATGTAAATGATTTCGCCCATGTTCTTGACTCCAACACCTCGGCTCAGCTTGAGGACCTGTTTTCCCAGGTTGACCAGAAGGCGCACGCACAGGTCGCCCTGGTTACGATCAACTCACTCGATGGATCCGATATTGAAACTTATGCCGTTGACCTCTTTAAGAAGTGGGGTATCGGCGCCAAAGCAACCGACCGTGGCGTCCTTATCTTGTATGCCATCCAGGACCATCGAGCACGAATCGAGGTGGGCTACGGGCTGGAGCCGATCCTGCCCGACGGCAAAGTCGGCGGCTTCCAGCGGGAGGCTGTCCCGCTTCTGCGCAGCGGCAATTACAGCGGTGCCCTTGCCTTGGTCTCCAGCAGAGTGGCCGAGACGATCGCGAGTGATGCCGGTGTCCAGCTGACTACCGCCCAGCCGTCCACTCCGGTGGCCCCGCCCAGAGAGACCGGCGGAGGTATCTCGGCCGGCGGCGCGCTTCTTATACTTCTTATCATTCTCATCCTCCTGTTTACGCCGCTCCGCCGTGTCCTGTTCTGGATACTCTTAGCGCAGATGTTCGGCGGCGGCCGGGGTTACCGGGGCGGTGGTGGTTGGGGCGGCGGCGGTTTTGGTGGCGGTGGAGGGTTTGGCGGTTTCGGCGGCGGCAGTTCCGGCGGAGGCGGTGCCAGCAGCAGTTGGTAAACTACCCATGACGAACATGGATCCGCAGCATCGGACAAACGAGCTGATTACGCGCCTGAAGTCTGCCTCCGGGCCCAACCTGGAGAGCGTGATCCTCTATGGTTCGGCGGCCTCCAGTGAGTTCGACCCAAGCGTCTCGGACCTCAACGTTCTCTGCATTCTTCGCGAAACCTCTTTCGCCGCTCTCCAGGCGCTTGCTCCGGTGATGAAATGGTGGCACCGGCGGGAGCAGTCGTTGCCGTTGTTCATGACCCGGGAGGAACTCGAACGCTCTGCCGATGTGTTTGCGATCGAGATCCTCGATATGCGGCAACAATATAAGGTCCTCTTTGGAAGCGATGTCCTCCAGGGTTTGCGAATTCCCATGGACCTCCATCGCGTGCAGGTCGAATACGAACTTCGAGAGAAGTTGTTGCTGCTCCGCCAGCGGGTAATCGCCGCAAATGCCCGCGAGGCCGATCTTCGCGACCTGTTGCTGGAATCGCTGCCTTCTTTCCTGACACTGTTTCGCCATGCATTGATCGCACTCGGAGAAGCTTCCGCCCCAAATAAGCGCGAAGCGGTTAATCTCCTGGCGCGCCGAGTTGGTTTTGATCCTGCTTCGATTCATCAGGCCCTGGACGTACGCGAGCGGAAAACTGATTTAAAAAAGACCGGCGTGCAGGCGCTGTTCGCTGCCTATTTGATGATCATTGAACAAGTTGCGGCGGCGGTCGACAGGATGCTTGATGACGACAAATCTAAGCGAGTCGTACCATAGTTCATTGGACAGGAGAGCCACATGGGCAAGGCACTGATAGCGGTTGTGGTGGTCCTCATCATCATTGCACTCATTTTCGCCGGCCAGTATGTTGGCGTGCGCAATACCCTGGTCACGAAGAACGAAGCCGTCAAAGCCGCATGGTCGCAGGTGGACATCGTTCTGCAACGCCGGGCCGACCTGATCCCCAATCTGGTGCAGACCGTGAAAGGTTACGCGCAGCAGGAGCAAACCGTCTTTGGCGACATTGCCAAAGCGCGATCCACGCTTCTGTCCGCGCAGACTCCGCAAGCCAAAATCGCTGCCAACCAGCAGCTCGATGGAGCTCTCGGCCGCTTGCTGGCCATCGTCGAGAACTACCCGCAGTTAAAATCCAACGAGAACTTTCTGCGATTGCAGGATGAACTCGCCGGAACCGAAAACCGGATCGCGGTCGAGCGCCGTCGCTACAACGATACCCTTCAGGATTACAACACCTACGTCCAGCAATTTCCGCACAATATCTTTGCCGGATGGGCAGGGTTTAAGCGGAACGACGCCTATTTCGCCGCATCGGAAGGATCGCGCCAGGTGCCCAAGGTAGATTTCTCGAATCCGCCGGGCCAGTCGCAACCTGTTCCCGAGCCCGCACCTACCAAGTAATCGCCGCGTGCGTCTCACCATCGGTTCGGAACGGGTCCAACCAGGTGTGACGCATGTCCTCGTGTCGGCGTGATGCCCCTTTATATACTCTCTAGGTCCGCATGTTCCGGTTCCGCAACAACTCGGTCGTCACAATTGTGGCTCTGATCACGCTGACGCAAGCCATGGCCACGTCGCCGGCATCCTGGAGCGGTGTCCTGCGGGACTCATCGGGGGCGCCCGTACCCTCGGCGACGATCACTTTGCAACCTGTCGGCCGGCAGCCCTTTACTTCGACAACAACCTCGGACGGACGCTTCTCGTTCAATGGGGTGCCTAAAGGGACTTACGAATTTGCAGTCTCCAAAGGCTCGGCGACATGGTCATCGGCTCAGGCGATCGTTATCGAGCCGGGCAGGACCTCGATGGCGAGCATTCAGTTATCGTCGGGCGGCGATCGCCTGAAGGCGGTGCTGGTCGAAAATGTCCAGGCCGCTCAGTCTACCGGTGGCGAACACCTCTCCAGCGGTGAGGTTTCAAACCTCCCGCTGAATGCCCGCGACTTCAGCAAGCTCCTGCTGCTCGCAGCCGGCACTATGACGGACACCAACGGTGCCGCAAACTTCACCCAGCAGTTTGCGGTCAATGGTCAACGAGGAACCGCTACAGTCTTTGCCTTGGACGGCGCTGATACTACCGATCCGGAAATGGGTGGTGCCACATTCTCCAATTTCAACGTCGATGCCATCCAGGAAGTCCAATCAAATTCTGGCGTCATGCCGGCCGAAATCGGTCATGGAGCAGCCAGCTATACCAATGTGGTCACCCGCTCGGGTGCCAACGACATGCACGGCAGCGTGTTCGAGTTCGTTCGGAATGCCGCTTTCGACGCGAGAAACTATTTCGATCATAGAAGTGTGGTGAACCCGCGCCGCATCCCACCCTTCGTACGCAACGAGTTCGGGTTCACCAACGGCGGGCCGATCGTGCTTCCCGGTATTTACAACGGGCGCAATAAAACCTTCTATTTTGGGCAGTACCAGGGCTTCCGGCAGGTCCTCGGGACGACCCAGGTTTTCCCCGTACCAACGGCGCAAGAGCGGCAAGGAATAGACACGACAACGTTTCCCGGCGACACGCTTACGGTTCCCGTCAATCCATCTGTCGAGCCCATCTTGCAACGCTACCCCTTGCCCAACGCGCCACAGGGTCCCTATGGGGCGCGCACTTACGCAGCGTCGTCAAAGGTCTATACCCGGACCGATCAATTTTCGATCCGTGTCGACCATCGCTTGTCGGACAAGGCGTCCCTAATGACCCGCTTCAGCCTCAATCAGGTTACGGGCCCGTTGACGAATCCAGATCAGACCGCCATTGATCCGAGCTTCGCTATCCAATTCTTTGATCATCAGCGCAACGCCGCCGTGAAGTACACCCGCACGCTCACGCCGCAGCTTAGCTCGGAAACTTCTCTCGGCTACATCCGCAGCACGCCATTTTTCCCGGCGATCAATCACACTCAGCCGGCCATCGGTTTTGGGGACGGATTATTTGCCAGCTTCAACGCGCCTGGGGGCTCGATCTTCGGCTCGTATAGCAACCTGTATCAACTCAGGCACGATATGACTGGAATTCGCGGCCCTCATACGTTCAAGTGGGGAGTGGAACTTCGAGCGAACCGCGATTCCACCATCTTTGGAATCAGTCCCAACGGCAGCTATTCATTCGGTGCCGGTACAGCGTTTTCACCCGTCAACATCCCCTCGGCCAGCGGCACTCACGACATTAACATCGGTGACCCACTGCCCGATTCACTCACCGGACTACTCACGGGTACTCCTTATTCCTACAGCGTAACCGCAGTGTCAGAGATCACGCCGAAAGGCGGTAAATTCGACGAAGCGGGCGTCCGTCGCGAGGCTTACAACTTCTATTTCCAGGACACCTGGAAAGCAAGACCAAACCTGACGCTCACCTACGGCCTGCGCTACGAAGTGAACAGCCGCATCCATGAAGCGACGAAACGAACGTCGGCTCCCATCTTTCTCGGGACGAATGGTCAGCCTGCGCCTTATTGGGATCGCACCGCACACCAGATTTATTTGTTGAACCCGCAACCGCCGTACCAGCAGGATTGGAAGGGCTGGGGTCCTCGTTTGGGAATTGACTACGGTTTGACTACTCACACCGTCTTCCACGCAGGCGGAGCTATCACGACAATGCTGCCCAATCTCTGGCAAGACAATTTCCTTACCGCGTCGATTCCTTTTGCGCTGTCGTCGATCATCACCGCGCGGGCCGGCGTCCCTGTTCCATTTCAGAATGCCGCGCTGCCCATGGCTTTGCCCACGCCGTACACGATTCAGGGACAACCCATGTTCCCAACCGGCAGCAGTACCGACCTGGCCGCGAACACTCAAATCGATTTCCCGCGATTCCAAAGTGATCTGGCGGCGCTCACTCCCGGAAACCAGCCACAGCTCCTGTCCATCAGTGGCATCGAGCGGAACTTCCGAAATGGTTACATCGCCAGCTACACGGCCGGTTTCGATCACGACTTCTTTAAGGACGTGAAATTCAGCGCCTCGTACGTCGGAACAGCGGGCATTGGACTGCCTTGCGTCTATTCTCCCAACAGCTATGCCGGCGCTGAACCCGAATTTGCTCCCTACACGCAGTTCGACGCTACTGGACATCCGACGGGAGGCTTTGGCGTAGAGAGCCTGATCACGAGCAGTTGCCATTCCAGCTACCATTCGCTCCAGACCAGCGTCACCAAAACCTCGGCCCGCGCCGGCTTAGGATTGCAGGGCAGCTACACCTACTCGAAGTCTCTCGACGACACCAGTGCGGTGCTCGGCAGTCTCCTGGGAACGGCCGGAGTTATCCTCCAAACCCTGCCCCAGGATCCCTGGAACCCGCGCGCCGAGAAAGGTCCATCAACTTTCGACGTCACCCACGTTTTCTCTCTCAGCGTGATCCAGGTGCTTCCCTTGGAGCGAATCGGATTTCTAAGAAGAGCGCCGCGCAGCCTCACGCGTGGCTGGCAATTGCTGAACATCACCAGCATCATGAGCGGCCCGCCCTTCACCGTCTATTCCGGAGTCCAGCAGACCGGAGTCGGAGCCGGAGGAACCGATCGCCCCGATATGATCTCCAGGCCTCACCTGTCCACCGGCGGAAGTGTTCCCGAGGATTATTTTGGTCGCGGAGAGACTAACGCCTCCTTCTTCAATATCCCGATAAACGTTCCCGGAGGGACGGGCCCGAATCATGGGCGCTTCGGAACCTTGGGCCGGAATACATTCCGCGGGCCCGGTTTCAAGGATTTCGACGTTGCCTTAGTGAAAGACACGCCATTTGGGCGCCGAGGCAATGCCGAATTCGGCACAATCGAGTTTCGCGCCGAGTTCTTCAATGTGTTCAACCTCGTGAATTTCGGCCTGCCATCCAATGTAGTGCGGGGCAGCGGATTCGGAATTATCAGTAAGACCGCCGGGCCTTCTCGCCAAATTCAGTTTTCACTCAAATTGATTTACTGAGCAACGAGGCTTGGCCCGGAAACGCCTCAACTGCCATATCTCCCCTCATCCCTTGGCGAGTTCGAAGTATCCATCCATCCCATCCAGGGTGCGCCGGCAGCCAGGTCGAAGGCATCTCCCATCCGGGTGGCGTAGTTCTGCCAATTCGCTCCAGCAGACTGGACCGCGTAGCGTCAGCTCGCTTCTTTGCCTTGGGCGGGTGACATATCTTTTACAATCCGCAGGCCGGGGGTGGGTTCTAAGTCCTTGTCTTTGCTGTACCTTCGTAATGTAAATTGAAGACACAGTATTTTTGATCTACTTCGGTTCTGCCAATTTCTTGGTTTAGAATTGGGTAAATCTGGTCGTCCACTGTGCCACCCAGTCTCGGGCCGAAATTCTATAAAGTATGTTCCGTCTGACCTCACGCTTGCCGGCCCGCACTCCTCCCGTCGTGAGGAAACCCATTCTGCCGCAGCGTGACGTCGACGACCTCGATTCACCACTCGGCGAATTCATTCGGCACCTTCCAAAAAAGCAAACCGATTTCACCAAGCTCCTTAATCAAATCGTGGAGCTCGCGCGGATTTTGACCGGCGCGAGTGGGGCAGCGATCGCGTTCCGTGGCGAACACGGAACGGTTTGTGGGGCAACGGCTGGTAAGGGAGCTCCGCCGGTCGGCGCGCGAGTTGACAACACATCGGGGATTTCCAAGCAGTGCCTGGATTCGGGAACACCCATCCTGTGTGACGACGTTCTGCACGATGCCAGGGTCGATCGCGATAGTTCGAGTGCGATTGGCGTACGCGCGATGGCGGTCGTGCCCGTCTACAGCGCTGGCGGTATTTCCGGCATTTTGGCGGTGTTCTCGGCCACACCCTCCGCATTCGTCGACGCCCATATCGCGAAGCTCCAGCGCCTGGCCAAGCTGATTGACTCCGCAGACGCCCCGCCCGTAAGCCGGCGAATTGAGATTCCCAAGCCCAGTTCGCAGCCGGAACAAAATGCTGCTCCGGGCTTTCTGATTCAGCGGGAGCCTGCGCTTCGCTCTTTCTTCCAAAACCTTGTCGACGTCGTCTCGGCCGACTCGCGGGCGAGCTCCAACTCCTTAGTCGAAGCCCATGACTGGGACAAAGTCTTCGTCGATTCCGATATCGCCTGGAAGTCGTTCTTCCAGTCGGTTGCTTTGCATTTTCTGGCGATAGGAATGTTGCTTGGGCTGTCAAAGATCTGGCCGCGGCCGCGCCTCATCTTTGCGCCACCTTTCCGCGCCGCCGATGCCATTTACTATCCGACGTTCCCCTCACGTACAAGCAGGCGTCCGGCTGCGCAGGCCAACCTGCAGCGCGCCCTTGCGCGTAGAAATCTGTTAAGGAATCAGGCAAGCCCGGCGCCGATCAAGGTTGCGTCAGGCATGCGAGCCACAAGAAGCGGCGGCACCAACGGACTCAACGCGCCTGCTCCCCAGATCCCCATCACCTCGACGAATGCCTTGCAACGGTTGCCAATGGGAGCCTCGAACGCGGTCTTACCCGCGCCTCCTACCGACGGGCTTCGAGGCCGACTTGCTGACTTGCCTTCATCGGCCGTTGTCGCACCATCGCCTGAACTCAGCGGCGCTCCCGGTTTACGCCGCCTTGATGGGCAAGGCGTTTCGATCGTTCCTCCCGCGCCGAAATTAGGAGGTTCGCTCGGCAGGACTACGGATGTTGCTGCCGGGCGCCTTGGCGGTGGCCCCGAAGGATTGGGAGGGGCTGCGATTGTACCGCCGCCTCCCACAGTCAATGAGCATCCGGCACTCACGCACGGGTCTGCCGGCGATGCGTTCAGCGCAGGTGTACAGGTCATAGCGCCTCCTCCGACAGTTCAGTCGCAGGGAGGTTTCGGATCGCGAGGAACATCGGCCGGCATGGGCGTTGGCGGGTCCGGAGTTGTACCTCCACCTCCGTCAATGCAGGGCAAAGGTGGTGTTGGGAGCGGCACGCGTCTCGGGTCATTGCGCGGCAATGGCGGCATTCAGGTTGTACCTCCGTCACCCTCACTTTCCGGCCAAGGTGATGTGGGCACGGGCGGCAGGTCGATAGCTCTCGGTGGAACCGGGTCCGGTGTCGTACCTCCTTCTCCATCCGTTCACGGACGTGGCCTCGGCGGGACGGGCAGGTCGATGGCTTTCGGTGGCGGTGGCGGAGGATCCGACGTTGTACCTCCTCCTCCATCGGTGGGAGGTGGTACAGGAAATGGCGTGTCGGGCGGTGGACGAGGCAATGGGCTTGCCGGTGGTGGTTCGGGTGTCGTCGGACCATCCCCATCGGAGGGCAGCGGAAGCGGTGCAGGAGGATCGCTGGGAGGGGGTCGCGGAAACGCTCTTGCTAGCGCCGGCGGCGGTGGTGTGCTGCCGCCATCCCCGAGTGCTGGTCCCGCTCCCAGTCCAGGCGGTGCTGCTCCGCCAGATATACCTCCATCCACAACGCAGGTCGCCCGTACTCCGCCGCGACCGACATTTCAGGATGCACAGTTGCGCGTCGTAAGTTTGGCTATGTCGCTGCCGAATACCTCTTACTTCTCCAACTATGAAGTTTTTGTCGCCGAAAAGTGGATCAGTAAGTCCGAATCTCAGCTGATTAAATTGGTGTATATGTTCCTACCGTACCAGAAACGTCTTTCCGAGTACGGCGACATCACAAAGGTATTCAAAGTAAAGGTTACGCGCGATCCGACCTGCGATGAGAGTCTCATGCAGATCATGTGGCCCGAAGGTGAAAAAGGCGGATCCGCTTCTTCCGGTCAATCGCAAGGCATTGCGTCCAGCCCAGCCGATCGCAGAAACATGTTGCCTTGTTACCGTACCACTGCGGACGACTATCGGCGCGCCCTCTCCGGCAAGCACTAAGATTCTCCGGCCAGAGCAAAACTTTTCCGAGGTCCTTTCACCCGCTCCTGAGGTACACTGCGAATTCGATCTCGACCGTCTAGCTTCCCGTTCGGCCCTCGGATAAAGAATTATGTGCGGCATCGCGGGTATCGTTAGTGGGAGCACCGCCGACTCTGTCGACCCCGCATCGATCGTTCGGATGTGTGATGCCATTGTGCATCGCGGACCTGACGACGCCGGCACCTTCGTCAAAGGCAATGCCGGCCTCGGCATGCGACGCCTCTCTATCATCGACCTGGCCGGTGGTCATCAGCCCATCTTCAACGAAGATCGCTCGGTCTGGATCGTGTTCAACGGCGAGATCTACAACTTCCTCGAGCTCCGCGCCGACCTCATCAGCCGTGGCCACATGTTCTCCACCAACACCGACACCGAGGTGATCGTTCACCTGTACGAAGAATGGGGTCGCGATTGTGTTCAGAAGCTGCGAGGCATGTTTGCATTCGCGATCTACGATGAGCGCCGCCGCAAGTTGCTGCTCGCCCGCGACCGGCTTGGCAAGAAACCCCTGCACTATGCCCGGGTGCGAAACCAATTGTTGTTCGCCTCGGAGATCAAGGCTCTTCTCGCGATCGCGCCCGAATTAGCCGACCTCGACCACCAGGCTCTGCTGCAGTACCTGTATTTCGGTTACATCCTCGATCCACGCACAGCTTTCACCCCAATTCATAAGTTACCCGCCGGACATCTTCTGGAGTTCGAAGCCGGCCAGATACATACCCAAGCGTATTGGGATCTCCCACCTTCGGGCACACACCCTCCTATGGCGGAAGGCGATGTGTTGGATGAGCTTGAGTCGCGGCTAACCGACTGCGTGCGGATGCGCATGATTTCTGATGTACCGCTCGGCGCTTTGCTGAGTGGCGGTACCGATTCCTCCACAGTAGTTGGCCTGATGGCGCGCTGCTCGGCGAAACCGGTCGAGACATTCTCCATTGGGTTTCAACAGTCCGATTTCAATGAGACCAAATACGCCCGCTTGGTGGCCGAAAAGTTTTCTACCCATCATCACGAATTGTTCCTGGAGCCGGACGTCGTTGCCACCCTTGAGCAGCTCACCGCTCACATGGAGGAGCCTTTCGGCGACTCTACCTTGCTGCCCATGTATTACTTGTGCCAGCTGGCACGGCAAAGTGTCACGGTCGCTCTCAGCGGCGACGGTGGTGACGAACTGTTCGGCGGGTATGATCGTTACCGAATTCAATTGCGGCGCAACCTGTTTGAAAGCGTTCCTGAACCACTTCGTCGCTGGTATCGCGACCATGTTTTCCCTCGATTGCCGAATGGTACGTACGGCAAAAGATTGTCCTATAGCCTCTCTCTTGATTGGGCCGAACGCTATGTCGATGAGATGTCATTGATACCAGTCATCGAAAGGGAGGTGCCGCTGCTTACCCGGGAGTTCCGGCAGTATTGTGCGCCAACCCAGGATCCACAAGGGCCCATGCTCATGCTGCTCAACGAAGAGCGTGGCCGGGATCGCCTGTCACGGTTGCTGTATCTGGACACTAAGACGTACTTAGCAGCCGATATCCTGACTTATGTTGATCGGATGAGTATGGCGACTTCGTTGGAAGTCCGAGTGCCTCTCCTGGATCATGTGTTAGTGGAGTGGGTCACCGCACTACCGTCCCACTGGAAGATTCGTGGCGACCAACAGAAGTATCTCCTCCGCAAACTTGCAGAGCGCATTGGCGTACCCAGCGAAGTGCTATACCGTCCCAAGAAGGGATTCGCGATGCCGTTGTTGCATTGGATACGCTCGGATTTGAAGGAGTTAATACTGAACCTGTTATTGGACTCGCGGACCCTGCAACGCGGCTACTTCGATAAGCGAGGTATCGAGCTCATCCTCAACAACCATTTTCGTGGGCGTCGGAACGAGTCAGGAACTATTTGGCGATTGCTCATATTTGAGCTTTGGCACCGCAATTTTCTCGAAAAGTACCATCATTCTGCGGTCACCAACGCGTTGGCATCCTCACCGGCGCGGACAATTGCCACGGGAAACTGAGAGCTCGCCGCTTACGCGGCGGCGGCACCTTGCCGTTCCATGTCAGCCGCCATACTTTGCGGGACAAGCGCTGCCATTACTTTGCGAAGTGCCTTCCCACAACCGCGAACGAACTGTTCTGACGCCCGATCCAGCCGAGGCAAACTGACTAGCCGTTGTGATAGCCGCTCGCAAACGGGCAACGACACCTTGCTGAGGTTTTCCTCCCAGGGACGCGTAGGGTCATAACAGCCGCCGCCCAAGGCACGGCGGTCTAGCGTCGTGAAGATCGGCGCCTGGTGCAGCATGCCGTACGTGTAGTTGATTTGCGAATACCTGTCCGCCGTGAGTGGAGCGCCCTCCGCACGCACCGCTTTTACAAACTCATCGCGCGATGGGCCGCCACAATCTTCTCCCTCGTAGGCGAGCACATAGGACATGTATCCTCCGCGAACGGCGCCGGGCAGCGTGGTCTGCAGACGCAGACCCCGGATCCCCTGTAGTTCTTGCGACAGCCAGGCCCACGATCGCTCACATCGTTCATTTAGTTCATGCAGTCGCTTCAGCGATGCGGTTGCAAGGTAGATCGCGGGAGTGCTGGGCCGATATTTCATTCCGAGGCTCATGTCTCCAACTTTGAACGTGTTTGCCGCCTGGCCGTGTTGAATTCTTCCAAAATGCCCGAGCAGAAGCATGCGGTCAAAGAGCACGGGATCGTTGGTAACGGCCACGCCCGCCTCTCCTCCGTCGACAGCCTTGCCGGAATTGAGGCTGAAACATCCAATAGCTCCCCACGTTCCTACCGATTTCCCCTTGTACACCGCACCGTGCGCGTGTGAGCAATCTTCGATCACCTTGATCTTGTAGCGGTCTGCAATCCGGACAATGCGATCCATTTCCGCAGGATTGCCCCAAACGTGGACAACGCAAATGGCTTGGGTTCGTTCTGTGATACGCCGTTCCATGTCATCTGGGTCGAGTGTCAAAGTCCTGGGATCAATGTCGCAGAAAACTGGAGTCGCCCCGCATTGCAAAACGGGGGTCGCGCTGGCGTGCCACGTGTACGATGGTACGATCACTTCTTTTCCAGGACCGACACCTACGGCGAAATACGCGCTATGCAGAGTCGCTGTCCCGTTTGTCATCGCCAGCGCAAACCCGGAGCCAGTGAGCTTCGCAAACGATTGCTCGAACTTACCGATGACCCCCGAGCCGTCTGTGATCGTTGTAGTTCCACGAATGGTCCAAGGTAACATCGTTAGTAAGTCGACAGAAAGTCGCAGGCCTTTCTTCACCTGCATCCATCGGCTAGGATACCGTCCGGATATGGCCTTCGGCCCCCCGTTGAGAGCCAAGATGCTAGGGTTCACGGTACATCCTCCCTCTTAACAAACGCACGATTGGACGTCTATTACTTACCGACAGGCGCACCGACGGCCAGTGAGACTCCATGATAGAAGGAACTTCTCTCATCAATTGGTAAGCGCACAGTCTCACGGGTGATCGCCGACGCGTAAAGTGCGACTGCCAGCTCCAGAGACTTTCTTGCCTCGCGCGGCGGAACCAACAGGTCTTGCCCGGAGCAAACCGACTTTAAGAACTCGCGCACATACGGTGTATGCCCAAAATGCCGCGGCGGTAGCCAGGGACGCCCACGCAGCTTGCAGGCCAGTTTCTCCGCTTTCATCCTCGAAGCCGTCCGTCCAGCCGGGAGGCCCGGGAAATCGCGCGACATGCTTCGGCGCAGTGCCCGTTCTACCGCCGAACTCTTGCTTTTCAGCGACCAATCGCAATACTGCCGGTCAATGCTGCCTTGCACCGCCGTCTGAGCGTTCTCTCCAATTACTTCTATTTCGAAGCAGTCCTCATGCGCACAAACCGTGCAATCGACCGTGGCCAACGCTCCGTTCTCGAACTTGATCCATCCCGCAAGCGTGTCCTCCGCTTCGGTTGGTTGAACGAACGTGTCCATCACGGCAGAGACCTCGATTGGCGCGCCCATGAATGAAATCAAGGCATCCAGTTGATGGACGCTCTGGTTGATGAGTACACCGCCTCCATCCACCGCCCAGCTGCCCCGCCCGGGCACGCGAGCGTAGTAAGCCGGCATCCTTTGAGCGCGCACTCGCACATGCGCCAGCAACACACGCCCCAGTGCGCCCGTCTTAACCATCTCCCGGATTCGCATATGCATCGGGTCGGTACGATACTGGAAGACATAGCCAACCTTAGCCTCGGGCTGCGAGTCGCACGTCTGGATAGCCAGGTCGGCTTCTTCCAGAGTGCGCGCCATAGGTTTCTCGCATAGCACCTTCTTGCCGGCGCGAACTGCGTCGATGACGACCGGCGTATGTACCTGGGGCGGCGTGCAGACACTTACAACATCGATGTCGTCTCGAGCGAGAAGCTCCCTATAATCTGTGTAGGAGTAAGCGAACCTGTGCTCCCGCTTTGCGGCCTCCGCTCGAGAGCTGTCTATGTCCGCGACCGCGATCAATCGCGCCAACTCGGGCAGGCAGCGGTACGCAATGGCATGACGCCGTAGGATTATCCCAGCTCCGATTATTCCGACACCCAGAGTTGAACGTTGCATGCTCGTCCCTCCGGCATTCCACGGACGGGATTACGACAGGCACTGCTCAAGAAAGCAATCACCCCAAGCTGGTCGTGCATTCTACCCCGAAAAGCCGACCCAAGACGCAAGTAAATTATTTACACGTACCTATAAGTCGCTAACTCTATTTAGTCCGTTTTATTGACTTGAGTAACGGCCTATGCCGTCAGGGTGTCCTTCCCTGAACCATCTCTACAAAGGCTTGCATTCCGGTTCGGGCAAGCGCTTCCCCAGGATCCGCCAACGCTCGAACAATCTCTACATCTCCACCGTGCGATACACTTAAGCGAGCATTTGATCAGGACAATGAAGCGCCCTCCAGGTCCCAAGCCCCGATTTCTTATCGGAAACATGCCGCTTGCCAGCCGGGATCCGCTGACCGTATTCACCCGCTGGGCCAGAGAATACGGCGACATCTTCTACTATCGCGCTGGCTGGATCCATGTTTACTTCGTCAATCGTCCGGATCTGGTCGACTTCGTTTTGGTTCGAAACAGCTCCAATCTCCACAAAGACAAAGTCGTGCAAAACAGCCGATGGTTTTTCGGCAATGGATTGCTGACCAGTGAGGGTGAGGATTGGAAACGTCAGCGCCGCCTGACTCAACCTGCTTTCCATCGTGAGAAGGTTGCTTCCTATGCGGGCCTTATGACCAGCTACGCGGAGCAGATGCTTTCCCTTTGGCACGATGGCGCGGTCCTTGATGTCCACCACGAAATGATGAACCTGACCCTGCGCATCGCCGTTCGTACCTTATTTGGCGTCGAAGCCGACGAGGTGACCGACGTATCTGCGGCATTGAACACGATGATGCGCAACACCGCCGGCATCCGCCTCCTTCTTCCGCCGTTCGCGCGCAAACTGCCGCTCCCTGGAATGGCGGGTGTGCGGAAAGCAGTCAAACAGCTCAACGACACCGTTTACGGCATCATTGAAGCCCGCAGGAGGTCCAAGCAGGACTCCGGTGATCTTCTCTCTCTGTTGCTGGCCGTTCGCGACGAAGATGGCAGCGCAATGAGTGACACGCAAGTCCGTGATGAAGTACTGACGTTTCTATTGGCCGGCCACGAAACTACTGCTTTGGCGCTGTCTTGGACGTGGTACTTGCTCAGTCAGAACCCCGATGCGCGGCAGAAGCTGAGAACTGAAATACAAAACGTACTTGGTTCGAGGCTGCCCACCGTCGCTGACATCCCCGCGCTGGTTTATACCGACCGCGTAATCAAGGAATCAATGCGTCTTTATCCGCCGGCATGGAGCCTGGCCCGGGAAGTCGTAAAAGAATTTGAAGTTGAGGGCTACCGTGTTCCCGCGGGTGCAAACGTAGTCATGAGCCAGTGGCTCCTCCAGCGTGATCCCAGGTTCTTTCACGATCCCACCCGTTTCGACCCCGATCGTTGGGGCACGGAAGGGTGTCAGAGACTTCCCCGCTTTGCTTATTTTCCATTCGGCGGAGGCCCAAGACAATGCATTGGCGCGGGTTTTGCCATGATGGAAGCAGTCCTTCTCCTGGCGACCATTGCTGCCCGCTTTGATTTGGAACTTATTGCCGACCAGGCAGTCGTCCCAGTTCCCAGCTTCACTCTCCGCCCCAAGAATGGCATTCAAATGAAGCTGACTCACGTCGAAGGAATGCGGGCGGGAGTTTTCGGTTGATCTAAAGTCAGCAACACCGTGCGCGCGAGCCTCTCCACTACAGCGAGGTCGCCCTCATCGAACGCGGAGGGTTCGGTCGAGAATACCTCGAGCAACCCCACGACCTCGCGTTCATATTGAACCGGTGCAGCGAGCACAGACCGCAGCCCAAATTCTCGCGCTCTCTCGCCATCAATCCACAAATGGTTTTGGGCGTCATCACAGCGCAGCGGTGTGCCGCTCCGGATACATTCGGCGGAAAATCGTGACTTCGGATCCAGTCTCGTACCGAGCGCCGGCGCACAGGACCCCACGCTCGCCCGGCAGATCATCGATCCTTTATGAGAGAGAGCGATAGCAGCCCCTGTTCCTCGGGTCAAAGACCGCGCGCGCTCTGCGATCAGCCGCAAGGCGGCGTTCAGGTCTGAGGCAAGGGAGGCGAATTCGTACTGGGCGCTCGTCGAGCCTCGTGCCGATTTCGTCGCATCTATCTCGGCCTCAGGCTCGATGGTTAATGCGACCGCGTCGGAGGCAAACCCGCCAGTTCCCGGTCCGCCGGGCGCTTTCAGCGTGAACTTCGGCGCCTTACGACTTGGAGCAGTCGCGTTGATCGTAAGCCAGTCGTCCAGTCTTTGGCGTGCCTCCTCCGGAAGATCGGAAAATCTCACGCCCGCGCGTCCCAGCGCGTCGGCCCATGCGATGTATCCGGTCGTTTCGAGCATGAGAGCAGGATCGTGCAGGTCGAGCCTCATTTTGATCGGGTGTTGCGGGTCGGGGACAAGGGGCGCACCATCGCCAGGCGCCTGCATCGCCATCCCTTCCTGACTCAGGTCGAGGATCATCCCACCTGTGACCCCGTCAAAGATGGCGAATGCCGGCGAGTGTACCTTTTGACGAATCGAGCGCCGCCGCTCCGAATACATCGTGTTCTCCTCAGTCGACAAATGCCGCAGTCGCCCATCTGTGACAGGCTCTTTGGGTTCTCTCATGATGTGGGCAAATGGTGCGAGCGAGAAGTACACGGCAGGGTTCACGTAAGTGCGGCAGAGAAGGGCCTGGCTCTACGATCCTTAGGGACTGATGAGAGCTTTGAGCTGATCGAGATCGGCGGCCGCCGCATCGGATACGGCGCAAAACCGCATGTCTCCTGACTGCCAGCTTCGCCAGTTGTAGCCTTGACGCGCTCCCCCACGGCCCAGGCCTTCTCCCTGTTGGCGCTCAGGCCAGACAAAGACACTGATCAAGTGCTTGCGTCGTGAGTACACCAGGGCCGCCACATCGTGCCCGTCAATGACGTCCAGCCGTCCTCCGACCAGCGGAAATCCGTCTTTCGAGTAGTCTGCGACCGGAGGGATAAAGTCCAGCTTGCCGTCAAACCAAGGTTTAACCGTGTGTTGATCGGTGGACTGGACATCTGTGAGGTGCCCGGGCTGCAGCGAGCGTACGTGTGCATCGATCACTTCGGCGGTAATGCGGTATGAGTTCCTCTGCCGCCGGCTAACGAGAAACGCCGTCGCAAACGCGGCAACCGTCAGCAGAATGGCGGCGGCTGCGAAGAACCAGGGCCGTGTGTACGGCGCGGGCCTCGCAGATCCAATGCTAGAAAGTCCAACATTTTTCATCACCCGCTCACGCAAGGCGTCCGATGCCGGCTCGTACAAGTTCGACCGCTGGAAAGTTCTTCGCAGAGACTCGATCCCTTCCAGCGTGGCCTGGCATTCCGAACACTGCTCCAGGTGCCGCTCGAATTCCACCGAGCGAGCTGCGTCCAACTCGCCATCAAAGTAGCCGTGAACTGTCGTGCTCGAAAATTCGCAGCTCAAGAGGCCTCCTTCGCAGCCGAGCTCGTGAGCGTTCTCCTTAAGCGTTCGCGGGCTCGTGCGAGCGTTGACATGACTGTCCCGATCGGCATCCCGGTAATTTCTCCGATTTCCTTGTACGAGCAATCTTCCAGTTCCCTGAGCACAACAACTTCCCTCGCTCTTGCCGGCAACGACTCCAGCGCAACCATCAATCGCCTGCGTTCGTCCGCCTGTGTAGCCAGAGTCTCAGGTGTCGCAGTCTGCGGCTTGTGCATCTCTTCATCGAATTCGGTCGCCAACTCCGAAGGGCGATTCTTCTCCAGCCACGTATAACAGCTGTTCCGGACAATCTGCAGCAGCCACGCGCGGGCGTCGCCTCCATGGAAGGTCGCGAAGAACTTATAGGCGCGCAGCATCGCCTCCTGGACGACGTCTTCGGAGTCGGCACGATTGCGCAGCAGCCAACGGGCAAGGTTGGCGGCGCTGTCCAAGTGCGGCAGCACAAGTTGCTCGAACCGGATTTTGTCGCGCTGCTGCAGCAGGTCGCTGATTTCTCAACCCTCAGGTGTAATAACCGCCGGTCCTCGCATTTTATTCCCGACCGGCCTTCTGCCAGAAAACTAATCTCGCGTGGAATAAAACCGGCCTCCTCGCAGTCTAGTCGGATGTAACAAGTTCGGCGAGAAACGAGGAGAGACAAATGCCAAACCCAAAACTGTTCGATCCCAATCCAGGCGGCCTGATCCGCTACGACCATCACAGAGATGGCATCGATCGCCGCGGATTTCTCAAATGCATGGCATGGGCCGGTACCGCGGCGGTGTGTGTAATCGAAGGTGGAGTTCTGAAATCCTTCGCTTTGCATTCCGACGATGCCTCTGGCGCGAAGCACCACAAGGGCGAGCTGGTTTTCGCTCAGATCAGCGACAGCCACATGGGGTTCAACAAGCCCGCGAATCCCGACGTGGTTTCTACTCTGCAGGCCGCGGTTGACAAACTCAATGCACTGCCGCAGCAGCCTGAATTCCTCCTGCATACCGGGGATATCAGCCACCTCTCAAAACCACAGGAATTCGACGCTGTAGACCAGATCCTGAAGGCGAGCAATAAGCAGATCTTCTTCGTCCCGGGGGAACACGACGTGCTGAACGACGACGGCGCCATGTACCGCGAACGCTACGCAAAGAATTCGCAAGGGCAGGGCTGGTACAGCTTCGATAAGAGCGGTGTCCATTTCATCGGCCTGGTCAATGTAATGAACCTCAAAGCCGGCGGGCTGGGCACACTCGGGCCGGATCAGTTGCAATGGCTTCAGGCGGATGTCAAACACCTCAAATCCAGCACGCCCATCGTGGTCTTCGCTCACATTCCGCTATGGTCGGTTTATCCGCAGTGGGGATGGGGAACGGACGACAGCGCTCAAGCCCTCTCATACCTCAAGAAGTTCGGTTCGGTCACCGTTTTGAACGGCCACATTCACCAGGTGATGCAGAAAGTGGAAGGAAATGTAACGTTTCACACTGCCTGCTCCACCGCGTTTCCGCAGCCCGCGCCCGGCCAAGGGGATGGCCCGGGTCCAATGAAAGTTCCTGCCGAGCAGTTGCGGAGTGTCCTCGGAATCACGGATGTCACCTACGTACAACGGCGGCATGCACTGGCATTCGTCGATTCCACCCTCGCCTGACACCAAACTTCGGATTCACACCATTATTTAAGGAGAGAAATAACACCATGAAAAAAGAACTGTCCGCAACCGCGCTCGTATTGATACTTCCCTTGGTGCTTTGCACGGTGCTGGTCTTCCACGGCCTGCAAGCACAGGGTGAGAACACCACGACTGCCGCCTCGCAAGAAATCCACGTGGATAACTTCAGCTTTGGCCCCGAGACTCTCACCGTCTCGGTGAACAGCACAGTTACGTGGATCAACAAAGATGACGTGCCTCACGTCATCGCCAGCGATGCCGGCCTGTTTAAGTCCAAAGCTCTGGATACGGATGAGAAGTATTCCTACACGTTCACCAAGGCGGGCACTTACAACTATTACTGCAGTGTTCATCCCAAGATGGTCGGCAAGGTGATCGTCCAATGATGGCGGGAACCATGCAGAAGATCTTTGATTTACGCACTATCGTACTTGCGAAGCACGCACAGCACGTCGTGCTCGTGCACTTTCCGATAGCACTGTTCGTGACCGGGATCTGTTTCGACTTTCTCTCGGTCACGAAACGGTTTGCACGCCTGGCGGATGCGGCCTACCTGAATCTGTCCATCGCCGCATTTTCCGTGTTGCCGACGTTCGTCACCGGTCTGCTGGCTTGGCAATTTGCGTTGGAAGGGAAGAGGCTCAAAGGGCTCTTGTTATGGCACCTGATTGCCGGCTCAGGTTCCGTGCTGTTAGTTGTCGCGTCCTGGTGGCTCCATCGCGAGGCGCGCCGGACGGAGCCGGCACTCTTTCCCGTCTACCGCTTTCCGCTTGAAATGATCGGCCTCGTATTGGTGGCTTTCACCGCACACTTGGGCGGTTACTTGAGTGGAATTAATTCGTGACAGCGCTTGCGGCACGTGTGATGAACGAGCGAATTATGGAAGTCCAAACGCATACAACGAACTGCCGGCTGCAATCGCAATGTATTCCTTACCGTCAACAGCGAATGCCATCGGTGACGCGTAGACCGCGCCACCCATCTGAAAATGCCATAACGGCTTGCCGCTCGCCGCATCGAGCGCAATAAAATTGCCTTCCGCGTCGCCCGTAAAGACAAGCCCTCCAGCGGTCGACAACACTCCTGACCAAGTGGGCGAAGGATGGCTGAATTCCCATTTCACCTGCCCGCTCTGCGGATCGATCGCTCGCAACGCTCCGACATAGGGCTCCGCCTCGTCGGACGGAAAGTACGCACTACCGTAGTAAGCATGACCCGCTTCGTAAGGTTGCGGAGCAGTGCTGAAAATGTCACATTGGTCGCGTGCGCTGACATAGAAAAGCCCGGTTTGCACATCGAAACTGGGCGACATCCAGTTCGTTGTACCCAGCGCGCCCGGGCACACGGTATGGCCTTTCAGCGTCGGAGAACTCTCCTTGGTTGCGACTGGACGCCCTTCGCTGTCCTTGCCGTTGCTCCAGGTCGTTTTCCCGTAGGCACTCGCCGACATCAGCTTTCCTGTCTTGCGGTCCAGGACATAAAAGAATCCGTTCCGATTGGCTTGTGCGATGAGGTGCTTGTCACCGAGATCGATCATGATCGGGACCTGCGTCGCATCCCAGTCATGTTCATCGTGTTTGGTGAATTGGAAATACCAATTCAGCTTTCCCGTCTCTGGATTCAGGCACAGCAAGGTGTTGCTGTACAGGTTGTCTCCCGCGCGACCCTCGCCGCGATTCGAAGGAGAAGGATTCCCTGTCGGCCAAAATAGCTGGTCTGTAACTGGATCGTAAGTACCTGTCATCCAGGCTGGCGCTCCGCCTATCTTCCAGGATTCAGCTTCCCAGGTCTCGTGACCAGCTTCATCCGGACCGGGCACCGTATTGAATCGCCATTTTCTTTTGCCGGTGTCCGGATCGTACGCATCGATGAATCCACGAATGCCATACTCCCCGCCAGATACACCGACAATCACTGAATTGTTCACGATCAACGGCGCCAGTGTGTAGCTGTACCCCTTTGTGTAATCTGCGGTCGCGACATCCCATAACACGTTTCCGGACTTCGCATCGAGAGCAAGCAGGTGAGCATCGAGCGTGGCGAGAAAGAGTTTGTCTCCGAGTATGGCAACGCCCCGATTCACGCGTCCGCAGCATGGCCGGATGTCTCCGGGCAGCTGATACTGGTTCAGCCAAATCGGCCTGCCGGTGCGCGCGTCCAGCGCAAAGACACGGTCATCCTGGCCGGTTGCATACAGAACGCCGTCCACTTCCAGCGGCGTTGTTTCGAACTTGCCCGTGGCCCCGGTTTGAAAAACCCACTTCGCGACCAGCGAGTGAACATTCCCCGCATTGACTTGGTCGAGCCCGCTGAAGCGTCGCCCCGCATAGTCGCCGGAGTACATCAACCAGTTCTGCGGTTCTTTTCCCGAATTCAGCAGCCGCTGCTCCGTCACCTGTGCGTTCGCACCTGATCCCCAGCCACACAAGAAGAGCCAGATCACACTTACTACAAACTTATCGCGAATACTTTTCGAGGCACTATTCATTTTTGGCCGGCACTCACCAGGAACGCGATGATGTCGTGCAAGTCTTGGTCACTCAGCGTCGAGCTCTCATACTTCGGCATCAGCGACTCCCGGCTCTTTTTGATCGATCTCAGCTTGTCCTTCTCGAACAGGTGAAGGTTTCCGGCCGTATCCATCATTTGCAGGCTGAAAGCGTCCTCATTGAGCGTGACGCCCTTGATCTCCTGCCCATCAGGATCGGTCACGGTAACCGTCTCGTACTCCTGGGGAAATTCCTTCGTCGGTTCCGTCAGGCCCCATGCAAGCCTGCGGCTCGGGTTGCGAACTGACTCGATCAAGTTCTCCACAGTTCGCCCGCTGCCCACCGAACTGAGGTCCGGGCCAACTCGGCCTCCCTTACCTGCAACCATGTGACAGCCGGAACAGTTGGCATCACCGTAAAACAGTTCTTTTCCGTGAACCGCGTTCCCGAACGACTTCGGCGGTGCCTTCGCCTGTATGCTGCGCAGGTAGGTGACGATCTGCCATATCTCTTCATCGGTCATTCCGACGCCTTGGCCGTTCGTCCCATTGGCCGGCATCACTGTTCCGGGAATCCCCTGGCTGATGTTCCGAAACATTTCGCCATCGCTGTCGCCATGTCTTTTGTGCGCTCGGGTCAGGTCGGGACCACGGCCTCCGCCGCGCGCGCCCAGTCCATGACACAGCGCACAGTTGATGCGAAACTCAAATTCGCCTGCTTTGGCAGCTTTCGGATTCCCCGCGAGAGGATTGCGCGTTTGGGACACAGCGACACTTGTAATGACTAAGACGAGGCCGATACCCGTCGTTCCAGATGGAATCGCTCGAAGGAGTAAATGGCAAAAGGATAGGAAGCCAGTTCGCCTCAACCGCGCGGTCTCCTGCTTGGGAAGGGAAGTCACAATTCCGGCGCATCATAGCACGCTCGCTGCCGATCTACGTCACCGCTTTTCTCGCGAATTGCCGAAGGCCAAGCACCAACCGCAGAACGTTGAATACCAGCAGCGCAATCAATACGACGCCGATCGACAGATGAGGGAATTGAGGCAGGAGCATCGCCCGCAACCCTTCGCTGGCGCACACCAATGGGTTGATCAAGACGATCTCTTGGAGAATTGGAAAATTGTTGAGCACGCTCCATGGGTAGTACGCGCACCCGAAGAACACCATTGGCGTGATCACCATGTCAATGTCGAGCGGGTCGGAAGCAGTGCTTCCGAACAATTCGCCGCCCGCAAGGTTCCCAGCATCACGATTCACTCCCTTACTCAGCAGACCTGGGACCAGCGCATTCTCCATACACGAAAGGACAAAATCTCCCAACTGCGCCTCGACGACTACTGCCAGAGCTGCAAACTTGTCGCCGCCTATCTTGCATTTCTGGACCAGTTGTACACACCGCCGAGGCCCTCGACTGCACAGCAGTAACCGGTTCACCCGGTGACCTTAAAGCGGACATTCTGTCCGATTTTCCTACCCGTGCCTTAGTACCTTGTCTCTCATCCAGATAGCCCGAAAAGGCCACTCGGTAAGCGGCAGAGTGTCCGGTTTCGCCCTCTTCGAAAATGTGTCTACCATCCTGGAATCAGTTAGTTACGAACCTTCCGTCTTGGCCCTCCCCCTGCAACTGACTATTCCGCTTGCGCACTTTGAACATGAGCCGCCGCAACCAGAACCGATACGCAGCCAAGCCGGCAAGAGTCAGTCGCGCGGCATGCGTCATTCTTGCCCTTCTGGCAGGAACTCTGAGTTTCGGAGCAAATCCGCAATCTGGCTCGAGGCGTGCGCGCCATATTTCGCCAGAGTTATCCCGCTTATCGGACGCCAGGCAACAGGGAAAGCTTCGCGATCAGACGGTTCAGGTGATCGTTCAGTTCACTAAATCGCCGACGAATTCGCACATCAAGAAAATGGCAGGCTTCGGGGGCCGGCACCTCCGCGCGTTGTCCCTGCTCAAGGGCGGTGTTTTCACTGTTCCCCTGAGTGCCTTATCCAAGCTCGAGAAAGATGCTGACATCGCCTATATCTCGCCCGATCGTCCGGTGAGCGGCGCCAGCACAGATTATTTCCAGGAGACGGTTGGAGCCAACGTCGCCCACAGCTATGGTTGGGATGGAACCGGGGTCGGCGTTGCAGTCATCGATAGCGGCATCTCCGATCACTCCGATCTTCACGATCCGGCTACGGGCGCCTCGCGTGTGGTGTACAGCGAAAGCTTCGTTCCTGGAACCGACACCAGCGACGGCTACGGACATGGCACTCACGTCGCCGGCATCATCGGCGGAAACGGAACGTTATCCAACGGCTACATCACCGGCGTTGCACAGCACGTGAACCTGGTTAACCTCAGAGTTCTCGACAGTACCGGCGCGGGATCGGATTCGTATGTGATTGCAGCTATCCAGCGCGCCATCGCTCTGAAAGATACCTACAACATCCGGGTGATTAACCTGTCCCTAGGGCGGCCCGTTTACGAGAGCTTCACACAAGATCCTTTGTGCCAGGCGGTCGAAGCTGCCTGGCAAGCTGGAATCGTCGTGGTTGCCGCGGCCGGCAATTGGGGCCGTGACAACGAGTTCGGCACCAACGGGTACGGCTTGATCGGTGTTCCCGGCGTTGATCCTTATGTGATCACGGTCGGAGCCATGAACACGGTCAGCAGCAGCGACAAGTCCGACGACGTTCTTGCCACTTACAGCTCCAAGGGCCCAACGATGGTGGATCACATCGTCAAGCCCGACCTGGTGGCGCCCGGCAACCATATCGAATCGTTGATGGCGCCCAGCAACACGCTCGCCGGCGAGATGCCGCAGAACGTGGTGAGCCCGGCAGAATACGGCGATTTAACTGGCCAGCCAGGTTACATGTGGCTCTGCGGAACCAGCATGGCGACACCGGTTGTGGCGGGGGCCGCCGCGCTGCTCATTCAGCAGGATCCCAGCTTGACTCCCGATGCAGTCAAAGCCCGGCTGATGAAAACAGCCGACAAGACTTTCCCGAGTGAGTCCGTTATCGTCGATCCCACGACCGGCCAGGCGTTCACTGAAGACTACGACATCTTCGCTGTAGGTTCGGGATATCTCGACATCCCCGCCGCTCTGGCTAACACCGATGCGGTGCAGGGATCCGCTCTTTCGCCAGTAGCCGTAACGAATCCCGACGGTTCGGTTTCCATTCAGACGGACCTCAGCACCGTCTTCGGCTCTTCGCTTCCCGGTGGTAACTCCGTTATCTGGGGCAACTCGGTCATCTGGGGCAATTCCGTAATCTGGGGAAATAGCGTTTTGGCCGGGAACTCTGTTATCTGGGGTAACTCGGTTATCTGGGGGAATAGTACGGTCGCCGGCAACAGCGTTATCTGGGGCAATTCGGTTATTTGGGGTAATTCCGTCATCTGGGGTAACAGCACGCAAGCGAGTTGGTAGACAGCGAGTAATTGAGCATGAGCACTGTATCCAATCACCGAACGATGCAAGCTACGTCAAAACTCGCATCTGCTTTCGTGGGTTTCATGGCGGTGAGTGCTGCCGTCCTGCTCACGCAGAGCGCTGCCGGATCGCATAATTGGCACCGTTGGGAATTCCTCGGTCTGCTCGTGGCAGGAGCGGTCTCGTCGCGGCTGAAGGTGAAGTTGCCGGGCATCAACGGCAACATGTCCGTAAACCTTCCCTTCATCTTTATCGCGATGACGCAACTGAGTACGCTGGAAGCTCTAATTGTGGCGGGAGTCTCGGTATTTGTTCAAAGCATCCCCAAGGCACCACACAAGTTTGTCCCCGTTCAAGCCCTCTTTAACACTTCGACTGCACTCGTCGCGGCTGCCCTGGGTGCGAATACTTTTCGGTTCGTGTCCGCTGCAACCCTCAATCCCGAATTGTCGCTGGTCTTAGCCTGCTCGATGCACTTGCTCGCCAGCACAGTTCCGGTCTCCGGGATCATCTCGTTAACCGACAATCGCAGCGCTTTCCACACCTGGTCGGGAATCGTTCAGTTGTCGTTCCCTTACTACCTCGCCAGCGCAGGCTTGGCGTCTATCGAGGCTGGACTTGGTGGCCACACAAGTTGGCCAACGCTGGTTGGGATTGCCTTCGTGATGTTCGTGACCTACCGGTCGTATCGCATGTACTTCTCGGCCATGCGGGCACAACAGGCAACTGCTGATCCCGTGAGGCCCGCGGCCACCTCAGCCAAGAGCGCTGCTGCCGCTCAGTAATTACGCCCTCGATGTAAGCGGGCGTCAACGGACTCAGTCCTACCACCGCATTTCCCAATACCCGCAACCTGCGTTATCTTCATGACCTGGACCACGCCTCGCGGTTGGAAGGCGCGCTGGAGTGAAGTTGCACACGCGAAACCAACTGAAGCGAATGTTGCGCCTGCACATCGCGCAAGCGACCATGCTCGTTGTCGCCCTGAGTCAGTTCAGTTCTGCCCAACGTCTGCCAGCACCCCTCACCGGCGTCGTTCGGGACACGACCGGAGCTGTAATTGCCGGCGCGATCCTTACTTTCGAGAACGGCGACTTGCGGCGGTCTGCTACCACCGACAGCAACGGCGAGTTTCGGTTTACCGAGCTCCCTGCCACTTCCGGAACTCTGGTCATCTCTGCCCCGGGTTTTGAATCCCGGCAGGTTACTTGGGATGGAAAAACTAATTCGATCCAGATCGCCCTCCAGCCTGCCGGCATCACGCAGCAGATGACGGTGGTTGCGAACCGGGCGCCGACCCGCTTACTCGATACGCCAACGTCTGTGGTGGTTCTTTCTCCTGAATCGCTCTCGAGTACGGCGGCCCTGACGGTCGATGACATGCTGCGCCAGGTTCCCGGCTTCAGCCTCTTCCGACGCTCCGGCAGCCGGACAGCCAACCCGACCTCGCAAGGCCTTTCCCTCCGCGGATTGGGAGCCAGTGGCGCCAGCCGCGCCCTGGTCTTGGCCGATGGTTTTCCTCTGAATGATCCCTTCGGAGGCTGGATTTTTTGGGACCGAATTCCGCGTGCCGAAATCAGCCGAATCGAGGTCGCCAGCGGAGGCGCCTCTCATCTCTATGGCTCCGATGCCTTGGGCGGCGTCATCAACATCTTCCGCAAACCTCTCCATCAGGATGCCCTTTCGCTCGAAATGGCTTACGGAAACGAAAACACTCCTGATCTTTCGGCCGCCGCTTCGAAAGCATTCGGGCCGTGGTCATTCGGAGCCAGTTCCGACTTGTTCCGCACCGATGGATACGTCAATGTTCCTCTCTCATTGCGCGGCCCCGTCGATACCCCTGTCGACTCGCAACATGCCTCGGGGGCCGTGAGCGCAGGCCGCACGTTCTCCGCCGGCGATGTCTTTGCTCGCTTCTCCTTGCTCGGCGAATCTCGCCATAACGGCACGCCTCTGCAGAAAAACAGCACGACGCTGCGCGAACTGGACCTCGGAGGCAATTGGAATTCGGCCGAGTTCGGCAGTGTAGGCCTGCGGGCCTACGCGACTGATGAGAATTACTATCAGACCTTCTCGTCGATAGCTCAGGACCGTAGCAGCGATTCCCTCGTACGCATCCAGCGTGTCCCGGCGCAGCGCGTCGGATTTTCGGCGCAATGGACCAAGCCTGTCGGCACTCGGCAGAATCTCCTGGCCGGCATCGAAGAATGGAACGTCCACGGTCAGACTAACGAGTTCATCACCGCCTCTTCGACCACCTCTCGAGCCAGCGGTCGCGAGGTGAATTGGGCTGGCTACGCCGAAGACATCATCCGCATTACTCCTGCGTGGCTGCTGACGATCAGTGGACGTCTGGACAATTGGCTGAACTTTGACGGCTTTTCTCCCACCAGGGCTTTGCCCGATCGCAGCGAAACATTCTTTAGCCCACGCGCCGCCATTCTCCACAAGCTTAATAACCACGTATCCTTGACTGCTTCCGGTTACCGTTCTTTTCGTGCACCGACGTTGAATGAACTGTATCGCTCGTTTCGCCTCGGCAACATCCTCACCCTCGCGAATCCTGACCTCCGCGCCGAACGGCTAACTGGCGCAGAGGCCGGCACGATTCTTACAGCCCTAAGCGACCGCATCGTCGTGAGGGGAAATTTTTTCTGGAGCGACATCACCCGGCCCGTAGCCAACGTGACGTTAAGCCAATCGCCATCTCTGATTACGCGTCAACGCGAGAATCTTGGCAGGACGCGTTCCCGCGGCGTCGAAATCGAGGCCGACGCGCAACTCTCCCGCTCCATGGTTCTGACCGGCGGGTACGAATACATCGACGCCAGCGTCACTCAGGGGGATCCCACGCTGGTGGGAAAGCGGATCCCTCAGATCCCGCGAAATCAGTTTCAGTTTCAGTTGCGCTACTCGCGCCCGTTCTTGCTCGCCGGAGTGCAGGGCCGCTTGGTGGGAGAACAGTTCGACGACGACCTCAACGCTCTTCCTCTCCGCCGATATTTCACGATGGACGCCTTTGTCTCGCACGAGCTTCGTCACGGGGTTCAAGTCTTTGCGGCCGCCGAGAATTTCCTGAATCAGCGTTACGACATCGGTCGTACACCCGTGCTCACCATTGGTCCGCCAGTCCTGGCCCGAGCTGGGATCCGTCTCCAATTCGGCGCACGATGAGCAAAAAGAAACGCCCGGCGGGTGCCGGGCGTTAATTTGTTTCCTAGTCTGACCTTTACCCAAGGTGCTTGTCGATGGCCTTCTGGATCTGCTCCTTCGGCACGTATCCAACAATCTGTTCCTTCACCTGCCCGCCCTTGATCAGCAGGAGGGTGGGAATGCCTCGAACTCCGTACCGCATGGGTGTCGCGCTATTGCGGTCGACATCCATCTTGGCCACTTTCACCTTACCCTGGTAAGCCTGCGCGACTTCGTCCACGACCGGCGCCAAGGCTCGGCACGGTCCGCACCAGGTTGCCCAAAAATCCACCAATACCGGTTGATCGGACTTCAATACATCCTGGTCGAAGTTAGCGTCAGTCACTTCCAAAATTCCGTTGCTAGCCATTGCTCCTCCGCTACGATTCGTCTGCCCCACATTGCGGATACTTTGCCCGACTTCGGACAGCGGCCCGCCGCCAAACGATTGTCCTAGCACTTCCATTGGATGCTCGACATTCTCAATCGGTCGCAGGCCCGGAACTCAGCCCGGTTCGCGACCGCCGGCTGTAAACGCTTGAAAATCAGTGCAGAAGAGGGCACCCCGTTCGCAGGTTAGAGATTGCCGTCGCGGGACACAGCCACAAAATAAAAGCGCCCCGGAACCTTTCGGTGCCAGGACGCCTCGGCAGCCCTCCCCCAGAACTGCCAAACCACGCTTCGATCCTAGGGGCCCTGGGTCATTGTGTAAACGTAACTTCCGTAATTCTGCGTGGATGCGAGAGTCATCGCCGACCAGCCCCCAAAGTAATGGCAGTGTTGGCGGTCAGGATTCGCAACCTCTGTCCGGCGAGAACGTCACACACCGTGACCTCTCCTTCATGGTGATTTCTGTGCGCGAATATGCCTCCGCAAGGTCCTATTACCAACGTTACGTTACGTTCTCGTCCGCCTTGTTGGTACGCTCAGTACCGGGGCGCGATCCCCCATCCCTGATTGAATTGAGAGATTATGAGCGCTTCACCAGCGATTGCTCCCGCCCGCGAATCGAAAGCAGTTCTCAAGCGGCCATCCATCCTGAGCTATTTCATCACCATCTTTCTTAGCGCTTTTCTCCTTTTTCAGGTTCAGCTGATCGCTGGCAAGTACATTCTGCCGCGCTTCGGTGGGAGCCCATCCGTTTGGAACACCTGTTTACTCGCGTTTCAAGTCCTGCTGCTCGGCGGATACAGCTACGCTCATCTGCTCTCCACCCGCCTGTCGCCCAAGATGCAAGGACGCGTTCATCTTGCGCTTTTAGGCATTTCTTTCGCCGTGCTCGTCGTTCTCGGTAAACTCTGGAACTCGCCGATCACCCCCGGTGCCGAGTGGCGTCCGACTCACAACGCTAATCCCGTCCTGCAAGTTATTTGGTTTCTCTCCACCACCGTCGGATTTCCATTCTTTCTCTTATCGACCACGGGTCCACTGCTCCAGACCTGGTTTAGCCGAACCCACCAGGAGTCGCCGTATCGCCTGTATGCACTCTCCAACTTGGGTTCGCTCCTTGGCTTGATCACGTACCCATTTGCGTTCGAGCGCATGTTCCCTCTGCGCGCGCAAAGTTGGCTGTGGTCCGCCGCTTACGCTGCTTTCCTGGTTGCATGCGGTGTCGGTGCCTGGTCCATCGCCCATCTCGACTCGCCCGCTCCTCGCAACATTAAACGATCCAAGACCGCGGACACTCGGCCCTCGTGGACCACTCTTCTCCTTTGGCTCGCGCTACCCGCCTGTGCTTCGGCTATGCTGCTCGCGACCACGAACCTGCTTACCCAGGACATCGCCGTCGTGCCCCTGCTCTGGGTCCTGCCGCTTTGCATTTATCTCCTCACCTTTATCCTGTGCTTCCAGAGCGATCGCTGGTACAAACCCAACATCTTTCATGGACTCTATGCGGCAACGTTTTTATTGACCCTTCAGGAACTGTCGGCGCCATTTGGCGCACATGTATTGCTTCAGATCGGCGCGTTCTGCCTGACGTTGTTTGCGGTGTGCATGGTTTGCCATGGAGAACTGGCTCGGTCCAAGCCGGCAGCTGAGCATCTCTCGACCTTCTACTTCATGCTTTCTGCCGGTGGTGCACTCGGCTCCATTTTCGTCGTCCTCATTGCTCCGCAGATTTTTCATGACATCGGGGAATTCACGCTCACTTTGATATCCTGCGGCGCCTTGCTGTTAACAGTCGTCATCCTCGATCACACATCCTGGTTCCACAAGAAGCGACTCTATCGAGCTTTTGCCTTACTTGCGCTCGTCCTCTTGCTGCTCCAGGGTTACCGGTACGGGATGGCGCTGATTCAAGCTCAGGGCAAAGGCAAGCTCGTCGTCCGCGAGCGGAATTTCTTCGGCGTTAAGAGTGTCAAAGCGGATCCGCTCGGACTTTGGCTGGTGCACGGCAACACCATTCACGGTGTCCAGTTGCGGGATCCGGCATATCACGACGAGCCTACGCAGTACTTCAAGCGCCTGAGTGGCGTTGGGCTGGTGCTCGACAATTACCCGCGTCCTATTCAGGCCTCGGGTGTTCCTGCTAACCTCCGGGTCGGCATCGTTGGTCTGGGAGTGGGAACACTGGCGGCGTATGGACATCCCGGGGATTCCTTCCGGATTTACGAGATAGATCCGCAGGTGATTAGCTTTTCTGTCGGCCCATCACCGCTATTCACCTTCGTCAAAGACTCTGCCGCGAACATCACTCTCGTCCTGGGGGACGCTCGTCTGTCTCTTGAGGAAGAAGCAGAGCACAACCAACTACAGCGCTTTGACGTGCTCGTCCTCGACGCCTTCAGCAGCGATTCGGTCCCGGTTCATCTTCTGACCAAAGAGGCAATGGCCCTCTACCTTCGCCACCTGCGCAGCAGCGATTCCGTTATGGCGTTCCACCTTACCAACCGTGCGCTGGATCTCCGTCCGGTGGTCGTTGGCCTGGCTCGCGAATACCATCTCGCGACCACCGAGGTGCAGCAGGCCGGCTTCAGTGACTGGGTGCTGGTTTCGGCGAATCCTGAAATGCTTCGCCTGCCCGCAATTCAGGAACGCTCGCGGCCAGTAAAGCTGAACAACACCGTGCCTCTCTGGACTGACGAGTACAGCAATCTGTTCCAAGTTCTCGCCACGAGGTAATACGCCTTACGTAAGTCGGGCTGTTGCTTTCCAGTGGGCTTCCTTTTGCCCGCATCAGTCTGTCGCCCCTCGACTTTTACTTCGGTATCTACCTGAACTTCCTTATCGAACGAGCACTGGAAGACGCGTATCACTTTAACAAGAGCGGTTGGCGGCGAACCGTTTCCATCAACCACTTAGTAGGTCACGAAATCTGTTCGGGAGGTGATTCGTGAGACCCATACGGCTAGTGTCACTGGTCGGTATCTTGGCAATGATGGTGCCTTTCTGCTGGGCGCAGCAGAATAGCTCAGCGCCCCAGCAGCTCTCGATGTCAGCTGAAAATCCTGTCCACGTGGTAGCACGATCCACGAAGGCAATTGATTACCGCGAAGGCAGTAAGAGTGAGATCGCCTTTCAGGGTACCGACCTCAGTCCGGAAGTAGCGGGGAAAGCCGAAGTGCAGACGAAAGGCACGACTTCCCAGATCAAGGTTGAAGTTGATCACCTGCGCCCCGCAAACACCTTCGGCTTGCAGTACCTCACATACGTTTTGTGGGCCATCAGCCCGGAAGGCGTTCCGTCCAATCTCGGCGAACTGGATGTGAAGGACGGCAAGGGCGAGATCCGCGCCAGCACGCCGATGCAAGCTTTCGCTCTGGTCGTCAGCGCCGAACCTTATTTTGCCGTCTCTCAACCCAGCGAGCAAATAGTCGCCGTTAACAACCCCGGTCCGAATGCACAGGGTTGGACGCGAGCCATCGATGTTTCCTACAAAGCTCTGCCCGGCAGTGTTTATGCATCGCAAACGGAACCGATCCAGGAGCCGGTGTACGGAATCGACAAGAATGTGCCGACTAGCCTGAAAGAGGCCAGGAATGCGGTGCGCATTGCGAAACTTGCGCATGCTGACCAGTACGCCTCCGACGCTCTGCAACGCGCACAGCAGTTGCTGAGTCAAGCCGACGATTACTATCACCGCAAGCAGAATGAGAAGGCGATCGCCACTGTTGCGAACGAAGCCACTCAGGCCGCGGAAGCTGCCCGTTTGTCCGCGGTAAAGGGTGAACAGCAGGCCAGGTATGAACAAGAGCAGCAACGTGCCATGCAGGCTGCTGCACGGGCCCAGGCTCAAGCCGAAGCCCAAGCCCGGCAGGCGCAGCAGGCCGATGCGGCTCGTCGAGCCGCCGAGCAACAGGCAGCCCAAGCCCAGGCTGCTGCTCAACAGGCCGCTGCCGCTGCTCAGACCGCGCAGCAACAACTTCAGCAGGCCGTGAACTCGGGTCAGCAGGTCCAGGCTCAACAGCAATCCGACGCTCAGCAGGCGCAGGCCCAAGCTGAACGCGCTCGCCAAGAGGCGGCCGCTGCTCAGCAGCGCGCGCAACAGCAGGAGCAACTGGCCCAACAAGCACAACAGCAACTACAGCAGCAGCAGACGGCCGCCCAGCAGGCGCAACAACAGTTGCAAGCCGAGCAAGCGGCGCATCGGCAGGCACAGCAAACTGCGGAGCAAGCGCAGCAACAGTTGCAACAGACACAGCAGCAGCTACAGCAAGCCCAGGCTGACAAGGAGCAAGTCCGCCAGCGCCTTCTCGGTCAATTGAACCAGGTGCTCGAGACCAAGGACACCGCCCAGGGCCTTATCGTCAACATGCCCGATGTGCTGTTCAATCTCAACAGCGCATCTCTAAAGCCCGAGGCGCGAGAGCGGCTGGCCAAGGTGGCAGGCATCCTGATTGCTTATCCCGACATTCACGTCGAGGTAGACGGCTACACCGACAACACGGGAACCGCCTCTTACAATCAGCAGCTCTCTGAGCAGCGTGCCCAGAACGTGAGGGAATACCTGGTTCAGCAGGGCGTGCCATCCGGGTCCGTGATTTCCAAAGGATTCGGTCAGAACAATCCGATCGCGTCGAACGATTCACCTGACGGCCGCCGCCAGAATCGCCGCGTGAGCTTGCTGGTGTCCGGCCAATCGATCGGCGCACAAGCAATTCCGCCCCAAGGACCGCAGTAGGCCCGTTCCTCTTTGCGCGCGGGGTGTGCTTTCCCGATAGCGTGCCCCGCGCCTCGTCTTCGCTCCACCTTCCGTTGGTTTGGCCGCAAGAACCGGAGTGCTTTTCCTCTCGTCCCCGCCGTACACTAGCTCCGGGGTACATCCATGGACGCCAAAGAATTTCGCGAGACCTCCTACAAAGTTGTCGAGTTGCTCACCGACTACCTCCAGCATCTCGAGAACAAGCGAGTATTCCCCGACGCGGAGCCGCATGTCGTCAACCGTCTTTTTTCTGAGCCGCTGCCACAAGATCCTAGTCCTGCAGATTCCATCCTTGCGGAGTTGCAGGAGAAGCTGCTTCCCTACTGCACCAACGTCGGCCATCCCGGATACATGGGTTTGATCACTCCCTCGCCGAACCCCGTCGGTATTATTGCTGACTTCATTTGCTCGGCTCTCAATCAGAACATCGGCGCATATTCGATCGGACCCTCGGCGGTTGCCATGGAACGACGCGTGGTTCGTTGGTTGACTGATCTCTGCGGCTACGACGACAAGGCGGGCGGCAATCTCACCAGCGGCGGCATGATGGCGAACTTCATCGGCTTGAAAGTCGGTCGCGATGCCGTGACCCATGATCGTGCACAGCACGATGGAATCCGGGAGCGGTGGGCTGTTTATGCGTCGGAAGAACGCCACGTCTCTGTCGACAAGGCCGTCGACTGCATTGGCCTTGGACGAAATGCACTCCGGGCCTTGCCTACCAACGCCGATTTCCAGGTTCGCGTCGATGCGTTGGAGGATGCCATTGCTCGCGATAAAAAACAGGGCATCCGGCCCATGTGTATCGTCGGGATCTTCGGCACGACGAACACGGGCGCGATCGACAACATCCGCGAGCTGCGCCGCATTGCCGATCGCGAAGGCATGTGGCTGCATGCCGACGCCGCGTATGGTGGTGGCATGCTGCTTTCTCATCAGTGGCCGGCCCGCAACCGTGGACTCGAACTCGCCGACTCCATCACCATCGATCCGCACAAGTGGTTTTATGCGCCGCTCGACGCCGGCGCCGTCCTGGTGAAAGATCATCGCCGCCTGACTGCTTCCTTCGGTATGAAGCCTTCTTACCTTACCGACGAACTTGATCAGTCCAATGAGCGCTACCAGTACTATGTTCACGGGTTCGAGCAATCGCGGCGCTTTCGCAGCCTGAAGGTTTGGATGAGCTTCAAACGTTACGGTGCCCGCCAGATCGGCGACTGGATCGACAACAATGTCCGCCAGGCGAAACATCTGCATGAGCTAGCAGAGAACCACCCTGAGTTTGAAGCTGCCAGTGCTCCTCCCATGTCGGCAATTTGTATCCGTTTCAAACCCGGCGATCTTGACGAGACTCAGTCGAAGCAATTGCATGCCGAAGTTGCGCAACGGATCGAGCAAAGCGGCCGTTTCTGGATATCGACTACTGAGCTCAAAGGCAAATCATGGTTCCGCATCAATCCCGTAAACTTCCGTACGCGCCAGGAGCACATGGATGAGTTGTTTCAGCTCCTGCAACGGGAATGTCACTCACTGCTGCAGGAGTGGTCCGCGGGGGCTAAGTCTGGGCAAAGGCTAACCGTTCGCAATGCCTGAGCGACTAAGAAGTTTGTAAGTTGAAGAATAGTTGTGGCTGGGGACAAACCCCAGCGTCGACGCGACGACGCGCCCAAGGTGCTTGACTAATGCGGCAGAATGAGCGACCCTTCGTCCCTAGTCCGCCACCATGGACGACGCAGATCCGAAATTTTCCGAACTGCCCTCTCTTCTTGGCGCAGCCGAACAAGGCGATCTTGTAGCCGCGGGCAAGCTTTTCGACGTCTTGTACTCAGAGCTGCACCGCATGGCCAGGAGAGAATTGGCCAAGCACGGCACTCCCGTCAGCCTGAGCGCGACTACGCTTTTGCACGAGGCCTACCTCGACATGGCCGAACGCGACAGTCAAGCGTTCCCGGATCGCGCCCGTTTCATGGCTTACGCTTCCCGTGTCATGCGAGGCCTGATCATCGATCATGCCCGCAATCGGCACGCCATCAAGCGCGGTGGACAGTTCGAGATAACCTCTCTCGAAGCAAACGTCATGGACCACGCCGTCCAGCCGCAGGAACTTACCCAGATCAGCGAGGCGTTGGACGAACTTGCCCAGATCGACGCCAGCCTTTCCGAGATTGTCGATCTCAAATTTTTCTGCGGATTCTCTTTTGCCGAGATTGCGGCCATGCGGGGCGTCTCCGAACGTACGGTTCAGCGCGGCTGGGAGCAGGCCCGTATTTATCTGCACCGCCGCTTACGTACGGATCTGGCGGTTGAATAGCGCATGTCCACCATCCTCACTCCCGAACAGTGGCGCTTAGTCAGTCCCTACCTCGATCAGGCGCTAGACATGTCTGAGCGCGAGCGTGATGCGTGGCTGGAGTCCTTGCGTGCAACTGACGCCACCATCGCCGACCTGGTGCAAAACCTCCTCGATGAGCAGCGCGCGCTCAACGGCGAACGGTTCCTCGAACAAGGTCCGGTTCCGGTCGCCGGGCTCAACACTCTCTCCAATCGCAGCATTGGCGCGTACCAGTTGATCAAAGTCATCGGACAAGGCGGCATGGGGAGCGTCTGGCTTGCCCAGCGCAGCGATGGACGATTTGAGCGCCACGCCGCGGTCAAGTTTCTCAATACTGCGCTCGCGGCTGGGAGTGGAGCCGAGCGGTTCAAGCGAGAGGGAAGCATTCTCGGCCGCCTCTGTCATCCCAATATCGCGGACTTGCTCGATGCCGGTGTGACGGCCGATGGCCAGCCCTATCTTGTCCTCGAATACATTGAGGGCCTTCCCTTAAGTGAGTATTGCGACCAACATCAACTCGATATCGATTCGAGAATTCGCCTCTTCCTCGATGTGCTGAAGGCGGTCGCCCACGCCCATGCCAACCTGGTTGTACACCGCGATATAAAGCCGTCCAACGTTCTGGTCACCATCGACGGGCACGTAAAGCTTCTGGATTTTGGCATTGCCAAAATGCTAGCGGATGAGTCTCACCCGGGAGAACCGACCCTGCTCACCGCTGAAGGCGGCGGGGCTCTGACTCCTCAATTTGCCGCTCCCGAGCAAATCACCGGCGGCAGCATTACGACCGCAACAGATGTGTACGGCCTTGGAGTTCTGCTGTATCTGCTGCTGACTGGAAGGCATCCTGCCGGCCCGCTATCGCGATCCACCGCGGAGTTGGTGCGGTCCATTGTCGAGACTGAGCCGTCTCGACCGTCGTCGGCCATAGCTTTGTCTGCGGCTGATTCCAATGCGGAGAATCGTAGCTCAACGGCTGACAAACTCCGGCGTAAATTACGCGGCGACTTAGATACGATCATAGGCAAGGCGCTGAAAAAAGAACCTGGGGAACGGTATGCGTCTGTGCAGGCGCTAGCCGACGATCTGCAGCGCTACCTGAGTAGCGAGCCGATCAGCGCTCGGCCTGACACTTTTCACTACCGTGCCGGGAAGTTTGTGCGGCGCAATCGAACGGCTGTATCACTCACTGCGCTCGCCGTGTTGGCAATCCTCTTCGGCACTGCAGCTACGCTCCTGCAAGCCAGAAGCGCGCGCCGTCAGCGCGATGCTGCCCTTCGCGAACGCGACCACGCTAATCGCATCGCAGATTTCATGACCAACATGTTCAAAATATCGGATCCCAGCGAAACAGTTGGTCGAGGCGTAACCGCCCGCGAGATCCTCGATAAAGCTTCGACGGAAATCGAACAGGGCTTGGCCGATGATCCCATGCTTCAGGCCCAGATGATGCAGACCATGGGAACCGCCTATCTAAATCTAGGTTTCTATGAGCGGTCGCACTTTCTGTTGGAGCGAGCGATTTCCATAAGTAAGAGCGCTGGCGGCCCCGAAAACCAGGTGACGTTGAGTTGCATGAACGACTTTGCCGGCCTGCTCACTCAGGAAGGTAAGTATGCAGACGCCGAAAAATTGCAGCGCGAAACTCTCGAAGTTCAGCGCCGTGTACTCGGTCCCGAACACCTCGACACCCTGATTACCATGGGGGACTTGTCTGGCACCATCGCCTTGCGTGGTGATCGGCTCCATGAAGCCGAAAAACTCGGTCGCGAAGTACTGGAGAAAGAACGACGTGTCCTTGGGCCCGAAAACCGCCACACCTTAATCGCGATGGATTCCCTGGCTGCAATTCTGGGTACCGAAGGTAAGTTATCCGAATCGGAGCAATTGGGAGCAGAAACGATCGAACTCGAGCGCCGCGTCTTTGGTCCAGATCACCTCCTGGTTCTCAATACCATGGGCAACCAGGCCGACACTCTCTACTTGATGGGCAAGTACCCCGAAGCGCAGCGGATTTTGCAACAGACCCTCGATATCCAGTTGCGCGTGCTCGGGCCCGATCATCCCGAAACAGCCCGCTCGATCTACAATCTCGCTTGTGTTGCAGCGCGCCAGGGGAAGCGTGACGAAGTGTTCTCGTTGCTCGACCGATCCATCGACCATCTATCCCCACGGACCGTACCCAAGATCGAAGGCGACCCAGCATTCAAGCCGCTTGAGGGATTCCCCCGGTTCTCGGCTCTGGTCGAGCGCGCGAAGCGGCGTCATCCTGTGCAAGGCGCCATGTGCCCCCTCTGATGTGGGAAATGCCGTGCCCTGTGCAACTGTTTGCAACTGTCAAAGTGGCCGCCCGTCGATAACCATCCTCTCTGTCGGGTTTCGCTTGCGGTTTTCGATATATAGTAGTGGGTAGAACGGCTGCACCCCGCGGCTGTTGAATTCCGTCAACATTTCTTCTTTAAACAATGCTGGGCAGCACTGAAATCGGTATAGCTCGTGCAGTCAGGAACTCCAGTGATCGCGCGTCAGTACCGCAGGCCCGCGAAGAAAATAAAAGTTACCGAGTTCGCCTGCCACTGTAGGGCAACGAACTAAGGTCCACCAGAGAGGCTGTTCATGTCGTCTCGCGTCAGCATCCACCACACTCGCAGTAAACCGCTTCGCCGTTGGTTCATCGGGATGTTCCTACTCCTAGTGATCGGCGCGACCATAACCATTCACGCGGGGAGCAGTTTGCCTGGCTATCTGCTGACGCCAGACGCCAGCGGCGTTTTGGCCACCTACAATGAGGCGGGTCGTATCGACCTTGGTAATCCTTTCTTCCGGACTTTGGGCACCAACGGCCGAACCTGCGCTACTTGCCACCAGCCCTCCGATGGCTGGACCGTAACCCCTCCTCACATTCGGCAGCGCTTTCTCCTCACCGGAGGCAATGACCCGATCTTCCGCCCGGTTGATGGAGCCAACTGTCCGAGTGCCGATGTTTCCACTTACTCGGCGAGGCAGTCGGCTTACAGCCTGTTGTTGAAGAAAGGCTTGATTCGCGTTTCCATTCCTGTTCCCGCCGGCGCCGACTTCAGCATTCAAAACATTCAGGACCCGTACAACTGCCCCGAAACCAACAGCGCCCAGGCTGCTTTGTACCGGCGTCCGCTCCCGGCCACAAATCTCGGATTCCTCGCGACAGTCATGTGGGATGGCCGTGAGACCGTGAGCGGGCAGCCAATCAAGGCCGACCTCGCCCAGCAAGCAATTGACGCGACGACCGGCCACGCCCAGGCATCCGCGGCTCCTTCTGCCGAGCAGGTCGCTGACATTGTTTCATTCGAGACAGTTCTGTACACCGCCCAAGCCTTCGACGTGAAAGTAGGCTCTCTGACCGGCGACGGTGCACTTGGTGGTCCTGTCAACCTGGCTGGCACGGCGTTTTACTTGGGCATCAATGACGTGCTTGGTGCCGATCCGACCGGTGCCAAGTTCAACCCGAACGTGTTCAACACGTACGCCAACTGGGCCAACGCCACGGGGCCAAGTGCTGCCGCGCGCCGCGCTGTCGCACGCGGACAGAACCTCTTCAACAATCTCCCGATCAAAATCACCGGAGTAGCGGGTCTCAACACTTTGCCTGGAATGTCGACGGTGAACGGCACCTGTACCACCTGTCACGACACTCCCAACGCAGGCAATCATTCGCTATCGCTTCCGATCAATATCGGTACCACCGACTACCCTGCCGTCCGAGCATTGGATATTTCAGAACTGCCCGTGTACACCGTTCAATGCGACAACGGGACTCAATTGCGTGTGACCGACTTGGGGCGAGCCATGATCACCGGCAAGTGCGCCGATGTTGGCAAACTAAAGGGTCCCATTCTGCGCGGGTTGGCAGCACGCGCCCCCTACTTCCACAATGGAGGCGCTGCCACTCTCAAAGATGTCGTGGAGTTCTACAACGAGAGGTTCAGTCTGAATCTCACTTCACAGCAGAAATCCGACCTGGCGGCTTTCCTGAGTACGCTATAGGTCAGCGTACGGGAAGGTTGCTCTTTGGTGCGTGCGCGTCAAGAAACTCGTATCGCGCCCGGTTCTCCTCGGGTGCCGCACGGAGATTCTTCCCCGATAGGTGCATGACCTGAAACTTGTCTCCGTGGCTGTAAACGGGCCACTCTGCCAGGCCCTTTTCGTTCGGATCGCCAGTTTTTACGAAATTCACCCAGTAGGACGACATCGCCTCCGACACTCTAAAGTCTTCCGCGGTCCACGGCACGTCCTCCGACTTCAGCGTCTGAAACACGTATTCAATTTCACCGGCGTGTCTCGCTCCGGCTTCGCTTGCCGGAACAGAACCGATCATCGCCCCCGGCTTGGTTGCCGGTACCTGATCGAACCGGTACGCGTACACGGGAACACGCCCGGTTTTGTTCTGCATGTTGAGCCACTTCCACGTGGAATACGCAATAAAGTCATCGTCGGCCAATTGCTCGGCTGACCACATCGCCTCCTCATCCGTCCTCGCCGGATACACCTCCAGGAATCTCGCTGCATCTCTGCCGAATCTTTGTTTCGCCTGCTCGGCGAAACTCTTTGCGGTGGGCTTGTCCTTCGAAGTTAGGACCGACAACTTGTCCTCATCCGCGTTCCATCCAGCAAGCAGGGACACGTGCGCTTGCCGTCCGTGAGCGTAGATGGTTGCAACGTCGGACGGGAGGAAATACCCGTCGATATTAGGTCGAAAATCAAACCCGTCATCCATCTTGGCCGCCGCCAGCAACAGTTCCTGGCCCGACCTTGCGCGTAATTCCGCCAGAGTCTTCGCCCCGACCGACTGGGCAAACTTGATGCCAAGCTTCTCCGTCTCCACCCGAGGTTTGGCAATCAGGCCGGCATCTTCCTTGCTAGGAAAGAACGCCCCGCTCTCTCCGATCGCCCGCTGAAAAAGGCCCTTCGATAGCGGAGAAGCCATCAACGCGGACACAGAAAACGAGCCCGCTGACTCCCCTCCAATGGTGATGTTCCTGGGATCGCCTCCAAAGGCCGCGATGTTGCTTACCACCCACTTCAGCGCTGCTACCTGGTCCATCAGTCCGTAGTTGCCCGACGCGTTGCGTCCGGATTCCTTGGTCAGCTCAGGATGGGATAGGAAGCCGAACACTCCCAGCCGGTAGTTCGGTTCTACAACCATGATTCCCTTCTTCGCGAGGTTCTCTCCGTCATAGCGCCGTTCCGACGACCCGCCCGCCACGAAGCCCCCGCCGTAATACCAGAGAAACACCGGCAGCTTCGAACTCGCCGGCCTTGCCGGCATCCAGATGTTCAGAGTCAAGCAATCTTCGCTCGGCTGGCTATCTCGGAAATAGATGTCGCCGTATACATCGGTCTGCAAGCAGGCCGAGCCGAATTTGTCAGCTCGCCGTATCCCGGACCACTTGGGCGCAGGTTGGGGCTCCTTCCATCGCAGATCACCGACCGGAGGGGCGGCGAACGGTACTCCTTTGAACATGCGTACCGAATGATCCGCGTTGGTTGCGCCGACCAGAACCCCCGCATCGGTCTTTACCTCGTCCTCGGCAAAACAACTGAGTGAAATCATCAGAATGAAGACCAATTCCGCAGTTCCAATCGCGCTTCTCATCCAGCCCTCGTTTTTCTCCCGCGCCAGTGTATCGAAAATTACGCTCCAAAAAATAATGTCGCCGCCGAGGGACGGCGGCGACGCGCAAACTCGACTTCCAGTGCTACTTTCTCTTGTCTGGGTGCGTGTTGAAATACTGGATACCCTGCTCTACCTCCGACCGCGCCTGTTGCACCAACTCAAGCGCCTTGGCCCGATGTCCACCCTTATTGGCCGATGCTTTCTCCAATTCCATCTGCGCCTGCCGAAGATGTTCGAGCGCCGCCGCCATATGAGGTTCGTGCGCCGCGTTTTGCCGTGCGATGATGTCGGCCTGTCGCTCTGCCTGGTTCTCCTGTGCGACCGCGGGAAGCATCATCGCAGTTCCCAGAACAACAGCTGTTCCCCACGCCATCCATTTCATCGTTACCCTCCTGGCTTTGTGAGCAGAAGGAAGATGGCATTTTTGGCATCTAAGTTGCCCGCTTATACGAGACCGTGATCGCAAGCGCCTGTCGCTCACTTCGCGGCTTCGATCCACTCCTCTTCGCCGGCTGCCACCAGCGCTTGACGGTCCTCCGGCAGGATCCAGCGCTGCTTCACGAGATCATCAATCGCTTTTGTATACCGCCGGAGATATTCTTCTTTCCCGGAATATCGTTCCGCGATGGATTTCCGCGGATCGCCGGTCTTCTGCCGGTCGCCGGCTGTCTTTGGAAGCGGAAAATAAGATCCCTCGAAAGACACGCGTTGGTCTGAGCCCCCGATGGATGGATCGCGTAAATTCCAACTCGCGTACGTGGCCAGGGGAACTTCAAGTTCCGGCAGCCGCACTCCGCCGCGTTCGTTGCCGTCCGAATCCACCTGCGGCACCAACACGGGAAAGGCTTTGCCGACTTTTGGTGGTTGGATGCTAAGTATCCCGTCCCGCCAATTCGGCCCGAAGTCCAGACGAGTGCCGGCATTCGCTTCATGCGCAACATTGGCGCCCGGTATCTTCGGAAAGTTGTAGTCCTCAAGAGGTACCAGTGTTCCGTCAGCAGTTCTCGGATAACAGCTCGGCGGCGGGACCGTCCCGCTACGCACCCATGCATCCATGTTCGCAATCATCGAGCGCCAGAAATACTTAATCGGCAGCGGTGACTGGGGTTGCTGTCCCAGCAAGTCGCCCTTGCCCTTTTCCGGAGGGAACGGCCCTGAGAAATGTTGCAGCCCGGTGTAATGATAGATCCGGACACTGTCCGAAATTTGTGCGTCTTGTTTGCCATCCGCAGTCGTGTGGATCAAAGCTGCCGCGCGCCCCCAATACTCATACGAAGTATTCGACAGGAAGATTTTCGGCACGACTTTGTCGGCCACGGCACGATCAAGCAATCCACCTTTTTCTCCGGTAACCGAGTCCTCCTCCGGTTTGTCTGTAAAAGGGAAGATGTCGGTCGGAAAGAATACCGACGACGTGGGCTGGGCATCTCGTGATGGCTGCGCGAAACGGTAGTTGAAACTGCCTCTTCCTGCTCCGGCCACGTGCGCCAGCACGCCGTCGAGCGCCATTCGTCCTTCCTCGTCTGCGTTGAATCCTTGATAAAGGAAGTCACGCAAGAATCGCCCGTTCTGCGAAATGCCTTCGCCGTAGACGCGTGCGATCGGTGTTACCGCATCAGCGGCATGCTTTGCGTAAGAGGCAAAATCGCGTATCGCCGCGAATCCCAATCCAGCCACAACGGGATCGGAGACCACGTACACATATTCGTAAATCCTTCCCGGTTGAAATCCGCCCTTCAGGTAGATGAATCGATCGCTTGCTTTGACCTTGCCGTCCACCAGGTGTGCGAACTGCCATTCACCGCGAGGTATCACCGACCTCTCCGCGTCCCGCGAGTCCCGCACGGTCAGCACATTTCTCGGATCGGATGGATCCCCGACGGGGTATTCCGTCCCTCCGATGTTGCCGATAATCAGATGTCCAAGCGGTATTTCTGCCATCACTCTGGAAAGCATAAGATCGCCCCGAAGCAGTCCGGTGATCGTTTTCCCATTTTCTTTGGCAATGGGCGCGATGAGTCGCAGCGCCTCAGGTCCTGCCGCGTCCCACTGCCACCCCAGGCTCACGATCGTGAACCCATTTCGTAGTAACCAGCCGTCGCCTGCATCGCTCTTGAGGTCGAAATCTCCTCCGTCTACCAGCGAGATGATCCGTCCTCGCCCTCGGTTTGGCACCTCCAGCAGCAGCGAGCCGTTTCCTTTTCGAGCATCTTTCGGGCGCACTGCGATAAAGTCCGACGAAAACTCCACCTCGCCATTCTTAAGGTTCACCGCATTTGCTAAGTCGACGATGCGCTGATTATGCGGATTCGCCACGGCCACAGAAAAATAAATTTGCCCCGTGATGCGCTCGTACGGTCCTGTCGGGCCAAAAGACTTTCCATTTAGGACATCGACTCGCGTTGTAATCTCAACGTGCGTGACCCGCGCATGTACCGGGAGAGTGCATAAACTCAGGACCCACATGACTGCGAAACTCAGGCGGGATCGCATGCGCGGAAGAATAGCACGTAGCAACTTTGCATGAGTCGCCGGTTGACATCTCTGCGCGGTTACACCGAGAATGCGGTTCCTACAGGAGACCACGTGTGCGCTATAGCTTGCCCATTTTCTTGCTGACCCTCTGTGCAGTCGCCCTTACCCAAGATCGACCCAATGCTCGCTCCATGGTCATCTCTAAATACGGCATCGTCGCCACCAGCCAGGTCCAGGCTTCCCAGGCAGGCGCGGAGATTCTCTCCCGTGGCGGCTCCGCCGCCGACGCCGCCATTGCTGCGAACGCCGCCCTGGGCGTCATGGAACCAGACATGAACGGGATTGGTGGCGACCTGTTCGCCATCTACTGGGATGCCAAGACCGGCAAGCTTTACGGCCTGAATGCCAGCGGCTGGGCTCCCTCCGGGCTCACCATCGAGCACCTGAAATCCAATGGCATCTCGCAGATGCCGACCACCGGGATCGATACCGTCACCGTTCCCGGCGCTGTCGATGGCTGGAACAAGTTACATGAGCGCTTTGGCCGCCTGCCTTGGAAAGACCTGTTTGCGCCGGCAATTTTCTATGCCGAAAACGGGTTCCCTGTCCAGGAATTGATTGGCATGGACTGGACCGGTGCAGAGCCGAAACTCAAGAATGATCCCGAATCCCGGCGTGTTTTTTTGGCCCGCGATCACGCGCCGAAAATGGGTGATCTGTTTCGCAATCCCGATCTTGCCAAGGCCCTCCGTGCGCTCGCCGCTGGAGGTCCTTCGGTGTTTTATTCCGGCGAAATCGCCAAAGCCATTCTGTCCACCTCGAGCGAACTCGGCGGCACAATGACCGCCGACGACCTCAAGAATTTCTCGGCGGAATGGGTTGAGCCGATCTCCACTACTTATCGCGGGTGGAAAGTATACGAACTGCCTCCCAACGGTCAGGGCATGGCTGCCCTCGAGATGCTCAACATCATGGAGCAGTTCACTCCAGCTAAGGACGGGCCACTCACTACCGAGGAATTCCATAAGCGAATCGAGGCAATGAAACTCGCCTACGCCGATCTCGCCCGCTATAACGCCGACCCGAAATTCGCCAAAGTGCCCGTGAGTGGCCTGCTTTCCAAGAACTATGCCAAGAATCGCGCGCAATTGATCGACCTTAACAAGGCCAACTGTAACGTGCAAGCGGGCCGACCGCCTGAAGGGGACACTACGTACCTCACCACCGTCGATAAAGAAGGAAACATCGTCTCACTCATCCAGAGCAACTTCTCCAGTTTTGGTTCCGGCATTACGGTGCGTGGGATGGGATTTGCTCTTCAGAACCGCGGCGCCTTGTTCATGCTCGATCCGAGCACGCCTGACGCCCTCGCACCTCACAAGCGCCCTTTCCACACGATCATTCCCGCCTTCATGGAAAAGGGCGATGACCACATCGGCTTTGGCATCATGGGAGGCGCCAACCAGCCGCTCGCGCATGCGCAATTTGTTTCCGAAGTGGTGGATTACGGTATGAACCTCCAAGCCGCCATGGAGGTCCCGCGTTTCACAGTGCGCAGCAATTTCAACATTGGTTGCAACATCCTTATCGAGGATCGAGTCCCCGCGGAGGTCCGTCAGCAGTTGACGAGCATGGGACATCAGCTCGAGCTTCGCGCTCACTATTCCATGTATATGGGGCGCGGCCAGGCCATCGATCACAACACTGCCACCGGCATGAATTATGCGGCCTCGGATGCCAGAAGCGACGGCTCGGCTGAACCAGAACTGCCGCCCGCGCTATGGCCGTCCGGCAGCCACAACAACACTCAGCAACACTAGCCGGAAGAGAATTACCTCGAAATTGCAGGAACACTGGGCGGGAGAAAATTAGTGTGTCGCCCTGAGCAAAGCCAAGAATCTAGGCATTCACGCTACTTCGCACTGGGCGTGATCGTGCCAGCGCCGAAGGGCCGTGTGACTCACAGTGCTTCAGAATCTGACGTTCTGGACCACCCGGCTGATCGCGCCGGAAGGGCTCGGAGAGTCCGGCTTCAGGCCGCAGCGCAGGGAAGAG
>Ga0070741_10001109_pt1 | contig 85995 bp, 65 predicted proteins | sample Coa_R1_4_FD_66440 | JGI IMG/M metagenome (GOLD analysis project Ga0070741, IMG submission 66440) | Surface soil microbial communities from Centralia Pennsylvania, which are recovering from an underground coalmine fire - Coalmine... | ecosystem: Environmental > Terrestrial > Soil > Unclassified ... | reverse complement strand
GTCCAGTTTCAGTTTGACCATGTATTGTTTCGGCATCGAAGACTCCTTGGGGTTGATAAATTGTCTCCCAGGATACTCCGATTGCCCAACCTTGCAATATCAGTGTGACGGAGTACTAGTGGATGTAATCCAAAACGCCCAGCCGCAAAACCGTGCTTGATGTAGCGATAGACTTGGGCACCGGTAGTCTTTTGCGAACTTGAGATTGGATCCAAATAGATCTCATCCGGCTCTTGAGCGACACGGCGGACTTGAGCCGAGTAACGGGCAAGCTCGGGATGTTTGAAAAGAACATCTTGCCAAACATCCTCCGTCAGCGAAATTGACAATCCGCGCGGGTCGGTGACGGTCCAAAGAATTCTGCGGTCTGCCATGTTGAGCGCGAGTTGATTATAGCATAAGCGAAATTCTTGCGGAGTGTTTGAATGCTCTCTTTTTCTGAACGCATCGGTTTCATCCTCTTTGCCGTCGTCATGCTTTCGCTCGCGGCGTTTGGCTTTGTCCAAATTCTGCGCGCGATTCGGCGCGGCAGCGGCGCTTTTCCGTGGCGCCGTTATTTGCGCGAATGGAAGGAACGGCTCAAGACCCAAATCGTCAACGTCGGACTGAATTACCCTGTCTTTCAAAATCGCCCGCGCGTCGGTCTCTTGCATTTCATGGTCTTTGCGGGTTTTTCGTTTTATCTCCTCGTCAACCTCGCGGATGTGGTCGAGGGGTATTTCGACGGCTTCACCACGCTGCATCAAGGCGGTCTATTCGCGCTGTTCAATCTCGCGGCGGATGTGTTGAGCGTCAGCGTTTTGGTGGGAATGAGCGCGCTGCTGATTCGGCGCTTTATCGTCAAGGACAAGGCGTTCAACATCCGCGAAAATGTTTTGTTGAATCCCAGAGTGCGCGCGGGCGCGATTCGGCGCGATTCGCTCATCGTCGGCGTTTTCATCCTGGTGCATGTCGGCTCGCGCTGGTTGGGGCGCGGGTTCGCGTTGGCGGGGAGCGGCAGCGGTGATTGGTTCGAGCCCACTGCGAGCGTCGTCGCGAATTTTTTGATGGCATTGAATTTGTCGCCTGAGGTGTACGAAATTGGGCGCCACATCACGTGGTTTCTCGCGCTCGGTTTGATTCTGCTCTTTTTTCCGTACTTTATCCTTTCCAAGCATGTGCACATTTTCTTTGCGCCCATCAACTGGCTGCTGTATCGCGAACGGCGGTTGGAACTTGCCGAGCCCAACGATGCCGGCGGCGTGAAACAGATGCAGGACTTGACGTGGCATTCGCTTTTGGACAGCTATGCGTGTATCATGTGCAATCGCTGTCAGGATGTTTGTCCAGCGTACGCGGCGGGCACGCCGCTTTCGCCGAGCGCGCTGGAAATCAACAAACGCTATTGGCTCAATGAAAATCTTTTCGCGTTTGCGAACGGCAAGCCATCGCCGTCGCTGTTGGATTTTGCCATTTCCAAAGAAGCGGTGTGGGCGTGCACGACGTGCGGCGCGTGCGTCGAAGTGTGTCCCGTCGGCAATGCGCCGATGGTGGACATTGTCGAAATTCGCCAGCGATTGATTAGCGAAGGCGATACGCTCGACGGCAATTTACAAAAGGCGCTGGAGAATTTGGGCAAGCAGGGCAATTCGTTCGGACAATCTGCGCGGGCGCGCGCGAAATGGACGCAGGGACTGAACTTTAAAATCAAGGACGCGCGCAAAGAGGAGGTCGAATATCTCTGGTTCGTCGGCGATTACGCGTCGTTCGACGGACGCGGGCAAAATCTCACGCGTCAGGTCGCGAGGGTGTTTCAGCAGGCGGGACTTGATTTTGGCATTTTGTACGAAGCGGAATGGAATACGGGCAACGACGCGCGGCGCGTCGGCGAAGAAGGTTTGTTCGAACAGCTCGCCGAACACAATATCGCCGCGCTCGACAAGGCGAAATTTTCGCGGGGCATCATCACCACCGACCCGCACACCATGAACGCGCTGCGCTTCGAGTACGCCAAACTCGGCAAACAGTACAGAGTATTACACTATACGCAGGTCTTGAATCAGCTGTTGGACAAAGGGCAGCTGCGTCTCAAACGGCAGCTCGATTACCGCGTGACGTATCACGACCCGTGTTATCTCGGACGCTACAATCGCGTGACCCAAGCGCCGCGCGAACTTTTGCAAAAGCTCGGCGTCACGCTGATTGAAATGCCGCGTCACGCGTTCGGTTCGTTCTGCTGCGGCGCGGGCGGTGGGCAGTTGTGGCGCAGTGAACTCGTTCAAGACGCGCGTCCCAGTGAAATCCGCATCCGCGAAGCCTTGACTGTTTTGGATGGAAGCGGTTTGCCGCGTCCCACCCCACTCTTTATTGTCGCCTGTCCGAAAGATGTGGCAATGTTTTCTGACGCGGTCAAGACAAGCGGGAACGAAGACAAGCTCGTGGTCAAAGACATTATCGAACTCGTGACCGAAGCGCTCCAGGACGAGCCGCGTCGCAGCATTCAACCGCGCTATTACGGCGCGCAGGTCGAGGTCGGCGCGCCGCCGGGACGTTCATTGCATGAATCCGCTTGACGACATCGCGCGCGGCGCGTGGACGCGGTTACGCAATCTCATTGGCGCGCTCGACCGCCTCCGCAGTTCGCAAAACAGCGACAGACAAAAGGAAAAATTTTGCCGGCGATGTGCTATGATAAAAGCCAAGCGCGCTTGGCGTTAAAAAGTGAGACGAATTATGAACAATCTACTTGACCGCATCACGATTGATCCAAAGATTAATCATGGCAAGCCCGCCATTCGCGGCTTGCGCTATCCTGTCGAAACGATATTGGAATTGATGAGTTCGGGCATGACGATGGATGAAATTCTCGCGGATTATCCAGATCTGGAACGCGAAGATTTACTCGCCGTGTTGGCGTACGCCGCACGCTTGAGCCAAGTCAAGCGCATGGAACCAATCGGCACATGAACTTTTTGGTGGACGCCCAATTACCGCGCCGATTAGCACACCGCCTGCGCGAGGCGGGACACGATGCGCGGCATACTCTCGATTTACCGAATCAGAATCGGACGACTGACGATGAGATTAATGAGCTCTCCGCCCGCGAACAACGGATTGTCGTTACAAAGGATGCCGATTTTGTGAATTCGTTTTACACGTCCCACATGCCATATAAACTGCTGCTGATTTCAACGGGAAATATCACGAACGTCGAACTTGAAACACTCTTGATGTCAGAGCTCACCGCCATTGCCGATGGTTTTGCGACGTATGATTACATCGAATTGACTCGGAGTGCACTGATTTTTCACGTATAGAAACTTTAGATGAATCCGCTTGACGACATCGCGCGCGGCGCGTGGACGCGGTTACGCAATCTCATCAGCGCGCTCGACCGCGTGGACCGGCTCGAAACGTCATCCGAGTTTGACGGCTGGTTGAATGCGCTGGCGCAAGACGAAAACGCGCTGGACGCGACGATTCGCGAATTTTTACTGCGCGCGCTGCATCTGGCGAGCGACGCGTTGAACGCGCAATTATTAGCATTTCTCCTTGCGAACGGCGCGTCCACCATCGGCGCGCTGAGGCAAGTGACGCGGCTGTCGCGCGTCGAACTCACCGAGCGCGTGAACGAACTCGCTCGCGCGGGACTTACCGTCCAGGCGCTCGACGGCGAGCAGATTGAAGTTACGCCGCTTGCGCGCGGTCTCGGCGCGCTGCTCGACGAACTCGTACAGGGCATTCAGGCGCAAGCGCAAAACGATTACTTGATCAATCCAAAAGCAAAAATGCCAAACGTGCCACACGCGCCCAAGTAAGATTTGGCACATTTGGCTGATTTGGCACCTTTGAATTCACATGGCAATCATCAACAACTGCAATCTCCCCGAAGACGTTTATTATTGGGTCGAAAAGCACGTGTGGGTGCGACCCGAAGCGGACGGCACCGTAACCGTCGGCATCACCGATGTCGCGCAAAATCTCGCGCGCAAACTCGTCGCCGCCACGCTGAAAAAGACGACCAAGCCGATTGAAAAAGGCAAGAGTGTTGCAACGCTCGAAAGCGGCAAGTGGGTCGGACCCGTCGCCAGTCCCATCAACGGGACGATTGTGCAGGCAAACGAACAGCTCGCGCAAACGCCAACGCTCATCAACAGTGACCCGTACGGCGCGGGCTGGATTGCGCGGATGCAGCCAACGAATTGGGACGCCGACAAAGCCGCGCTCGTCACGGGCGCAGAAGGCGTCGAAGCATACCGCGCGTTTCTAGATAAAGAAGGAATCAGCTGCGCGTAAATCAAACTTGCCAAATATGCCAAACATGCCAAACGTACCAAACGGTCCGCGAACAATTTGGCGCATTTGGCGCATTTGGCAGTTTTGGCACATTTGACGATGTTCGTTTATCGCGGCTGCGCGTTTCCGGAAGATTTGTTGTACGATGTCGCGCAGGATGTGTGGGTGCGTTGGGATGAAGCAAGCGGGCTTGCGACGCTTGGCATGACGGACCCCGCGCAATCGCGCAGCGGCAAATTGGTGACCGTGCATTTCAAGCCCATCGGACGCGTCGTGCAAAAAGGCAAAACGTACGCGACCATCGAATCGGCAAAGTGGGTTGGCGGATTTCCGGCGGTCCTCTCCGGCGAATTGGTTGCGACGAATGAAGCGACGTTCCGGCGCGACATGCTCATCGCCAATCGCGATCCGTACGGCGAAGGATGGCTCGTCAAGATTCGCCCCACGCGTTTGGAAGAAAAAGACGCGCTGTTGGATGCCGCCGCCGCGTTTGCGGAATATCAGAAAAAAATCGAAAACTGGAACATCTCGTGTATGCGTTGCATAGATTGAACGCCCATGTCTTTTCCTGAACCCGCCGCGCCGGATTCTGATCCAGCGCGCCCCGAACGACCCGTTGGCGAACCCGTTTGGACATTTCGCGGCTATGCCATGCGCCCCGCCGAATTTAGTACGGCGATGGTGCATTTTTATCGCGGCGAGATTCAGCGGGCAAACACCTGGCGCAATCGGCTCGACGCGACGACCAACTGGGCAATCCTCACCACTGCGGCGGTGGTTTCTTTTGCGCTGGCGGACCCGTCACATCATCACGGCATCATTTTGATCAATCTCGCGCTGATTTTTATGCTGATGGTGATTGAAGCGCGGCGCTATCGCTATTACGAATTGTGGAGCTATCGCGTGCGGCTTTTGGAAACGGATTATTTTGCGGCGATGCTCGTGCCCCCGTTCCAGCCCTCACCCGATTGGGCGGAAACGCTCGCCAGTTCATTGCTGCGTCCCCAATTTCCCATCAGCGCCGCCGAAGCGTTGGGGCGCCGCCTGCGCCGCAATTATCTCGCCATCTTTGGTTTCTTGATTGCCGTTTGGCTGTTCAAAAATTATACTCAACCCGATACTGTCACATCCTGGGCGGAATTTGTGCAGCGCGCGAGCGTCGGTCCCTTGTCCGGCAGCATTGTGTTGTTCGGGTTGGCGGTGTTTAGTGCGGGCATGGCGCTCTTTGCGTTCGGCACATGGAATTTGCAACAGGCGACGGGCGAAGTCTTGCAGCAGCCGCGCGTTTTTGCCGGTTTGCGTTTTGGTAACGCGCCCAAGCCCAAGCCCAACGGAACATCCACCGCGCGCCGCCCGACTCAACGCCCCTCTGCGCGCCGCGAAGAGTACATGGCGATGATTATTTCTGACAAGCCGCAAGAGATTGCCGAACGCGTGATGCAAGAACTCAATCGCGGCGTGACCGCGCTGCACGGCGAAGGCATGTATACGCAAACCGAGCGCGACGTTTTGATGTGCGCGCTGACCGCAACCGAAATCAACGCGTTGAAAAACGCGGTCAAAGCGGTGGACCCGCAAAGTTTCTTTGTCCTCATGCCTGCCGCCGAAGTCGCCGGACGCGGTTTTCAGCCGCTCGCTACATAGCGCCATAGACCTCATTTGACAATCAAACGCGGGAATTGTGGATTCAAGGCTTTAGCCGGTACAGCCCGACAACCGCCTAAAGGCTTGATTCCATTACGGAGCTTCAAAAACCAAAGTCTTGGGCATATTCAAGGCTTTAAGCGCCATAGACCTCATTTGACAATCAAACGCGGGAATTGTGGATTCAAGGCTTTAGCCGGTACAGCCCGACAACCGCCTAAAGGCTTGATTCCATTACGGAGCTTCAAAAAAAGTCTTGGGCATAAGGAATTACGACATGCGTCACATTCGTCTGCTCCATCTGGAAAACATGTCGCCGCTGGAATCCCAAGCGGTTTACCATGCCGTCGCGTACGCCATGACCGACGACACGCCCGATACGATTCTGCTCGTCAGCCCCGACGCGCCGTACATCTGCATCGGCTATCATCAGGATTTGGACAAAGAGGTGGATGTGGAATATGCGGCGCGCGCGGGTCTGCCCATCTATCGGCGCGAAGTCGGCGGCGGCGCGGTGTATCTCGACAACGGACAACTTTTTACGCAGTGGGTTTTCCATCCCAACGCGCTGCCTGCCGCGCTCGACGAACGCTTTGCGTTATACATCAAGCCGCTGGTCGAAACGTATCAGGCGCTCGGCATTCCCGCGTACCATCGCCCGATTAATGACATCCACGTCGGCGGCAAAAAAATTGGCGGCACGGGCGCGGCGCAGATGGGACGCGCCGAAGTGGTCGTCGGCAGCTTGATGTTTACTTTTGATAAAAAGACGATGGCGCGCGTCTTGAACGTTTCGTCCGAAAAAATGCGCGACAAAATTTTCGAGTCGCTCGAACAATACATGACGACGATGACGGAACAGTTGGGCATAACGCCGGAGCGCCGCGCGGTCACGGAATTGTACGTGCAAAAATGCGCGGCGGCATTGCATGCCGAAATGGTTCCGGGCGAATTGTCGGACGCGGAACGCGCGATGCTGCGCGAACTCGATGCGCGTTTTGTCTCGGACGAATGGCTCCGGCAAAAAGGCGGTCTGCGCCAAATCGGCGTCAAGATTCATGAGGACGTGCGCGTGGTAGAAGGCGCGTTCAAAGCGCCGGGCGGACTCATCCGCGTGACCGCGCGTTTGCGCGAAGGACGCATTGACGATATTTCTTTGTCCGGCGATTTCACCCTGCTGCCCGCATTCGCCGTCGGCGCGTTGGAGCAAGCGGCACGCGGTTTGCGCGCCGCGCGCGAGACGCTCGCGCCGCGTTTCGACGACGTGTATCGCGCGCTCCATATCCAGTCCCCCGGCGTCACACCCGAAAATTTTGTCGAGGCGATTGTGAACGCGGCGGCGTGAGACTTGACTCACCACAAAGGTTTCGTGTGACACAATCTGTTGGAGACCTGCCGAATCTTGACGACGCTGCCGTACACGAAGCGATTTGCTATCTGCTCGTCGGCGCGAGTCAAGGGGAATTGCGCGTCACGGCGCGCGTGCGAAATGGGATCGTTGACGCGCTGGAGATTCAAGCGCAGGACGGATTCGGCGGATTCATTTGGGATGCCATCGCGTCCGCGCTGGTCGGCGTCGCGTTACAGCCCGCGCCCATTCGCGAACGCCTCGCGCCATTTGAACGCGCCGGACTGATTCCACATGAAATCAATCTCGCGCCGCTCGTCTCGACGTTGGTCAAAATGGGGAAATAAAAAATGCCAAGCTTGCCAAAGATGCCAAAGATGCCAAAGATGCCAAATGTGCCAAATTGGCGAATCTCTTTGGCACATTTGGCACATTTGACGGATGCAATACGCGTTCCTCATTGATAACCGCAAGTGCATCGGCTGTCACGCGTGTACGACTGCGTGCAAAAGCGAAAATCAAGTGCCGCTCGGCGTCAATCGCACGTGGGTCAAGTATGTAGAAAAGGGAACGTTCCCCGACACGCGGCGTTATTTTCAGGTGACGCGCTGCAATCACTGCGCGAATCCGCCGTGCGTCCAGATCTGCCCCGTCACCGCGATGTTTCAGCGCAAGGACGGCATCGTCGAATTCGACTCGGAGTTGTGCATCGGCTGCAAAGCGTGTATGCAAGCCTGTCCGTACGACGCGATTTATATTGACCCCGAATCGCATACGGCGGCAAAATGCCATTTTTGCGCGCACCGCACCGAAGTGGGTCTCGAACCCGCGTGCGTTGTCGTCTGTCCCGAACACGCGATCATCGCGGGCGATTTAGAAGACCCGCATTCCGAACTCGCGCGCCTCGTCAGCGCCCAACAAGTGCGCGTCCGCAAGCCCGAACAAAACACGCTGCCGAAACTCTTTTACATTGACGCGGAAGAAGTGGCAATCCATCCGCTCGCGGCACAGCCGAGCGACGCGCTGTTGTGGGGCGATTTGCCGAACGGAAATGGTCACGGCGATTGGCGCGGACCGATTCAAATCGGACAAGGCAAAATGGCGACGGCGATGGTACGCACAACAATACCGCCGCGCGAAACATACAACGTGCCGCATCGCATCCCATGGCATTGGCAAGTGCCCGCGTACCTTACGACGAAATCTATCGGCGCGGGCATGTTCATGCTCGCAACCGCCGGCATTCTTTTCGGTTGGCTGCCGCAAACGCCGCTGTTCACCTCCGTCATGGCGTTTGTCTCGCTGTTGTGCATCGGCATCACGACGGGCTTGCTGGTGTGGGATTTGGATCGCCCCGAACGTTTCTGGACGATTCTCATTCGTCCGCAGTGGAAATCGTGGCTCGCGCGCGGCGCGTTCATTTTGATTGGATTCTCGCTCGTCGGCGGATTATTTTTTGTCGGACACGCCGCGCAGCAGTTCGGTTTGTTCGCGTTGGGCGGGACGCTGGCAAACTGGTTGATTGTGCCCGGTGTCGTGCTCGCCGCGCTGAGCGCGATTTACACCGCGTTTCTCTTTGCGCAAGCCGAAGGACGCGATTTGTGGCAGAGCACACTGCTGCCGTGGCATTTGTTCGTGCAGGCGGTCATGGCGGGCGCGGGCGCGCTGCTCCTCCTCGCGCCGTTTTTCCCAACCGCCGCCGCCGCGCAAAATGCGCTCGCGTGGACGTTTGGCGCGAGTGTGCTCGCCAATTTGTTCATCACCGTCGGCGGCGAATTTGCCGTGCCGCACGCGTCCGCCGTCGCCGCGACCGCCGCGCATTTGATTACACATGGGAAATACAAACGCCCGTACCAAATCGGCATTTGGCTCGGACTCGTCGCGCCGCTGGCGCTGACCGCGCTCGCGTTTTTCATCGCCGCGCCGTTCGCGGTGTGGCTCTGGGCGCTCGCGGGAATTTTATCCATCGGCGGTTTGTTCGCGTACGAATGGGCGTTTGTCATGGCACCGCAAGAAATTCCGAATAACTGATAGACAACACAAATAAAGTTCGCAGTATGGACTCGAGCATTTATGCGGTTTCTGCCAATAACCCGCTGAAGCGTAAAATCCATCGTGCGCCTTTTGTTTGAGAGCTCTATAAGTCAAACTCGGCAAAGCAAAAGACAAATCTGCCAAACCTGCCAAACCTGCCAAATTTTTTCTTTGGCACATTTGGCATCTTTGGCATCTTTGGCACATTTCCTCAATGTCTGAAGTTTTGAGTTTGCCAATACAACACACCGACGCGGGCGACCGGATGCAGCAATATCCGCCGCCCGAAATGTGGGACAATTGGATCGAATACGACCCGAAAGCGTGGCCCCGCAAACAAACGCGCGAGTACATGTTGATCCCCACCGTTTGTTTCAATTGCGAGTCCGCGTGCGGTCTGCTCGCGTGGGTAGACAAGCAGACGATGCAGATTCGCAAGTTCGAGGGCAATCCCGCGCATCCCGGCAGTCGCGGACGAAACTGCGCGAAAGGTCCGGCGACCATCAATCAGGTCAACGACCCCGACCGCATTTTGTATCCGCTGAAACGCGCGGGCAAACGCGGCGAAGGCAAATGGGTACGCGTGTCGTGGGACGAAGCGCTGCACGACATCGGCGGACGCATTCGCAAAGCATTTTTGGAAAATCGCCACAACGAAATCATGTACCATGTCGGACGCCCCGGACACGACGGCGTGATGGAATGGGTGCTGCTCGGTTGGGGCATTGACGGACACAATTCACACACCAACATCTGTTCGTCCGGCGCGCGCGCGGGCTATGCGTTTTGGATGGGCTATGACCGTCCGAGTCCCGACCACGCGCACGCGAACGTCATATTGCTCATCAGCAGTCATCTCGAAACGGGACATTATTTCAATCCGCACGCGCAGCGCATCATCGAAGGCAAAATGAACGGCGCGAAACTCATCGTGATGGACACGCGTCTGTCCAACACCGCTTCGATGGCGGACACGTGGATTGCGCCGTGGCCCGGTTCCGAAGCCGCGATTCTTTTAGCCATCGCCAATTATTTGATTCAGACCGGACGCTACAATCGCGAGTTTGTGCGCAAGTGGGTGAATTGGGAAGAGTATTTGGCAAACGCGCCAAGTGAACAGTCTCCAGTCTCTAATCTCCAGTTCTCGGATTTCGAGGCCGCGCTGAAAAAAGAATACGCGCAGTATACGTTCGAGTTTGCGGCGCAAGAGTCGGGCGTGGACGCGCGCGTGATTCAAGACCTCGCGGAAACAGTGGCAAACTGCGGCGGCAAATTGGCGACGCACAATTGGCGCAGCGCGGGCTCGGGCAATCTCGGCGGTTGGCAAGTCGCGCGCTGTTTGTTTTTTCTCAATGTCTTGACCGGCAGCATCGGCGTCGAAGGCGGCACGTCCGCGAACGCGTGGGACAAGTGGGTGCCGCGCCCGCACAAATTTCCCCCGCACGGCAAACGTTGGAACGAATTGACGTGGCCCCGTGAATATCCGCTCTCGTACTTTGAGATGAGCATTTTGCTGCCGCACTTTTTGCAAGACGGACGCGCCAAACTCGATACGTACTTGACGCGCGTCTATAACCCGATGTGGACGAACCCTGACGGTTTTTCGTGGCTTGAAGTGCTGCGCGACGAATCCAAAATCGGCTGTCATGTCGCGCTCACGCCGACGTGGAACGAGACCGCGTGGTGGGCGGATTACGTTTTGCCGATGGGTCACGCGTCGGAGCGGCACGATGTGATGAGCCAAGAAACGCACGCGGGGCAATGGATTGCGTTTCGCCAGCCCGTGAATCGCGTCGCCATGGAAAAGATGGGCAAAAAGGTGAATCGCACCTACGAAGCGAATCCCGGTCAAGTGTGGGAAGAGACCGAGTTCTGGATAGACCTGTCATGGGAGATTGACCCTGACGGCGCGCTTGGCATTCGTCCATATTTTGAATCGCCGTATCGTCCGGGCGAAAAAATAACGCTGGACGATTATTTTGGCTGGATGTTTGAAAACACCGTGCCCGGTTTGCCCGAAGCCGCCCAAAAGGAAAAGCTCACGCCGCTGCAATACATGCGCAAGTACGGCGCGTTCGAAATCAAGCGCGGCGCGACGACCGAATACGCGCGTACATTGAGCGACGCGGAAATGGCGAACGCGCGCGTAGATGAAACGACGGGCATCATCTATACGACCGACGCGACGAAACCCGCGCCGAACATTGTGCCGCGTCCCGCGCCCGTGAGCAACGCACTCGGGCGCGCGATTGGGGTGATGATTGACGGCGAGGCGAAATTCGGTTTCCTCACGCCGTCGCGCAAACTCGAATTTTTCTCCAGCACCCTGCGCGATTTCGGTTGGCGCGAATACGCGCTGCCGACATACATCAAAAGCCATGTCCATCCGTCGCACCTTCGGCGCGACGCGAACGAATTTATTTTGCTCTCGACGTATCGTTTGCCGACGCTGATTCACACGCGCAGCGCGAATGCCAAATGGCTCGTCGAAATTTCGCATTCCAATCCGACATGGATTCACACAGCGGACGCGGAAAAGCTCGGCGTAAAAACCGGCGACCTCGTGCGCGTCGAGACTGAAATTGGTTATTTCGTGGACCGCGTGTGGGTGACGGAAGGCATTCGCCCCGGCGTCATCGCATGTTCGCATCATCTCGGACGCTGGCGTTTGGCGGAAGGCGACGGCACGAACCGCATCGCGTCGGCAGTGGTGAATTTGAGCGAGCACGACGGCGAATGGAAACTCCGCCAAGTGCGCGGCGTGCAGCCGTACAAATCTTCTGACCCCGACACGGAACGCATTTGGTGGAGCGATGCGGGCGTACATCAAAATCTCACCATGCCCGTTCAGCCCGACCCCATCAGCGGGATGCACTGCTGGCATCAAAAAGTGCGCGTCACGCGCGCGCAAGCCGACGACCAATACGGCGATGTGTATGTGGACACGAAAAAATCGCGCGAGGTGTACAAGCGTTGGCTCGCGCTGACGCGTCCCGCGCGGGGCGAGTGGCGGCGTCCAAATTGGATGCTGCGCCCATTCCGTCCCGATGTGAGCGCGTACCGACTTGAGAGTAATGAGTAGTGAGCAATGAGGAGCAAGCACCCGTCACTCGACACGTTGTTCGCGCTGTGGCTGCGCGAGCCGGAGGACGAATGGATTCACCGCGCGCACGCGGAATTGGGTTTGCCGCTTGCCGCGCCGCACGAATTGGCGGTCGCGTACAGCGATTTGTTTTTGCTGAATGTGTATCCGTACGCGGGAATTTTTCTCGAAGCGAACGGCGAATTGAACGGCGCGCGCGCGCAGGAAATGGCAGCGTTGTACGAACAATACGCGTACGCGCCGAACGAATTGAACGCGGTCGGCGCGGCAGACCACATCGGGCTGATGTTGGGCTTTGCCGACGCGGTGGGACAAGCAACGGCTTTGCCGTATTTGATGGATTGGGCGCCAGTGCTGTGTCTCGCCGTCGAACGCGCGCCGACCGCGCATCCGTTTTATCAAGCGCTCGCCGCGCGCACGCGCGAATTCTTGTTACAACAAAATCGAAAACTTGGCGCGGGGGACAGCGGCGACGTGTCTTTTGTCTTTCCGCTTTCAAATCTCGAATTCCTTTTCGCCGACGAGGAAGAATGGTCCACGCGCGCGGTGGTGCGTTATTTGCTCGCGCCGGCGCGCAGCGGAATTTTTCTCACACGCGCGCGGTTGGGTTTGTGGGCACGCGCGCTGGGCGTTCCGGTCGCGTTCGGCGACCGCGTTCAATTGGGCACGGCACTTTTGGAAAACGCGGGCGGACGGAATCAAATCGAAACGGTGTTGGATTGGCTGCGCGCCGAAGTGGACGCGTGGGATACGGCGTACGCTGCATGGGAACAAGAGTATCGCTGGAAATATGCCGTGCGGTGGCGCGAACGTACGCAAAACACCTTACGCTTGCTTGAAGAGTTGAGACGGCTCTGGCGCGAATATTCTTTTTCGACGTAACGCGCGTGGTTTTTTTTCCGCACTCTGCGAATTCGTTCATCCGCCTTTATGTCCGCTTTGTCCTCGCAGTTTCTCGTACGCCCCGACATTATTTTTCTCAATCACGGTTCGTTCGGCGCGTGTCCGCGTCCGGTGTTTGACGCGTATCAAGCATGGCAGCGCGAACTCGAACGCCAACCCGTCGAATTTCTCGGACGCCGTTTTGATGATTTGCTGCGCGCCGCGCGTAAAGCGCTCGCCGCGTACGTGAATTGCGACGCGGATGATTTGGTCTATGTGCCCAACGCGACGACGGGGCTGAACATTGTCGCGCGTTCCTTGCCGTTGCGCGCGGGCGATGAAATCGTCACGACGGACCACGAGTACGGCGCGCTCGAACGCACGTGGACGTTTGTGTGCGAGAAAACCGGCGCGGTGTACAAACCCGTCCCGATTCCGGTGCCGCTGACGACGTCCGCCGATTTTGTGGAACGCGTTTGGGCGGCGGTCACGCCGCGCACGCGCGTTTTATTCCTGTCGCACCTCGCTTCACCGACCGCGCTGATTTTTCCGATTCAAGCATTGGTGCGCCGCGCGCGCGACGCGGGAATCCTTTCGGTCATTGACGGCGCGCACGCGCCGGGGCAAATTCCGCTCGACCTGTCCGCGCTCGACGCGGATTTTTACAGCGGCAACTGTCACAAGTGGATGCTCGCGCCGAAAGGCAGCGCGTTTTTGTATGCGCGGCGCGCCGTACAAAATCTAATCGAGCCGCTGGTGGTGAGTTGGGGCTGGCGTCCCGAAAAACCCGCGCGTTCCAAATTTACGCAGGAACAAGAATGGCAGGGCACGCGCGACATTGCCGCGTATCTCGCCGTGCCCGCCGCGATTGATTTCATGAACGCGCACAATTGGGATGCGGTGCGCGCGGACTGTCACGCCCTGGCGCGTTACGCGCGCGAAACCATTTCCCATTTGACCGGGCTGTCACCGCTGAGCCCGGAGACGGACGAATGGTTTTCGCAAATGCTTTCCCTGCCGCTCCCGTCGCGCAATCCTGATTTGTTGAAACAGCGTCTGTACGACGAGTACAAAATTGAAGTGCCGATTCTTACGTGGCAGAATCGGCACTTGATTCGCGTTTCGATTCAAGCGTACAACACGCGCGCGCATGTGGACGCGTTAACTGCCGCGCTGCACGAGCTGCTGCCCTCCGTCAGCACCGCACCTAACGCATCACGCGCGGCGCGCAGAAAAATCAATTCGGCTTCGCGTCGTCGGTCTGGATGATGCGTCGCAGTTCGTCCGCTTGTCCGCGCAAATGCTTGAAATAATCGGTTTCGGTAATTTCCGAAACTTTTTCCGCCTGCCGCGCGCGGTCAATTTCGATTTTCAATTCCTGCACCTGTTGTTTTAATTTGTCCTCGCGCAGGCGCACCTCTTGCGCCATTGTTTGGAACACGCGCGCGAGATTGCCCAACGCATCCGTGCGCGCGCTGACGGGCGCGAGTGTCGCCGCATCGTACGTCTCATTTTGCAAGCCGACTGCCGCATCGGTCAACCGCGCGACATTTTTCAAATACTCGAGCTCTTGGTCGCGCAATTTCTTTTTTTCCAAACTCGCGTGGATGCGCGCGTGCAGTAACGTTTCGTCAAACGGTTTCGGCAAATAATCTTCCGCGCCGTGTTGAATGCCTTTGACCACACTCGGCATGTCGTTCATCGCCGAAATGACAATGACCGGAATGTCGCGCGTCGCTGCGTCCGCTTTCAAACGCGCGAGCACCGCAAAGCCGTCCATCAGCGGCATCATGATGTCGAGCAAGACAAGGTCGGGATTTTCCGCCGCGACTTGGACGAGCGCTTCTTGTCCGTTCCCCGCACTGACAGTTTGATAGCCGCGATCTTCGAGTTCCTGTTCCAGATAATCTACGTTGAATGGCTCGTCGTCCACGATTAAAATTTTTGGGGGAGTGTGCATAAGAGTTATTGCGGCAAAACGAATTTCGCCATTTTCATCTCGAATTTGTTCCGCGTGCGTCTGCGGGCGCGCGGTAAAGCGCCAACAGTGTAATATCATCCGCCTGTTCTGTCGCGCCCATGAATTCAAACACATCGGCTTCGATGCAATCCAACAGCGCATGAACGGAATTTGCGGGGCGGCAGGCGACCTCCGCCAACCGCGCTTGACCATATTCTTGCGTCTCGCCGTCGAACGCTTCCGTCACGCCGTCCGTGTACAAGAGCAGCGTTTCGCCCGGCGCGATTTCGGTTTGCGCCGCCGAAAACGGTGTATCGTACACGAGACCTGAAACCATGCCGGTGCGCGCCAACTCGCGATAATGCATAGCGCCGAGCACCAGCGGCGGATTGTGTCCCGCATTCACGTACGTCAACACGCCGCGCGCTGGTTCGAGCAGCGCGACAAACAACGACGCAAACATGTGCGCCGCGCCGTGCGTTCGCGTGACATATTCGTTGGTCAAGCGCACGCATTGAATCAACTGCGCGGCATCCTCCAATTCGTCGGCGTCGGATTGCAGCAAAAGCACGCGCAGCAACGTCCGATACAACGCCATGTACAACGCCGCGCCGACGCCTTTGCCGCTCACATCGCCGATGACCACACACAGACGCTGCGCGTTGGGCAACACAAACGCGTCATACAAATCACCCGCGACCAAACGCTGTGCGTGAAACCGCGCGCCAATTTCCCAGCCCGGCACGTGCGGCAGCTGCGTCGGCAAAAAACTCGCCTGAATCTCGCGCCCAATTTCCAATTCGCGTTCCAGCGCCTTGCGATATTTCGTTTCGATGTCGCGCAGGCGTTTTTTTTCGAGCAGCGCCGCAATGCGCGCTTGCAGCAGCACCGGCTCGAACGGCTTGGACAAATAATCCGCTGCGCCGCGTTCGATGCCTTTGACCACATCGGACAAATCGTGCAGTGCGGAAATGACAATGACCGGCAAATCGCGCCACGCCGGATTCGCTTGGAGCCGTTCCAACACCTCAAAGCCGTCCATCTCCGGCATCATAATGTCCAACAGCACCAAATCGGGTTCGGCGGCGGCGATGCTTTCCAACGCCGCGTGCCCGTTCGTCGCGCTGACAGTTTGATAGCCAAGCTCCTCCAGCACCTGTTCCAACAGCGAAACATTCAGCGGAACATCGTCCACAATCAGAATTTTTGGCGGCGTGTGCATGAGCGCTATCCGAGAAAGTGTTCCAATTTTTGAAACAACAACTCGTCGTTGATGGGTTTGGTCAAGTAATCGTCACAGCCCGCCGCGCGCGCCTTTTGTTCGTCGCCGCTCATCGCGTGCGCGGACAAGCCGATGACGGGAATTTGTTTCAACGCGTCGTTCGCTTTGATTCGCCGCGTTGCCTCGTAGCCGTCCAAAATCGGCAGGGACATGTCCATCAAAATCAAGTCCGGTGTGGTTTGCGCCGCCAGCGTCACGCCTGCCGCGCCGTCGTTGGCAACGGTCAATTCGTACTCGTCCTCGAGCAATTGCGTCAACAATTCCACATTCATTTCCACGTCTTCGACTATCAGAATTTTTTTCATGCTGCCTGCTCCACTGTCATTCCATCAGGTCACGCGCATCGCGGTTTGCAAGTCGCGCAATAACGATTCGGCTTCCAGCCCTTGCTTGAAGATGATTTGTTGTACGCTCGCGCGCAGTTGCGCGGCTTCGTCGGCGCTCAACACCTTTGCAGTGAGGACGATGATGGGCAATGTGCGAAACTGTTCGTCGGCGCGCAGTCGTTCAATCACGCCAAAGCCGTCGAGACGCGGCATCATCAAATCCAATAAAAGCGCGTCGGGCTGAAAACGCGCAATCAATTCCAACGCGGCGATGCCGTCCGGCGCCGTTTCGATTTGATAGCTTTCGCCCAGCAGTTGGCGCACCATATCGCGCACGTGCGGGTCGTCATCCGCGACGAGTAATTTTTTCGGCGGCACTCCGCCGTTATGATGCGTGACGCGTTCGAGCGCGTGCAGCACCGCTTCGCCATCGAGCGGCTTGAGCAAATAATCTGCCGCGCCGAGTTGATACCCCAACGGTTTCTTGTCCACGATGCTGAGCAGAATGACCGGAATCGTGCTTGTGGCGGGGTCGGCTTTGAGCTCGTGCAAGACTTGCCAACCGTCTTTGTTCGGCATCATGATGTCCAGCGTAATGGCAGCCGGTTTCAATTCTTTTGCCCGCGCCGCCGCCGTCACGCTGTCCGTCACGCCCACCACTTGGTATCCGGCTTCTTTCAGATTTTCTTGCAGTAAATAAATCACGTCGGGGTCGTCGTCAATCGCCAAGACGATTTGTTTCGTTTCGCGCGCCGTGTGCGGGGCAGATGCCGTTGTTGACGGCGCGGCGGCGGCTTGCTCTGTTTTTTCACCGTACCGCAGCGGAACTGTCAACGTAAAGGTGGAACCTTTGCCGAGTTCACTCGTCAACGTGAGGTCGCCGCCGAGCAGCCGCGCGAGATGTCGGCTGATGCTCAAGCCCAAGCCCGTGCCGCCGTATTTGCGCGTGGTGCTGCTGTCCGCCTGTTGAAATTCTTCAAAGACTTTTGCCTGCGCGTCGGGCGCAATGCCAATGCCCGTATCCGTCACGTCCATCGCGAGTGTGTCGTCCGCGCGCGAGACGTGCACGGTGATGGAACCTTCATGCGTGAATTTTGCGGCGTTGCTCAAAAGGTTCAAGAGAATTTGTTTGATTTTGTCCGGGTCCGAATAGAGGGTTGGCAGCGCCGCCTCCACTTGTTTGCGAAACACCACGCCGGGTTTCAAAAGCGGCTGCGCGGTCGTCATACACATTTCCACCAACGGCGCGATTTCGAACCACGCGGGCTGCGCGTCCATACGTCCCGCTTCGATTTTGGCAATGTCGAGAATCGTGTTGATGAGCGAGAGCAAATGTTCCGCGCTCACCAGCACCTTGTCCAAATTGTCCACCTGTTTCGCATCCAACACGCCTTGCGCTTTGCGTTTCACAATGCGCGTGAATCCGATGATGGCGTTCAATGGCGTGCGGAGCTCGTGGCTCATGTTGGCGAGAAAGGTGCTTTTCGCTTGATTGGCGCGTTCAGCGGCGGCTTGCGCCTCATGGGCGGCGGCGTACAAGCGCGCGTTTTGAATGGCAACGCTGATGCCCGACGCCAATGTGTTCAACAAGCGCAAGTGCGATTCGTCGTACGCGTTTTCGCGCTCGATGTTTTGCAAACTGAGCGAACCAATCACCACGTCGCCCACGAGCAAGGGCACCAACAAAAAAGATTTGGGGCGATGCCCCGTCCGCAGCGCCACGCCGAGCTCTTGCAAGCGCGCCGCCGCGTCGGTCGCAAACAACACGGGCTGCTGGGTGTGAATGACGTGCTGCGCCAGACCGCTAATCGGCGCGGGTGACAATTCCAGCCGTTTGCCATTTTCGGAAAAGTACGGGTACCGCACCACCGATGTCGCATAATCGTAAATGCCGACGATCACCGTCTGCGCGTCAAAAATCGAGCTCAACCGCGTGCCGACCATGTCATAGACGGCATCCAAATCCAGTTCCGCCGAAAGACTCTGCTGCACATTCGTGACCAGTGTCAATTCTTCGGCACGCGCGCGCGCGTTCTCGAACAGCTGCGCGTTGGAAATCGCAATCGCGGCTTGGCGCGCTAGCCCCACCGCGAAATCGAGGTCGGACTGCGTAAAAATTCCGCTCGCCGATTTGGTACGCCATACGACGAGCACACCAATCACCGTGTTACCTTTGAGTAATGGCGCCAACAGCATCGCTTCGTCGCGTTCTTCCTCTTCCATACCGGGCACGCGCGTGACGCGCGGGTCGCGCAGCGGGTCGTTCACCACTTCGCCGATGCCCGTTTTGGCAATACTGCCCGTCAAGCCCTGCCCGAGCCGCGCCACGCGCGTTTGAAACACGTCCGCGTATTTGCCGCGCGTGACGACGGCGGGCATGTTGCCGTCCGGTTCGACGAGACGCAAAACCACATCGCGCGCTTTCAAGATTTCGTATGCGCGTGCAGCAATCAATTCCAGCACGGCGTTGAGTTCCAGCGTGGCGGAAATTTCACGCCCGATTTCGGTGAGCGCCGCCATTTCGTTGGCGCGCCGCCGAGTTTCGTCAAACAAACGCGCGTTTTCCAACGCAATGCCCATGTTGACTGCAAGCGTCGAGAGCAAGCGCACGCTTGCGCTGTCAAACGCGTTCGGCGTGTAGCTTTGCGCAATCAATACGCCGAGCGCGCGCTCGCCCGCAATAATCGGCACGCCGACCCACGCTTCGGTCTTGTCTTCGCCTTCCCAATCCAACGCGCCGGCTTCCAACTGTTCCGCCAACGTGTTGAGCGCGAGCGGCTCGCGCGTGCGCAGGATGCGCGAGGTCAAACCTTCGCCAAACGGGAACGGCGCCAATTCTTTGTACCCGCGGTCATACACGTACGCCTGATGAATCAAATTGGTCGCAGGGTCCCACAAGAGAATCTCGACCACTTCGAGATGAAACAATTCACGCACCTTGTCGCCGACGATGCGCGTAATCGTTTTCACGTCGAGCTGCTGTGACATGGCTTGCCCGACGCGGTTGATAATTGCCAATTCCGCCGCGCGTTGTTCGCTTTGCTTTAACAGGCGCTGGGTCTGCTCAAAAAGGCGCGCGTTCTGAATCGCCGTGCCGATATTCGACGCGACGGTTTCGAGCAAGCGTACGGTGGATTCCGAAAAGGCGTCTTCACGTTCAAAGTTTTGCACCGTGATGCCGCCGACGAGATTGCTGCCTGCCAACACGGGCACCATGACGAGCGACTTGGGAATGTTCGGACCAATCGTCAAATTGGAACCGTAACGCTTCCACAATTTTTCCACGTTTCGATTCAACACCAACGTTTTGCCCTCTTTGGCAGATTGACGACTAAATTCGTTCAATGGCGTCGGCGGCGGATAAATGCGTTCGTTCGCTTTGTACACATAGGGCGCATGGAGCAGATTCGTTTCCGCGTCATACAACCCAATGCCGATATCTTCGGTGTTGAGCGTCTTGCGTAATTCGTCGCCGACCAAATCAATCAACGTATTCAATTCCAACTGCTGCGTCAGCACCTGCCCAATGCGATTGATGATGGCGAGTTCGGCGGCGCGCTCTTCGGTCTCGGCAAACAAACGCGCGTTCTGGATGGCGGCGGCGGCTTGGCGCGACAAACTAATCATGAAATCCAAATCGCTCTGTACGAACGCGCCATGTTCATCGCGGTCGCGCCACAAAACCATAATGCCAATGACTTGGTCACGCACCAGCAGCGGCGCGAGCAGCATCGCCTCGTTCGGCTCGTCCTCCTCGGCGCCGGGCAAATCACGCGCGCGGGGGTCATCCAACGGGTCGTTGACAATTTCGGCGATGCCGGTCTGCGCCACCATTCCGGTGATGCCTTCGCCGACGCGCAGTTGGTCCGCTTTATGGATTGCCGCGTACTTGCCGATGGCGACGACGGTGGGCAGAGTGCCATCGGGCTCGAGCAAACGAATGGACACGTCGCGCGCGTTCAAAACATTCTTGGCGTGCGTGGCGATTTGTTCCAGCACCGTGTTCAAATCGAGCGTCGCCGTAATCTCGCGCCCGATTTCGGTCAGCGCGGTCATTTCATTCGCGCGGTGCGTCGTCTCATCCAACAGGCGCGCGTTTTCCAACGCGACGCTCATGCTGTTCGCAAGCGTTTGTAAGAGACTCACATCGGACTCGCTGAACGCGTTTTCGCGGTCGAGGTTTTGTAATGAGATGACGCCTTTTGCTGCGCCGCCAACCAGCATCGGTACAAACAAATTGGCTTTGGGCGCTTCACCGACGACAATCAGTGGGTTGCCATATTGTTTGGCGGCTTGCGCGGCGTTTTCATTGATGAGCAACGGTTGGCGCGTTTCGATGACATGCTTGCGAAAACCAATCAACGGCATCGGCTCATCGGGAAAACGCACGCCGCGTTCGATGGTGTACGGAAAATGCAAGAGCTTGTCATTTTCATCGTACAACGCAATGTCTACCACCTGCGCGTCGAAAATGTCGCGGATTTTATCGCCGACCAAATCATAAATTGCCTGCATCTCTAATTTCGATGCCAGTCCTTGCTGCACACTGTTGATGATGGCGAGTTCGGCATTGCGCTGCTCGGTTTCTTTGAGCAAACGCTGCGTTTCATCAAACAGCCGCGCGTTTTCGAGCGCGACGCCCATGTTCGCCGCGAGCGTCGAAAGCAACCGCACATTGTTTTCGTCGAACGCGTGCGGTTTGTAACTCTGCACGCTCAACACGCCCAACACGTTGTCGCCCGCAATAATTGGCACGCCGATATACGATTCAGTTTTGTCTTCTTCGGTTTGAAAAATTGCGCCCAGCGCGACTGCCTCTTGATACGTGGAGTGTGTCAACGGAGAGCGCGTGCGAATCACACGCGAAGTCAAGCCCTCTCCAAACGAAAATGGCTCGAACGTTTGAAAGCCGCGATAATACGAATAAGGAATTTCAATACGGTTTGTCGTTGCATCCAACAATAAAATTTCTGTGACTTCGACATTGAAAATTTCGCGTACCCTTTCGCCGACGGCATGAATGATGCCTTGCATGTCGAGCCGCTGAGCCATTGCCTGACTAATGCCGTTGACAATAGCAAGTTCGGCGGCGCGCTGTTCGCTTTCTTTGAGCAAGCGTTTCGTTTCGTCAAACAAACGCGCGTTTTCAATCGCGGTCGCGGCTTGCGCGGCAAACGCCAACGCGAGCTGCGCGTGTTCGGGCGTATAAAAATTTTCCTCGAACTTGTCGAGCGTCAACATGCCAATCAAGCGTTCGCCAAACAGCAGCGGCACGCCCATCCAACCGCGCACGCGCCCACGCCCATGCGTTTCATCTTGAAAATGTTTAAAGCGCGCGGACACATCGCCGATGATAAGGGGCGCCTTTGTGCGTACCACATCGCCGCCGGGGTCGTCCGGCGCGTTCCACGCAAAACGCGCGCCGAGCAGTTCATCCAAATTTGGAAAACCGTGTCCGCCGACAAGCACCATCGCGTCGCCGTCCAATTGCTGCACGGAACAGCTGTCGTACGGCACGACCTTGCGCAATTCGGTCAAAATCACCTCAAACACCTGGCGCAAACTCAACGTGCTGGCGAGCGCCTGCGTTGCCGCGCGCAACGTTTCGGCTTGTTCGCGCGCCGCGCGTTCCGTCTCGAACAAACGCGCGTTCTCGATCGCCATCGCGGCTTCGGCGGCGAATGCGAGCGCGAGTTCCGCCAATTCGGCGTTGTAAAAATCGGGCTCGAATTTGTCGAGCGTAATCACGCCAATCACGCGGTCGCCGTACAAGAGCGGCGCGCCAATCCAACCGCGAATTTTTCCGCCGCCGTGAATTTGGCTGAGAAAATGCGGATGCTGCGACACATCGCCGTACACTTGCGGACGTTTCGTGCGTAACACCTGTACGCCGGGATTCGTTTCGTCGTCCAAAGCAAAACCGACGCCGAGCAGCGAATCCAAATTCTCGAACCCGCGTCCGCCGACGATGACCAAGCGGTTGTTTTGAATCACTTGAATCGAAGAGCTGTCGTACGGCACGACTTTTTGCAATTCGCCCAGGATGACTTGAAAGACCTGCTGCAAATCGAGCGTCTGACTCAACGCTTGCGTGATGGCTTGAAGCGTTTCCGCGCGCGTGCGCGCCGTTTCCAATTCGTCTACGCGTTTTTGTAAATCACGTTCGCGTTCACGCTGCGCGCGCAATTCCGCCATGAGTTGGGCTTTGGTTTTGGATTGGTCTTGCATGAGCTTTTCCGTTCACTTTTGAGAGCGCGGCGCATCCATTCCTTTTCAACGGCGTGATTCTTGAAATTCCAGCCGCGCATCCAACGCGCCCGCTTCGAGCGGCACGTTCACTTCGGCGCGCGCAGCATTCGTTTCGACCGTCCGCGTCGTCCCACCGTTTTCAATTTCCACGCGCGCGTTCAGCCCCTGCCCCGCGCTTTCGGCGGTGAATCGCAGCACCCAAATTTTCAAACTGCGCGCGGCGTGCGAAGGAACGCGCACGCGCAGCGAGCGCAAACCGTCCCAGACTAGCGCGCGACTCGACGCCTGAACGCTTTGGATGTTTGCAGCGTATTCCAAATCTATCTGCGCGCGCGTTGGATTCCCATTTTCGACGATCGAATAACGCGCCGCGCGCGGTTCGCGTTCGTCGTTCTGCACGAGAATCACGAGACGCGGGTGAAACGCGCCGCGCCGCAGCATCACCACTGTGACGCCGAGCGTGAGGATGCCAACGCTAAGGATTAACGCGCGCGGCAGCAGGTCTTGGAAAATAAAAACGCCGTACACAAAAATAATTCCGACGAAAATAAAATAGACCGCCGCCAACAGCAGCGGACTGCCGAACCAGCGTCCCGCTGTGCGCGGCACAAATTCGCCTTTGCGCCGCGTCGCCGCCAGCAGCAAAATCGGGAATACGCCGCCCAAAAGCGGCAGCGAGAAGGCAGAAACAATGCCGAGCAAACTTGCAAACGAACCCGCGCCGGTAAAGCCCAACCACTCGGCGAGCGCCAACACGCCGAACATCGGCAAAATGGAAAAAAGAAAACGCACGCGCGGCGGCGCAAAAATGGAATGCGCGCGCGAGGCAGGCAAACGCTCCTGCACCATGTAGTACAAGCCCAACGCAATTTGCACCGTCGCCAAACCGAGCGACAAAATCACCAACAGCGAGCCGAGCCACAACACGACCGCGCCCGCTTGCGCCGCCAATGGCGTCAAGATTGTCCCTTGCGTCCGGGCAATCACATCGGGCGGCAGCGCACCGTCGAGTATCACGAGCCACAGCGAAGCAATCAGCATGAATCCAAAAATCGCCGCCGCGCTCCCGCCAATCCACGCGCGCGCGCTTGCGTCGCGTCGAATGACCACCGGACCGTACGTCGCCACCAGCAGGTGTGAAAAATAAGTAGACAGTAAAACCGCCAGCGCGAATTGCACCGAGCCGAAATCGAGCGATACGAACGCGGCGCGCGCAAGATTCGCGATTTGAAAATGCGGCACGGCGAACAGCGGTATCAACACGAGCAGCAGCATGACGCCAAAGACGATGAGCAGCGTCGAAGCGACAGTGGAATTCAAAGAACCGCGCGACAGAAAAAAAATGCAGACGCCGAACAGCGCCAGCATCCAAAGCCACAGCGGCAGCTGCGTCGCGTCTTGCAGCGTGCCGCCGACACCCAAATAAAAAATCACCAACACAAAAAAATTGTTGAGCGCGAGAACGACGGTGAGCAAGACCGAGCCCGCGCTGCCCAGATATTCTTGCACCAATTGTCCGAGCCAGCCCAAGCCCAAACGCGTGACGCCCGCGCGCGCCGTCGCTTCGGCGAGCGCGGCGGCGGTGAACATATTGAGCAGCGCAAATCCAAACAAGAGCAGCAGCCCGCCGCCCAAGCCTACGCGCGCCATCGCAATCGGCAGCGCCAACAAGCCCGCCGCGCCGGGAATCGTCAAAAAGAACGCGAGCCAAAACGGCGGCAAATTTTCCAACCGCGCGGCGAAACGCGCCCACGCAAAACGCGCGCGCGCCGCGAAATCTAACTGCGGTGCGTAAATCGTATCGAGCGTTTTGTGGAATGCGGTTTGAAACGCTTGCTGTGTTGCCGCGTCGTCGAGAGCGAGCGCCGCGCGCAGATTTGGAATTTCGGCGCGCGTGAATTTGTATTTCTTGCCGAGCAGGTCCGCGAGCGCGGCGTTCAATTTCGCGTCGGGCGTTTCGGGCAGCAGGGACTTGTACTGCGGCGCATAGCGCTCGATTTGTTGAATGGTGACATTCGCCTCTTGCGCGCGTCCACGCGCGAGCGCGGCAAAAAAATCTCGCTCGCGCGCTTGACTGTTCGCCAACGTCAGATACACTGCCGCATCGCGCACATCTTGTTCGGCGAGCTGCGCGGTGCGATTCTCAATGGCAAACAACACCATGCTCGCGCGGCGTGAAGACAGACTGTTGGAAAGGAGTTCTTGGCGGGAAAAAAAAGACATGGAGACTGGAGCTTCAAGACTGGAAATACGAGATGCGCGATGTGAAATCCGAATCTCTCATCTCCACTCGCTATGGATTGCACGCTTCGATCAATTTCGCAACGACTAGCTCTGCCTGCGCGGGCGTCAAGCGCGCGCTCACGGTGCTCTCGGTGCCTTGCGGCATCGGACCAATGTCGGGATAGAGCAAACGAATCGGCATGGCATGGTCGGCGCGCCAGTGATTCATGGCGACCAGTTCGATATGTTCGCCCACTGTGCGCGTGGCAAGCGCATACGGCACGCGCAAACGCAATTCGCGTTCAAACACGAAACCTTGCTGCTCCATCGCCGTTTCCATGCTCCAGTAGGCGGCTTGCGGCAAAGCGTTGGGCGCGTCGTCAAAGACCAACACTTGCCCCTGCACCCGCCCCGCGCGCGTCGGCGTCGCAAAGCGTTCGACAAACTCTGGCGCGCGCGCGGAAAAATACGCGCGCGCGTTATTCGCAATGCGGTCAAGCAGCGGCTGCGCCAGCGCGCCCCACGCGGCGCTGTCGTGCGCATCGCGATGCTGCGCTTGCATTTGCGCGTCCAACACGGAACACAACAAGCCCTGCAGTACGCGTTCGGTCTCGTGCGTCACATGCGCGCTCGCCATCGTCGGATCGCGCGTGGCGAGTGCGGCGAGCGTCGCCCATTCAAAATCGGCGGGAGCAAAATCATCGCCCCAAAAGTACGCCCAATCCGTGCCGAGTGTGACCGCGATGCCGCGCGCGCGCAGGTCCGGGATGCGCGCCCAATTTGCTTCATGCCGATTCAAGAGATGGACGCGCGCGCCCGCGTTTTGCCACTGCTCCAGCGTATGGAAAAGATGCAGCGTCACATTCGGCTCGGGACGGTCGCCGATGACGACGAGCTGCGCCATCTCCGACGCATCTATTTCATGCAGCGCGGTGCGCCACAACCAACCCGTCCCATCCGGTGTGTCGGGATAACACAACAGTTCAACGGTCAAACCCGCGCGTTCCAAATGTTTGCGGCTCAATGCCGCCATGATGAGCGAATGCGCGTCAAAGGGAAACACAAGCAGCGCGCGTCCGGTCATCAACGTTTTGTGTTCTGCCGCCGGGATGCTCAATTCCTGAACGTTCCATGCCAACGGTGTGTTGTCCAAATCGTGATGCAGCTGCCGAATTTGCATATTATTGCGGATGATGCCGCGCGTGAAAACTTGGAGCTTTACCTCCGGCGCGCACACAATGCGCACGCCGTAAATTTCTTCCAATGAAGTAAAGTACGGACGCTTTTCGGGAAAGAAAAACTCCATCGCAAAACGATATTTTTCGTCGTAATCGGAACGACGGCTGTCAATGTCCATTGCATCCGCGACGCGCAAAAGCGAGGCGGCGAGCCCCGTCCGCACATTTGCGCCGCGCACCGTGTCCGCGCGTTCCGGTTCGTACTCTTTGCGATGCCAGCGGCACAACAATCCGACCACTGTCATCTCTTCCGCGTTCAAAGGCAGCTCGCCCAGCGTCGTCAATTTTGCGACGGTCTCTTGACTGATTTGATGATGCCGTTCGCGTTCGATGACATTGCCGATGTCGTGAAATAACGCGCCGACGCGCAGCAAACGGCGTTCCGTCTCTGTCAAGCCCATCACGTACCCCAGCTGCGTCGCGTACGTTTTCACCCGCAGCGCGTGATGCGGACCATGGTCGGCAAAACTGCTCAACGTCGCGCGCACGAATTGCAGCATCGGAATCGCGATTTTGAGAATCGCAATTTCTTGTTCCGAATACAAACGCTGGGGCGCGAGCAGCGCGGGCCACAATTGCGCGGGCAGGGTCGTATGCGTTTTCGTTTTGCCCATGACCACGTCGTAGCGCGCGTCGGGCAAACGGCGAAGGCGGTGTTTGTGCTCCAGACTTGCCAATAGGGTTTCGATTTCGCCGAGATTTTTTTTCACGGCGGCGGCAATCGCAGGCGCGCTGAGCGGACCGCCGCGCGAAATTTCGAGAAACACTTCGCGCTCGGCAAGCGGCAAGTCAAGCACATCGAAAACGCTAAATTCGCTGCGTATGGTCACAAGCGTCGGTGGTCAGCGCGACAGGTTCGCGCACATGTGCGCGGCGCCAAAACCTGTCAGACCTTGCACATCAAGAGGAGAGTTTGTCGGCAATCTGTTTATACAACGCGGTCAGGGGATGGTCGGGATAACGCGCCACAAAAACACCCGCGCTCGCCAGATTCATCATTTCGTCCGAATGCGGCAGCACCGCCGCGACCTCGCAATCATACGCCTTTTCCACTTGAGCTCGGACCGCCGCGGGGTCGAGCCCAGACGGCGTTTTGTTGACCACGAGCATCAAGCGCGGCACCTGCAATTCCTTTGCCACCTGAACGGTGATGCCCGTGCCTTCGTAATCTTGTTGGTCGGGACGCATCACAATCATCAGCACGTGCGAGATGACGAGTGAGAGCAGGGTTTCTTCATTCAAACCGGGATGCGTATCAATAATGAGCGTATCGAGCGCGAGTTCATCCACGAGCTGGCGCAAGCCGCGCGTGAGCCGCTGGGCGTCATAGCCTTCACGCAGCACGCGCGTAATTTCGCCGGGTTTGGTGCTGGAAGGAATTAGAAAAATTTTGCCCGCGAGGTTGCCGTCGAGATTTGGCGTCACGTCATGGGCAACCGTCTTGATTTCTTGCCCGTGCCACAAAAAGTCGTTCAGCGAACGCGTGATTTCGTCGCCGCGCAAACCAAAGAGAATATGAATGCCCGGCGATTGAATGTCCGTATCAATGACACCGACGCGCTGTCCGCGCGCGGCAAGAACGGCGGCGACATTTGCCGTCGTATTCGACTTGCCGGTGCCGCCGCGAAACGAGTGAACGGAAACTATTTTTGCCACAACGGATATACCTCGATGTTGAACCTTGAATTGCTATTTTACCGCGAATGGGTCACTTTGTGCGTAAGAGTCAGATTTCCGTCACATCGCTTGACACGTCCGACGCGGGATGTGCCGCGAGAAATTCGTGGACTTCGCGCAAAGTCGGCAGGGCGGGCATGGCGCCGTGCCGCGTCGAAGTAATCGCGCCCGCCGCATTGGCGAATCGCAAAGCCTCTTGAATGTGCGCGTCTATTTCTTCCGCGCCAAATTGGACAAGCTGCGCCAGCAGCGCGCCGACAAACGAATCGCCGCAGCCGGTCGCATCAATCGTCTCGACTTGGAACGCTTTGGCATAGCCACTCGAACGCGCGGTGCGAAAATAGCTGCCCGCCGCGCCGAGCGTGACGACGACGAGTTTGGGTCCGCGCGCCAGAATGGCGGCGCTGCCCGTTTCCACATCCGCCGTATTGGTGAGCAGCTCCAATTCGATTTCATTGACCTTGACCACATCCGCCATCGGCAGCATGGCGGCGATTTGGGTGAGCGCGTCTTGATTCGAGCGCCACAGGGCGGGACGAAAATTCACGTCAAAGGAAATCATCGCGCCGCCGTGACGCGCCACGCGCACGGCTTCCAACGTCGCGCTGCGGCTCGGTTCATCGCTCAACGAAAGCGAACCGATGTGCAGCGCACGCGTACTCGTCAACAACGCGACGTCGAGTTCGTCGGGGCGCAAACGTTGGTCGGCGCCAGGATTGCGATAAAAAATATATTCGTTATGCTGCGGCGAGGGCTGCGCGATGAGCGCCAGCGTCGTGCGCGCGTCTAGGTCGTAGCGCAAACCGCGCGTGTCAACGTTTTCTTTTTGCAAGACCTCTTCGAGAAAATGCCCAAAAAAATCTTGACCGACTTTGCCGATGAACGCGGTCTGTGCGCCCAAGCGTGCGCCCGCGACGGCGACATTCGCAGGCGCGCCGCCGGGTTTGGGAATGAACGCCGAGACCTCATTAAAGCGTCGCCCTACTTCGGCGGGAAACATGTCAATCAACAATTCACCGAGCGCGACAAAATCCATGATTGTGTTCCTTGAAGCGATTTGCGCGATAATGTCCGCGCCGCGCCGCAAGCATTGCGCGGCGCGGTGTCATCAGCATACCGATAAAAGACGCGCGCGTCAATCTCGCCGACTCGCGCCAATGTTTCACACGTTCCCCCGCCACAACGACAATCTCCCCGCGCCTTTTGGAAGAGAGGTCGAGGGTGAGGGGTTATTTTCGAATCAGTCAACATGAACTTTGTTCACCACCCGCAACGAAGTCTCCCCTCGCCCTTTGGGAGAGGGGTCGGGGGTGAGGGGTTATTTTCGAATCAGTCAACATGAACTTTGTTCACCACCCCCAACGACAATCTCCCCTCGCCCTTTGGGAGAGGGGTCGGGGGTGAGGGGTTATTTTCGAATCAGTCAACATGAACTTTGTTCACCACCCGCAACGAAGATCTCCCCTCGCCCTTTGGGAGAGGGGTCGGGGGTGAGGGGTTCTTTTCAAATCAGAGACGAGGCATTATGAAGGCGATTATACTCACTCCGCGCCAAGCTGATTCCGCGCGCCTTGCCGATGTGCCCGCGCCGGAAATGACCAACGACCAGGTTTTGGTGCGCATGATTCGCGCCGGCATCTGCGGCACCGACGCGGAATTGAACGGCGGCGCGTTTGGCGAAGCGCCAGCGCATTCCGAGTATTTGATTCTCGGGCACGAAAATTTTGGACAAATTGAACGCGTTGGCACGCGCACATCGCGTTTTCAAAAAGGCGATTATGTGGTGGCGACAGTGCGGCGCGGCTGCGGCTGCATCAATTGCGAAGCGGGCGAATCGGATATGTGCCTCGTGGACAAGTTTACCGAACGCGGGATTCGGCGGCAGCACGGCTTTCTCGCCGAATACTATGCGGATACCGAAGATTATTTGGTATTGATTCCGCCGGCGCTGCGCGAGGTCGCCGTACTCTTGGAACCGTACAGTATTATTGCCAAAGCGATGTGGCAGGCGTGGAAAATTCAAGAGCGCCTCGTGTGGCAGCCGCAGACTGCATTGGTCACCGGCGCGGGAACAATTGGTTTGCTCGCGGGCATGGCGCTGCGCGCGCGGGGATTGGAAGTGGTCATCTGCGCGCGTTCCAAACCGGGGACACTCAATTCTTTGCTCGCGCGCGAAATGGGCGCGACGTACGTTTCGCTCCAAGAAACGCCGCTCGCAGAAATTCCGAAACTGTTGGGCAGGCGCGTGGACATTCTCTTTGAAGCGACGGGACACGGACCGACCGCGCTGCAGTGTTTTGATTTGGTGACGACCAATGGAATTTTATTGTTGAATTCGGTCACGTCGAATCAACATACGGTTTCGCTCGACGCGGACGCGCTGAATTTTCATTTGGTGATGAACAATATCGTCGCCGTCGGCATCGTGAACGCGAACCGAAAATATTTTGAAATGGGCGTCCGCGATTTCGGCGAGTTTGACGAACGTTTTCCGGGAATGCTCGAACGCATTATCACGCGGCGCGTGGCGCTGACTGATTTCACGGTAGACTTGCTGAAACAACGCGGTGGGGTCAAGACGACCATCGAGATTCATCCCGACGGTTGACGACGCGCACAAAATTTGTGATACACTTGCGGTCCTTCCCGCGCGCAAACAGCTCGCTCCATGAAACGGCAAGAAATGCCAAGAAACGCAAACACCTTTTTTTTCTCGGCGTCGCTCGACACAGAATCATTTTTCGGGAGGCAAAATGTACCTTACGTTGAACGGACGGATTGTCGGTTATGAAGACAGCGGCAGTGGTTTGCCGCTTGTGTTGATTCACGGTTACCCGTTGAATCGCATGATTTGGAAAGCGCAGTGGGAAGGTTTGAGCAAATCTGCGCGCGTGCTCGCGCCGGATTTGCGCGGCTTTGGCGAATCCGAGATGGTCCCGGGCACGGTAGAGATTTCGACGTATGCGGATGACGTGCGCGAATTTTTGCAAGCGATAGGCGTCAAAGGGCGCGCGGTGATTTGTGGGCTTTCGATGGGCGGCTATATCGCGCTCGCATACTTGCGGCGCTATCCCGAAAATGTCGCGGGACTGATTCTCGCCAACACCAAAGCTACACCCGACAGCGATGAAGGCAAGGCAGGACGCGACAAAAATATCGCGTTGGCGCAAGAAAAAGGCGCTGAAGCCATCGCCGACGGGATGCTGCCGAAATTGTTTGCGCCCAAAACGTACGCGTCGAATCCCGAACTCGTCGCGCAAGCGCGCCGCATTATGACGAGCTCGACTGTGCCGGGCATTGTGGCGGCGTTAGGCGCGATGCGCGACCGCCCCGATTCGACCGATGTTTTATTGCAGTCCGACACACCGGTTCTGATTCTTGCCGGGTCGGATGATGCGTTGATGCCGATGGCGGAACAGGAAAAAATGAAGCAAGCCGCGCGCAACAGTACGCTGGTAGTGATTCCCGACGCGGGGCATTTGTCTTCGATGGAGCAGCCGGATGCGTTTAACAACGCGGTCGCGGAATTTTTGCCGCAAGCCGCGCGCGCTTAAAAAATCCGCGCATGACACGAATGCCAGAGATTGACCCGGTTGGCGCAATCGGTTTCAACCGATTTGAACATTGTTTAGAGCAGATTCCGATTCGGCTTGTGGGATTTGGAATCGAGCATTTATGCGGTTCAGTCCGAAAACCCGCTAAAGCGTTGATTCCATTCCCACAAACGGATGTGGAAAGCGCTCTAGCCATTGAATTCGCGTGATTCGCGGATACTCGGAATCACAGCGGCAGCGGGTTCTTGCGCGGGCGACCGCGCGGGCGGCGCGGCGGGTTTTGGGGAATTGGAATTTCGGGGACGCCGGTGACGGCGGGCGGCGGCGCGGGTAAGGGCGAAGGGTTTGGCGGCGAGGTTGCCGCTTCACCTTCCTCGTCGAGCGCTTCTTCGGCAGGATTCACTTCGTGCGCTTTCAAGAACGCCTGCAAATCGTTTTTGTGCACGCGAAAACTGCCCAACAGCTTGACGGCTTTCAATTCACCTAATTTGATATAACGCCGAATGGTGAACGGACTTATGCCAAGATACTCGGCAATCTCGTTGGGCGACAAATATTCGCGTTGAATAGGCATTTTGCACTCGCTGGGTGAAAAACACGCGTTCTCAATAAATTGCTACATGCTGCTAACTATTTTTCGCCATTTTAGCATTCACTATACGCAATGTCAATGCCGGAGAGCAATTTTCCAGGGCTGTTGCAAAGTCGCGTAAACTGTCATTTCGAGCAGAGGCGAGAAATCTCCGGGCGTTTGCGCAAACGAGATTGCTCTCTCGACTGCGCTCGAGACCGTTCGAAATAACATCTGCCTGTCAATGGGCTTGGCAACAGCCGTAGCGAATTTTCGGGGCGGCTGTGTGCCAAATTCCCGGATATACGCTTCAGCGGGATTCGCGCTCATGCCGGCAAACCGCCTAAAGGTTAAAATCCGGATATACCCTTCGTTTACCCAAAATCGTGACGCACAACCAGAGCAACGGGATGCAGATGCGTAATGCGACGCGATACGATTGTCCTGCGCACAAAATTGCTGCCGCCGCCGCTGCCGCGGCAAACGCTCGTCCGCGCGCGCGTGGATAAATTGTTGCGCAGCGCGTTTGACCATCCCCTCACCATCGTCCAAGCGAGCACGGGTTATGGAAAATCCACTGCCCTTGCCCAGCTCACGCGCTTTCCCGAACCGCTGTATTGGTACAGCGCCGCCGCAGGCGACTCTGACGCGCAGCAATTTCTCGCGCATCTCATCAGCGCCTTTCGGGTACGATTAGAAAATATCGGCGATACGCCGCTCGCTCTACTCCAAGAACGCGGCGCGGTGCTTGCGGCGATTGATACGCTGCTCAACAAATTGTCCGAGACCCTCGACGCGCCAGCGCTGCTCGTCATTGACGATTTTCATTTTGCCGCATCGCCCGATGTGAACGCGCTGCTCGAGCACTTGATCGAATTTTTACCCTCCCCTCTGCATGTTATTGTGGCGTCGCGCTATCCCCCCGCGTGGGACGCGCTTGCCTTATGGCGCGCGCAGGGGAAGGTGTTGGAAATCAAACGTGACGCGCTCGCGTTCACACGCGACGAAATCGTCGCGTTGTTTCATGAAACGTATGGCATTCCACTCGCGCCGCGCGAAATTGATCTTCTGTATGAAATGACCGAGGGCTGGTCCATCGCTCTGCAACTGGTGCGCCAAGAATTGCGCGACAATCCAAATGCCAATCTCGCCGCGTTGTTTGAACGCGATACGACGACGCGCGAGCGGACTGCATCCGAAGAAACCTTGTTCGCCTATTTGGCGCGCGATGTTCTGGCAAAACAACCACCTGCGCTGCAAGCGTTTTTGTTGGAAACATCGGTCTTGCGCGAACTCGATATTGCCGCTTGTGACGCAGTGCGTCAGCGCACGGATTCCGCCGCGCTGTGCGCCCAAATCATACAGCGCGATTTGTTTGTCACCGGCGCGAGCGAAGGACATTTGCGCTATCATCATCTGTTTGAGGATTTCTTGCGCGAACTCGCGTCGCGTCAGGATGAAGCTGCCGTGCGCCTGCGACATACACGCGCAGCGGATTTTTATCGCGCGGGCGGTAATACCGAAGAAGCGTTGTTTCACCTCTTTCGCGCGGGCGATTTTGAAAACGCCGCGCAGTGCATCGAACGCGTGGCGGAAGATGTGGTGCGCGCGGGGCGGCTCGATACGCTCGCGGCGTGGCTGGACGTGCTGCCACCCGCGGCGGTTGCGGCGCGCCCATTCCTGATTTTTATGTGGGGCGAATTGGCGCGCCTGCGCAGCCGCTATGACGAGGCGCTCGCGTGGTACGCGCAAGCCGAACGCGAATGGCGCGCCGCGCGCGACGTGAGCGGCATCACGCGCGCGCTGCGCGGACAAGCCTTGGTGTACCTCGATACGGTGCGTCCCGCGCAGGCAGAAGGCGTCTTGGAACAGGCGCTCCGTTTATCGGATGGCTTGGAGGACCGCCGCGCGCACGCACGTTTGTTGGAATTGCTCGCGGAAAATAAATTGAATATGGGACGCGCCACCGAAGCCGAAGAATTGCGCGCACAGGCGCAGCGCTTGCGCGACGAAGGTCCGAGCGAAGATACGTTGAGCGTGCGCGTGAAATTGCGCACGGGGCGGCTCGACGAGGCGCGCACCATTCTCGAAGCATGGGCGGAACAAGAACGCGATCAACCGCATGCGCCGCGCGCCGTGCGCGAAACGTTTTTGATTTTGGCATTGATTTATGCGATGCAAGGACGCGCGGACGCGGCGTATGCTGCTGCGCGGGATGGCATTGCGTTGGGCAATCGTTTCGATTCGCCATTCGTGACGGCGATTGGGCTCGCGCGTTTGGGACACGCGGAACAGGTGCGCGGCGAACTGGCGGCAGCGCAAGAAGCCTATCAATCGGCAATTCGTCTCGCCGACGAACGCGCGCTGCCGCGTTTGCGCGCGGAAATTATGTGGGGCTTGACGCGCGTGTACGGCTACAATGGCGACCTTGCGAGCGCGCAGCGCACGGCAGCGGAAGGCATTCAAGTCGCGGGCAATGCGGGCGATGAGTGGGTCGTCGCGTTGGTGCGCTTGGCGCTCGGCGCGAGTCACGTGTTGGCGCGTCAAGATGACGCGAGCATGGCGATTTTGAATGACGCACTGGCGGGATTTCGCGCGTGCGGGGATCGCTTTGGGCGCGCCGTCACGCATTTGTGGCTTGCCTTGGCGCACTCGCATTTGAAACAGCAGGAACGCGCGTTGACGCATCTGGACGAAGCGCTCGCGTTGGGCGAACGCGAACATTTTGACTATGTATTTACCCTACGCACCCTGCATGGGTGGCATGACGCGCGTGTCGGCGTGCCGCTTTTGCTTCACGCGCGCCAGCGCGGTTTGCACGCCGCGTACGTGACGCGTCTGTTGAGCGCGATGCATTTGGAACAATTGACCGCGCATCCCGGCTATCAATTGCGCGTGCAAACGCTCGGCGCGTTTCGCGTCTGGCGCGGCACGGTGGAAATTCGCGCCACAGAGTGGCAGCGGCGCAAAGCGCGCCAATTGTTTCAATTATTCCTCACGTATCGCGGGCGGATGCTGGAACGCGAGGAAATTTTTGAATTGCTGTGGGCAAATGAAACACCCGACGCGATGTTGCGCGATTTCAAAGTCGCGTTGAATCAAGTGAATCGGGTGTTGGAACCGGAACGCGCGACGGATGAACGCACCGCGTTCATCGAGCGCGAAGGTACAGCGTACGGCTTGCGCGCGGGCGCGGATGTATGGATTGATGCGGACGAATTCGCGCAGCTGCTTGAACGCGCCGACGCCGCGCGCGATGATAACGCACTGGATTTGTACCGCCGCGCTCTCGCGCTGTATCAAGACGACTATTTGAATCTGGAGGCACGCTACGACGCGTGGGCAAGCGCGGAACGCGAGCGGTTGCTCGGCATGTATTTGCGCGCGGCAGACCGCCTAGCGACGGAATTGTTTGCGCGCGGTTCACACGCGGAATGTTTAGTGTGGTGCGAAAAAATCCTCGCGCGCGATCGCTGTTGGGAGCACGCGTATCGTTTAAAGATGCGCGCGTACGCCGCACGCGGCGACAATGCCCAAGCGCGGCGCGTGTTTGAGCAATGCGCGCAAAGCTTGCGACGAGATTTGGATATGGAGCCATCGCCTGCGACCCTCCAAGTATTTAAAGAAATCAACACGGCAACCTAGAGGAATCGAGTCGGGGCAAAGCATTCTGCGACCAAGAACGTCGCTGGCGAATGCTTTGCCCCGACGCTTTTTCGGCATACCGCCCTCTGCCGCCGCAGTCCAGGCAAATCTGCAGCCATGCCGCGCGGTAACTCCACTGTAACTCCCATGTAACCGCCGTCTGCTATTTTGGCGGCGGGAGTCAGTGTTGATATCCGAGAGCCCGCGCCTTGAAGCGTACGTTTTGCGGTTTGTTTTCGATACCCCCGAAAATGCGGGGGATTTTGCGCGTGCCCTGAATGATTCTCCAAATACTTCCGCCGGTTGGCACGGTGTAGTGATTCACGTTCGGACCCATCAAGAAGCGCATTTTGCCAAGATCGCCGACGCGCTCGCGTTCATCGCACGCGATGTGCCGCTCGGCGATTTTGCTTTTCATCAACCAATAGTTCAAGGAATCGAAAATGAGGCTCGAAAATAAAGTCGCCATCATCACGGGCGGCGCAGCGGGCATCGGCAAGGCAACCGCCGAACGCTTTGCGCAAGAAGGCGCGCGCGTCGTCCTTTGCGACGTGAACGAAACCGTCGGGCAAGCGACCGCGCAGCAAATTGGCGGCGACACGCGTTTTTTCCCAGTGAATGTCGCCGACCGCGCGGCGGTGCAAGCGTTTGTGGACGCGGTTTGGAATTTGTATGGACGCATTGATATTTTGGTCAACAACGCGGGCATCGTGCGCGACGCGCAATTGGTCAAAGTACAAGATGGCGCGCGCGTGGGACAAATGTCCGAAGCCGATTTCGATTGGGTCATCGGCGTCAACTTGAAAGGTGTCTTTAATTGCGCGCAAGCGGTCGCGCCGTACATGATTCAACAGGGCGGCGGAGTGATTCTCAACGCGAGTTCGGTCGTCGGGTTGGACGGCAATTTTGGACAAACCAATTACGTGGCGACCAAGGCGGGCGTCATCGGCATGACCAAAGTGTGGGCGCGCGAATTAGGCAAGTACAACATTCGCGTCAATGCCGTTGCGCCGGGTTTCACCGCAACGGAAATTATTTCGGCGATGCCTGAAAAAATTATCGCCAGCCTAAAAGCGCACACGCCGCTCGGACGCCTGGGACAACCGGGCGATATTGCGAATGCGTATTTGTTTCTTGCGTCGGATGAGGCGAGTTTTATTTCAGGGGAAACGCTAAGAGTTGATGGTGGTTTAGTAGTGGGAACTTGAGGGAACGGAGGGCACTCGGAGTAACGAATTTATTCGTTGGGCAAAGGCAACTCAAGGAGCTGAGGGAATTTTTCCTCCTTCCTCCTTCCTCCTTTTATGAACGCTGCTGATTTGTTGACAAAACGCGCGCTGCTGACGCCTGAACGCGAGGCGCTGTTCGACGTTCACACCGGACAGCGGTACACCTATGCGGCGCTGAACGCGCGCGCGAACCGCGCCGCGAATTTTTTGCGCGAACGCGTGGGCGTGCAAGCGGGCGATCGCGTTTCGATTCTCGCGCACAACTGCATCGCCTATGTAGATTTGTTGTACGCGGTTGGAAAAATGGGCGCGATTCTCGCGCCGCTCAATACGCGTCTCGTCGCGCGCGAATTGGAATATATCGTCAGCGATTGTGAACCCAAAGTGTTGTTTGTGGGTCCCGAATTTGTTCCCGTCGCGCAAGAGTTACAAAGGCGCGCCACTATTCCGCATCTTGTCGCGTTGGAAAACGCGCCCATCGCAAAGGCATTCGCCTATGACGCGGAATTGCCCCGTGCATCGGATGCCGAACCGACGCGTCCGGTATTGAATGACGATTCGGTGTACTGCATTCTTTACACTTCGGGCACGACGGGCAAACCAAAGGGCGCCATGATTCCGCATCGCCAGGTGTTGTGGAACTGCATTAACACCGTCATTAGTTGGGGTTTGCGCGAAGACGATGTTGCGCCGATTTTCACGCCGATGTTTCATGCGGGTGGCTTGTTTGTCTTTCTCACGCCGCTGTTGTACGCGGGCGGACGCGTTGTGCTCACGCGTACGTTCGATGCGGAAAAAAGTTTGCATCTGATTACTGACGAATCATGCACGGTGATTCTTGGCGTGCCGACGCTGTTTCAGATTTGGCAAGATACGGAATTTTTTCGCGACGCGGATTTTTCGCCCGTGCGTTTTTTTATCAACGGCGGCGCGCCGTGTCCAACGAGCATCATTGAGCATTGGATTACGAACAGGGGCGTCGCGTTTCGTCAGGGCTATGGCTTGACCGAAGTCGGCACAAATTGTTTTACGATGACGAATGAAGAGAGCGCGCGAAAAATAGGCTCGGTCGGCAAACCGATTTTTCACAGCGAGATGCGTTTGGTGAATCCGGAAACGGGCGGCGAGGTCGCGCCGGGCGAAGCGGGCGAATTGTTAATCCGCGGTCCGCATGTGTGTCTCGGTTATTGGCGCAATGAACAAGCGACGGCGGACGCCTTGCGCGACGGATGGTTTCACACAGGCGACAGCGCGCGGCAGGACGGCGACGGTTTTTATTACATCGTCGGGCGTTACAAAGACATGCTTAAAAGTGGCGGCGAAAATATTTATGCCGCCGAAGTCGAAGCGGTGTTCCGCGAACATCCCGGCGTCGCCGATGCGGCGTTGATTGGACAACCCGATGCGAAATGGGGCGAGGTCGGCGTGATGATTGTGGTGGCGCGTGCGGACACAAAAATTTCCGAGCAAGAATTGTTGGCGTTTTGCAATGAACGGCTCGCGCGTTTCAAAATTCCCAAGCGCATTATTTTCGCCGACGCGTTACCGTACTCGCCGTACGGCAAAGTGGAAAAATTGAAATTGAAGCAAAAGTATTTGGCATGAGCATTCCAACGCTTACGGGAATTACTGCGCGAATGATTTCTACATCGCGCCTCATGACACGCGTGTTGTTCAGCGGCGCGGAGGACGCGACACCCGTTTTGTTTCTGCACGGCAATACGAGTTCCGCGACGTGGTGGGAAGAAACGATGGTCGCGCTGCCAAAAAATTTTCGCGGCATTGCGCCCGACCAGCGCGGCTTTGGCGACGCGGACGCGACGCAGCATGTGGATGCGACGCGCGGCTGCGGCGATTGGGCGGACGACGCAATTGCGCTGCTCGATACCTTAAGGATTTCGCGCGCACACATCGTCGGCAATTCGCTCGGCGGTTCGGTTGTGTGGCGAATGCTGATGGAGTATCCCGAACGCTTTTTGTCCGCAACGCTGGTCGCGCCGGGTTCGCCGTATGGATTTGGCGGCACGCGCGATGTCAACGGCACGCCGTGTTATGACGATTTCGCGGGTTCGGGGGGCGGCTTGGTGAATCGCGAATTAATCAAACGCATCGTCGCGGGCGACCGCAGTACGGACAGTCCGTTCTCGCCGCGCAGCGCGCTTCGCGCATTGATTGTGAAACCGCCGTTCATTGCCCCGCGCGAAGAAGCATTGCTGTCGGGAATGCTCGCGATGCACATTGGCGAATACGACGCGCCGGGCGATTTTGAACCATCTCCAAACTGGCCCCACGTGACGCCGGGGAAATGGGGCCCCGCCAACGCGCTTGCGCCAAAATACGTAGGCGATATTTCAAAACTGTACGCGCTGAATCCGAAACCAAATATTTTGTGGGTGCGTGGTGAGGACGACAAATTGGTTTCCAATACTGCCGCGAGCGACCCCGGTTTTCTCGGCATGGCAGGCTTGATTCCCCATTATCCCGGCACAGAAATTTATCCGCCCCAGCCGATGATTGACCAAACGCGCGCGGTATTGGAAAAATACGCGGCGGCAGGCGGCGCATTTCAAAAAGTGGTGATTCAAGACGCGGGGCATGTGCCGTTTATTGAGAAACCTGAAGAATTCAACGCGGTGTTTCACGCGCACATTTCCAACGCGTAAGTTCCAATTTCTAATTTTCAAATCATGTACATCGGCGATTATCTCGGACGACGCGCAATTTATACGCCGGACCAGTTGGCGCTTGTGGACGCGGGCAAAAACCCGGCATGGCGTTTCACGTTTCGCGAAATGAACGCGCGCGCGAATCGTCTGGCGAATTGGCTGCGTGAGGTCGCGGGCGTGAACAAGGGCGACCGCGTCGCAATCCTCGCGCGCGATGGCGTGGAACATCTCGATTGTTTTTTCGCGTGCGCAAAACTTGGCGCGATTCATGAACCGTTCAATTGGCGTTTGCATTGGCGCGAAATCGCGGGGCTCCTGGAAATGACGACGCCGAAAGTTTTGATCTATTCGGATGATTTCAAGACGAGCGTTGCCGAAATTCGGAATTCGGAAAGCGGAATTCGGAAATATTTGCATATTGATGGGGAGGGAATTTCGGGCAGCGAGCATTTTGAAACCATACTGCAAGCGGCGCCCGATACGCGCGTGGCATGCGAAAGTCTGGTCGCGGAAGATATTGCGTGTTTGTTGTTCACGGGCGGCACGACGGGATTACCGAAAGCGGCGATGATTTCGCATCGCATGATTTGTTGGAATGTGTTAAACACGGTCATTCACGACATTCGCCACGACGATATTTATCTCGACGTGTTTCCGCTGTTTCACGCGGGCGGCTTGTTTACGTACCTCACATCGCAAATCGTTTTCGGCAACACGACGATTTTGGTTCGCCAATTCGATGCCGCTCAAGTTTTGGATTTGGTGGAACGCGAACGCGTCACCGTGTTTGCGGGCGTGCCGACAATGTACGCGTTGTTGACGCAAGCGCCGAATTGGGCGCGCGCGGATTTGTCGAGTTTGCGATTTTGCACGAGCGGCGGCGCGCCATTGCCCGTGCCGTTAGTGGAACAATATGCGCGCGAAAAAAAAATTCGCTTCAAACAGGGTTTTGGCATGACCGAGTACGGCGTGGGTTTGTTCGCGCTGCCGCCCGAAGATGCCATTCGCAAAGCGGGCAGTATCGGTCGTCCGAATTTTTTCATTGACGCGCGCGTGGTGGACGAAAATAATCAGTCGCTTGGCGCGAATGAAATTGGCGAATTGGTCATCAAGGGTCCGAGTCGTTTTTCCGGTTATTGGAATAATCCCGAAGCGAGCGCGGCGGTGATTGACGCGGACGATTGGTTTCACACGGGCGACCTCGTGCGCTATGACGACGAGTGGTATTTCTTTGTCGTGGACCGCAAAAAAGACATGTTCATTTCCGGCGGCGAAAATATCTATCCGACCGAAATTGAAAATGTTTTGTACAAACATCCGGCGGTGCAATTGTGCGCGGTGTTTGGAGTGCCGGATGAAAAGTGGGGTGAGGTGGGAATCGCGCGGGTGGTGTTGAAGAAAAAGGAATCCGGGGAACTGAGGGAACTGAGGGAAATAAGGGAAATTGAAAATGAGTTGATGGAATTGTGTCGCGCGCATTTGGCGAAATTTAAAATTCCGAAAGAAATTCGCGTCGTTGACTCGCTGCCGCTTTCGGCGGCGGGGAAAATTTTGAAACGAGAGCTAAAGGCAGGGGATTGAAGGAACTAAAGGAACTCGAGCTCCGTGAGTTCCCTTAGTTCCATTATTTCCCTCATTTCCTTCAAGGAGTAAATCATGAGTTCCATACCAACCCTTCCCGGCATCACATCACAAATGATTCAAACGCCGCGTCTCAACATGCACGTGTTGACGAGCGGTGCGGCAAATGCAGCGCCCGTATTTTTTATTCACGGCAACGCGTCGTCGGCTACGTTTTGGGAAGAAATCATGCTCAAGCTGCCCAAAGAATTTCGCGGCATCGCGCCGGATTTGCGCGGCTATGGCGACACCGAAGACCAATTGATTGATGCGACGCGCGGCTGCGGCGATTGGGTGGACGATTTGCTGGCATTAGCGGACACGCTGGGCATTGAGAAATTTCACGTCGTCGGTCACTCGATGGGCGGCTCGATAATTTTTTCGCTCGTCGGCGCCGCGCCCGCGCGCATTTTGTCCGCGACGTTGGTTGACCCGGGTTCGCCGTTTGGTTTTGGCGGCACCAAAGATGTGAACGGCACGCCGTGTTATGACGATTTCGCGGGTTCGGGCGGTGGCATTGTGAATCCCGAATTTCCGAAACTCATCGCCGCGGGCGACCGCAGTACAGACAATCCGCAAGCATCGCCGCGCGTGGTCATGAACGCGTTTTATTGGAAGCCGCCGTTCAAACCCGCGCGCGAAGAAGAATTGTTGTCGTCACTGCTGAGTGAACAAGTTGGACCGGAAAAATATCCCGGCGATTTTGTCCCGTCCGCGAATTGGCCCCATGTCGCGCCCGGCAAATTTGGTCCCATCAACGCGTTGTCGCCGAAATATGTTGGCAACAGCGTGAAAAATTTCGTCGCCGCGAATCCGAAACCGCGCGTGTTGTGGGTGCGCGGTTCCGACGACCAAATCACATCGGACATGTCGTTCTTTGATTTTGGCACGCTCGGCAAATTGGGTTTTGTCCCCGGTTATCCCGGCGAAGAAATTTATCCGCCGCAGCCGATGGTTTCGCAAACGCGCCATGTGCTGGAGCAATATCAAGCCAATGGCGGCGAATATTCCGAGCATGTGATTGCGGACACGGGACACACGCCGTATGTGGAAAAGCCGGAAGAGTTTGCGGGATTATTGATTACACATTTGAGCAAATAATGGAAATGAGGGAAATGAGGGCACGGAGGGAACTTGAGTTCCTTTAGTTCCCTCCGTGCTTTGCTTTACACCATGTACGGCATCGGTTATGGGTTGACGAAATACGCGGAGCTGCATCCGCGCCCGCGCGTTGGGGCGAGACATTGACGGCAAGTGTGGAAATAACGCGCATTCGCCAAGAGAAAGCGTTGGTGAATTGGAAAACGGTGTGTATGAATGTTTCAGGAACTGTTGTGTGTGATGGCGAAGCATTGGTGTTGGTACAAGATTGGCAGCGATAAAATATTTTTGCATGTGAAAGGAGGTGCTGCTCACAGAGCGCAGACGTACATTTTTCAATTCAACGCGCAGAGAAAAATTTTTGATTCCGCGATGAATCAGTAACTCGGGGAGGAGAAGAAATGAAACGGTTCGTATTTGTACTACTTGCTTTAGGCATCGTGTTGACAATCACCGCGTGTGGCACGCCCGCCGCGCAGCCGACGTCCGCGCCGCCGACCGCTGCGCCCGCGCAACCAACTGCCGCCCCTGCGCAACCGACTGCCGCACCTGTCCAACCGACAGAGGCGCCCGCGCAACCGACTGCCGCGTCGTCCACCAGCGGCAAAACCATCAAAGTTGGTTTACTGACTGACGATTCCGGTTCGCTTGCGATTTATGGTCCGATGCTCGAACATGGTTTTGCACTCGGTCTCGAATACGAAAAGGAGCAGAACGCGTTGACGGGCTGCGATATTCAAGTCATCACCAAAGACACCGCGTCGAAACCGGACGTGGGCACCCAAGCCGCGCGCGATTTGATTGAACAAGAAAACGTGGATATGCTCGTCGGCGTTCCGAGCTCCGGCGTCGCGTTGGCAGTCGCCGAACTCGCCAAAGCCAATAAAAAGATTTACATTGCGCAGCCCGCCGCGAGTCCCGACCTCACGGGCAAAAATTTCAATCCGTACGTCTTTCGCACCTCGCGCACGAGCGTGCAAGATGCATTGACGATGGGCGCGGCGTTGACGAAACTCGGCAAAACCTTCGTGCAGGTTGCGCCCGATTACGCGTTCGGTTACGGTTCCGCCGCGGGTTTCTATAACGTCGTCAAAGCGAATGGCGGCACGTTCGTGGTAAATGACACTGCCGACAAATCGGGCGCGATTTTCATTCCGCAAGACACGAAAGATTTCACGCCGTATCTGCAAAAAGTGTTGGACAGCAAAGCCGATGTCGTGATTGTGACGTGGGCGGGCGCGGGCTTTGTGCCGCTGTTCCAACAAATGCAGCAGCTTGGCATTTTCAAAAACATGGTTGTCGCGACGGGCATGGGCGACAATCAAACGCTCAAGTCCGGTTACGCCGACGCGGTCGGTTCGGTGGGCGTAAGCGTCTATCATTATGCGCTACCGAAAAACGCGATTAACGATTGGCTCGTCGCGCAGCACAGAAAAGAATTCAATACGCCGCCGGACCTCTTTACCGAAGGTGGTTTCACCGCCGCGCAAATGGTCGTAGAAGGTTTGAAAGCGACGGGCTGCGATGCGACTGCCGACAAATTGATTCCCGTGTACGAAAAATTGTCGTTCGACGGACCGAAGGGCAAATACATGGTGCGCGCGTCCGACCACGTGATGCTCCAGCCGATGTATCTCGTCAAACTCAACAACACCACCGACGCCGATTTCAAATTCTTTGACCTCGTGCAAGAGTTCAAACCCGAAGACACCGCGCCGCCGTGCGCGTTGGAAGGGGATTTCAAGAGTAGGTGTGGTCAGTAAAAGTTAAAAAGGGAAATAAGGGAAATGAGGGAAATCGAATTCTTCATTTCCTTTATTTCCCTCATTTCCTTCGCATGTCTATTGTCCTCGAAGCTCAGCACCTCCGCAAACAATTCGGCGGACTCGTAGCCGTTGCCGATGTATCGCTGCGCGTGCAAAAAGGTTCACTGCATTCCATCATCGGTCCGAACGGCGCGGGCAAAACGACGTTGTTCAATTTGTTGAGCGGCGTGCTCAAGCCGACCTCGGGGCGCGTGATGTTGCGCGGGCAGGATATTACGGGAATTCCGCCGTACCGCATAGCGCATCTCGGACTCGGACGCTCGTACCAAATCACGAATATTTTTCCGAACCTCACCGTTTTGGAAAATGTGCGCCTCGCCGCGCAAGCGATGGGTCACGACAATTGGAAATTGTGGCAGTCGGCATCCGCGTTCAAGCAATACACCGAACGCGCGCTGCAAGTCATCGAACGCGTTGGCTTGCAAGACAAAATGAACGCGCCCGCGACAACCTTGCCGCACGGCGACAAACGCAAATTGGAATTGGAAATTTTGCTCGCGCAAGACCCGGAAGTTTTATTGCTCGACGAACCAACCGCAGGCATGGCATCGGAACAAGTGCCGCAATTGATGCAGCTCATCGCCGACGTGCGCGCGCGCGGCAACAAAACGATTGTGCTGGTCGAACACAACATGGACGTTGTGATGAATGTGTCCGACGCGATTACGGTGATGCATCTGGGCAACGTATTGGCAGAAGGGACGCCGTCGGAGATTGGGGCGAATGAAGTGGTACAAAAAGCTTATCTCGGGGAGTTGTATACTTGAGGGGACTCGGGAACTGAGGGAAATAAAGGAAATGAGGGGAATTGAGAGGTGTGTTGATGTCGTACGAGTATGGCGGACGTAATACAAAAACATTTCAAAAATTGCAAGGATTCAAGAGTTTGGTGGTTTGGCAAAAGGCGAGCGACTTGGCTCATGCCGTTTCATCGGCGCTTGCGCATTTTGATTTTGAACATCGGCGTTTGAATGACCAGATGCGCGGGGCGAGCATTTCGGTTCATGCAAATATCGCGGAGGGATATTGCTCCGCATCGGTCGGAAATTACATTCGATATTGTTTGACCGCGCGCGGTTCATTGGGCGAGCTCGGAAGTTATTTGCAAGATTGCGAACGTGATAATTTGATTGTTGGACAAAGTTTGGAAAATATTTTGCAACTTTATTCCGATACAACATTTCTCCTCGACAAACTGATTTCATCACTGCGACAAAAAGAACACGAGGGAACGTGGGACAAACAATTTTGGGTCAAAGAGCAAGGTGAAGAATACATCGCTGAAGCAATGACGGACGAACCCTAATTTCCCTCATTTCCCTTGTTTCCCTTTGAACCATGCCAAACATTCTCGCACTCGACACCATCCACACCTTCATCGGTCAATTTCACATTCTCGAAGGCATTTCGCTCGAGGTGCCGGAGGGCAGCATCACCGCGCTGCTCGGGCGCAACGGCGCGGGCAAGACGACGACGTTGAAATCCATCATCGGGTTGACGCCGCCGCGTAAGGGTACCGTGAAATTTGATAACGTGGATGTGCGCGGGCGGCGCGCGTTTGACATTGCCGCGATGGGCATTGGGTTCGTGCCGGAGCATCGCGCGATTTTTCGCGACCTCACGGTTTTGGAAAATCTAAAATTGGCGGAACGCAAAAAAGGCGATTTTGAAAAACATCAAGGCATGATTTTTGATTTGTTCCCGGATTTGAAACGCTTGATTAAATTACCGGGCGGACAATTGTCGGGCGGGCAGCAGCAAATGTTGGCAATCGCGCGCGTGCTCGTGCCGGACAATCGTTTGTTGTTGATTGACGAACCGAGCGAAGGACTCGCGCCCGTCATCATCGAACAAATGATGGAAGCGATTCGCACGCTCACATCGCATGTGACGGTGCTGCTCGTCGAACAAAATTTTCGCGTCGCGAGCCAACTTGCCGACCGCTATTATTTGATTGACGATGGCAAGCCGGTGCAAAATGGCAAGATGCAAGATTTGGTCCAAGACCGCGCGACGATTCATAAATATTTGGGAGCGAAATGATTTCCTTCATTTCCCTGAATTCCCTCATTCGCTTTGAAAAGGAATAGGGCAATAAAGGAAATAAGGGAAATGATGTTCCTTTCGTTATGACTTTTTTCCGTTCCAATCGCACTCTTCTCATCACCATCGCCGTCGCGATCATCATCGTTTTCCTCGCGACGCGAGGGATGAGCGCGCCGACGGCGGTGAGCATTTTGTTGTCGGGGCTGACGCTTGGCTCGTTGTTCTTTTTGGTCGCGAGCGGCTTGTCGCTGATTTTTGGTTTGATGGATGTACTGAATTTCGCGCACGGTTCGCTGTTCATGCTGGGCGCATACGCGGGGTGGACCATTTATACGAACCCGCGTTTGATTTTGAACACCGCGCCGTTGGGGTTTGCGCTCATTGCAGGCGTGATGTTGATGCCCATCGTCGCGCGCAAAATCAGTTTGCCGCGCGTCGCGCGTTATGTTGCCGCGCTGCTTGCCGCCGCGTTGGTGTTGTTGTCCGTGCGCGATTTTCCTTTGCAAAAATTGGTCGCGTTCGGCACAACGGTTTCGGGACAAGTGGTTGCAACAGTTGACGCGCAAGAGTCATTGAACGCGATGTTGACGCGATTCGCGTTGATGCTGGTCGCGGGCATTGTGCTGAGTTTTGCGTGGGCGCGAAGGGAAAAAGCAAATGAGGAAACGGAGGGAACGAAAGGAACTTGGTCGCGCATTGGCGCAATGACCGGCTTGCTCGTTGCCGCACTTGTCATGCTTTTTGGGCGTGACGCAATGGAGCAAGTAGTTCTTGGCACGGACAGCAATTTGCGTTTTGTGATTGCGCTGTTGGTAGGCGCGGGCACCGGCGCGGGGCTTGGCGCGTTGATGGAATTTGGATTGATTCGCCCGCTGTACGCGCGTCCGATTTATCAAGTGCTGTTGACGTTGGGGCTAGTTTTTATTTTCGACCAAGTTGTGCGCCTCGTTTGGGGACCCGCGGGCGCATTCATGCAAATGCCGGGTTGGTTTGCGAATACCGGCAAAGAATGTCCCGCGCCGAATTTGATTGATTGGTTCGGTCTGCACTGCGACGCGATTTTGGTGCTCGGTCGCCCGTTCCCGAGTTATCGCCTCTTTATCATTTTAGTCGGCGTCGTCATGTTAATTGGCATTGGCGCGCTGCTGCGCGGTTCGCGTTTGGGCATGATTATTCGCGCGGGAGTGCAAGACAGCGCGATGGTTGAAGCATTGGGCATCAACGTGCGCCGCGTGTTCACGATTGTGTTTGCGTTGGGCGCGGGACTCGCGGGTTTGGGCGGTGTGGTGGCGACGCCGTTCCTCGGCGTGTATCCCGGCATGGCGTTGGAATTTTTACTGCAAGCGTTCATCGTCGTCGTGATTGGCGGTTTGGGCAGTGTGCCGGGCGCGGCACTGGGCGCGTTGGTCGTCGGACTTGCGCGCGCATACGGCGACCAAGTTGTGCTGACAGGAATTCAACTGCCGTTCATGACGGAACCGTTTACGGGTTCACCCGCCATCGCGCGCGCGTCCACGGTGTTGATTATGGTGATTGTGCTGCTGTTGAAACCGACGGGGCTTTTGGGAAAGAAGGAAGGGTGAGAAAACGGGCGGGAGGGAAAATAAAGGAAATGAGGGAAATCATGATTTCCCTCATTTCCCTCATTTGCCTATTTTCAAAAACACCATGTCGCGCAAAAATTTACCTCTACTCATTCTGCTCATTCTACTCGTCATTTTTCCTTTTGCGCTCACGCTGGTCACGGGACAGCCGATTGACAAAGGCGCGCCGCGCTTTTGGCAAGGGCTTTTGATTCAAGTGTACATCCTTGCTGTGTTCGCATTGAGTTACGATTTGTTGATGGGCTATCTCGGAATTTTGTCGTTCGGACACGCGTTGTTTTTTGGAACGGGCGCGTACGCGTTGGGCATTCTTTTGAAATATGCGCATTGGTCGCTGCCCGCCGCGCTGCTTGCCGTCGTCGCGCTGACTGCCGCGCAAAGTTTGTTCATCGGTCTGTTGTCGCTGCGCGTGCGCGGTGTGTATTTCACCATGCTCACACTCGCGTTTGCGACGGTCGGTTTTATTTTGGTCGAAGCGAGTGACTTTCGAAATTGGACGGGCGCGGAAGATGGTTTGCACGGCATCGAACTGCCCGATTTTATCAGTCCCATATTGAATCGGCTCACATTTTATTTTGTCGCGCTTGCGTTCGCCGTCGTCATTTATCTCCTCGCGCGGCGCATGGTGGATTCGCCGTCGGGGCGCGTGTGGCAAGCGATTCGCGAAAACGAACCGCGCGCAATTTCGATTGGTTACAACACGTTGTGGTTCAAAGTGCAAGGTGTGGTGATTTCAGGAATCATCGCGGGGCTTGCGGGCGCGCTGAACGCGATGTGGGAATTGAGCGCGACTCCGCAAATGATGGATTCGGGTATGACCATCAACGCGCTGTTGATGACGATCATCGGCGGCGTGGGCACGCTCATCGGTCCGATGCTCGGCGCGGCGGTTTTGCAGTTGCTCGGTTACACGTTGAATGCAACGCTCGGCGCAGTGTGGCAATTGGCGATTGGCATTCTCTACGTATTGCTCGTATTGTTCCTGCCCTACGGCATCGTCGGCACATGGCGCAATCACGGCGCATCATGGCAGCAAGTGTGGCGCGAACGCATTGAAAAGTGGATGGGGACAGACCAAGTCACGAAGCGGGGATCGTCAAACGTGAAACGTGAAACGTGAAATGTGAAACGTCAATCGCGAAACGTCAATCTAAATCGAATTTCGAATTTCCAATCTCCAGTCTCCAATCTCTAATCTCCAACCATGCGATATGCACAAATCAAATCTACCGGCATCTACGTTCCCGAACGCGTGGTCACGAACGCGGACGTGGAAAAAATTCTTGGCGAGTCCGTTGACCAATGGCTCATTGAGAACGTCGGCATTCGCGAACGCCATTTCATGGGCGACGATCAGGCGACATCCGATCTCGCTGCCGAAGCGGGACGCGTCGCGCTCGAACGCGCGGGCGTGGATGTGCGCGACCTTGATTTGCTCATCGTCTCGACGGACACGCCCGATTATATCAGCCCCGCCACCGCGTCGGTGGTGCAGGCAAAGCTCGGCGCGGTGAACGCAGGCACGTTCGATTTGAACTGCGCGTGCGCGGGGTTTGTGACCGGCATGGATATTGCATCGAAATATCTCGCGGCGGATGCGTCGTACAAAAATATTTTGCTCGTCGGCGCGTACGGGATGAGCCGCTACATCAATTGGCAAGACAAAAAGACCGCGACCTTGTTTGCGGATGGCGCGGGCGCGATTCTATTTCAGGCGGGCGATACACCGGGCTTTCTCGGTTCCAAACTTTTCGCGGCGGGCGAATACAATGACGCGCTCGGCATTTATGTTGGCGGCACGCGCAATGTCGCGAACGCGGAAAACATCGCGCGCCTGGGTGCGCCCAATGTCGCGTTCGTGAAAAAATTTCCGAAAACGTTCAACACCGACCACTGGCCCCCCCTCATTGACGATGTGTTGAAACGCGCGGGCTATACGCGTGACGATGTGGCGCATTATTATTTCACGCAGTTAAATTTGCGTACCATCGAAGCGATGATGGAAATTTTGAAACAGCCGCTTTCCAAAACGCATTGGATTATGGACAAGTGGGGCTATACCGGTTCCGCGTGCATTCCGATGGCGTTGGACGACGATTTGCAGCGCGGCAAGGGACCGCAACCTGGCGACCTCGTTTTGTTTTGCGCGAGCGGCGGCGGCTTGGCGATGGCAGTCGCGCTGTTTCGCTGGGTCTAGTAGTGTAACAAAATGAAACTACGGGGTTACGCCTTCTTTCTTGCCCGTCTAACTCGGCACGATTGCCCATCCATATTCGCGGATGAGCTCCATCCGAACAATTTCATCATGTTGTTGCACTCGTTTGCATTACCCCCACCGCAAACGTACCCCGACAGACCGCTTTTGATTCCCATGCGCGCGAAGGGTTTCCGAAAACCCTTAGGGTCTTGGCGTGGGGCATCACCGCTTTTGTGTTGAAACCGCCAAGAGTGACGTGTATAATCTTGAGCACATAGGCGTCCTGCGCCAAAAGGCAGGAACGGCTGTGACTCGCAGCGGACTTGTGCTTACCCTGCGCGTCTACTCACTTTTCGATTCCCATCGGAGACCAAAGAGATTTCTATGCGCCCTGACCATCGTACTGCCACAGAACTGCGCCCGGTCAAAATCACACCGGGCTATCTCGAATACGCGGAAGGTTCGGTCCTCATCGAGATGGGCAAGACGCGCGTGTTGTGCGCGGTCTCGGTGGAAAATCAAGTCCCCAAGTGGTTGGTGGGACAAAATCAAGGTTGGCTGACCGCCGAATACGCGATGCTGCCCCGCGCGACGCATACGCGCACGCCGCGCGAAACGACACCCAGCGCGCGCTCACAAGAAATTCGCCGCCTCATCGGACGCAGCTTGCGCGCGGCAGTGGACCTCAATCTCATCGGCGAACACACCTTGAATGTGGATTGCGATGTATTGCAAGCGGACGGCGGCACGCGCACAGCGTCCATCACCGGCGCGTACGTCGCCGTCGCGATGGCGCTGGCGAAAATGGTTCGCGCCAAAGAAGCGTCGCCGCGCGCGCTCAAGACCGCCGTCGCGGCGGTGAGTGTCGGGATTGTGGGAAGCGAACCGCTGCTCGATTTGAATTACGCGGAAGATTCGAGCGCCGAAGTGGATTTCAATGTCGTAATGACACGCGAAGGCAATTTCGTCGAAGTGCAAGGCACCGGCGAAGGCGCAACCTTTTCACGCGCGCAAATGAATCAACTACTGGATTTGGCAAAAGGGGGAATTGAAGAATTGCTGGAGATGCAGGCACGGGTGTTGCGCGCAAAAATGTGAAACGCGAAAGGTCAAACGAGAGGCGAGAGACGAGAGGCGAGAGGCGAGAAATGAGAAGCGAGAGGTGAGAGACGAGAAATGAGAAGCGAGAGGCGTGAGGCGAGAAACGTGAAACGTAGTGACGCATTCATTTGTCAGCGGCGTTGGTTGCGCAAAGAAATCCGTTACTCTGGAGATTGCTTGGATGGTACAGGACAAGTTTGTTGAATTGCGCGGGTTGCCGTTTCATTATCGCGAGTGGAGCCGCAAAGGCACACCGCTGATTTTTTTGCACGGGCTGGCATCGCAGTCGCACATGTTTGACCGCGTGGCGCCGCTGCTCGCGGACACATTTCGCGTGATTGCGTTCGACCAACGCGGACACGGGGAATCGGCGAAACCGAGCAGCGGCTATGATTTTGCGAATGTAGCGCAGGATTTGGTCGCGCTGCTCGACGCGTTGAAAATCAAACGCGCGATGGTGGCGGGACATTCGTGGGGCGGCAATGTCGCGTTGTATTTCGCGGCGCATTATCCCGAACGCGTGCGCGGCGTGGTGATGATTGACGGCGGCTTTCTCGATATTCAATCGAATCCCGAAATGACGTGGGCGCGTACGGAACAAGAACTCGCGCCGCCGAATTTGCTCGGCACGCCGGTGAATGATTTCAAACAAATGTTGAAACAGTACGCGGGCAAATTGTGGAAACCGTTTGTCGAAGAAATCATTTTGCAAAATTTCGAGATTCAAAAGGACCAGACCATTCGCCCGCGTCTGTCGTACGCCAATCACATGAAAATTTTGCGCGCGTTATGGGAACAGCGCCCGGGCGATTATTATCCGTTGGTGCGCTGTCCGGTCTTGATTCTTCCGGCGATGAACGAACGCGTCGAAGACCTCGCGTGGTCGGAACGCCGCCGCGCGCAGGTGCTCGCCGCCGCGCGCGGCATCGAAAAAAATCGCGTGGTCTGGTTTCACAACACGGTACATGACATTCCGCTTCAACGTCCGCGCCGGTTGGCAAACGTGATTCGGCAGTTTGCGGTAGATTACGGATTGCAGACAACAGAACACAGATAACACAAGACGAACGATGCATAGATTGCTCTCAGCTGTTGTCTGCTGTCTTTTTTCCCATGAACATTGACCTCATTGGCGTGCCGATTGATTTTGGCGCGGGACGACGCGGCGTGGACATGGGTCCGAGCGCGATTCGGTACGCGGGGCTTGGCGCGTCGCTTGAGCACATCGGGCATTTCGTGCGCGATACAGGCAACATCGCCGTCTCGGTCATGGAAAACCGCGACGAACAAAATCCGAAACTGCGCTATCTCAAACCGATTTTGGAAACGTGCGCGGCAGTCGCCGACCGCGTCGCGGATTCGTTGGCGTTGAATCATTTGCCGCTGACGATTGGCGGCGACCACAGTCTGTCGCTCGGTTCACTGCGCGGCGCGACGCGGCGGCACAATCTCGGTGTGATATGGATTGACGCGCACGGCGATTTCAACACCGCAGAAACTTCGCCGTCGGGCAACATTCACGGCATGCCGCTCGCCGCGCTGTGCGGTTTGGGCGACGCGCGTTTGGTCAAGTTGGGTAACCCTGCGCGCATGATCAATCCGCGCAATGTCGCCGTCGTCGGCGCACGCGATTTGGACGACGGAGAACGCGCATTGTTACAGCGCGCGGGCGTCAACGTCATTGCGATGGAACAGATTGACCGCATCGGCATGTTTGCGGCAATGCAGCGCGCGATTGAAATTGCCTCACAAGGCACCGAAGGCATTTATCTTTCGCTCGACCTCGACGCGTTGGACCCGGTGTATGCGCCCGGCGTCGGCACGCCGGTTCCCGGCGGACTCACGTATCGCGAAGCGCATCTCGCGTGCGAACTGATTGCGGAAACGGGAAAATTGTTGGGCATGGATTTGGTCGAAGTGAATCCGATTTTGGATGACCGCAATCACACGGGCAGGATGGCGGTGGAACTGGCGGCGTCGGCGTTGGGGAAACGGGTTTGGAAAGATTAGAGATTAGAGACTGGAGACTTGCGATTCAAATCTCCAATTTCCAGTCTTTAGTCTCTTGACAACGTATGCAAATTTATATCGCCACTTCAAACGGACTTGCTGTCGCGGAACGCGCAAATGGGGAATGGAAAATCTCCGAACGCGTGTTGGGTGGCAAACATATCACAAGCGTGATTGCGCGCGAGGGCGTGATTCTCGTCGGTTCGCGCGACGGCGTGATGCGTTCTGACGATATGGGCAAAACGTGGCGCGACGCGTCGAACGGTCTCGCGACAAAATACGTGCGTTGGCTCGCGTATCATCCCGACATTTCCGATTGCGAATTTGCGGGCACGGAACCGGCGAACATTTTTGTTTCGCGCGACGGCGCCAAGTCGTGGCGCGAATGTAACGAGGTCGCGCGCTTGCGCGACGCGCATCACTGGTTCTTGCCGTACTCGAGCGGCGCGGGCTGCGTGCGCGGGTTTGCATTTTGCGGTTCGCGCGCGTATGCGGCGGTCGAAGTGGGCGGCGCGCTCCGGTCCGACGATTGGGGCGCGACATGGCGCTTGTGCGACGGCTCAAACGGCAATCCCGATTTGGAAGGTCCGCCTGCGCCGTTGATTTATCCCGACGTTCATTCGATTGAATCCCATTCCGCGACGCCCGATTGGGCGTTTGCGCCGACGGGCGGAGGATTTTATATTTCGCGCGATGGCGGCGCGCATTGGGATTTGAAATATGATTGCTATGTGCGCGCGCTGTGGGTGAATCCAAACAACGCCGACCATTTTATTTTGGGACCCGCCGATGGCGTTGACCGCGACGGGCGCATCGAAGAATCGCGCGACGGCGGCGAAACATGGCAGCCCGCGTCCGATGGACTCGCAGTGCCGTGGAAAAATCACATGGTCGAGCGTTTCAAACAAGTGGGAGACGAATTGTTCGCAATATTGTCGAACGGCGAAATTTTTGCCGCGCGTGTGGAGGAATGGAAATGGCGGCGCGTGTTTGAGGAAATACAAAACGCGCACGCGTTATGGGAAATGTAGGAGCAAGCTTTTCTCGCCCTTATGATTTTCCCCAAAAAAATTTCGTCACGCGCTCGACCCACTCTTGTGGATGTTCTTCATGAACACTGTGCCCTGTATCGGGCGCGAGCCACAATTGCGCGTTTGCCAGATGCTCTGCCATGAATTCGGCGTGGTGTGACGGCGCGTTGACGGCATCGTTCGCGCCTTGAATGACAAACACCGGCGTCTTTACTTGCTGCAAATCCTCTGGCGTGTAATTCGGCGCGCGCGCAATTTCCCAGCCGGTGCGGTCCATCAATTCGCGCCAATAACCGGGAAAATTTTCCGGGTCATGCCGCGCGGCAAGTTCGTTCCCCCATGTTTCGCTGATGCGCTCGGACCATTTGCCCTCTGCATAGCGCAACAAATCATCACTCACGTACGCGTTGCCCGCCATGATGACGGCTTTTTTCACCACGGCGGGATGTTCCACCGTCAACACCAGCGCGACATTGCCGCCGTTGCTGTGTCCGACGACGAATGCGGGCGCAATGCGCAGCGCGCGCAAAAATTCCGCCATGTCGTTTGCCAACAGCGCGAAGGTGTATTCATTGCGCGGGTCGCGCGTTTTGCCGTGTCCGCGACAATCGGGCGCGAGGACGCGGAAATGTTTGGCTAACCCATCAATGACCGCCTCCCATTCACTGGCGCCCGTGCCGCCGGAACCGTGAATGAGCAGCAGCGGCGGCGCGTCAGGCGAACCGTATTCGTTGTAAAACATTTGCAAATCGGCGACGGGGATCAAAGGCATGACGCGATTATAGAGAACACCGCGCGCTACGTCAAACACCCATTTCGGCGCGCGCGTTTTCGCCCAAATGCTGCGGCGTCTATTCTGCGTATCATGTAAGGCATGAGAATTGGTCGTCACCAAGAAAAGGTCTAGAATGATTGGAACGTGGGGCGGGAATATGAATTCATCAAACGGTAAAACCCAAGACGCGGCATTTCGGAACATGCCGCCGCACGAAACGTTGATTCGTTTTGAAAATGTGACCAAGACCTTTCACGAAGGCGACAACGACCGCGCGGTGCTGCAAGGCGTGAATGCCGCAATCGCGCGCGGCGAATTTGTGGCGATTGTGGGACGCAGCGGCAGCGGCAAAAGCACACTGCTGCATTTGTTAGCGGGACTCGATACGCCGACAAGCGGTGACATTCTGATTGGCGATACGAACATCGCGAAATTGAGCGACAACGACCGCACGCTATTTCGCCGCAAGCACATCGGTTTCGTGTTCCAATTTTTCAATCTCATTCCGACGCTGACGGTGCGCGAAAATGTTTTGATGACGGCGGAGCTCGCGGGGTGGCGCGAACGCGATGCGCGCGCACAGGCGCATCGTTTGTTGGAAGCGGTCGGCTTGCAGGATCGCGGCGATATTTTTCCCGACAAACTTTCGGGCGGTGAGCAACAGCGCGTGGCGATTGCGCGCGCGTTGTGCGCCGACCCGACGTTGATTCTCGCGGACGAACCGACCGGCAATCTCGACGCGGATACGGGCGCGAAAATTTTGGATTTGCTCGTCACGCTCGCGCGTTCCAAACACAAAACGCTGGTGATGGTAACGCATTCGAGCGATGTGGCGGAACAGGCGGACCGCGTGTTGAAAATGGAACACGGGAAATTGATGCGACTGGGGACTAGAGAGCCAGCAACCGGCGATGAAATTCGGAATTCGGAATTCGAAATTAGAAATTAGAAACTCATGTCACGCACGTCATTTCGAACCCCCCAATTCTTCGGGGTGAACTCGATGAGAAATCTCTGTTTCCGGGCGAGAGATTTCTCGCAAAGCGGCTCGAAATGACAATAGTGTGTAAGGTGAGTTAGAAATTAGAAACCGGCAGCTGGAAATTCCAGTCTCGGCTCTCCAAAATGAAATTGACCCTTTTCAAAACCGTACTCCGCGACCAGCTGCGCCGCCCTTGGCTGACGCTGCTGCTGATTATTTCGGTCGCGCTGGGCGTTGCCGTAGTTGTCGCGGTGGACTTGGCGAACGCGTCGGCGACGCGCGCGTTTCAACTTTCGACCGAAGTGATTGTAGGAAAAGCGACGCATCAAATTGTCGGCGGCGCGAATGGGTTCGACGACGCGGTGTACCGCAATCTGCGATTGCATGGATTTCGAAATGCCGCGCCGATTGTGGAAGGGTACGCCGGTGCAAAGGAGTTGGGCGGGCAAACGATGCGCGTGTTGGGCATTGATTTGTTTGCCGAGCCGCCGTTTCGCACGTACATTACGGCAGGCGCGAATGTGAACGTGAACGCGTTGAGCGCGTTTTATACGCAGCCCGGCGCGGTGTTGATTTCGCAAGACAGCGCGGACCGATGGGGACTCGGGACCGGAGATTGGCTCACTTTGCAAATTGGAACGGAACAAAAGCGGGTGCAGATTGTTGGGTTGATGAAGCAGCCGAATCAGGTTTCCTCGCGCGTGCTGGAGGGATTGATTCTGACCGACATTGCGAGCGCGCAGGAATTGTTTGACCTGAACGGCAAACTGTCGCGCATTGATTTGATTGCGACGCCGGAGGAAGCGGGAGCGATACAGCGATCGCTCCTTACAGGATTGCGCGTCGCGCGCGCGTCGGAGCAAGCCGATACGGTGAATCAACTCACCGCCGCGTTTCAACTCAATCTGACCGCGTTCAGTTTGCTCGCGCTCGCGGTCGGCATGTTTTTGATTTACAACACCATCATGTTCAGCGTCGTGCAGCGTCGGCGCATGTTGGGCATTCTGCGCTGTGTGGGCGTGACGGGACGCGAAATTTTTCTTTTGATCATGTCCGAAGCCGCGCTGCTGGGTTTGATTGGTTCGGTCATCGGATTGTTTTTGGGAATTGCGCTCGGGCGTTTGACTGTCGCGCTCGTGACACAAACGATTAACGATTTATACTTTACCTTGACGGTCAGCGATGTGACGATTGAACCGTCGAGTCTTGCCAAAGGTCTGCTGCTCGGCATTGTTTCCGCGCTCGTCGCCGCCGCGCTGCCCGCGTATGAAGCCGCGTCCGTTCCCGCTGTAACTGTTTTGCAGCGTTCCGATTTAGAAGACCGCGTGCGCCGCTTGCTGCCGCGTTTGAATCGCATTGGCGCGATATTGATGCTTGCAGGCGCGGCGATTTTGTTGTTCGGACAAAGCAATGTCGCGCTTTTGTTTGCGGGCATTTTTCTCGCGTTGTTTGGCATGACGCTGTGCGTGCCGATTGTGACCGTGCTCTTGATGCGTCTGGCGACGCTGACGCTGGGACGTCTCGGTTTGATTGCGCGCATGTCGTCGCGCACGATCACGGTCGCGTTGAGCCGCACGTCGGTCGCGATTGCATCGCTGATGATTGCGGTCGCGGTGACGATTGGCGTGACGGTGATGATTGCGTCGTTTCGCGCCACCGTCGAAAATTGGTTGGGACAAACGCTCAACGCAGATTTTTATGTTTCGCCGCCGTTGACCGGCGCAAATCGCATCGTGTCCATGGACCCCGCGTTGGCGGACCAGGCGCGCGGTGTGCCCGGCGTACAAGACATCGAAGTCCTGCGGAGTGTAGATGTGACCGCGCCGGAATGGGGAACGGTGCGCGTCAACGCCGTGACGGGCGGTCGCCCGCGCAACGCGCGGATTTATCGCAACTACGACGGCGACCCGAACAAAATTCAGGACCAATTGAACGCGGGCGCGGTCGCGGTCACGGAACCGTTTGCGAACAAACATCACGTCGGCGAAGGTTCGACGCTTCAACTGCTGACTGACCAAGGCGTACAGAATTTTCCGGTCGTCGGCGTGTATTACGATTATTCCAGCGACCAAGGGTCAATCTTGATGTCACTCGATGTGTATCGGAAATTGTGGAATGATGACGCGATTTCGGGCTATTCGGTGTACGTCGCGCCGGGTTATGACGCGAATCAAGTAGAGGACGCGGTGCGCGTCGCGATGGGCGCGGGGAACGCTGCGGCGAGCGTTCCGTACGTGGTGATTCAAAGCAATCGCGCGCTGCGCGACGCGGCGTTGGTGATTTTTGACAGGACGTTTGCGATTACGCAAGCGCTGCGCGTGATTTCGGTCGCGGTCGCCTTTATCGGCATTTTGTCTGCGCTGATGGCGCTGCAATTGGAACGCACGCGCGAATTGGGCACGCTTCGCGCGACGGGCATGACGCTGCGGCAGTTGTGGCGACTGACACTTTTGGAAAGTGGACTGATGGGCGCGGCGGCGGGACTGCTCGCGATTCCCGTCGGTCTGATTCTCGCGGCGATTTTGATTTACATCATCAACTTGCGTTCGTTCGGCTGGACGATTTTTTTCTCGCCCGTACCGGAAGTGTACGCGCAAGCGCTTGTGATTTCGGTGTTGGCGGCATTGCTGGCGGCGATTTATCCGATGCTGCGGCTGTCGCGTTTGCAAGTGGTGGAAGCGCTGAGAGAAGAATAGGCAGGAGGCAGCATGCAGAACGCAGATGAAAGATTTTCTGCCTACTGCATTCCGCCAACGGCTTGCTTTTTATGAAACGCATCATCATTCTCGTTGGCTTGATTACCGTGCTAAGCGCGGGCGCATTTCTGTATTGGCAATCGCAACAGCGCGCGCCGGTGGCGACGGAAATCATCGCGCTGCAATCGTCGCAAGGCGCGGAAGGTTTCGCGCGCGTGACGGCACCACGCGCGATGCAGTTTCCGCAAGACCACGGACCGCATTTCGATTACCAAACCGAGTGGTGGTACTACACCGGCAATTTGCAAACGCAAGATGGAAGACGCTTCGGTTATCAATTGACCTTTTTTCGGCGCGGGATTACGCCGGGCGTGGTGAGTGCGCGCAATTCCGATTGGGCGACGAATCAGATTTATTTCGCGCATTTTGCGATGACGGACGCAAAGAATAATGCGCACAACGCGACGGAAATTTTTTCGCGCGGCGCGGCGGGGCTCGCGGGCGCGTCGGGCGAACCCTTTCGCGTGTGGATTGAAAATTGGGCAGCGACCGGTTTGAACGCGAAGGCTTCGCAAGTGCAGTTAAAAGCGGATGACGGTCAAATGGCTTTGGACTTGGAGTTGAACGCAACGAAACCGCCCGTTGTGCACGGCGCCAACGGCGTTTCGCAAAAATCGGAGGCAGCGGGCAACGCGTCGTATTACGTTTCATTTACACGAATGTTGACGCAAGGCACACTGCGTCTCCATGGCGAGACGTTCAATGTGACGGGCAATTCGTGGTTCGACCACGAATGGGGCACGACGGCGCTCGGCGCTAACGCGGTGGGGTGGGATTGGTTTTCCATTCAACTCGACGACAATCGAGAGTTGATGTTTTTTCAAATTCGCAACAAGGACGGCAGTATCGAACCGCTGTCGTCTGGCACGCTGGTTGAAGCAAATGGCGCGACAAACTATTTGAAGCGCGACGATGCGAAAATTTCTGTCTTGGATTGGTGGACGAGCAGCCAATCGGGCGGAAAATATCCGAGCAAATGGCGTGTTGAAATTCCGTCGGCAAATTTGGATTTGACGTTGACGCCGCTGATTGCCGACCAAGAAATGCGCGTTTCGTTCACGTATTGGGAAGGCGCGGTGAATGTGGTAGGCACGTCGAACGGCAAAGCGGTACGCGGAGAGGGATTTGTGGAATTGACGGGCTACGCGCAAGCGGCACGCGGGGATGTGGGATATTGAGAAGGATAAAGGGAACTATACTGTAAATTTGTAATTCTGTACAAAGGTAATTTCTATGACAGAGCAAGGCATGGCGCCCGATTTTGAATTGACCGCGACAAACGGCGAAACGGTACGGCTGTCGGATTTTCGCGGCAAGAAATTTGTGGTGTTGTCGTTTCTACGCGGCTTTACGTGACCGTACTGCCGCGCGCATTTGGCGCAGTTGCGTCAACACTATGACGAATTTGTAAAACGCGACGCGGAAATTCTCGTCGTCGGTCCGGATTCCTACGCCGCGTTCAAATTGTATTGGGCAAAGGAAAAATTCCCGTTCGCCGGCTTGGCAGACCCGAAACATGAGGTCGCCAACCGCTACGGGCAAGAGGTGAAATTGCTCAAGTTCGGACGAATGCCCGCGCTGCTGATTGTAGACAAAAAGGGACGCGTCCGTTTCGCGCACTATGCGGAGCACATGCGCGATTATCCGACGTTGCAAGAAATGTACGACGTTTTGGATGAATTGCGCGGCAAGCTCAAGCGCGAGCAAGGCAAGCAAGCGGCATAACGCGACAAAACTTCCCACCGAAAAATCCCGGTGGGAAGTTTTGTTTTACTTGACTTGGAAACTCCACCAATCCGATTTTGTTTTGCCCGCATCGCCGACGGCAGTAATCTGCCAGTAATAGGTCTGTCCTTTGACCAGTTTTTTGGTCGTGAAGGTGGAATCGGTCAGCCCCGCTTTCTTTTGCACTTGGCTGCCGGTCGGCGAACCCAATTTGACCAGCACCACGTAACTTGTCGCACAGGGGACATCGTTCCAATCGAGTGTGACTTGGGGTCCTTTTGTCTTTTTGCCGTTGGCGGGTTTGAGCAAAGTTGCCTTGACGGGTTTCGTCGCGCAGACTTCGACCGCACCCACATCAAATGCCGCGCCTTGCGGACGTGTGATGCCGCGTTGGTCTACGCTTGGCGCGCCGTTGCTGGGTGTGCCCTTGTCAATCGCCGGGCTTTTGGGATTGAGACTCGGCAGATGCGTTGGCGTCAACCCGCCGTGATTGCCAAGCGGACCCAGCATCAGATTTATTGCGTCGCGTCCTACACCAAAATTGCACGAGCTGTCATCGGACAGGTTAAAGAGCGAACCCATCGGCAGAGTTGCAAAATTGCAGTTGTTGCCGCTTGGACCCTTTGCCAAGAGCACATTCGTCAAATACAAATTCGGATGATGTTCTTCTTCATTGTGAATGCCACCTGCGAGCGGTGCTTGGTTTCCAAAAAATGTGACATTGGTCAATGTAGCCGTTGCGTCATGATTGTTGTTCAAGCCGCCGCCGTACGCAGTCGCAGAATTGCCCGAAAACGTCACGTTTGTCAACGTTGCCGTCGCATGATAATTGAAAATGCCGCCGCCGCCGCCCGCCGAATTGCCAACGAGTGTTACTGATGTGAGCGTCAATTGTGTCCCTAAATCGTTATAGATGCCGCCGCCTGCGCCGCCGGCGTGATTGCCGGAGAGTACAGTGTTCGTCAGACTCGCCGGACCGGATGCAGTATCCAGCGCACCTCCCTGATTATTTGCATTGTTGTTGGTCAGTTGGGAATTTTGTACCGTTATCGAGGAATTGGAAAAACTGTTGTAAAGCGCACCGCCGTACGACGCTTTGTTGCTGTCGAGCGTGCTGTCGGAAATACTCACCGCCGCGCCATCCCACAACAAAATTGCTCCCCCGAAACCATTCGTGGTGTTTGTGGTTTGATTGTCATGCAGTGAGCTCAAGGTGATTGTTACTTGCGCGCCTGCATAGCGCGCATAGATTGCTCCGCCATTTCCTGCCAGGTTGCCCGCGATTGTACTGTTGATAATGTGGAGTTCGCCATATGTGACAATCGCGCCACCGCTGTTTGCCGTGCTGACCTGACTGTTCTGAATCGTCGCGTGCGTGAGAATGAGCAAGCCGCTGTTGTAAATCGCGCCGCCGTCGGACGAAGGCGCGCCGTTTCCCCCGACATTCGCATTGGTGAGTACGATGTTTTGCAGGGTCAAGGTCGCGCCGCCATTGACAATAAAAATCCGGGTGACATTGTTGCCGCTGATTGTGATTTGGTTTCCGCCGTCAATCGTGATATTGCCGGTAATGGTTGGGAGCGCGCCGTTTTGTAGAACAATGGTCGCGGTTCCGCATTTGAACGTGATGGTGCCGCCGCCTGAATTTTGCGCGTCTGTAATTTTCTGGCGCAGTTGATTCGCGCCGCCGTTATCGCCGCAATCGCTGACGACTTGGTCTGCGGCGTGCGCGTTGGAAACCGTTGCAAACAGGGACAGTGCCAAGAGCAATAACGCGGGCAAAACACTGTGGACGAACTTTTGAATCATACCATGCCTCCATCTGTTGCCGCGATGAGAGGGTCATGCAAAAATAAAATTATTTTCCGAGCGCCTCACGCATCCATCCGAGATGTTCGTCATAGTGCGCGTACGTGTCGCCCGCGATAACGTTGAGCAACGGATGATGGTCGCGTACAGGAAAATAATCGGGGTCGAAGATTTCCTGTTCGGTCAACGCCTCAACCGTTTCCACGGTGCGCTGAAATGCCGCGCGAAAATCCTGCAGTACATCGTCGAGCGCGCGATTTTTATTTTTCTCGAAAAGATGCGCGTTGATTTTTTCGATTTGGTCGGCGGAATCATTTTCGCTAATGACAAACCCTTCCAGCCATGCCGTTGGTTTTTCGCCGTGCCGGTAAATCGCGATGCGGTCCATCGTCATGTTTTCCCACGCGCTGATGTGCGCGAGCGAATCTTGAACCGACCACCCTTCGTCCAACACCGGCGCGACGCGTTGTTCCGGTGTGAGTGAGGCGAGATATTTTTGCATGTCCGCATGAGCGGCGCGAATCATATGCAAGAGTTCGGATTTGTTTGTGGGTTCATTCATCAACGCGTTTCCTCCATAAGCCCCTCACCCCCAGCCCCTCTCCCATTGGGAGAGGGGAGTTTTCTCTCCAAAGCGAAAGCAATTTGCGTTTCGTTTGTCCCGTTCGCCTCTCTCATTGGGAGAGGGGAGTTTTCTCTCCAAAGCGAAAGCAATTTGCATTTCGTTTGTCCCGTTCGCCTCTCTCATTGGGAGAGGGGAGTTTTCTCTCCAAAGCGAAAGCAATTTGCGTTTCGTTTGTCCCGTTCGCCTCTCTCATTGGGAGAGGGGAGTTTTCTCTCCAAAGCGAAAGCAATTTGCGTTTCGTTTATCCCGTTCGCCTCTCTCATTGGGAGAGGGTGATTTCCCTCAAAAGTCAACATGAACTCGGTTCACCACCAAGGATGAAAATTTCCCCTCGCCCCTTGGGAGAGGGGCTGGGGGTGAGGGGCTATTTTCGAATCAGCCCAACTGATGCAGAATCCATGCCGCCAGCATTTCCCACGCGCCCGGCGCAAAAATTTGGAGCACGGCGATGACCGCCAGCGCGAGAGAAGCGAACACAATGAGCGCGCCAAAAACGCGGTTCGGCAGACTCTGCGCCAAGCGCACAAACGGATTGCGCGCCTGACCTTCCGCCAAAAGCACGCTCAATCCAAAAGTAACTCCGACGAAACTCCCCGCCAAGAGCAGTACGCCGCGTCCTTGCGCCGTGTCAAAAAATTGACGCACCGGCAGCGGAATCGGCGCGCGCGGATTCAAGAGCGCCAAAATGCCAAAGCCGAACAAAAGGATTCCGCCTGTCGCGGTGACAAGTCCCCACGCCTGCGCGACCAATTCGTCGAGCCGCGCGGACAGCGGAATGTCGCGCTGCCAGATGGCGAGCTCGCGCCGCTGAATCATATTGGCGCCCCATGCGACGATGCCCGCGCCCAGTGCGACGAATCCCAAATTCATCAACGGCGCCCAGTTGAAATAATTACCGATACCAATCAGCGCAAGCCCCGTCACGCCGAACTTGGTGCCGAAATCATCCAAATCTTTGAACCAGCGCTCCATGAGGGTGTGTCACATCGCGCGTCCGCGCGCGGCTAATTCGTTTTTCCTTTGCGCGCGCGTCGCGCTGGCGTTTTCGTTTTGGGGACAGCGGCTTTTTTGCGCGCGGCGGTTTTGGTTTTGCGCGCGGTCGTCGTTTGGGCGCGCGCGGTCCGCGCTTTTTGCGGCGGCAGCGCGGCGAGGAATTTTTCGACCTGATATTCGGATTTGGCTTCCGCGTCGCGCAGTGCCTGCCACAGCGCATACTGCTGCACCAGCGCGGCGCTCGCCTCTTTTGGCGTTTTCGCCGTCCGCAGAATGCTCCACGCGCCGACGAGCGCGTACCAATTCAACAGCGCGTCGAACGCTTCTCGATTAAACCATAGAATCTCGTTGAACTGATTGACGCGCAGAAAACGCGCGGTGTCGGGATTCGCAAACAACGCGTCACCGGTTTCCCAGCCGGGGTGTTCCAGCGCAATGCGAATGAGCGAAACGATTTGCATCGTCCGCGCCTCGTTCACGCCTGCGCCGCGCAGCGCCTCGCCCAGCAAACGCCCCAATTCCCATTCGTCCATCCATGCAACGACTTGTGTGCCGCGCGCGCCGGATGTCAACGTTTCCAACGCGTCCACCATCGCAAATGCCGCGAGTCCCGCGCGCGCGGCATCGTCGCGGCGCGTTTGCAAATCCGTCCACGCGGCTTGCAATTTTTTCGCCGCGCGTTTCGGCAGAGTGTAGTCGTTCAGTTGAGACGCGACCTCCAAATTCCTGACGACTTGATCCGCGAACTCGTTTGCATCCACATTCTCGACATCGTACTCTTGGACCACTTGCGCCAAAGCCAGCGCTTTATCTCGCGTTGCGCGCTTCTCGCTCTCCCGCGCTTCCTGTGTTTCTGTTCCCTTGTTTCCTTGAATCCTCTCGCTGCTCACCAACTCCCGAAACGCGGCATGCAGCGGCGCCAGTTTGATGTCGCGTATCGCTTGCTCCACACTCGGCACCCCGCGTCCGCGCAAGCGATGGTATAAATTCGCGTATTGATGATCGGGTGTATCTATCACCTGGCGGAAATCGAGATACACCGCGTATTTGTACGCGCCGAGAGAAATAGCAAAACCTTGGTCTATTATTTCGCGCGCGGAGCGAATGAATTCGTTACTGCCAATGGCGTCGCGGAAAATCACGAATGAATTTTCCATGTCGCGCACATTCAATCCGTCCGCGAGCGTGCGCTGGACGAGTTCGTCGCGCGTTTTGTCGCGGAACGCGGCGGATACGCGAATTCTGCCGCGCGCTTCGGTGAAAGCATTGTTATAGACGACGAGCGCGGCTTCGTTTCCGACGCGATTGGAATAGGCGAATACATTTTCGTCCACCGTGCCGTCTGGTCTGTACACGTCGTACAGCAAAAAGTTCTCGACGCCCGCGAACAGATAGCGTTTGTGCAGGAGCGGAAAAATTTCGCGCTGATGACGTTCGACGAGCCAAGGGTCGGGTGTTTCGTCCAGCATCGCTGTGCGGAATTCCATGCCGTAGCGTTCGGTGAACCCTTCGATTTGTCCGTGCCCGAACATCGGCAGACCGGGCATCGTCGCCATCATGATGCACACGCCGAAATATTTGTCGCCTTTGCCGAATTGGTCCACGGCGGTGCGCTCGTCGGGGTTGTTCATGAAATTGACGTAGCGTTTGAGAACTTCGGGGTCGAACTCGATGGTGTTTTTGATGACGAGGCGATATTCCAAATTCTTTTCGTCGCGCAGCATGTGCATGAACGCGCTGTTATAGACGCGATGCATGCCGAGCGTGCGCACGAAATAGCCTTCCATCAACCAAAACGCTTCGGCGAGCAGCAGCGTATCGGGCGCTTCGGCGGCGACACGGTCCACTACTTCGCGCCAAAATTCTTCGGGCATCGCCGCGTCAAATTCCGCTTTGGTCATCGCGTATTCGCCGCGCGAGGGGATAGTGTTCGGTTCGCCGGGCGTCGGAAACCACAAGCGTTGATAATGTTTTTTCGCGAGCGTCATTGCCGCATCGAACCGAATCACCGGCGTGAGCCGCGCGACATGCAAAATCGTCTGAATCACTTGCTCGCGCACTTCGGGCAGCAAGTAATTCAACTGCGCGGTATCGTTCCACGGAAAACTGGTGCCGTCGTTGCCGTGATAAATGAAACGCGTGTCGCCGGTTTGACGGTCATACCGTTTGAACACCACTGCCGCGTCCGATTTGTCCCAATAATGGTCTTCGATTTGAATCGTCACGCGCGCATCGCTCGACAAATCGGGACCGTTGAATTGATACGACGGATACGGCGGCACGCGGCTTTGGATAAACCAATCGGGATGTTCGATCACCCAGCGCGAATCAATGCCCATATGATTCGGCACCATATCCGACGCGATGCGAATGCCGCGCCGCCACGCGCGCGCCTTTAAATTTTCCAACGCGTCCGTGCCGCCCAATTCGCGCGCGATTTCGTAATCGTACAACGAATACGCGGATGCCATCGCGCCCGTGTTGCTCAACAGGTGTTTGATTTTCGCGGACGCTTGGCTGCGCTCCCATACGCCGATGAACCAAAGCCCGGTGATGCCCCGCGCGCGCAGTTCGTCCAATTCCGCGTCGGGGATTTGGTCGAGGCGTTTGATTTCGCGTTGATATTTTTTCGAGAGCTGGTCGAGCCACACGTACGTGGATTTTGCCAGCAGCACCAGATTGGGCATCCAATCTAAATCAGGGCTGAATTGTTCGGGCTCGGGCTCGAACCAAATTTCCTTGCCCGTCTCGTCCACGCGTTTTTGCAACGCGCGGCGAAACACGGGCACAGGCGGCGTCGTCGCCACAAAGCCCCCCCCCCCTCGATGCGCCTGCGTCCACAGAAATTTTTGTTCCTCCTGAATGAATTGCAGTCCGCCGACGATGCGCGAGAAAAAGTGTGCGACATCAAAGCGTCCCGCAATCGCGCTCCAACGATAGAGCATGTAATCCAACTGCGCGCCGAGCGATTCGGGCGCGTGGAGGAACGGCGCGCGCAGCGCTTCGATGAGCGTTTGTCCCGCGCCCAGCGGTTCCTGGCGCGCGAAAAATTCGCGCAGATTGGCGATGAGGCGCGGATATGCCGTCGTTTGCGCCAACGTCACATCGTCGAACAATTCTTTGAACGGCGACGCGGCGGGGTTTTGATTTTCCAGCCACACGAGCAGCATTTCTTCGATGACCATTTCGCGGTTCGGAATGCCGTTGCGGCTGCCGTTCAGAAATTCGAGCACAGTCTGTTCGCCGCGATAAACGGGCAGGGGCGGAAACTCGTCCACAAATTTTCGCAGCGTCGTCTCGACTGCGTCCGCGCCGACCTGTTCGTACAATGTTGCTACCGCTTGCGCCATCACATCGCCGCGCTGTTGGCGATACTGCTGCAGCACATAATGCAAAATTTCGTGAATCAACCCGAGCGCGTTGAGTTCGCTCGCCTGCACCGCGCCGGCGGAACCGCGCACCGCGTTGATTTTCTGGGCGAGCAAACGCGCCGCATAAAAATTCGCCAAGACGACCGTGCCGCGCAGCGAAAACAATGTGTCGTCAACCTGATATTTTTCGCGCGCGGCGCGGGAGATGTGAAATTCTTGTTCGTTTGAATTTAGATTTAGATTATTCATGATGCGCTTCTTTCTTCGGGACAACACGAACGGTCAACGCGGTTCTACCGCAACTTGTCACAAATCGCTCCGAGCTGCTACATCCCCATTCCCCTTGCGCGCAATGATTGCCATCAGTGGCAGAACTTTTCATGCTTCGCCCTCGGCTTCCAAATGCACGCCTTCATAAATCGCCGCGAGCGGAATTTCAATTCCTACGGATTTCAGTTGCAGCACGCTCTTGAAATCTTCCAATGCTTCAAAAATCCAAAACTTGGTTTTGTCGCGGCGAAAGATTTCGACGGACACGCGCGCTTGGTCAATCATCACATATCCTTGCAGCGAAGGGATTTGGCGATACGCGGCAAATTTGCGTGTATGGTCATGGTGGCTTGTAGATTCACTCAACACTTCGAGAATAACGACCGGGTTCAGCACAATGTCTTGGCATCCCGCGTCAAACTCAATCCTGCCGCAGATGAGCATTACGTCGGGATACGTGTACATATTCGCTTTGGGAATACGCAACCGCAAATCTGTCGCGTACACACGACACGGCAGTTTTTCTTTGCGAATCGCGGACTGGAGCGCGACGGTCAAATTCACGCAAATGTCATTGTGAGTTGTGGTACTGCCCGCCATAGCATGAACTTCGCCATTCACAAACTCATGGCGAGTTTCGGAACGCTCCTCCAGACGCAGATATTCATCAGGCGTATAAATCTTTTTTCGCGCAACTGCCATTGTCATTTCCTTTGTGGCGTTCAATCCGAAATCCAAATTTCGCCTTCCGCATTGCTCAGCCCATGATCGTCTCGCCGCTCTTCACGCCCTCTTTGGGAAAAACGCTCGCGGGCACATTCATGTTGATTTCGACGTTGCGCCCGATGCTGAGACCGGCAGGAATTTGCGCGCGCTTGCCAATCACCGTAATGCCAGTGTTCAAGCGATTGGGCGACAATTGATTCGGCGTATTGTCTTCGCCGTCACCGACACGCGCGCCCGCGCCAATCACTACACGCTTGTCGGTAATCACGTGGTCCACGATCGCACCTTCGCCGACGTGAGAATCTTTCATCAAAATCGCATCGCGTACGATTGCGCCGGGCGCCACATAAACGCCGGGACCGATCACCGAACGCGTCACGGTTCCGTCAATGCGGCAGCCGTCGCACAAAAGATTTCCATCCACGCGCGCGTCCGCGCCGACATAGACCGCCGGGCGTTCTTCGCTGCGCGTGTGAATCACCCAATCGGGGTCGTACAAATCCAACGCGGGCGTTTCGCTGAGCAGCGCCATGTTCGCTTCAAAGTACGCTTGAATCGTTCCGACGTCCGCCCAATACCCTTGATAGTTGAAACCGAACACGCGCGCTTTTTTCAGCAGCGAGGGCAAAACATCGCGTCCGAAATCGTGCTGCGTCAATCCTTCGCCTGTAAGCCACTGCTCCAAAAACGAACGCTTGAAAGCATAAATGCCCATGGATGCCGTCGTGCTGCGCGTGCGTTTCGGTTTTTCTTCAAATTGCGTGACACTGCCGTCCGAATCCAACATCACCATGCCAAAGCGATGCGCTTCAAACGGACTGACCGAGCGCACGCCAATGGTCACATCCGCGTTGGTTTCGACATGCAAATGCAGCAGTGCGTTGTAATCCATTTTGTAAATGTGGTCGCCCGCCAAAATCAGAACATGCTCGGGGTTGCGTTCCGTGATGTAATCCAAATTGAAACGCACGGCGTCGGCGGTGCCTTCTTGCCACGTGCCGCCTTGCCCGCGCGCGCGTTGAAACGGCTGCAAGAGCCGCACCCCCCCCCGCGCGCGGTCGAGGTCCCACGGTTTGCCGATGCCGATGTGGTCGTTCAAGGAACGCGGTTGATATTGCGTCAACACGGCAACATCATAGATTCCGGAATTGACGCAGTTTGAAAGCGTAAAGTCAATGAGGCGATATTTCCCGCCAAAAGGAACCGCTGCTTCCGCGCGATGCGCGGTCAAAACGCCGAGCTCGCGTCCTTCTCCTCCGGCGAGAATCATGGCAAGTATGTTCATCCTCTCACCCCCACTGTCGCGCCGCTGGGGACGTTTCCGCCAAAGGACTGGAACATTTCTTCGTCGGCGCGCGGCATGACGACGACGTTGCGTCCAACTGTAATATTGGCAGGAATGTGCGCGCCTTTGCCGACGACGGTAATGCCCGTGTTGATTTTGTCGGGTTCTAATTCGTTTGGTTTATTGTCCTCGCCAAAACCAAGCCGCGTGCCCGCGCCCACAACCGTACCTTTGTCCACGATCACCTTGTCCAGCACCGCGCCCGGTCCAATCCACACGTCATTCATCACGATGGAATCGCGCACGAGCGCGCCTTCCGAAACATATACGCCCGGTGACAGGACCGAATGCTCGACGCGTCCGCGAATGTTGGAACCATTCGCGACCATGCTTTTGCGCAGCTGCCCTTGCAAACCGACCTTGACCGGCGGGCGCTCCGAACTTTTGGTATGAATCACCCACGACGGGTCGTCGAGATTCAATGGCGGTTTGGGTTCGAGAAATGCGAGATTGGTTTCCCAATAGGATTGAATCGTGCCGACATCCACCCAATATCCTTCGAATGGATACGCAAACACGCGCATTGTTTCAATCATGCCGGGAATAACGTGCTTGCCAAAATCCAAATCGGCGTGCTTGGGGCTTTCGGCTTCGAGTTGTTCCGCCAACGTTTGCGCATCAAAGACGTAAATCCCCATCGAAGCGAGCGTGCCCTTGTCGCGCTTTTTCGGTTTTTCAAAAAACGCGGTGATGCGCATATCTTCGTTCACGGTCATGATGCCGAAACGGTCGGTCTCTTCGAGCGGCACGTTCATGACGCCGACGGTGAGGTCGGCATTTTTTTCCTGATGAAATGCCAGCATCGGGCGATAGTCCATTTTGTAAATGTGGTCGCCCGATAAAATCAAGACCTGCTCTGCGCGCTGTTCGCGCACGTCGTCCAGATTTTGATAGACCGCGTCCGCCGTGCCGCCGTACCATTGTTCGCGTCCGCGCGCTTGATACGGCTGCAGCAGGCGAATGCCGCCGCGTGCGCGGTCCAGATCCCACGGCTTGCCCACGCCGATATGGTCGTTCAAGGAACGCGGGCGATATTGCGTCAAGACCGCGATATTGTAAATGCCCGAATTGACGCAGTTGGACAAGGTAAAATCAATGATGCGATAGCGCGCCGCGAACGGCACTGCCGGTTTCGAACGTTCTTCGGACAAGACCGACAACCGCGTTCCCGCCCCGCCCGCTAGAATAATTGCCAGCGTATTTGCCATGTATCACCCCATTGGAATCCACGAATAACACGAATAACACGAATTTAGAAACGCGTTTTTTTCGGAACGTATGTGTCCGGCGTCCAGATTTTGCGGTCCCATTCCAGTTTGTTACGCGCCCCAAAATTTATCAGTACGCCGACTTCCAATTTTGTCGCCTTGAGATAGTTCAAGATTTGCGCTTCCTCATTTGTGGATAAACGCTCAAGCGCCTTGATTTCGACAACAATTTTGTCATAGCAAACAAAATCGGCGCGATATTTTTTCTTGAGCAATCGTCCTTTGTAATAGAGAGGTAATTCTTTTTGCGAAACAAAGGGAATCCCGCGCGTTTCCAATTCAATCTCCAAACACTCTTGATAAACCTCTTCCAAAAAGCCGACACCTTTTTCGTTATACACTTCCATCGCCGCGCCGACAATTTTGTACACTTCATCTTTGAAAAGCAGATCGTTCATTGAATGCCTCCTTGTGGTTTTTCAATTCGTGTTATTCGTGTAATTCGCGGATCCTAAAAAAGCTCATTCAACGCCGGCAGGAGCTGCTCCTCTGTCACCACCTGCCACGACATTTTTTCGGCGAGGGCGCGTCCGTTTTCCAAGAGGAGCCAGGCATCGTGTCCCTGACGCGGCAGGCGTTCGATAATTTTATTTGCCGCGCGCCACGCTTCCGCCGCTTCGATTTGGTCGCGTTCCCACGACCCGATGTTGCGCAGCGCGAACGCGTTCGGATAATTCCACCCGTGCGGCAGGGTGATGTAATCGGCGAGGACAATGTTGTTCAACGACACCCCGTTCGCTTTTTCCACAAACGCCACGCAGCCGCATGACGTACTGAGACAGCACAACGCGCCCGCCGACAACGGCTCCAACTGCGCGATGCCGAACGGTTCATAAATGGATTGTCCAAATTCCAAATCGGTGCCGCGCCGAATATCGTTGTACTCCATGTCCGCTGGCATTCGTTCGCCGCAGCGATCGCGGCTCCAACCGAATTGATTCACCAAAACGATGCGGCTCGCCTGCGCGCGTTGATTAAATTCCAAAATCGCCTGCCAATACTCGCGCTCCAAATCCACGAGGTCGCCGTTACCCCACTGATGCCACGCGGGCCAACCGTACTCGCGCTCCCACCGCCGCACGTCTTCCGATGACCTGCCTTGCGGAATCGTCGAACTCAGCGTAAACAACACCGCCCTTTCGCCGCGCCCCGCGAGCAGTTTGTCCAAATGCTCCATCACGCGAAGATCGCGCCACAGCGCTTTGGACAAAACCATACGCGTCACATGCGTAAACACCCACGTCGGACGAAACCCGATCAGCGCGCGCGCGTATTCCGCGAGTTTGTCTTTGCTAATCCAGCGTTGGTCCAGATTGATGTTCGGCGCGGGCACGCCGTTATAGACCAACGCGATGGGACGCGCGGCAAATTCGGGTCCGAGAAATTGCAGCTCTTGCATCGTGATGTCACTCACAGCAAAGAACGCGTCCAAACCACTCGCCGCGTGAATCAGCGCGTGCCGAAAATTCCACCACTGGTCGCCGAACAAATCCGTCACATACAAATTTTCCGCGCGGGCGCGGCGCAGCACATTGTAAAAACGCGTATCGTGTCCGCGATCATTTTCCACCAACGGACGCATCGTCGCCACCTCGTGCGCGTAAAAAACCGTTTTGTATGCGCCGGGCTGACGATGCATCGCCGCAAAAACGACGGGCAGACCGAGCCACTCGTGCGCCAACATGACCGCGCGCCCCGGCTGCCAATTCACCAGCGCGCCCAACGCGGCAAAACTCGGCGCGGCGGCGGCAAGATACCAGTTGTATTCGCTCTCATGCTCGTAGCGCAAACTGTCAATTCCAAATTTTTCGGAAAAAAAATATTTCGTTTCGTTCACGCTCGCGGGATTCACTTGGTGCGGATCAATCAACAAGACCTCGTGTTCGTACGCGCCAAATTTCTTTTTGCCATACACAATGTACACATAGTAATCGCGCTCGACCTGATTGAACGCGCGCGCGAGTTCGGGGGCAACGTCATTCTCGCCGCGCCACGTCAGATACATGGCGCGAAATTGATTGCGCGGCGCAAACAGTCGCGTCATTTCCAAATCATCCGCCGTGTTGACCGGACCGACGAGCACCGTGCGTTTCACCGCCGCGTTGTATGCAGGTTGTGCGAGTAAACCGTCGAGGACAGCGCCGATCCCGCCAAGTTTGATCCCGGCTTCGTGCGTAGCGTGGACGACCAAATCGAGTTCAGATGCCATAAGAATGCTCACGTGGGGGATAACAAAACAAATACACAGTTATCTTAAATGTTCCGTCGGATGCTGTCAATCGCCATTTGAAAAAATCCGCTTCTCATCCGCGCGCATTGCGAGTATCATGTATCTGACCGCTGCATCGCACGCCAAACAAAGGAAACAATCAAATGGAACCCTACACTCTTACCATCCAACACGTGAATGGTTTACCGCGCACGTTCATTTTGGAATCCGACAGCATTGACCGCTTGCTAGTCAATCCGGGGCGCAAGCTTTTGGGACTGCCGCGCATGCAAACCGCATACGAAGCGACGACGACGTGGTGTCATGCGCTGTATGAACAGGAATTTCTGCCGCGCGACCCGCAGCAGATTTGCAGCATGACCGTTTTGGCGGAAGGCGTCGGGCACAATTTGCCGGGCGCGTTGGCGAGTGTCTTGCCCGCCCCACAGCGCGGCGACAATTTTATGGGCGTCAGCCGTTTTGCGCTGCGCCAGAGCGACCAAGAAACCCACACTCCGTTCGACGCGCTGGTGGGCTACATGCGCGTTCATTCGCCCGCGCCGGTCTGGGTGATGCTCGACACGGTGGCGACGGGCGCGACGCTCGTGCGCGGCTTGGAAGCGGCGTTCAAGAACGCGCCCAAGCCCGAACAGATTTTGTTGGGCACGCCCGCCGGCAGCGCGGTCGGCATGCGGCGCATCGCGGCGGTCTGCGCGCGCGAAAATGTGCAGTTGACGTGTTTTTTCTTTGGGGCAATTTTCGGCTTGTGGCGCGACGGCACGGGACTGCCGTGGTGTCATCCTGATACGATTTTGTCCGGCACGCCGCGCAGCGAAAAAAATCGCGCGTTGACCGCGCGCCGCTTCAACAACATCGAAGGTTTCTGTTCCGTCGGCGATTGTTCCGCCAATTTTTTTGATGTGGCAGCGGCGGAAAAAATTTTGCGCGCCGAAGAAGAACGCTTTGGCTGGAAATTGATTCCCTAAGCTCCGGAATCCATCACCGCGCACACTTCGGGGCGATTCAAAAATGAGCCGCGCAATTCTGGCGGCGCATGGTCGGCAATGAACTGCGCTGCCGCGCGTCCACGCGCGCGCCACGCGTCGGCTTGCGCGGGATTGCCAAGTTGTGTTGCGACACGCACGAGCGCCGCCGCGATTTCCCACTGTACCGCGCGGGTTTGGACGAGACTTGCTTCCGTGTAGGCGCGCTCGTACGCTTCGCGCGCCGCTTGCCACTGCCCTTGCTGTTCCAAAACGCGCGCGTGCAAAAACAACGCCAGACTCTTGTACGGCTTGATGCCCATTCGCTCGATAAAGGGCAAAAGGTTCGTGCTGGCGGCATATGCCGCATTGCTTTCGCCTTGCGCCAAACGGACGACAATCTCGGCGAACGCCAACATAAAAGGCGCGGGTGAATCCGTTACGCCTTCAAACACGCGCTGTGCTTGTTCCAACAGCGCCTGCGCGCGTTCTAATTCGCCGCCGTCCGCGTACAAAATCGCCAGTATCGCCAGCGGTCCGCTGTACCATGCCGGACTCGGCGCGGGCGCGGCAACAATTTTTTCCATCAACGCGATGGCGGTTTCAGGCGCACCCAGCGCGCGATAAATCAACGCCGCAAAGATCAAGCCTGTAAAGGCGGGGTCCACAAAATTGACTTCGCTGCCGAGTCGCGCCGCCTCGCGCAAATACGTCAACGCTTTTTCCCACTCGCCGAGCGGATAATACATCATGCCCAACACTTCTTGCGCAAACGCTTGCCCCCACACATTGCTCGTCTCCCGACTCAGCTCCAGCGCCTGCTCCACCATCGGAAAACCGGTCTCGTACTCTCCCGTAAAAAACGCGCCCATCCCCGCGTTCGTCAAACTGTCGGTAAGCATGGGCAGGTTCCCCAATTCGCGCCAGAGGGCTTGCGCTTCCTTGTTGGCTTGCTGTGCCTCGGAGATGCGCCGCAGCTGGGCATACGGACGCGTAATGTCGTTGAGCGTGTACGCCAACTGTTCGCGCAAATCGAGCGCGCGCGCAATAGCGAGCGACTGTTCGCCATACCCGACCGCGCGCTCCGTGTTCCCGGAAAAATGTTCGGCGAGTAAAAGCGTCCACAGTACTTGAGCTTCGGCGGGGCGGTCATTCAACGCACGCGCATAGGCGAGCGCGCGCTGCGCGTACTCGATGGCGCGCGGCAAATTCGTCAGAGTATTGGGCGTGGCAAACAAAATGACCTGACGAATGATGGCTTGCAGCTCCAGCGACGCATCGCCGCGTGCGCGCGCCAGCTCTTCCAGTTCCACATAATTCGCTAGCGCCGCTTGGTATTCGCCGCGCAATTCCAACACGCGCCCGCGCTGTTGATACAACGCGCGCAGCGTTGTCGCGTCCAATGCCACACTGCCGCTCAACGCGCGCGCTTGCTCCAACGCGTTCAATGCTTCCGTATGCGCATAGACACGCGCCGCGCGTTTGCCCGCCGTGAGATAGTACGGCAGCGCGCGCGGCGCGTCGCCCGCCTCTTGCCAATGCGTCGCCAAAATCAAGGCGAGGTCCTCCGGAATTGGCGCGAACGCGCGTTCCAGCGTTTGCGCCACGAGCCCGTGCAAACGCTTGCGGTCTCGATTGAGCAGCGCGTCGTATACGGTCTCTTGCAGCAGCCCGTGCTTGAACGCGTATTCGCTTTCCGACGCGGCGGGCACGCGTCGCACCAAATCGGCGGACTCCAATTTTTCCAGTTCGCTTTGCAGCATCATGTGTCCCAAATCAATTCTTGCGCGCGCGCGACGAATGTTGCACGCGCCTGCGCGTCGTCAATGGTCTCTGCCAGTCGGGCGGCAATGGCGTATGCCGCGTTCGCTTCCTGCGTCGCTTCCGCGCGGCGCTCTTGCTTACGATACAGCTGCGCCAAACACGCGGCACTGCGCCATTCCCAGCCGGGTTGGAATGTGTCCCGCGCTTCGGTCCGCGCGGCACGCAGCAATTCCTCGGCGGTCGAGAGACTGGCGGGGTCTCCCATTTGCAGCAAAGCGCGCGCGTGCAAAATCCACAATCTTGGAATCACCGTCGCCGGCGTCAAATGGGTGGTGTCCTGCAAAAGCGTTTGGAGCGCGGCGAGCGCCTGCGGCAGGTCTCGGCGCGCCAAGGCGAGCTCCATGCGCGCCGCCCAGACCTGACGCTGCGCGAGCGTCTGCACGGGAAAGTGAGGCAACGTGGTCACTTCCAAAATTTCTGCCGCGCGGTCCAATTCATTCAGCGCAACGAGCGCCGAACCCAAAAAACCGCTGCCGTTGCGCGTCCAATGCACCGAGCCCAATTCCCGCGCGAGCGCCAAGGCTTGTTCCAGGTACGGCACGGCGAGTTCAAAATTCAACACCTGGATATAAACCGCGCCGTGCAGCACCAGAGCGCCCGCCATCCATTGGTGATGATTAATCCCACGCGCGACTTGATAGGCAGATTCTTGCATCGCCAGACTCCGCCCATACTCGCCGCGCACCGCTTCCCCTTCGCCGAGAACAAAAAGGGCAAATGCCTCGCCCGCGCGCCATCCTAATTGCTGCAGCTCGGTCAAAGTTTGCACGCGTTCGTCTGCCCCAATCGGCGTGCGCTGGGTGATCGGCAGGGTATTGCCTTGCAGCAAGGCGCGCTTCAAGTAACTGACGACGCGCGTATTGACGCTCGCCCAGCGGTCGCCCAAGGTTTCAAACAAGGCGAGCGCCGTTTCCGCATGCTCCTGTGCACTCTGATAATCTGCGCCGACAAAGTATGCCATACTCAACAAATCGTGCGTTTGCGCCACGCCCTGCTTGTCTCCCAAATCTTCAAACATCTTTAACGCTTCGTAATGATAGCTCAACGAGCGCAGTGAACCATCCGTATTCACGTACCAATTGCCGACGCGGTTCAAGGTGTGCGCCACCAGCAGCGGGTCATCGCGCGTGCGCGCCAAATCCAACGCCCGCTCAAAATACTCACCCGCGCGCGTATAATCGCGCGCCGTCCACGCAAAACCCAAATCCATCAGACTCTGCCATTCGGCAAGCGCATCCCCCTCTTCCTGCGCAATCTTCCACGCGCGTTCCAAATCCGCGCGCGCCTGGTCAAACATGCCAATGCGCTCGTATACGACGCCGCGCGCGCGATGTAACGAATCGCGCGTGTCGGTCTGCAATGCTTCGGCGGCGTCCAGCGCTTGGCTGTAAAATGCCAACGCCTCACGATTCGCGTAATGCGCCGCCGCGTTCTCTGCCGCGCGTTCCAAATAATGCAGTGCGCGAGCGGTTTCACCCGCCTTGCTAAAATGTTCCGCCAGACGCGGCGCGAGCTCCTCCGGACGTTCGGGATACGCGCGCTCTAGCGCTTCCGCCACCAGCCGATGCAATCGTTTGCGGTCGTGACGCATCAACGACGCGTACGCCGTGTCCTGCACTAGCGCGTGTTTGAACCAGTACGCCTCCGTGTCGCGCCCTGTGCTCTGTTCGTCCGCGCGGCGAATCAACTGCGCGGTTTGGATGGCAACCAACAAATCCGCCAGCGCATCGGATTGACGCGGTTCGGTGCGAATATCCGGATTCATAATTGGCTCTGCGCGTGTTCTAAAAAGCCCGCGCGATATTTTTCCGGCGTGCGCGCGGCGATATAGGCAATGCCTTCCTGCATGCGCGTCCGCAGCGCGTCCGCCGTTTCCCGATTGCCGCGCGCGCGTTCAAAGCGACTTTCGGCAGCGAGAATCTGCCACAAGCTCCAGCGCGCGGTCTGCGTTTCCGCCGCCATACGCGCGTGTTGAAAATAATCCGCCGCCAAATCGGCATTGCCCAACCCGCTCAGGGCGCGCGCATAAAAACACAGCGCCTCGGGTTCAAATTGACGAATTTTCGTGCGGCGCAAAAATTCCACCCACTTTTCCGCCGCGCGGAATGCCGCCCCAAAATCGTGTTCCGCCAACGCCAATTCAATCTTGCCGCGCATCGCTTCGGCGGCATACATCGGATTGTCGTGCAAGTAATCCGCGTCCGGCGCGTCTTGCATCACCTCGCGCGCGCGTTCCAGCATTCCGGCAGCGAGGTACGCATGGACCAGCGCCGAAATCGCCACCACCCGAATCGGCGCGAACCGTTCCGCTGCCAATTGGAGCGCCGCCGCGCCGAGTTCAATTGCGCGCTCTGTTTCTCCCAAGCCGGAATACAAACGCGCGAGGTCACTGCGCGTGAGCGCCAGCGCGGGCGGGAACACGCGTGCGCCCAATGCAATCGCCTCCTGCATCACGCGTTCCGCCGTTTCAATTTCGCCCCATTCGACGTATGCCTCGCCAACCCACGTTTGCGCGAAGGCTTCGTTCCATTCGTTGCCGATTTCGCGCGCGAGCCGTACGCCCTCTTGGGAAGCCGCCACCGCTTGCGCGTATTCCGCGCTGACGAGATGGTTCATCACCGCGTACCCGTAATTGTCTGCCAGCATCGGCAAGTTTCCCAGCTCCTGCCACATTGCGCGCGCTTCGAGATTGTACTGCGCGCCGCGTTCAGGCTCCCCTTTGTAATAGAGCATCGGCGAAAGGTCGTTCAACACATACGCCAATCGTTCGCGTAAATGGTTCGCGCGCGCAATCTCCAGCGCCGCTTCGCCGTACGCGAGGGCACGCGCGAAATCCGCGCCGACGCGCGAATGCATCAACATCAAGTTCCACAAAATTTTTGCTTCGGCGTCGCGGTCTTGCAGTTCCCGCGCCAATGCCAAGGCGCGCTCGCTCAACGCTTGCGCACGCTCCGGGGCGTGCGCGTACGTAGGAATCGAATAAATCGTCGCCGCTGCCATCATCGCCGCAAGTTCCAACGCGCGGTCGCCGCGCGCGGCGGCGAGGCGCGCCAACGCCGTATAATTTTCCAACGCCGCGTCGAAATCGTTTTGCAGTTCCAACGCGCGCCCGCGTTTCAAAAATAATTCTTGCATGGACGCGCTCGCCGCGTGCATCCGCTCGCCCACGCGCAGCGCGCGCGCATAGTGCTCCACCGCTTCGGCATTCGCGTTCAGGCGCGCCGCCGTATCGCCCGCCAACGCCGCATAGCGAAATGTTTGCTCCTCCACACCCGCTTCGTCAAAATGCTGCGCGAGGCGCGCGGCGATTTCGTCCAAACGCCCCGTATATTCGCGTTCCAAACATTCCGCCACCACGCGATGCAAGCGTTTGCGGTCGTGCTTGAGCAGCGTGCCGTATACGGTGTCTTGCACCAGCGCGTGTCTGAAACCAAATTCCGCGCGGTCGCGCGCTGACGCGCGTACAAGTTCGACGCGCTGCAATTCGCTCAGTGCAGCGTCGAGTTTTTTGCGCGTGCGCGTCGAGAGACGCCGGTTGCGCGCGTGCGTTTTCACGCGGCGGCTCCGTTCAAAAGCGCACGCGCCTCTGCCAATTCGCGTACAAGCCCCGAAATTTCAAACTGCGCGGCGGCTTGTTCGAAATGCGTACGCGCGGCGAGACCGTTGGTCGAAGCGGCGCGCCCGTCCGCGCGCAGCCACTTGCCCCACACGATGTGTGTGCGCGCCGCTTCGAGCCGCGCGTCGCCTTCTTGAAACAAGCGCAAACTCGCGGCAAAATGCGCATCGGCGTCCGCCGCACGCGTCGGCTCGGTCCGCGCGACGATTTGACCGAGCACGCGTTCTGACAAGCTCTGCGCTAAAATATCGCTGGCGGCGCGCGCGTCATCGCGGGTTTGTTCCGCTCCCACGCGCGCTTCGGCAGCGCGAGTTGCGCGCAATAAACTTTCGGCGTGCGCGGCATCAAGCCATAAAGCAAGCACCAAGCGCCCGCCGATGCGTTGACAGATTTCTCGCACAGTCGCCATATCGCGTTCACTCGCGGCAACGCGGCGATGCAGCCGTTTGCGTTCGGCGCGCGTCAGCGTGCTATATGCAGTGTCCTGCCCTAACACGTGTTTAAAGGCAAAGGTCGCGCTCACTTTATCGCCGCGCCGTATCAATTCCGCCGTTTCCATTTCTGCCAGCATGAGGGCAAGCGCGCGTCGCGGCGCAGGCGTACTGTAAAAATCATAGTTCATGTCCGCGCATCCATCATCGCGCGGACGTTCGGCACATTCAAAAACGATGCGCGAAATTCTGCCGGTGCGTGTAGGAGCATAAATTCAATTTCCTCGCGCGCGCGGGTGCGATACGCATGCGCTGGCGCGAAATTGCCGCGTGCGTTTTCCATTTCGCTCAACGCCGCGTAGATCTGCCACAAAACGCGCCGCATGCCAATCCTTTCCGCTTCAACGCGCGCGCGGTGCAGCGCGGCATACGCGTCGTCGGGTCGCCCTAACGCGCCGAGTGCCCGGCTCTGCAGCCAGTACGCTTCCGGCAAAAAGACGCGCATTCCCACGCGTATCAAATCGTCTATCAGCGCGCGCATCTCCTCCTCCGCGCGCAGGGGCTTGCCGCGTACCAATGCCAACTCGGCTTCGGTATGGGCGACGAGAACCGGACCCCAACTCGCAAAATCGCCCGCCGTCACACTGCGCCGCGCTTGCTGCAAATGAGTTTCCGCTTCATTTGGTTCGCCGACCTGCACCAAGAGCAAGGCAAGCGCGGCGTGAATCGGAGCTACCGCAAATGCATATCGTTCCAAAGAAGCATCCGGCTGCTGTAACAATTCAATGCCGCGCCGCGCCGAGCCGAGCGTGCCGCACAACCGCGCCAGCCCCAAACGCGCAAAAAGGAGCCCGCCGCCGAAAACGATTTGGCGCCCCAAGCGCATTCCTTGTTCGTACGCGTAAAGGGCTTGGTCCGCTTCGCCCAAATCGGCGCGCAACAATAGCTCAATCATCCAACTGAATCCTTGATTCCAAGGGTTGTCAATTTTTTGACTGAGCGGCAGCGCCGCTTGCAAGTGTGCGCGCGCCGTTTCAAAATCGCCCTTGAGATAATTCGCTTCGGCGGTGCTGTTCAGATTATCGGCGTACATCGGCAGGTTGTGGACCTCTTGCCACAGCGCGCCCGCTTCGGCGAGCGCGGCGAGCGCGCGTTCCATCGGACCGACGGCGAGGTATGGGCGGCTGAGGTCGTTGAGCGTAAACGCCATCTGTTCGCGCAAATTCAGCGCGCGCGCGAGCGCCAAAGACTGCTCACCATAGGTCAACGCTTCGCGGAGACGTTTGCTAAAAAAGGTGACCAGCATCAGCACCCACAGGATTTTTGCTTCGGTCGCGCGGTCGCCCAACGCGCGCGCCAGCGCCAGAGCTTGGCGGCAGAGCAATTCGCCCGCGTGCGCGTCCGCGAACGCCGTCGGTGTAGCGTAGAGTGTGGCGAGCGCAACGATGGCGGCGAGTTCGAGCGCGGGGTCATGGCGCGTGCTTGCCAATTCTTGCAGCTGTTCATAATTCGCTATCGCGTCGTGGTACTTGCCCATGACTTCGAGGACACGCCCGCGCTGTTGATACAGTTGAATGATTTGTTCATTGGTGGCGCCGCCACGTCGGATAATTTCATCCGCGAGCGCGTACTGCGCCAGCGCTTCCTTGTGCGCCAAGAGACGCGCCGCCAATTCGCCCGCGCGCAGCGCGTACACGAGTGTTTTCGCGTCGTCTTGGGCGAACGCGTAATGCTGCGCCAATTCTGCGGCATACGCGTCGAGATTTTCGGCATTGACCGTTTCCAGCGCGCGCGCCACGAGCAAATGCAGACGTTTGTGCTCCCCGCGCAAGAGGGTGGACTCGGCAGTTTCTTGCACCAACGCGTGTTTGAACAAATACGCGGATGGGCTTTCGACGGACGGTTTGACCAGTTCAGCGTGCATTAATGCAGCCAGCGCCGTATCGAGGCGCTGCATCAAATGCGCCCGCGCGCGTTGACGCGGGCGACGGGTTTTTGTTTTCATACCGACAAATGCATTTCCACAAAATAGATCTAGACCCATTCGGACACGGTGGCGTCAAATCGTTCGCGCAGCGCCTCCTCGGGCAACTCGGCGCGAATGCGTTGTATGGTCGCGCGAATTTCGTGGTACAAGCCAATCGAATATTGGCGGTAATACAGCGGGACCGCCGCTTGCAAAAAGAGCGACGGGTTTCCGTCGGCGCGCGCGCGCTGTAAGGCTTGCTGCAGCGCCTTGTCGGCGGCATCGTGATGCTGCATCGCCGCGTGCGCTTTGGCGCCGGCAATCAAACCCAGTGTCTCGTATTTGATGCGCCCATATTTGCGGGCTTGCGCGACCGCGTCGTTTGCCCGCGCGAGCGCCGATTCCCACTGCATTTGCGCCAACGCCAATTCCGCGCGCGCGTACGCCAAGCGCATTTCAAACAACCAGCGATGACCGCCGTACGTTTGGGGAATGACCTCTTCGACCTGACGGACGTACTGCGCGGCAAGATAAAATTCGCCGCGCCGCGCGTAATTAATCATCAAATCAATCGCGGCGTTCGTCGCGCTGGCAGGAAAATTTGCCGCGCGCGCGGCTGCGCGCGCTTCGAGCGCGATTTCTTCGGCGCGCCCATAATCGAACAAGTCAAGATACATGCCCGCTTCCATCGCCAACGCGCGCGATAAAAACGCGGTAACGCCTTGTTTGCGCCCAAATTCGCGCGCCGCGCGGAACGTCTCCATCGCCTGCCGATACTTGCCTTGCCCCACCAACACCATGCCGAGATTGCCCAATCCGCGCATGATGACGAACGAATCGGCATTTTCGCGCGCGTACGTCAGTGCGTCTTGAATACGCGCGGCGGCTTGGGCATATTCGCCAATCCAATAGGATGCCAATCCCGAAAACTCGAGACTCTGCGCCAGCGCGCCCGGGCGCATGACTCCGCCGCGTTCGAACGCGCGCGCGAAATACTCCAGCCCCGCCTGCACATCGCCGTCCGAGATCATTGCCACTGCCAGCGCGCTCATCGCCTGCGCCGCCAAATCTTCTCTGCCCGCCTGCTCGGCAAGGTGCAGCGCTTGGCGCGCGTACTGCGTGGCGGCGGCGTTATCAAACAGCCACTGCACGGTGACACTCAGGTCATTCAAAATTTCCGCGCGGCGCGCGAGGTCGTCGGAGGGGACGAGTTCTAACGCGGCAAGCAATTCCGCGCGCGCCTGACGGAATTCCGTCAGATGCGTGAAGGCTTTGCCGCGCCGCGCATGCAGGTCGGCGAGCTCCGCGCGAGCATTCGTTTGTTCTGCCAACGCGATGGCGTGCTCGAGCAGCGCCGTTTCTTCGCGATGCGCTGCCGTGCGCTGTGCCCATTCCGCCGCGCGCCCAAAATAAGCGAGCGCGCGCGGGGCGTCTTCCGCCAATTCAAAATGGCGCGCCAGAAGCGCCGCGCTTTCGTCGCGCATTTCTGCCGACGCATGCTCCAGCGTTTCGGCGACGAGTTGATGCAGCCGCTTGCGCTCTTGTTTCATCAACGAACTGTACAACGTGTCCTGCACCAGCGCGTGTTTGAACCAATACGCGGGTTCGCTTTCTTGCAGCGCGCGAATGAGCTGCGCCTGTTCCATTTCGGACAGTGCCGCATTCAAATTCACACGCGCGCGTCGCGGCGCGTACAAGTCGTAATTCATCCTCGCGTCAGCTCATTCCGCTGCATAAAAGGCAATGACTGAAAATACAAGACCCAACGCAAAAAAATTACGCGCTGCGTTCCTGGTCGGCGGCGAGAACCTGTTCCAACACTTTGACCTGAAATTTTCTGCCGATGACGGACGCGATTTGCAGCACGCGTTTTGCATCTTCGGGCAAACGGTCAATGCGCGCGATGAGAACGCCCTGCAAAGTGTCGGGAATGTCAATCGTGTTGATGGGCTTGGCGACAATCCATTTGCCGTCCTGACGCGCAAGATTGCCGCGATCAATCAACATGCGAATCACTTCTTCGACAAAGAACGGGTTGCCTTCCGCTTTGGCGAGAATCAAATCGCGCACGGTTTGCGGCAGCGATTCGATTTCGAGCAAATTGCTGACCAACTCTTGCGAATCTTTTTCGGACAGCGGCGCCAGATGCAGTTCGGTCATGCCCGCGCCGGCGATTTCGCGCGCTTGCGTGATGAGCTTCCAGCCCGGCACATCTTTGTCGGGACGCGTGATAAAAGCAAAGACGACGGGCGCTTCTGCCACAATCGGTATCACCTGTGTAAGCAATTCGACCGACGACGGGTCCGCCCAATGAATGTCTTCGCAGACGATGATGAGCGGCGCGGACATGGCGCAGTCTTGCAAGTAGCGTTTGTACGCCGCAACGTATTTGGCTTGGAGCGCGGGACCATCGAGATATTTCACGCGCGCCGCCATGTCCTCTTCCAATTTCACGCCGAGCAAATGTCCGAGAAACGGATACACTTCTTTCATCTCGTCGCCGAACAAATTCTCCATCGCGCGTTTGAGCGCGGCGTGGGTTTCTTCTTCACTCGCGCCCGCCGTCGCGCCAATCAAGCCGCGCAAAACATCCGCGCTCAGATGATGCGCCATCGAAGCGCCGTACGACAAACAGCGCCCTTCCACCCACCGCAGCGGTTTGTCCCCCGTTTCCATCAACGCGGCTTTGCGCCATTCGGCAATGAGGCGCGATTTGCCCAGACCCGCTTCGCCAATCACCGCGACGCTGGAACCGTGTCCCGTCTTGACATCGTCGGCGATTTGCAGCAGCGTCGAAAATTCGCGGCGGCGTCCCACCATCGGCGACGAGAGTCCGGCGATGCCGCGCGTTTTGATGGCGCCTTTGCGCGCTTCCAACACGCGATACACATGCACGGGTTCGGCTTTGCCTTTGATGTCCATCAGTCCTTTGTCTTCGAACTCGAACAACGCCGGAACCAGCCGCTGTGTATTTTCGGTGATGAACAAGGTGTTGGGGTCGGCAGCGGTCTGCATCCGCGCGGCAAGATTGATGGCGTCGCCCATCGCGGTGTATTCAAATTTGTAATCGCTGCCGATATTGCCGACGACGACGAGCCCGGTGTTCAAGCCGACGCGCACGGAAAAATCCATCCCGTATTGCTTTTGAACTTTGCCGCGATACTGTTCGATGTTCGCAATGATTTCCAGACCGGCGAGAATCGCGCGCTGCGGGTCGTCTTCGTGCGCGATGGGCGCGCCAAAGAACGCGAGAATCGCATCGCCCATCAATCGCGCGACGGTGCCCTCGTAATCGTGAACGGGCTTGATGAGATACTCGAACGCGTTGTTCATTATCTCTGCCCATTCTTCGGGATCGAGCTGCTCCGCCATCGAGGTCGAACCTTTGACATCGCAAAACAAAATCGTCACGATGCGGCGTTCGCCTTCGACCGCTTTGGACGTGCGCGCGGCGTCGAGTTTCGCGGCGACTTGTTTGGTCATGTATTTTTCGACGAGCGATTCGCGCGAGGTAGAGATTGGAGATTGGAGCTTGGCAGAGGCAGCGCCTGAGACGCCCTCTTTTGGCAAGGCTTGCCCGCCCGTTCCGGGCGCGCTCGCGGCTTGCAAATTGAATCCGCAGTTGTTGCAAAATTTCGCGCCGGCGGGATTCACCGTGTTGCAATTGGGACAGGCGCGCTGCTGCGGTTGTCCGCAGTTGGAACAGAATTTCGCGCCTTGTGGATTTTCAAAACCACAATTCCAACATTTCATGTTTTCGCTCCTCTGAAAATATCCGTGGTCAAGTGGCAAGAGGGGTAACGGGTTTCAGTTCGACTTGAAAGCCTAACTGTTCCAGCCGTTTCACGGCGCGTCGCTTGACCGCTTCTTTGTTGCGCT
>Ga0070741_10001108_pt1 | contig 86099 bp, 90 predicted proteins | sample Coa_R1_4_FD_66440 | JGI IMG/M metagenome (GOLD analysis project Ga0070741, IMG submission 66440) | Surface soil microbial communities from Centralia Pennsylvania, which are recovering from an underground coalmine fire - Coalmine... | ecosystem: Environmental > Terrestrial > Soil > Unclassified ... | reverse complement strand
GTACTGGTTGAGCGGCTGGTGCTTCTGGCGGGTGGCGGTCTTGATCGCCGTGATGATCTGGCGGGTGATGCACAGCTCGGCGAAGGCGCGGAAGCTCGCCTGGTGCTCGGGGCGGAAGTCCCGGGCCGCCTTGTACAGGCCGATCAGCGCCTCCTGCTCGATGTCGTCGCCGTCCCCGCCGACGAGGAAGTACCCCCGGCTCTTGGCCCGGGCGAAACGCCGGTAGCGGGCGATCAGGGTGTCGAGCGCCAGCCGGTCACCAGCCTGGAAGCGGGCGGCGAGCTGGTCGTCGGCCAGTTCGGTCAAGGGTGCTGCGGCCACGGTGGTTCTCCTGCTGCTGTATGGGGTGCGAGTGCTACGTGCGGTAGCCACGTGGGACTAGTCAGTTTGAACCATGACCGGCGGGCTGTGTCAATGGTCACCAAGGCAAATCCTGCCAGAATTCAAGCCGCCAACCGGCACAACCACGGCGAATCCGGCGGATCCGGAGCCGTCCCGCCGCCCGGCGCGGGCTAGTCCGCCGGGTCGGTGGCAGGCGTCGAGGCGCGGACGTCGAGGCGGCGGCGAGCGACCTCGAAGCAGGCGATGGCGCCGGCGGCGGCCACGTTGAGCGACCCGATCGCCCCGACCAGCGGGATGGAGGCCACGACGTCGCAGCGCCGCCGCACGAGCGGCGACAGCCCCCGCCCCTCGGCCCCGAGCACCAGCACCACCGGCTGGTCCGCGAGGCCCACCCTGTCGATGCGCACGGCGCCGGAGGCGTCGAGGCCGACCGCCCACACGCCGCGGCGGCCGAGGCGCTCCAGCGCGGCGGGAAGGCCGCTCACGACCGCGATCGGCAGGTGCTCGATCGCGCCCGCGGCCGCCTTCGCCACCGTCGGCGTGACGTGCACGGACCGATGCCGGGGGACGACGACACCGGTCGCGCCGCAGCACAGCGCGGTGCGCAACAACGCACCGAAGTTGCCCGGGTCGGTGACGCCGTCGAGTGCGACGAGGAACGGCGGCGTACCCGCGCGTGCACGGGCGAGCTCGTCGAGATCGGCCTCCTGCAGCGGCGCGCAGCGGGCGAGAACGCCTTGTGGGGCTTCGCTGCGCGCCACGGCCTCGAGCTTGGTCGCCGACACGTTGCGCACCGGCACGCGCAGCTCACCGGCCAGCTCGACGAGATCGGCGAGCGGCCCGCGACCTGGCCGCTCCGGGGCCGCCACCCACAGCTCGCGCACGCGGCGGCGCCCCGCGATGAGCAGCTCGCGTACCGCCTGGCGACCTTCCACCTGGTCGCCGCCGAGCCCGCGGGGCGCTGGCGCCTTGGCCGGCGGGCGGCCGGCGCGGCTCACGCCCGGTCGACCAGCGCGACCGCGAGGCACGCGATCCCCTCTCGCCGGCCGAGCGCGCCGAGCTGCTCGGGACGGGTCGCCTTGACCGTCACGCCGGCGCCCACCGCGGTCGACAGGCGCTCGACCATCGCCGCACGCACCGGCGCGAGCTTCGGTGCCTCGCACACGACGGTGCAGTCGATGTTCACCGGGGTCCACCCCGCGGCCCGCACCATCGACGCGACCTCGGCCAGCAACGCGATGCTGTCCGCGCCGCGCCAGCGCGGATCGGTGTCGGGGAAGTGCTCGCCGAGGTCGCCGAGCCCCGCGGCACCGAGCAGCGCGTCGGCACAGGCATGCGCGACGACATCGGCGTCGCTGTGGCCGGCGAGACCCCGTTCGTCCGTGCACACGACCCCGCCGAGGACGAGCGGACGCGCCGGGTCGTCGGCGAAGCGATGCACGTCGAGGCCAAGACCGACGCGGCTGCTCATGCGGTCAGCAACTCCGCGACCGTGAGGTGCCACGGCTCGGTGATCTTGATGTTGCGCGGGTCGCCGTCCACGGTGCTCACCTTCGCGCCGGTGGCTTCGACCAGCGTGGCATCGTCGCTGGCGTCGCCGGCTCCTTCGTGGGCATGCTGCAGCACGTCGAGACGGAACCCCTGCGGCGTCTGCACCGCGACGAACCGGGAGCGGTCGACCGCGCCGCCGTTGAGCTCACGCAACGAGTCGGACACCGCCACCACCGGCACGACGGCGACGTCGCCGGCCTCGAGCGCGTCGAGCACTCGCCGCCACACGTCGCGCACCGGCACCGGGCGCGCCGCGTCGTGGACCAGCACGTGTGTCACGCCTGCCGGCAATGCGGCGAGGCCGGCCCGGACCGACGCGGAGCGGGTGGGGCCGCCGGCGACGGTCACGTCGGCGAGCGGCTCAGGCTCGCCGGCGCGCTCGGGCGGGACCACGACCACCACGCCGCCGGTCATCGCCGATGCGGTCACGAGCGACCAGTCGAGGACGCGCCGGTCGCGGAGCGACTCGTACTGCTTGGGCCTGCCGAAGCGCTCGCCGCTGCCCGCCGCGACGACGACCGTCCAGACGTTCAGGTGAGCGCCTCGTCGAGCTTCTTCTCCGCCTCGGCTTCGTCGACGTTGATGGCGAAGGTGAGCTCGGACACGAGGATCTGGCGGGCCTTGGCGAGCATCCGCTTCTCCCCCGCGGACAGGCCCTTTTCCTTGTCGCGCAGCGACAGGTTCCGGACCACCTCGGCGACCTGGTAGATGTCGCCCGACTTCAGCTTCTCCACGTGGTTCTTGAACCGCCGCGACCAGTTGGTCGGCATCCGCGCCTCCTTCTTGCGGAGCACCGCGAACACCTCCTCGACCTCTTCGTCGTTGATGACCTCGCGCAGGCCGACCGAGTCGGTGTTGTCGGCCGGCACCATCAACGTGAGGTCGCCGTAAGCAAGACGCAGCACGAGGTACTCGCGTTGCTCGCCCGACGGCGACGGACGCTTCTCGCGGCGCTCGATGACCGCCGCACCGTGATGCGGGTAGACGACCTTGTCACCGACGTCGAAGGTCATGACGCTCCAGGGTACGCACCGACGAAGCTCGGACGGCGACCAGGGTAGGGACGGTCCTTCGCGGAGACAAGCCGGTGGGGCACGGCTCGGGGCGGCCATCTACGCTGCGGCGCATGACCGACGCCGAACTGTTGCGCCGCGTCGATCTGTTCGCCGAGCTCGACCAGGACGAGCTCGACCTCGTAGCCGCGTCGGCACAGCGCCGTGAGCTTCGCCGCGGCGACGTGCTGTTCGAGGAGGGGGACGAGCCCGACGAGCTGTTTGTGGTGCTGTCGGGCCGCATCGCGCTGGCCAACAGGTCGAACGACGGACGCGAGTCGGTCGTCGCGCTGATGGAATCGGGCGACCTGTTCGGCGAGATGCCGCTGTTCGACGGCCTCGGCCGGTCGACCGCGGCACGTGCACTGGAGCCGTCCGAGGTCGTCGCCATCCCGTATGCGCCGGTGCAGCAGATCTACGAGCGACGCCCGGCGTTGCTGTGGAGCGTGGTCGCGCTGCTGTCGGGGCGGATCCGCGCGATGGACGCCGCGCTCGCCGACTCGGTGTTCCTCGACGTCACCGGCCGGACCGCGAAGCGGCTGCTCGAGCTGGCAGGCGACGCCGACGAATTCGTGCTGCCGGTCACGCAGGAGGAGCTCGCCGGCATGGTCGGCGCGTCACGCGAGCGGGTGAACAAGGCGATCGCCGCGTTCGTGCGGCTCGGCTGGATCGAACAGTCCGAACGCCGGTACAAGATCACCAACCGCGAGCAGCTCCGGCTGCGCGCCCGCTGAACGGCGCGGTACGCGCTCGGTTGTCCCCGCTCAGTTGTAGCGGTCGAGGATGCTGGTTTCGGCGAGCCGTGACAGCCCGTCTTTGATGGCGCGGGCACGCGCTTCGCCGACCCCTTCGACGTCGTCGAGGTCGTCGATCGTCGCCCGCATGATCTTCTGCAGGTTGCCGAACCGCTCCACGATCCGTTCGATGACGGTGTCGGGCAGCCGCGGGATCTTCGACAGCAGGCGGTGGCCGCGCGGCTGCACGCTCACGTCGAGGTCGATGCCGCCAGGCAGGCGCAGCATGCCGGCGACGACCTTGAGGTCGAGCAGGTCGTCGGTGTCGAGCTCCGCGAGCGCCTCGAGCGCGTCCTCGACCTTCCAGGTCGAGTCGGCGCGGAAGTAGTCCTGGATGACGAGCCGGCGGTCGTCGTCGACGCCGCCCATCAGCTCTTCGAGTTGGAGGCGCACGAGCCTGCCGTCGGCACCGAGCTCGACGATGTGGCCCTCGATCTCCTCGGCGATCCGGCGCACCATCTCCGTGCGCTGGAGGACCGTGACCACGTCGCGAACGGTCACGAGGTCTTCCACCTCGAGCGCGGACAGCGCTCCCGACACGCCGTCGAGGCGGCTCTTGTAGCGCTCGAGCGTCGACAGCGCCTGGTTCGCCTTGTTCAGCAGCCGGGGGATCGGTTCGAGCGGGTACTTCGTGTCGTCGACGTACACCGCGATGACCTGCATGTCCTCGGACACCGAGATCACCGGGACATCGATCGAGCGCGCCACGCGCTCCGCGGTGCGATGGCGGGTGCCGGTCTCCGAGGTCGGCACGTTCGGGTTCGGCACGAGGTGGACGTTGGCGCGAGCGATGCGACTCGCGTCGCTGGCGAGGATGATCGCGCCGTCCATCTTCGCGAGCTCCGAGAGCCGCTGCGGGCTGAAGGCGGCGTCGAGCAGGAAGCCGCCCGAGCAGATGTTGAGCACCTCCGGCCCGTCGCCGACGACGATCAGGGCGCCCATGCCTGCTTGGAGGATCCGGTCGAGGCCTTCCCGGAGGGGACGGCCGGGCGCGACCGCCGCCAGTGCGTCGAGCAGGGCAACGCTGCGACGCGAAGCCACCGTTTGATGGTAGCCCCCGACCCCGAGGAGCGGGTCGGTCACCGTACCCCGGCGATGCCCTCCTGGCTTCGTCATGCCGAGCCGAGTCTAGGGGCGCGCCGGTGCTCGCTCCCGGGCCGGTCAGCGGCCCGCCGGCTGCACACCGGCGAGCGCGAGCGCGTCGCCGATCGTGCCAGCCCGCAGCGACACGAGGCCCGCCGGCGGATCGGGGGCCGAATGGGGCAGCAGGGCGCGGCGGAACCCGAGCCGCGCTGCCTCGGCGAGACGCCGTGGCGTCTGGCCCACTTGGCGCAGCTCGCCCCCGAGGCCGACCTCCGCGCACGCGACGAGATCGGCGGGCAGCGGCTGGTCGGACGCCGACGACGCGACCGCGAGCGCGAGCGCGAGGTCGGCGCCCGGCTCGGTGACCTTCACCCCGCCGACGGCGAGCGCGAACACGTCGTGGGCGGCGAGCGGCACGCTTGCGCGGCGCTCGAGCACGGCGAGCAGGAACGCCAGCCGGCCGCCGTCGACACCTTGCGCGGACCGTCGCGCGACGGCGAGTGACGACTTCGCCACGAGCGCCTGCAACTCGACGAGCAGCGGCCGCTGCCCTTCGAGCGCGGGCATCACCGCCGAGCCCGCGGTGCCGGGGCGGCGGTCCGCGAGGAACAAGGCGCTGGCGTCGGCGACCTCGCGGAGTCCGGCATCGGTCATCTCGAACACGCCGAGCTCCGCGGTGGAGCCGAACCGGTGCTTGACGGCGCGCACCAGTCGGAGCGCGTGGTGCCGCTCGCCTTCGATCCACAACACGGTGTCGACGACGTGCTCGAGCACGCGGGGGCCCGCCAGCCCTCCCTCCTTCGTGACGTGGCCGACGAGCACGACCGCGAGCCCGTGGCCCTTCGCCTCGCGCACGAGCTGGTGCGCGCACTCCCGCACCTGCACGATCGACCCCGGAGGGGGACCGAGCTGTGGATCGTGCACCGTCTGGATCGAGTCGACGATCACGACGACGGGCTGCACGTGGTCGATCTGGGCGAGGAGGTGCGGCAGCTCGTTCTCCGACGCCAGCCACAGCCGCGGCGCGAGTGCGCCAAGGCGACCCGCACGGCGCCGCACCTGCTCGCGAGACTCCTCGGCGGACACGTACAGCACGTCGGTGCCCTCGCCGGCCATCGCCGCGGCAACCTGGGTGAGCAGCGTCGACTTGCCGACCCCCGGCTCGCCGCCGATCAACGTGACCGACCCGGGCACGAGCCCGCCGCCGAGCACCCGGTCGAGCTCGACGATGCCGGTCGGGCGGGCAGCGGCCGGGCCCAACTCGACGTCGCCGATGGGCACGGCCGGCTCGGCCGGGACGGGCGCGCCGGCCGGGTGCAGCACGCGGGCAGCGGCGGCGAGCGGTCGCTCGACCAGCGTGTTCCATGCGTCGCACGCGCCGCAGCGGCCGGCCCACTGGGGCGCGGCGGCACCGCATGCCTCGCACCGGTACTCCATCCGTGGTCGCGCCATGCCCCGATCCTCCCCAGGGGGTGCGACATCGGCGAACTCGGGGTCGTTTCGGCCCCCAGGGGGGCCGAAACGACCCGAAGTTGCTCAGGGTGCTCAGGCGTGGCGACGACGAAGGGCGTGCGCCAACCGCAACGCGGCGACGACGACCAGCGCGAGCACCGCGGCAGCGGCGACGGCGGTGCCGGCCACGGTCTGCCAGCGGGTGCTCGTCGATGACGCGGTCAGCGTCACCGGCCCGGGCTCGGACAGGCGCGGCTGCCACACCGCGCCGTTGGCCGCCTTGGTGGGCGCGTTCGACGAGATGTCACCCGGCAGCCGGACCGCGATCCGGAACTGGAACGCGTTGTCGAGCGGTTCGCCGATCGCCGACTCGATCGCCGTCACGTCCTGACCGAGCGGCTTGCCGTCGAGCTGCGCGGCGAGGCCGCTGTCGCCGAAGCTCTCGAGCCCCGCGGTGAAGTCGACCGTGCCGGTGAACGTGAACTTCGTGCGGGCGAACGAGCGGGATCGGGCGATCGCGAAGTCGCGCAACGGCCCGTCGTGGCCGGCGATCTCGTCGAACACCGCCTTGGCCTCGTCCAGGTTCGCGAACGGCTTGGTCGCGCTCAGCGTCGTCAACCCGTTCGACTCCTTCACCGGGCCGGTCACCGTCCAGCCGTGCGCCCGCAGATCGTCGGTGCGCAACTCCTGGGCGAGGTTGCCGGCGCGGTGCAGCGCGTCGTCGTCGAGGCTGATGCGGACGGTGACCGAGCCGCTGCCGTTCTCCGCTACGCCGACGCCGATGTCGGTCTGCACGCGACACCCACCCGCGGCGACGATCACCATCGCGAGCAGCAAGGCGCACTGGATGCGACGCCGCGGGCGCCGCAGGGGCGCCGCCACTAGGTGGTCTTGACGATCAGCACGCTGCACGGCAGGTGGTGGGTGACCTTGTTCGGCACCGACCCGAGCCGGAGGAACCGGGCGACGCCGGTCATGCCGCGGTTGCCCAGCACGACGAGGTCGTAGCCGCCCTGCCGGACCGTGTCGACGAGCGCGCCGAGGGGCTCACCCTGCACCACCTTCGTGTCGATCGCGACGCCCGACGACGCGTGGCGCGCCGCCTCCGCCGCCACGATCCGCTCACCCTCGTCCTTGCGGGACGCGCTGAAGATCGTCAGCGTCGCCTGCGCGGTCCTCGCCACGTCGACAGCGCGGTCGACCGCTCTCGACGCAGTCGCCGACCCGTCGGTGCCGACGAGGATCCTGCGGTACACGGCTCCGGAATCTAGTGGGGCGGCGACCTGATCCGATCGCCGCCCCACGTCACTCGGCGGGTCCGGTCTCCGCGAGCTCGACCGGCGGCGGCTGGAACCCCTCGATCGACCGGAAGACGATCATCTTGTCGCCCTTGGTCGACTCGGGATCGGGCTCGGCGTCGACGATGATGATCTCGCCGGCGCGGAACTCCTTGTGCAGCAGCCGCTCGGACAGCGCGTCCTCGACCAGCCGCTGGATCGCCCGCCGCAGCGGCCGGGCGCCGAGGGTCGGGTCGTAGCCCTTCTCAGCGAGTAGCTGCTTCGCGTCGGACGTGAGCTCGATGCCGATGCCCTGGCCCTCGAGCTGCCCGGCGACCCGCTTCATCATCAGGTCGACGATCTGGATGACCTCGTCCCTGGACAGCTCGTGGAAGACGATCACCTCGTCGATGCGGTTGAGGAACTCCGGCCGGAAGTGCTGCTTCAGGGCGTCGGTCACCTTCTCGCGCATCCGCTCGTAGGTGACGGCCTCGTCCGACTTGCCGAAGCCGACGTTGGCCTTGCGCAGGTCGGCGGTGCCGAGGTTCGACGTCATGATCAGCACGGTGTTGCGGAAGTCGACCGAGCGGCCCTGCGCGTCGGTCAGGCGACCCTCCTCGAGGATCTGCAACAGCGTGTTGAACACATCGGGGTGCGCCTTTTCGATCTCGTCGAACAGCACCACCGAGAATGGCTTGCGCCGCACGGCCTCGGTGAGCTGACCGCCCTCCTCGTAGCCGACGTAGCCGGGGGGCGACCCGACGAGCCGCGACACCGTGTGCTTCTCCATGTACTCGGACATGTCGAGCGCGATCAGCGACTGCTCGTCGCCGAAGAGGAACTCGGCGAGCGTCTTCGCCAGCTCGGTCTTGCCGACACCCGACGGCCCGAGGAAGATGAACGACCCCGAGGGACGCTTCGGGTCCTTCAGGCCGGCGCGGGTGCGCCGGATCGCCTGCGACACCGACTTGATCGCCTGCTCCTGGCCGACCACCCGTTTGTGTAGCTCGTCCTCCATGCGGAGCAGCTTCTGGGTCTCCTCCTCGGTGAGCTTGTAGACCGGGATACCGGTCCACACCGAGAGCACCTCGGCGATGGCCTCCTCGTCGACCTCGTCGAACAAGTCGACGCCGGACGCCTTGATCTCGGCCTCCTTCGCCTCTTTCTCGGCGAGCAGCTCCTTCTCGCGATCGCGCAGCTTGCCAGCCTCCTCGAAGCGCTGCGCCTCGACCGCGTCCTTCTTCTGCTGCTGGACCTGCGCGATCTGGTTCTCGAGCTCCTTGTAGTCGGGCGGCGTCTCCATCCGCTTGATGCGCAGGCGCGACCCGGCCTCGTCGATGAGGTCGATGGCCTTGTCGGGCAGGTGGCGGTCGGAGATGTAGCGGTCGGCGAGGTTGGCCGCGGCGACGAGCGCCTGGTCGGTGATCGTCACTCGGTGGTGCGCCTCGTACCGGTCGCGCAGCCCCTTCAGGATCTCGATGGTGTGCGCGACGGTCGGCTCGTCGACGGTGATCTTCTGGAACCGCCGTTCGAGCGCGGCGTCCTTCTCGAGGTGCTTGCGGTACTCGTCGAGGGTCGTCGCCCCGATCGTCTGCAGCTCGCCGCGGGCGAGCATGGGCTTGAGGATCGAGGCCGCGTCGATCGCCCCTTCGGCCGCGCCGGCGCCAACGAGCGTGTGCAGCTCGTCGATGAACAGGATGATGTCGCCGCGGGTACGGATCTCCTTCAGCACCTTCTTCAGGCGCTCCTCGAAGTCGCCGCGGTAGCGCGACCCGGCGACGAGCGCGCCGAGATCGAGCGTATACAGCTGCCTGCCGCGCAGCGTCTCGGGCACGTCGTTGGCCACGATCTTCTGCGCGAGCCCCTCGACGATCGCTGTCTTGCCCACCCCGGGCTCGCCGACGAGCACCGGGTTGTTCTTCGTGCGCCGCGACAGCACTTGCATGACCCGCTCGATCTCGCGGTGGCGGCCGATGACCGGGTCGAGCTTCTTCTCGCGCGCCTGCTGGGTGAGGTTGCGACCGAACTGGTCGAGCACGAGCGAGCCGGACGGGGTCGGTTCGCCGCTGCCACCCGCGGTGGCGCCGGCCTTCTCCTGCTGGCTGCCGGGACCGCTGTAGCCCGACAGGAGCTGGATGACCTGCTGTCGCACCCGGGACAGATCCGCGCCGAGCTTCACGAGCACCTGCGCGGCGACGCCCTCGCCTTCGCGGATCAACCCCAGCAGGATGTGCTCGGTCCCGATGTAGTTGTGACCGAGCTGCAGCGCCTCACGCAGCGACAGCTCGAGCACCTTCTTCGCACGCGGCGTGAAGGGGATGTGCCCGCTGGGTGAAGAGCCACCCTGCCCGATGATCTCCTCGACCTGGCTGCGGACTGCTTCGAGCGAGATGCCGAGCGACTCGAGCGCCTTCGCGGCGACACCTTCGCCCTCGTGGATGAGCCCGAGCAGGATGTGCTCGGTCCCGATGTAGTTGTGGTTGAGCAGTCGCGCTTCTTCCTGTGCGAGGACGACGACACGACGTGCCCGGTCGGTGAACCGTTCGAACAAGATCGCCTCCCCTGGCGGGGGTCCAGTGACGGGAGTCTACCCGTGACCCTTCGGTTCGCACGATCAGCGGATTGAGGTTTCGGCCGGTTCGCGCCGCCCGTTCGTCGGAGATTGGCAGGACCGGTAGCGTCGCGCCGGTGGGGTCGACCTCGGCGCTCGCGGAGCCGGCGTTCGTCACCGCGGCGCGCTCGCGCGTGGAGGGCGCGCTGCTCGCGTCGGTTCGCACCGACGACGAATTCCTCACCGAGGTCACGAGCCACCTGATCGTCGCGGGCGGCAAGCGCATCCGGCCGTTGTTCGCGGTGGCGGCCGCGGCGGCGAACACGACCGGCGAGGTGCCCGTCTCCGACGACGCCGTGCTGGGTGGCGTCGCCGTCGAGCTGGTCCATCTCGGGTCGCTGTACCACGACGACGTCATCGACGAGGCCCCGACGCGGCGGACCGTGGAGAGCGTCAACGCGCGCTGGGGGAACCTCACCGCCATCCTCGCGGGCGACTTCCTGCTGGCCAAGGCGTCGGAGATCGCCGCGTCGCTCGGTACCGAGGTGGCGGGCCTGCTCGCCGCCACGATCGGGCGGCTGTGCGAGGGCGAGGTCAACGAGCTCCGAGCCGCCTACGACCCCGACCGCAGCGAACAGGCCTACTTCGCCGCGATCAGCGGCAAGACCGCGGCCCTGTTCGCCACCGCCTGCCGGATCGGCGGGCTGGTCGGTGGCCTCGATCGCGACCAGGTCGACCGGCTCACCGCGTACGGCGACGGCTACGGGATGGCGTTCCAGATCGTCGACGACGTGCTCGACCTCGTGGCGTCGGCCGACGAGCTCGGCAAGCCGGCCGGCCACGACCTCGTCGAAGGGGTGTACACGCTACCCGTGCTGCGAGCGCTGCGGGGGAGCACCGGCGGCGAGGCGCTGCGGGCGCTGCTCGGGCGGCCGCTCGACGCAGACCAGCTCGGCGAGGCGCTGGCCATCGCGCGCGCGGATGGCGCGATCACCGCCGCGCTCGACACGGCCCGCGCCTACGCCGACGCGGCCGTCGCCGCGATCGCGCCGTTCGGCCCCACGCCCGCGGCGACGTGGCTGGCATCCGCGGCGGATGCCCTGTTTGCCCGGTTCGAGGTCGGCCGCGCCGACCCCGGCACCGTCTGAACGGGGACCCGATCGGGTCCCACGGGCATACGCTCGCGCCCGACGCCCAAGGGGAGGCCGATGGACACCCTGACCCGTGACCCTGAGCCTGCCGATCTCGGATCGGTGCATGCACCCGACGACACGGGAACCCACGCGGCTGCGGGACCGCTGCAGGTCGAGCTGGCGGTGATGTCGTTCGGCGCCGCGGTGATCCACGCCGCGTTCGCGCCGGCGCACTTCGCGGAGTCGTGGAGCCACGGCGCGTTCTTCGTCGCCGCCGCGTGGTTCCAGGTGCTGGTAGGGATGCTGCTGCTCCTGCGGCCGCGGCGCTGGGTGTACCGGTTCGCACTCGCCAACGTGGTCGTGATCGGCGCGTGGGTGCTGTCGCGCACCGTGGGCGCGCCGTTCGGTCCGGACGCGTGGTCCTCGGAGCCTGTCGGATTCCCCGACGTGGTCGCCACCGCGCTCGAAGCATGCATCGTGGCCGGCAGCCTCGCGGTGCTCGCTCGGCCGATCCTGCGGATCCCGGCGCGCTGGACCGGAGCGGCGATCGCCGGCGTCGCCGGTCTCGCGCTCGTGGTGGCGGGCACGACCACCGCGTCGCTCACGCCGCGGTACGCGGGCGAGCACACCCACGGCAACGGCGAGGCGGCCGCCCACGTCCACGACGGCGGCGACGCGTCGGTCACCGCCGGGTTCGTGTTGACGGGCCAGACACCGTGCGAGAAGTCGGGACCGCCGGCGTCGGAGGGATCGATCAACGACGCGGAGGGTCACAACCACCGTGGTCCGGTCCCGCAGGTGGCGCTCGACGAGCCGACTCGCGCCCTGCTCGAGCAGCAGCAGGCGCTCGCTCGGTCCGTCGCCTCGAAGTACCCGACGGTCGCGGACGCCGAGGCGGCCGGCTACGTGCAGTCGACACCGTTCGTGCCCTGCATCGGCGCGCACTACACGAACGTGTCGCTCGTCTTCGCGTTCGATCCGTCGGCACCGTCGGAGCTGCTGTTCGACGGGACACGGCCAGATTCGAAGATCATCGGCCTGAGCTACCTCGTGTACCACCCGGGAGGTCCGCCGGAGGGCTTCGCCGGACCGAACGACCACTGGCACCAGCACAACGCCAACGGCGGGCTGTGCATGTCGAACGCCACCGGCATCGTGATCGGCGCCGAGCAGCTAAGCGCCGAGCAGTGCGCGGCGATCGGCGGGCACAAGCAGCCGCTACCCGATGTCTGGATGCTCCACGACTGGGTCGTCCCCGGTTGGGAGTGCAGCTGGGGCGTCTTCGCTCCGGAGTGCCCCGAGCTCGGCGGCACCGCCGGCCGCGACGCCTGGTCCTGACCGTCCGCTCCGTTCGAGGAACTCGACGACGAGGCGGTTGAACAGGCGGGCCTGCTCGACCATGAACCCGTGCGCGCCGCCCTGGACGACCGCGAGCTCGGCGCCGGGGATCAGCTCGGCGAGCTCCTCCGCGTCGGCCTGCGGCGTGAGGATGTCCTGGCTGCCGACGAGCACCAGCGCCGGTACCTGCACGGTGGGCAGCAGCGCGCGCAGCGAGTCGTCCATGTCGAGGATCGCGTGCACCTGCGCGACGAACGCATGCGTGGGCGCGCTGATCGCGAGCGGGGTGAGCGCGCCGAACGCGGGCCAGAACCGGCGCAATGACCGCGAGCCGACGAGCCAGCGCAGGTTCTGCGCCGCGAACGCGCGCATGCCCTGCGCCTGCGCGATCGCGGCCCAGTCCTCGAGTAGCTCACGCCGCCATGCCAGGTGGCGGCACGCGGTGCAGGCGAGCACGAGCGAGAGCACTCGCTCGGGGTGCCGGACGGCGATGACCTGCGCGATCACCCCACCCATCGACGCGCCCATCACGTGCGCTCGCTCGAACCCGGCCGCGTCGAGCACCGCGACCGCGTCGGCGGCCATCTGCTCGAGGTCGTAGGCGCCGACCGGCTTGCTGCTGCGCCCGGTGCCGCGGTTGTCGAAGACGATCCCGCGGTAGCGACGGCCGATCGCGCGTCGCTGCAGCAACCAGCCGCGCGCGTCGGCGCCGAGGCCCTGGATCATCAGCACCGGCTCGCCGTGGCGCGGGCCGAACACCTCGTAGTGCAGCCGCGCCCCATCCGCGGCGATCGCGTACGGCATCGCTCACGCGCCCCGCAGCAGCCTGGGCGGGAACCGCTCGTCGAGCAGCCCCTGCACCCCGTTGCGGACCCGGTCGGCGAGCTCCGCGACGGCGAGCGGGCCTCGGGTGCGCGGGTGCTCGACGGCGGGACCGACCACGAGCTGCCAGCGCCGGCCGAGCTCCCGGCCCACCAGCGCGACCGGTACTACGTCGGCGCCGGTCGCCAGCGCGGGAGCGACCAGTCCGGTCCGCACCGCGCCCGCGTGATGGCGGTGCCGCACCGACTGGCCGAGCAGCACGCCGACCATCTCGCCGGCGCGCAGCAGGCCGGTGATCTCGTCTTCGCGCGCGAGCACACCACCGAGGCGGCGCAGCGCTGGCCCGATCGGCGCGACGTCGGGCGCGCCCGCCACCCGCACGTAGCGGCCGGTCGCGGCACGGATGCCGCAGGCGAGCACGAACGGCTCGGACCAGCCGAACCGGCAGTTGGCGACGAGCAGCACCGGGCCGCGCCGCGGCAGCACGTCCGCTCCCGTCGCGTCGATCCGGAACCGCAGTGCGAGCAGCGGCGCGACCGCGTCGACCAGGTCGCTGTCGAGCCCCCACTCGTCGACGGGATACGTGCCGTCGAGCCGGCGGCGCAGGAACCCGTCGTGGCGCGCGTCGGCGCGAGTCATGCTGCTTCGCCCTCGCGTGTGCGCAGCATCGTGACCGCAGCCCACTCGTACAGGTCGCGCACCACCTGCGCGGTCGGTACCAGCCCGTCGAGGCCGAGCACCTCCACTGCACGCGATCCGTCGGCGGCGCGGCCCCGCACCAGGAGCTCGCGCACGTGGTCGGGCAGCGGTGCGCCGAGCAGTTCGGTGACGACGCGCGCGAGCAGCCATTGCGGGCCGGCGACGGGCACGACGAGCCGGCCACCGAGCCGAGCCGCCTGGGCGGGCGTCACTGCGCCCGGGCCGACGACGTTCAGCGCGCCGTCGTAGCCGCGGCCGAGCGCGCGCACGAACGCGCCGGCCGCATCGTGCTGGTGCAGCAGCGAGAACGGGAGATCCGACAGCCCGCCGACGGGAACGACCGGCAGCCGCAGCAGGCGGCCGAGCGGGCTCGACAGGTGCGGGCCGACGATCGGCGCGCAGCGCAGGACGGTCAGCACCGCGCCCGCGCTGTCGGCGACCTCCCGCGACGCGCACTCGGTGTCGTACAGCGACCGGCCGAACGGCGTCGTGGGGGCTGGCGCGACCGACTCGTCCGGGCGGAACGCCGACCCGCGGGCGCGGCCGTACACCTCGATGCCGGATCGAACGACGATGCGGTCGAGGCTCGGGCTCTCCGCCGCGGCGCCGAGCGCGGCGACGGTGAACTCGCGCGTGAGCGATCGGGCGAGCGACGGGCCGGCGCGCGCGTTGGGCTCGTAGACACCGAGATGCAGCACCGCCGTCGGCTCGAAGTCGCGCACCAGCCGCACGACCTTGCGCCGCTCACGGGGATCGACTCGGCGGAACTCGGCGCGCCGCAGCCGCCGCCGCGGCGGGTCGACGTCGACACCGAGGATCTCCTCGACGCGGTCGTCGTGCTCGAGCAGGCTCGTCACCCGAGTGCCGATCTCGCCGCCCATCCCGGTGACGAGCACGCGCACTAGTCGCCCGCCCCTCTGAGCTGTTCGGGACGCAGGGTCGGGAACAGGATCACGTCCCGGATCGTCGCAACGTCGGCGAGCACCATCACCAGCCGGTCGATGCCGATGCCGAGCCCCCCGGTCGGCGGCAACCCGTACTCGAGGGCGCGGACGTAGTCTGCGTCGAACGCCATCGCCTCCTCGTCACCCGCGGCGCGCTCGGCGGCCTGGGCTTCGAGCCGCGCCCGCTGCTCCTCTGGGTCGTTGAGCTCGCTGAACGCGTTGCCGATCTCGCGCCCGGCGATGATCGGCTCGAACCGCTCGACGTACCCAGGCCGGCTGCGGTGGTCGCGTGCCAGCGGCGACACCTCCTTCGGGTAGTCGCACACGAACACCGGTCCCCACAGCTCCGGCTCGGTGGTCTTCTCGTACAGCTCGAGCAGCAGCTTGCCGGGACCGTCGCCGGCGTCCCAGGGGATCTCCCGCTCGTCGCAGCGCCGGCGTAGCTCGTCGACCGGCGTGTCGAGATCGACGGTGAAGCCCGCGCGCTCCTCGATCAGCTCGGTCATCGTCGCCCGCCGCCATGGCGGAGTGAGATCGAGGTCGCGGTCGAGATAGCGCAGCTTCGTGCCGCCGCACAGTGCGGTCGCGGCGTCGGCGATCAGCGTCTCGGTGAGGCGCATCATGTCGGTGTAGTCCGCGTACGCCTCGTACAGCTCGAGCATCGTGAATTCGGGGTTCCAGCGGTAGCCGAGCCCTTCGTTGCGGAACACACGACCGATCTCGAACACCTTCTCGAAGCCGCCCGCGACCAGCCGCTTGAGGTACAGCTCGGGCGCGACCCGCAGGTATACGTCCATGTCGAGCGCGTTGTGATGCGTGACGAACGGCTTCGCGGTCGCGCCGCCGGGCAGCGGCTGCAGGATCGGTGTCTCGACCTCGACGAAGCCACGGTCTTCGAGCCAGCGGCGGACGAAGGAGACGAGCCTGCTGCGAAGCTGGAACACGCGGCGGGTGTCGTCGCTCACCCACAGATCGACGTAGCGCTGCCGGTAGCGGGTGTCGGGGTCGGTGATGCCGTGCCACTTGTCGGGGAAGGGGCGCACCGCCTCCGCGAGCAGCGTCCAGTCGTCGACTCGCACCGACAGCTCGCCCCGCTTGGTCGTCATCACGATGCCGCGCACGCCGATCCAGTCACCGAGGCGCAACCCGCAGAACCCCTCGAAACGCGGGGTGGCCTGCGCGGTCGCGAACAGCTGGATCCGGCCGGACCCGTCCTGCAGGGTGCCGAAGGCGAGTTTGCCCTGCACCCGCCGCAGCATCAGCCGGCCGGCGACCGTGACGCACCGCTCGGTCTCGGTGCCCGGTGCCAGCGCGGCGAACTCGTCGTGCAGCGCGGCGGCGCGGGCGTCCGGTTCGAAACGGTAGGGGATCTCGTCGGTCACGACCTACCGATTCTTCTCGAAGATCAGCCGCAGACCGTGGAGCGTGAGCCAAGGTTCGTGGTACTGGATCGCCACCGAGAACGGCGCGATGAGCCCCGCGAGCCCGCCGGTGGCGACGACGGTCGACTCGCCGAGCTCCTTCTGCATGCGCTCGCAGATGCCGTCCACCTGCGCGGCGAACCCGTAGAGCGCGCCGGACTGGATCGACTCGGTCGTGTTCTTGCCGATCACGCTGCGCGGCTCGACCAGCTCGACCCGGAACAGCGCCGCGGCGCGGGCGTAGAGGGCGTCGAGGCTGATCTCGATGCCGGGCAGGATCGCGCCGCCCAGGTACTCGCCCTTCTCCGAGATCGCCTCGAGGGTCGTCGCGGTCCCGAAGTCGACGACGATGGTCGGGCCCCCGTACAGGTCGTACGCGGCGACCGCGTCCGCGATGCGGTCGCCGCCGACCTGTTTCGGGTTGTCGTACAGGATCGGCATCCCGGTCTTCACGCCGGGCTCGACCACGACCGCGCCGAAACCGAAGTAGCGCTCGCACATCTCGCGCACGGCTGCGGTGATGCTCGGCACCGACGAGCACAGAGCGACGCCGTCGACGTCTTCGTCGAAGCTGAACCCGTGGAAGCCGAGGAACTCCTGCACGAGCAACGCAAGCTCGTCGGAGGTGCGCTCCGCGGTGGTGGCGATGCGCCAGTGATCGAGCAGGTCGCGCTCGGCGCCGGTCCCCGACCCGGCCAGCTCCGGGTCGAGCGTGTAGAGACCGATGACCGTCTGGGTGTTGCCGACGTCGACGGCGAGCAACATTACGGCGCGACCTCGATGTCGAGGGCGATGTCGAGCACCGGTGCGGAGATGGTGAGCGCGCCGGACGAGATGCAATCGGCACCGGTTCCGGCGTAGGCGGCGACGTTGTCGAGCGTGACGTTGCCGCTGACTTCGAGCAGCGGCCGCCGGACGCCATGGCTCGCCGCGTGCGTGGTGGCGAGCGCGACGCACTCGCGCACCTCGTCGGGAGTCATGTTGTCGAGCAGCAGCGCGTCGGCCCCGGCCGCCAGCGCCTGCTCGACCTGCGCGAGCGTGTCGCACTCGACATGGACGGTGCGAGCCGGCCACTGCTCGCGCGCCCGGGCAACGGCGTCGGCGATGCCGAGGTGCGCGATGTGGTTGTCCTTCAGCAGCACCCAGTCGGAGAGGTTGCCGCGGTGGTTGGCGCCGCCGCCGGCTCGCACGGCCGCCTTCTCGAGGGCACGCAGGCCCGGCGTGGTCTTGCGCGTGTCCCAGATGCGGGCGCCGCCGCCAGCCGCGTCGACGAACTGGCGGGTGCGCGTCGCGATGCCCGACAGGTGGCACAGGAAGTTCAGCGCGGTGCGCTCGGCGGCGAGGATCGATACCAGCGGGCCCTCGACGGTACCGAGCGACTGCTTGGCGTCGATGGCGTCGCCGTCCGCCGCGGTCCACTGCAGCACCGCCGCCGGGTCGACCTGCCGGAACGCCTCGGTCGCGCAGGCCACGCCGGCGAGCACTCCTGGTGCGCGCGCCACGAACCGGGCCGTGGCGTCGACGCTGGCGGGGACCAGCGCGGAGGTGATGTCGCCGAGCGGCGTGAGGTCCTCCTCGAGCGCCCGCGCCACGGCAGCACGCACGGCGGCGATCGGGGGCTCGAGGTGAGGCTGCATGGAGCGAACAGCCTGCCAAACGGAGCACCACCGCTCCTAGCCTGAAGCGCGTGGAGCGAGCACCTACCGGCACGATCGTGTGGCGAGGTGCCCGTCGCCGGTGCGGCCGGTGTGGCGCAAAGCACATCTTCCGGACCTATTTCCAGCTCCACGAGCGCTGCCCGCGGTGCGGCTACCGCTTCGAGCGGGAGGAAGGCTTCTTCACCGGCGTGTACCTGATCAACTACGCCGTGACCGCGGTCCTGCTCGTGCTGTTGATCTTCGGGTTCCTGATCTGGTCCGCGGCGCACGGCGGTGATGCGTCGATCTGGCCGTGGCTCGGTGCCGGCGCGCTGATCGCGGTGGTCGCTCCCGTGGTGGTGTACCCGTACGCGAAGTCGACATGGGCGGCGGTGGACCTCGCCGCTCGCCCGCTCGACCCGGTCGAGGAGGCCGAGGCGGTGCAGTGGGCGAAGACGACGGACTAGTTGAAGCCTCGGCTGTCCTGCTTCAGTGCGGTGTCGATCGACAGCGCGGACGCGACGACGAGTGATCGCAGCGGCTCATCGAGTGGACGGTGGATCTGCACGACGTAGTTGTCGGCGGTGGTGAACACCGTTTTGGCGAGGCCTTCCCACGTCTTGGTTATGCGGGCGATCTCGGTGCCGGTGTGGTCCTGGATGTTGAAGTTCCAGGCTCGCCAGTTCTCGGCGTTGATCGACCCGTAGACGTGGCCGCCCGACTCGAGACCGAAGTGGATCTTGCCGATGGCGTTCTGCTGCACGACCTGGCCGATCTCGCGCCCCTGGCCGTCGGAGACGACGACTTTCGACTTGATGAGCTTCGCCGGCCGGGTGAGCGCCAGCACCACGGCGCCGCTCATGTCGACGATCTGCAGCTTGTGGGTCAGGAACTGGTCATAGGAGGACAGGACCCGGAAGACCTTCTTCGCCGTGCTTTGCCCGACCTCGCGCACCGCGCCGATCTGCGTGCCGTGCTGGTCGAAGATGGCGTACTCGTTGTTGACCTCGATCAGCTTGGCCTTCTGGTTCACCACGAGGATCGGCTCCGTGAACAGGGAGCCGCCTCCGGCGAGGGCTCCCGGGGTGATGCCCGCCTTCGCGACGTCGCCCTGGACCTTGTCGCGCGACCGCTCGACGGTGGGGACGTGGCTGAACCCGCCCGGCGGGTCGACCTGCTGCGCGCCACCGTTGGAGACGTGCTCGGTCCACTGCGTGCCGTCGTAGTAGCGCAGCTCGAAGCGGCCGTATGGATCCGGGTACCAGCTCGCCGGGTGCCCACCTGCCTCGCTCATGCCGCCCGAAGCTACCGTCCCCGCTCCGTCCACATTGGATGTTCGGCGACAGCGCCGTGCCGCAAACCGTGCCAAGACGGCGACCAGCGGATTCCTGGCACCGCAGGCGACAGGAGATGTCGCGATCGGTTCCCAGACGCGAGCGTGCTCAGAGGACCAACCGAACCCGGAAGGCGTCGGCGGTGTCCGGAAAGTCCGTCCGGGTGTGCGCGCCACGGCTCTCCTCACGGGCCGACGCGGCGGCGACGATCGCTTGGGCCACCGTCGCGAGGTTGCGCAGTTCGTGACCTGCCGCGTCATCGCCCGCGGGCACCCGGCGCGCCACCGCGGCCGCGTCGTCGAGCGACGCCGCCGAGCGCAACACGCCTGCGAAGCGGGTCATGGCCGACTGCAGCTCGCCCCGGGTGACCGGCGAGCCCATCTCCCAGACCGGCGACCAGTCCAGCCGCCGGCCCGCGATGCCGTCGTCGCCCGGCGGGGCGGCGAGGACGGCCCGCATCGCGCCCGTCGGCTCCGGGTCGGTCTTGCCCTTCTCGATCGCCTCGACCACCCGCGGGGCGAACACCATGCCGTCGAGCAGCGAGTTCGACGCGAGCCGGTTGGCGCCGTGCACGCCGTTGCACGCCGTTTCCCCTGCCGCCCACAACCCCGGCAGCGACGACGCGCCGTCGATGTCGGCCACGATGCCGCCGCACAGGTAGTGGGCGGCGGGCGCGATCGGAAGCCAGTCTCGCGTGGGATCCAGCCCGACCCGCCGCAGCTCGGCCGCGATCGTCGGAAATCGCTCGTCGAAGCCGTCGAGCTCGGTGGCGTCGAGCCACAGGTGGTCGGCGTGCTGGTGGAGCATCGTTGCGGTCATCGCGCGCGCCACCCTGTCACGCGGCAGCAACTCGTCGACGAAGCGCTCGCCGTTTCGGTCGCGCAGCTTCGCGCCATGACCGCGCAGCGCCTCGGACAGCAAAGGCCGCGGCATCGCCGGATGGTGCAACGCGGTCGGATGGAACTGCACGAACTCCACGTCGGCGACGGCGACGCCCGCACGCAGCGCCATCGCGATGCCGTCGCCGGTGGCCTCCTGCGGGTTCGTCGTCACCGAGAACACCTGACCCGCGCCACCCGTCGCGACCAGGACGTTGGCGGCCCGCACCTCGACCCGCGACCCGTCCGGGTCGAGCGCGACCACACCGCGGCAGCGGCCGTCATCGACGAGCAGGTCGAGCGCGAACCACGACTCGTACAGCGCGGCAGCGCTGTGGCGCACGGCCTCGACGAGCGCGCGCTCGATCTCGGCCCCGGTGGCGGCACCGCCGGCGTGCACGACCCTTGCCGTCGAGTGCCCACCTTCGCGCGCGAGAAGCAACCGGCCTTCGTCATCGACGTCGAACATCGCGCCCATGGCGATGAGCTCGTTGACCCGGCTCGGTCCCTCGTCGACGAGCACGCGGACCGCGTCCGCGTCGCACAATCCCGCGCCCGCGGCGAGCGTGTCGGCGAGATGCAGGTCGGTCGAGTCGGGGTCGCCGCCACCCAGCACCGCCGCGACCCCGCCCTGCGCCCACCGCGTGGTCGCCTGGTGCAGCTCGCCCTTCGTGAGGACGCCGACCCGCATCCCGTGCGTCTCGGCGGCCCGCACCGCGGCCGACAGGCCGGCGACGCCGGACCCGAGCACGAGCAGGTCGATGCTCATGCTCGCAACGTATTACCGGGCTCAGCCTGCGGCCGTGTCGATCTCGCGGTAGCGGCGGTCGGCGGCGAGCCGGCGCGCGAGCGCCTCGTCGATCGGGTGGTTGGCGGTGTCGACGTGGACGATCACCGGGTTGTGACCGGCTTGCACTTCGGCGTCCTCGTAGTCGGCGTAGCTGATGATGATCACCTTGTCGCCGGGGTGCACGAGATGTGCGGCGGCACCGTTGAGGCAGATCTCGCCCGAGCCGGCTTGGCCTTCGATCACGTACGTCTCGAGGCGCGCACCGTTGTCGATGTCGACCACCGCGACCTGCTCGTACGGCAACAGGTCCGCCTGCGCCATCAGCTCACGGTCGATGGTGATCGAGCCGACGTAGTCGAGGTTCGCGTCGGTGACGGTGGCGCGATGGATCTTCGACTTCATCATGCGGCGGCGCATGACGGGCCTCCTGACGGTTGGTGGACGCCGCCCCTACGCGGTCGCCCCCTCGTTGTCTATGAGTCTGGCACGTCCGAACCGGGTTGCGGCAAGTAGGCGCAGCTCGCCTCGCAGCGGGTCGACCGGCCTCAGCGTGGACGCGTCGACGACCTCGGCGTAGTCGAGCTGGGCGAGCGGCTCGGCGGTGATGAGGTCACGCATGAGCTCGCGGACGGTGGCCGGGTCGCGCTCGCCCGCGGCGATCGACGCCGCGCCGGCCACCAGCGCCCAGTGGAGCACGGGCGCCGCCGCACGCTCTTCGGGGGTGAGGTACACGTTGCGGCTCGACAGCGCGAGCCCGTCCGGTTCACGGACCGTCGGGCAGCCGATCACCTCGACGGGGAACGACAGGTCGGCGGCCATCCGCCGGACCACCGCGAGCTGCTGCCAGTCCTTCTCCCCGAAGTACGCGTGGCACGGGCCGGCGATGTTGAACAGCTTCGCAACGACCGTGGCGACACCCGCGAAGTGCGCCGGCCGCGACGCGCCTTCCATCGGCTCGGAGATCTCCGCGACCGAGACCGTGGTGAGCGTCGGCACACCCGACGGGTACATCTCCTCGACCGACGGGTGCAGAACGAGGTCGACACCGGCCTCTTCGCAGAGCGCGGCGTCGCGCTCGAAGTCACGCGGGTACGACGCGAGGTCCTCACCCGGGCCGAACTGCAGCGGGTTCACGAACACGGTGACCACCGTGACGTCGCGCTCGGCGACGGAGCGCTCGATGAGCGAACGGTGACCGGCGTGCAGCGCGCCCATCGTTGGCACCAGCCCCACCGTTGCCCCTCGGGCGCGGCTCTCGCCGAGGCGGCGCCGCGCGTCGGCGATAGCGGTCACGACTTCCACGCCGCGAGCCTCCTGCACGCGTCGGCCAGCACCTCGTAGAGCACCCGTTCCTCCTCGGGAAGCGCTTCGAGGTGCCGGGCGATGGTCGTCTCGTCGCCCCGCGCCGCCGGTCCGGTCAGCGCCGCGGCCGGACCGAGCACGGCGACGTTCTCGACGGTGGCGCGCACGAGATCGAGGTACGCCTCGAGCGGCACGCCGGCGACCGCCGCGACCCGCTCGACCTGGGCGAGCAGCGCGACAAGATGGTTCGACGCGATCACGGCGGCGGCGTGGTACGCGGCACGCCGTTCGTCGTCGACGGTGAAGGACCGGCCTCCGAGCGCGTCGACGACCGCCCGGGCGAGCGGGTCGCCTGCGACCGCGAACCACGCCCCACCGGTGAGGCGCACCGCACCGAGCTCCGCGTCGGGCAAGGCGACCAGCGGGTGGATGGCGGCACGGCGCTCATGCGGGGCGAGCACATCGAGGCCGAGCGACCCCGCGAGGTGCGCGACCACCGTCGACGCGACCGGGTGCACCGCGCGGGCGACGTCTGCAACCGCGGCGTCGGGCACCGCGAGCACCAGCAGGTCGATGCCCTCCGCCGCGCCGGTCACGTCGTTGTCCCGGCCGAGCAGCCCGCCGATGCCCCAGCCGGCGCGCCCGAGCGCCGTCGCCAGCGAGCGACCCGCCCGGCCGCGCCCGATCACCCGGACCGTGGGCATCTACAGCGGTTCGACGGGGGTCACCCAACCCTCGGCTCGGTCCTCCCAACCCTCCGGCAGCAGCTCGGGGGCGACGTCGCGGAGGGGGACGAGCACGAAGCGCCGCTGCCACATGCGCGGGTGGGGAACGGTGAGGTCTTGCTCGTCGACCGTCTCGCCGTCGATCCACAGGATGTCGATGTCGAGCGTGCGCGGCCCCCACCGCTCGCCCCGGACGCGGTGCGCGGCGGCTTCGAGCCGGTGGCACATGCCCAGCAGCTGGCGGGGCGACGCGTCCGACTCGATGGCGACCACGAGGTTGAGGTACGGGTCTTGCCCGGGCGGGCCGCCGACGGGATCGGTCTCGTAGAGGTCCGACACCGCGATGACACCGGGCAGCGAGTCGACGGCCTCGCGCAGGATCCGGCGCCGGTCGCCGAGGTTGGATCCGAGACTCAGCAGCACCCGCCGGCGGGTCTCGGGATGCAGCTCCGCGGTCATGACGGACGGGATCGTTCCAGGTGGACCCCTGCGGTCCGCAACTGCTGGGGCACGGGCGGGCGGAGCTTGCGGACGGCGATGGCGACCTTTTGCGCGCGCTCGTCGGCGAGACAGACCTCGGCGATGCGCGCCGCGAGCCGTTCGAGCAGCGCGAACCGCTCGGTCGTGATCACGCGCTCGACGACCGTGCACAGCGCGCCGTAGTCGACGGTGTCGTCGAGTGCATCGCTCGACGACGCGTCGGCCAGGTCGAGGTACAGGTCGAGATCGACCTCCAGCGGCTGGGCGCGCTGCTGCTCCTCGGGCAGTGCGCCGCAGTAGCCGAGCGCGACCAGCCCCCGCAGCTCGATGCGGTCGTGCGAGTCAGCCACCGCAGCTCACCGGTCTCACGCCGGCTTCGGGAGTTCCTGCGCGATCGTCACGAGCTGACGGCCAGCCGGTCCGAGCTGCCGGTGCACGAGCTGCTCGGTGATCGAGATCGCGTGTGGGCCGCTGTCGACCATTCCCGACCACAGCAGGAAGCCGGCCACGAGGCCCGACACGCGGTCGCCGAGCTCGTCCTGGTGGATGAGGACCTTGTGACCCTCGGACAGCATCGTGCGCAGCTCGGGGTAGAAGCTCGCCACGAACTTCTGGGGGTCGTCGTGGAGCGCGAAGGGCCGGTGCCGCCACGCGACGCCGAGCTCGTCGTAGTTGTGCAGGTTGTGCGGCGACGGGATGAGCGAGATCACGCACGTGAAGCCCTGCTCGCGGATCCAGATGATCTCCTCCTGGCGACGGACCCGGCGGTGGTTCGCGCCGTAGCCGCCCGGTCGCTCGCACACCGCGAGCTTGTTCTTGACCACCCACGAGAAGTTCCGGGGTTCGATGCCTTGGGCCCATTTGCCCTTCATGCCCGGCACTCGGCGCTCCTCCTCGGCTCCTTGCGCTGTCTGCCACCGATGGCCTCTGCACGGCGACCGCCCCGCGGTTCACCCGGCGACCACGGTGGCGGCGTGCACCGTGGCTCGTACATCATGCACCCGGACCATCCGTACGCCTCGCACCATGGCCCACACCGCGGTCGCCACCGACTCCTCGAGCCGGTCGTCGGTGGGCGCCGGGACGTCTCGATCGGCGCCGCGGGAGGCGGCAGCGAGCAGGCCGAGGAACCGCTTGCGGCTGGTCCCGATGAGGACGGGGAACCCGGTCTCCACCAGGACGTCGAGGTGGCGCAGCAGGCTCCAGTTGTGCGCAGGCGTCTTGCCGAAGCCGATGCCCGGGTCGATCCAGACCTCCTCGACACCGGCCTGGCGGGCGGCAACCGCCCGCCGCACGAGGAAGTCGCGCACGTCGTGCACGACGTCGTCGTAGGTCGGGTGCTCCTGCATGGTGCGCGGATCGCCGAGCATGTGCATCGCGACCCACCCGACGCCGGGCCCTGCCGCGGCAACGACCCCGGCGAGCGAGGCCGACACGTCGTTGACGAGCGTCGCCCCGGCGGCGATCGCCGCCTCCGCGACCTCCGCCTTGCGCGTGTCGATCGACACCCGCCCGTACCGCGCCAGCTCCTCGACAACCGGCAGCACGCGCCGAAGCTCCTCCGCGACCGGCACCGGCTCGGCGCCGGGCCGTGTCGACTCACCCCCGACGTCGACGAGGTCGGCGCCCTCGGCGAGGATCGCCCGGCCGCGCGCGATCGCGGCCTCGTGGTCGAGAAACCGTCCCCCGTCCGAGAACGAGTCCGGCGTGACGTTCACGACCCCCATCACCAAGGGCCGGCCATCCGCACCGCGATGCGCGTCGCGGGTCACCGGCCTTGGAGGAAACGCATTGCCTCTTCACGAGTAGCGACGTTGCGCCGGAACAACCCCCGCACCGCCGAGGTCACCGTGGTGGCACCCGGCTTGCGGATGCCTCGCATCGTCATGCAGAGGTGCTCGGCCTCGATCACGACCATCACACCCTTGGGATCGAGGCTGCGGTCGAGCTCGTCGGCGATCTGCGACGTGAGCCGCTCCTGCACCTGTGGGCGCTTCGCGAACACGTCGACGAGGCGGGCGAGCTTCGACAGGCCGGTGATCCGGCCTTCGTCGTTGGGGATGTACGCGACGTGGGCCTTGCCGATCCACGGCAGCAGGTGGTGCTCGCAGGCCGAGTACATCGGGATGTCGCGCACCATGACCATCTCGTCGTGGTCCGCCTCGAACGTCGCCTTGAGGTACGACGACGGGTCGTCGTGCAACCCGGCGAAGATCTCCGCGTACATGCGGGCGACTCGCGCCGGGGTGTCGACGAGCCCGTCGCGATCCGGGTCCTCGCCGATGGCGAAGAGAATCTCCCGCACCGCCCGCTCGATGCGCGGCAGGTCGACGGTGCTCCCATCCGGTGCGTGATGGCCGTCGACGCTCATGTCGTCGGCCTCGGGATCCGGCGCCACGCCCGGCCGAGCCGCGCCCAGCCGGTCTCCCGGCGCGGCTGCGCGGTCGCCGCGGTGACCTGCTCGGGCACGGGGACCAGCGTCGGCTCGGGCGGCGCGGGCGAAGCCGCCGGTGGCGCCGGCTGCATGCCCGGCCACGTGCCGATGTCCTTGAACAGCTCGGCCAACTCGACGTCTTCGACCGTCTCGCGCTCGATGAGCGCGCCGGCGAGCGCGTCGAGGACCGACCGGTGGGCGACGAGGATCGCGTACGCCTCGTCGTGCGCATGCTCGATCAGCGCGTTCACCTCGTCGTCGATCTGCGAGGCGATGTCATCGGAGTAGTCGCGCTGATGGCCTGCGTCGCGACCGAGGAACACCTCGCCGTGCTCCCTGCCGAACTTCCTCGGCCCGAGCGCCTCGCTCATGCCGTATTCGGTCACCATCGCCTTGGCGATCTCGGTGCACTTCTCGATGTCGTTCGCGGCACCTGTCGTCACCTGCCCGAAGACCAGCTCCTCCGCGGCGCGCCCGCCGAGCGTCGACGCCATCTGCGCGCGCAGTTGCTGCTTCGTGTGGGTGTAACGGTCCTCCGGCAGGAACCAGGTGAGCCCGAGTGCGCGGCCGCGGGCGACGATCGACACCTTGTGGACGTCGTCGCCATCCGGCAGCACGTGCGCCACGAGCGCGTGGCCCGCCTCGTGATAGGCGATCACCCGCTTCTCGTGCTCGCTCATCACCCGCGTCCGCCGTTCGGGCCCCGCCAGCACGCGGTCGATCGCCTCGTCGAGCTGCATCATGCCGATCTGGTCGAGGTTGCGGCGCGCCGCGAGCAGCGCGGCCTCGTTCATCAGGTTCGCGAGGTCGGCACCGGTGAAGCCCGGCGTCCGCTTGGCGAGCACCTCGAGGTCGACGCCGTCCGCGATCGGCTTGCCCTTCGCATGCACCTCGAGGATGGCGCGCCGGCCGGCGAGGTCGGGCCGGTCCACGACGATCTGACGGTCGAAGCGTCCGGGGCGCAACAACGCAGGGTCGAGGATGTCGGGACGGTTCGTCGCCGCGATGAGGATCACGCCGTTACGAGGGTCGAAGCCGTCCATCTCGACGAGCAGCTGGTTGAGCGTCTGCTCGCGCTCGTCGTGGCCGCCGCCGAGGCCCGCGCCCCGGTGCCGGCCGACCGCGTCGATCTCGTCCACGAAGATGATCGCGGGCGCGGTGGCCTTCGCCTGCTCGAACAGGTCACGCACCCGCGACGCGCCGACGCCGACGAACATCTCGACGAAATCAGAGCCCGAGATCGAAAAGAACGGCACGCCGGCCTCGCCTGCGACCGCCCGCGCGAGCAGGGTCTTGCCGGTGCCGGGCGGGCCGTAGAGAAGCACGCCCTTCGGGATCTTCGCTCCCATCGCCTGGAACCGCGTGGGGTTCTCGAGGAACTCCTCGATCTCGCGCAGCTCCTCGACGGCCTCGTCACAACCGGCGACGTCGGCGAAGGTGACCTTCACGTTGCTGTCGCCGTGCTGCTTGGGCTTGGCCTTGCCGAAGTTCAGGACCTTGCTGCCGCCCTGCATCGCGTTCACGAGGAACACGAACAGCCCGAACAGGAGCAGGATTGGCAGCACCGTGAAGAGCAGGGAGATCCAGATCGACTCCTTCTGCTGGTCGACGTCGAGCTTGACGTTCGCGTCGGTGAGCTGCTTGGTGAGCTCGTCGCCGTACTGCTCGGGGAAGCTCACCCGGTACGACGAGCCGTCGCGGAGCGTGCCGGTCACCACGTGGTCGCGGTCCTTCAAGGTCGCGTCGGCGACGTTTCCGGTCGCGATCTCCCGCTGGAAGGCGTCGAGCGGCAGCTTTTGCGCGTTGCTACCACCCCGCAGGAGATACAGGCCCGCCCCCAGGGCCACGAGTGCGAGGACGATGTAGACGACGACCGGCCGGTGGATCCGCTTCTTCACGCCGCGACGAGGCTACCGGTGATCGCCCACCGCGACGGCGGCGTCAGGGGATCCACCGGCGGACCTCGGGCAGGTTCCGGTACCGCTCGGAGGTATCGAGGCCGTAGCCGACGACGAATTCGGGCGGGATCTGGAACCCCACGTACTTGAGATCGGGATCCTCCCGCTGCAGACCGGTCTTCACGAGCAGGGCGCAGACCTCGAGGCTGGCCGGCGAGCGCGCCAGCAGGTTGCGCCGCAGCCACCGCAACGTCAGTCCGGAGTCGACGATGTCCTCGACGAGCAGCACGTGCCGCGCGTTGAGATCGATGTCGAGGTCCTTGACGATGCGCACGATGCCGCTGGTCTTCGTCGAGCTGCCATAGGAGGCGACCGCCATGAAGTCGACTTCGACAGGCAGGTCGATCTGGCGGGCGAGGTCGCTCATGAACACGAACGCACCCTTGAGCACGCCGACCAGCAGCGGCGCACGCCCCTGGTAGTCCTCGGTGATCTCCTTGCCGAGCTCCGCGATGCGGGCGCGCAGCTCGTCCTCGCCGACGACGACCTCACCGATCCGTCCGCTGGGCTCAGCCACCGTTCCCCGACCGTACCTGCAACCGGAGTCGCCCACGGGAACGGGTGAGCCAGCGGCCTCCACCGACGTCGGTCGCGCCGGCTTCTCCCCTGGCCACCGCGAGCACGCGCTCAACAGTTGCGGCGTCGGGCGGATGGTGCTCGCCGTCGCTGCTGCACCGCAGCCAGTTGCGGATCGCACGGCGAGCGAGCGGGAGCGGCGCGCGGGCGAGGGCACGCGCGTCGGTCGGGTCGATCGCGGTCGACGCCGCGTCGAGGTACGCGACGTCGTCAGCCACGAGCGCGGCTTGCCGCGCGATCACCGCAGCCACATCGCGCTCGGCGATGGCGTCGAGCAGCGGGAGCAGCTCGTGGCGGATCCGGTTTCGGCGGAAGCGCGGGTCGGCATTCGACGGATCGTCGACGACGTCGATGCCGAGCGACGCACACAGCGCACGCGTCTCGCTTCGCCGCAACCCGATCAGCGGCCGGTTGCGCGCCGACATGCCCTTGATCCCGTCAAGTCCCGCGCCGCGGACCAAGTTGAGCAGCACGGTCTCGGCCTGGTCGTCGGCGGTGTGACCGGTCAGCGCGTCTGGCCCGAGCGCGGCGTAGCGCGCCGCGCGCGCCCGCGCTTCGAGATCAGGCCCGGCTCCGACATGCACGGCGCGCGTCTCGAAGCGCGCACCGAACCGGCGCGCTGCAGCCGCGACCAGATCGGCCTCGTGCGCAGAGGCGTCCCGCAGGCCGTGGTCGACATGCACCGCAGTCACCTCGCAACCGGCGGCAGTGGCGAGGGCAAGTAGCGCCATCGAGTCCGGACCGCCCGAGACCGCGCACACCACAGGGGTGCCGCGCGGCGGGAACGAGCACCGTGCAAGAAGCGGGCCGAGCACGGTGTCCACGCTGCGACCTCAGAGCTTCACGTCGCCCGAGCGCACCACGCCGAGGAGGTCGCGCACCGAACGGGTGCCGAGCTTGCGGTTGATCCGGCGCAAGCTGGCGTACACGTTCGAACGGCTCATGCCGAGTTCTTCTGCTGCCTCGATCACCGTCGGAACGACCGCGACGACCTGCAACAGGTGCCGCTGCTTGTCGGTGAGCGACGCCAGCCGCTCGGCACCGATGCGGACCGGTGCCGGCTGCCGCGCCTTGTCCGGCGTCCGGCCCCGCTCGAGCCCGCTGAGCCGCGGCCGGGGCGTGCGGCTCGGTTCGGACGGCGCCTCGTTGCGCTCGAGCCGGGCGAGCAGCTCGAGTGCCTGATGTTGCGCGCGGCGGCGCTGCTCGGGCTCGGGGGCGGCGAGCGTCTCGCTGACCGCGGCGCGCAGGTCGTCCAGGTCGATGGGCTTGGTCAGGTAGCGCACCGCGCCCTCGATGCCCCCCTTGGCGCGGTCGAGCGGCCCGCCGAGTGCGGTGAGCAGGATGACGGGGATCTCCGCGAACGGCGCACCGAACTCGGTCTTGAGCTTCTCGAGCACTCCCCAACCGTCTACCTTCGGCATCATCACGTCGAGCACGATCAGATCGGGCGGCGCGGCACGGACCGCCTCGAGCGCCTCCTCGCCGTTGGCGGCGGTGACGATGTTGTAGCCGTCGCGCTCGAGGTTCATCTTCGTCAGGAGCCGGATGTCCGGTTCGTCGTCGACGACGAGGATGGTTTTCACGATCAGACCGCCGCGACCGCCTCGAGTCGCACCCGGCGGACCCACGCGTCGGGGTTCCGGATCTCGTCGAGGTCGGGAAGGTTCTCCGCGCGCTCGAACGCGCGGTTGACAAGCGCGCTGCCTCCGATGCGCTCCACGTGCTCGATGAACCTTTCGCCCTGCTCGTACTGGTTGAACTTCGCCTCGAGGCCAAGCAGGCGCTGCAGCAGCTTCACCGCGGGGCTTCCGGTCTGGCGGCGCTGGCGCAGAACTCGGCTGAACCGCTCCGCGCTCGGGATGCGTCCCGCCCCGGCGCGGTCCATCGTCACGTCGCCGTGACCTTCGAGCAGGCTCATCATCCCCGCGATCTGGCGCAGCACGGCACCCTGCTCCGGGCTGGCGAGCAGCGCGACGAGGCCGCCGTCCTCGAGCGGGTTCCGGCCAGCGCGCGAGTCTTCCACGAAGCGGCGGAGCGCGTTGAGGAACCGCTTGGGATCAGGTTCGACCGCACCGAAGCTGCGCTCGACGAGCGACAGGAAGTGCGCTCGCAGCCAGGGCACGCCGGTGAACTGGGCGCGGTGGGTCACCTCGTGGAGGGCGAGCCACAGCCGGAACTCGCGAGGCGGGAACGCGAACCGCTTCTCCAGAGCGATGACGTTCGGCCCGACGTAGTACACGACGTCCTGGTCGTCGGGGTTCTCCTCCTCGATGACGAGCAGGTCGTACTGGCCGAGGACGCGGCCGCTCATCCAGCCCAGCAGCACGCCGAGCTCGACACCGGCGGCGCGGCGCGCGAGAGGTGCGACCTTGCTCTGCGCGACGCGCTCGCCGAGGCGTTCGGTGAGCGGGCGCAGCAAGCGCTGGAACGACGCGACGTTCGCGTGCACCCAGCCGGCGCGGTCGGTCACGCGGGCGCGGGCGGGGCCGGCGAGCGAGCGCAGGCCCGTCGCGGTGTGGACGAGCTCTTCGGCTTCGGCGGTCAGCTCGGCGAAATCGGGCTCGAGCGAGGCGTAGTGGTACGACTCGGCGAACGGCTCACGGCCGGTCACGCGGACCGCGATGCGTTCCGCGAGCGCCCAGTCGACGGGGTCCACCCGGCTCAGACTACCGGCGCGCCTTCGGGTACTTCAGCGACTGGACCCGCACCAGGTAGCCGATGATGACGCCGATGACGACGATCAGGGACAGGACGAAGAAGACGAGCCCGATCCAGTAGTGCCAGATGACGGCCAGGGACATGGGTCGGATCGTAGAGGGACCCTCCGGCGTTCCCGAAAACCCCGGGCGGCCGTCGCGGCGAGCTCAGCCGGCCGGCGGCGCGGGGGGGTGCAGGTTCTCGTGGTCGATCGCCTCGGCGATGCGGCGCTTCAGCGATTCGGGCACCGCCTCGTGGCACTTCTTGGCGATCACCGAGCGGAGCTCGATCTCGAAGTCGTAGGCGTCGAAGCACGGGGGGCAATCGTCGAGGTGTCGCTGGATGGCACTGCGCCGCTCCTCGGTGAGCGCGCCGTCGAGGAAGTGGTAGAGCTCGTGGAGCGCATCCTCGCAGTTGCCTTCGGCCATCAGTCGTCCTCGTCGGAACCCGTGCTCGGCAGGCTCATGCTACGAGCCCCCGTTCGACAGCGAACTCCCACAACTTCTTCTGGAGCCCTTTTCTTCCCCGGTGCAGCCGGCTCATCACGGTGCCGATCGGGATGTCGAGGATGTCGGCGATCTCCTTGTAGCTGAATCCCTCCACGTCGGCGAGCAGGACCGCCATGCGGAACTGCTCGGGCAACGACTCGATCGCCGCTTTCACCTCGTCATCGGTGTAGCTCTCGAGGAGGTCCTCCTCTGCGCTGCGGCCGAGCCCGGCCAGCTCGAGGCCGCCGAGGCGCCTGTACAGGTAGAGGTCCTCGACGTCGTCGAGGTCGGACTCGCTCGGCCGCCGGCGCTTCGCCCGGTAGGTGTTGATGAACGTGTTGGTCAGGATCCGGTACAGCCACGCCTTGAGGTTGGTGCCCTCCTGGAAGCCTCCGAAGCCTCGGTAGGCCTTGAGATACGTCTCCTGAACCAGATCTTCGGCGTCGGCGTCGTTGCGGGTCATGCGACGGGCGGCCGCGTACAGCGAGTCCATGAACGGCATCGCCTGCTCCGCGAACGTCGCCTGATCTGCCATCGACGACGACCCTACAACCGCCCTACGACAACCCATCTCCGTCGCACCTGGCGCGGCGCGGGCGACGGCTCACGCGCCGCCGGCGATCATGATCTGGGTTGTGATCTGATCGATCGAGCCCGCGAGCTCGCTGAGGTCGCGGTGGGCGTCGAGCAGCGAGCGACGCAGGCCCGGCCACAGCGCTTCGAACTCCCGAGCCTTGGGCCCGTCCCAGTAACACGGCTGCGCGAGGTCGTCGCCGCTCGCCAGCAACCGGCTGATCGCGTCGATGAAACCCCCGTCGAGCACCCCCCGGAACTGCACGATTCGCTCCTTCGCCACCGGGTCGGCCAGTACACGCATCGCCACCGTCCGCCTCCCCCTTCCCTGAGGATCTTTCAGTATGTTTCATGTCATTCTGTTACGACCGTCGTGGCTGGTCAAGCTGCGGGGGCATGATCACCAGATGCCGGTACCCCTGCCGCTCGCCGACGTGCGCATCCTCGCCATCGAGCAGTACGGCGCGGGCCCGTTCGGGTCGCTGCACCTCGCCGACCTCGGCGCGGACGTCATCAAGATCGAGGACCCCAGCGCAGGCGGTGATGTCGGGCGCGCCGTGCCCCCGTACACCCACGGCGACAGCAGCCTGTTCTTCGAGACCTTCAACCGGAACAAGCGCAGCATCTGCCTCGACCTCGCCAACACGTCCGGCCGCGGGGTGTTCCGCGACCTGGTGGCGGTGTGCGACGCGGTGTACTCCAACCTGCGCGGCGACGTGCCTGGGGCGCTCGGCATCACCTACGCCGACCTCGCACCGGTGAATCCACGCATCGTGTGCTGCTCGCTGTCGGGCTTCGGCGCGGCCGGTCCCCGAGCCCACCAGCCCGGCTACGACTACGTGGTCCAGGGGCTCGCGGGGTGGATGAGCCTGACCGGCGAGCCCGGGGGCACGCCCGCGAAGACCGGGCCATCGCTCGTCGACTACTCCGGCGGGCTCGTCGCCGCGCTGGCGCTGCTCGCGGGCCTGCACGCGGCGCGCCGCGACGGCGTCGGTGTGGACTGCGACGTCAGCTTGTTCGACACTGCGATGGGCCTCATCGGCTATCCGGCCACGTGGCACCTGTCGGCTGGGTTCAGCCCCGTCGCACAGCCACGGTCAGCGCACCCGACGATGGTGCCGTTCCAGAACTTCCCCACCGCCGACGGCTGGATCGTGATCGCGTGCCCGAAGGACAAGTTCTGGACGCGACTGGTCGACGCGCTCGGCCGGCCTGCGTCGCTCGACGACGAGCGGTTCGCCACGATGGCCGGTCGGTACGCGCACCGTGACGAGGTCGTCGCGCTGCTCGACGAGTTGCTCGCCGCGGACCGCACGGCCAACTGGATCGAGCGGCTGACGTCGGCGGGCGTGCCGTGCGGGCCGGTCAACGACGTCGCCTCCGCCTTCGCTGACCCGCAGACCGCGGCACGCCGCTTGGTCGTCGAAACCGATCACCCGGGCTTCGGCGTGGTGCGGGCACCGGCCAGTCCCGTCCGGGTCGGCCCGCCGAGGACGGCCCACCGCCGGGCGCCCAGGCTGGGCGAGGACACCGAGACCGTGATGCGCGACCTGCTCGGCTACGACCAGGCCCGCATCGACGCGTGCCGCGCCGCGGGCGCATTCGGGGTATGAACGCGGCAGTGGAGATCGTCGAGGTCGCGCCCCGCGACGGATTGCAGTCCGAAGAGGCGGTGCTGCCGGTCGAAACGCGGGTGGATCTGATCAACCGATGCATCGACGCCGGTGCGCGGCGCATCGAGGTGTGCAGTTTCGTCAACCCGGCCCGCGTGCCGCAGATGGCGGGCGCCGAGGAGGTTCTCGCCGCGCTTTCGGAACTGCAGGACGTCACCTACATCGGCCTGGTGTTGAACGAGCGCGGCTTCGAACGTGCCGCGAACGCGGGCGTGCGCGAGATCAACGTGGTCGCGGTCGCGACCGACACGTTCGGCGTGCGCAACCAGGGCGCGACCAGTGCCGAGACGATTGCGACGTTCGAGGCGATCGCCGCACGCGCGCTTGACGCGGGCATTCGGCCGACGCTGACGATCTCGACCGCGTTCGGGTGTCCCTACGAAGGCGAGGTCGACGCGCCGTGGGTCACGGAGCTCGTGCGCCGCGGCGCGGCCGCCGGCGCGGCGGAGGTCGCGCTCGCGGACACGATCGGCGTCGCCTCCCCCCGCGACGTCATCGAACGGCTCACCGCGGCGCGCGCGGTGCTCGACGGCGCCGCGCTTCGCGCCCACTTCCACAACACCCGCAACACCGGTATCGCCAACGCGTACGCCGCGCTCGAGGTGGGGGTCGACGCGCTCGACAGCAGCCTCGGCGGCATCGGTGGCTGCCCGTTCGCGCCCAACGCGACCGGCAACATCCCAACCGAAGACCTCGCGTTCATGCTCTCGCGCATGGGGGTCGAAACCGGCCTCGACCTCAGCAAGCTCGTCGCGATCGTGCCGTGGATCGAAGCGCAGCTCGGGACCCGCGCGCCCGGTCTGCTGAGCAAGGCCGGGTTGTTCCCGCGGTCCTGACGCCGCGGCCGGTGCTCAGAAGCGATGCATGCCCGGCCAGAGCACGTCCCAGTCGGCGCGCTGGTCGCGGCACACCCAGATCCGAGTGCCGTCCTCTTCGTTGTGGATGTCGTGAACGCGGGGATCACGCGCGATCCACGGGAACTCGCGCGCGTCAGCGGTTGTCGTAGTTGGCGAGCATCGCCACCAGGTCGATCTCGCGCTGGCGGATGGGCTGGTCGAGCCACCCGTTGTGGTCGGCGACCAGCAGGCGATCGTCGAGCAGCTTGCCCGACAGCGCCGAGCGCGCGCCGGCGGGGCAGAACTGGATGATCCACGCGCGCCGCTGACGGTCGGTGGTGTTCGGCCCGCTCCGGTGCAGCAGCAGCGACGAGAACACGAGGACGCTGCCACGCCGCACCGGTACGGCGACACCCTCATCTGACCCGTCGTAGCCAACCCGGAAGGGCGAGCCGTCCGCGCCGTTGTGGTGCTGGAGCGTGCCGTTGACGTGCGTGCCGGGCAGCACCCGGATGCAGCCATTGCGCTCGTCGGCGTCGTCGAGCGCGAGCCAGCACGTGACGTACTCCTCCGGGATCAGTGGCGTGTAGCCGTTGTCCTGGTGCCAGGGCAGCTCGGTCAGCGCGTGCGGCGGCTTGGCCACCGCCTGCTCCCAGTAGAGGCGCGCGCCGTTCGCCTCGCCGAGCAAGGGTCGCACGATCGGCGCCCAGCGCGCGTCGGTTGCGACCGCTTCGAGCTCGGGGCTCGTGAGATGCATCATCGGCCGGTACGACAACTGGCCGTCGTCGGGCTTGCCGAGCGCGAGCTCGAACGCGGCTCGCTCGACGTGGCCGACGATGTCGTCGCACTCCGCCGGCGTGAACACGTCGTGAACCACGAACCAGCCTTGGTCTCGGAACGAGTCGACCTCGGTCGGGGAGAGCACGGTCATGGATTCATCCTCCTGGTGAGTGCCCGCGGGCACGGGGTCTGAGACCGTCGAGCACGAGCGTGACCACGAAGTCGGCCACGACGCTCGCATCGAGACCGTCGTCGGTGGTCAAACGGCGCACCGCGATCTGGCCGATCAGCGCAGCCACGCTGAACGCGACCATGCGCGGCGGCGCGTCGACGATGAACCCAGCGCGCTGCGCCTCGACGATCGTGTCCTCGATGTCGGCGATGAACCGCTCATAGATGCTGCCCAGATGCCGCTCGAAGCGGTCGCCGAGCGCGTACGAGTCGCGGAACAGCAGGCGCACGCCGTCGCGGTCGTGCTCGAAGAACTCGAACGTTGCCCGCACGGCGCGGCGGAACATGTCCTCGCCGTCCAGCGCGCCGCGGCCGTCGCTGGGGGCCGCAGTGGCGGCGATGTGGTCGCGCAGCGCCTGCTCCTCGCGGTCCATGAGCGCGTGGAACAGCTCGTCCTTCGAGTCGAAGTACCAGTAGATCGACCCGTACGACACCTTGGCGGCCTTGGCGACGTCGGCGATCGTCGTCGCGTGGTAGCCCTTCTTTGCGAACACCTTCTTCGCCGCGGCGAGGATCGCCTCGCGGCGCAGGCCCTTGGCCTCGTCGCCTACGGCGCGGCGCATCGGCTTCGCGGCCATCACCGGCTCCTCGCCCGCAGCAGCAACGTGGTGGCCGCCCCGACCGCGGCGATCGATCCCGTGGCCCACACCTCGATGTCGACCGCGGCGAGGCCGCCCGCGCAACGCGCCAACCGGCCGACACCGATGAGCTCGCGCGCCGCCGCGACCGCTGGGCTGTCCGCGCCGGCGAAGCGCAGCACCATGTCGGGGTTCGGGAACGCGGCGCCATCAGGGTGGCGCTGCGCGACCGAGCCGACGGGCGGTCCCACGCACAGGTCGGCGGCGACGCACACCGCTTCGGCGCCCGTGGCCGCTCCCTCCCACGGGATCGTGACCGTGCTCGCCACCCCGCCGTCGCGCGCCCGCTGCATGCGCGGGTGCAGCACCTCGGCGATCGGCGCGAACGCTTCGCCGGGGGCGTTCCACGGGATGCCGCCGGGCGCGACCGCGGGCGCCTCGCCGTCGAGGTTGATCGGCTCGAGCGCACCAGAATCGACCAGCGAGACAGTCGAGTGCGCGACGACGCGCTCCTGCGCGTCGTGCAGGTCGACGGCGACGACCGTCATCGTCCTGCCACGGTGCAAGCGCGTCCCCCTCGCCCGCACGGCGCCCGCCCGCAGGGGGCGCAGGAACCGGCAGTCGATGCCGGCGGCGAGCCACCCCGGCGCGAGAGACCGTGCCGTCATGACCGACACCGCGGCGACCGCGCCGCCGAAGATGCCGCCGAAGGCTCCGTAGAGGTGGTCACCGAGGACGAACTGCCAGGTACCCTCGCCACCCGCGGGCTCGGCGCAGAAGTAGTCTCGCAGCGCGGTCATGCTGCCGGGCCTCGGCCGTCGGGAGGCCACGACTCGACGCCGTCTTCGAGCGGGACGTCGAGGCTGCGCAGCATGCTCGACACCATCCGCCACACGCCGATGACACCGACCACCTCGAGCAGCACCACCGGGTCGCGTCCGACGTGTTCGGCGCACGCGGCCCAGGTGGCGTCGCTGATCGCGCCGCGCTCGACGGTCTCGTCGGTGGCGGCGAGGATCGCCCGCTCCGCGGGGCCGAAGCGGTCCGACGCCTGCCAGTCGCGCACCGCGACGAGGTCGTCGGGGTCGAGGTGCAACCACGCCGTCGCGATGTTCCAGTGCTGGGTCCACTCGTAGTCCGACCCGGTGATCCACCCGAGCCGCATGATCACGAGCTCGCGCAGCCGGGTGTCGAGCGTTCCGTTCCACAGCAGGCCCATGATCAGGTCGTGCAGCCACTTCGCGAGCTGCGGATGGTGCAGCCACACGCGGAACACGTTGAGATCGGCGGCCGCATCGGTGACGCCCGCGGCGCCGGCCGCGGCGTGCGCGCCGTCCGGTTCGAGCAACGGAATCCTCATGGCGTCACAACCGCATGGACGGGTGGCACGCCCGGCGATTCGCCCGACAGGACGCGCAGCAGGTCGTCGACACCGTCGAGCGGCACGCAGGCGCGCGGCAAGTCCTCGAACGGCCACCGTCGTGCCGCGAGCAGTTCGAGCGCGGCGCGGTACGCGGTGGCGTCCACACCCAGCGCGCCGATGAGGTGCAGCTCCTTGTAGACGACGTGGTCGGGATGGAACCCCGGTGTGTCCGCGCTGCCGCGGGTGCCGGCGAGGACCACGGTGCCACCCGTGCGGGCAAGCGCGACGGCCTGGCCGAGCGCGGCGGGCGCTTTCGCGGTGACGTCGACGACGACATCGGCGAGCTTCCCTCCGGTCGCGGCGCGCAACGCCTTCGCGGGGTCGTCGGTCGTGACGTCGACGGTGAGATCGGCGCCGAAGCGCTTCGCCAGCGCCAGCCGCTCGTGGTCGCGCGGACCGGCGCCGGTGACGAGCACGAAGCCCGCGCCGGCCTCTTTCGCCGCGACGCAGGCGGACAGCCCACGCACGCCCGGGCCGAGCACCGCGACCACCGCGCCCGGCTGTGTGTCCGGCACCGTGACCCCCCAGCGGATGCCCGCGCCGAGCGGGTTGAACAGCGTGGCGACGACGGGGTCGAGCGAACCAGGGACCGGCAGCAGGAGCGCGTCTGGGGCGAGGTACAGGTGTGAGGCGTAGCCGCCCCACAGTCCGGGCGCCTTGTCGACGTCGATGAACCCGTACATGTCCGCCATGCCGTGCCGCGCGCACCGGCGGTACCGGCCGGCGCGGCACTCCGCGCACTCGCCGCACGACAGGAACACCTCGACCGCGACGCGATCACCGGCTTGCACGTTCCAGCGCTCCGCGGCGCGCGGACCGATCTCTTCGACCACACCGACGATCTCGTGGCCGGGCACGAACGCGAACCCGGCCGGCAGGTGACCGGTGTACTGCTCGTGATCGGTCCCACACAGGCCGCACGCCTCAACCCGCAGCACCCCGTCGTCTTCGCCGATGTCCGGGATCGACAGCTCACGCGCCGCGAGCGACCGCGGTCTCTCCAGCACCAGCGCGCGCGCCGTGGCGCTCATGCGCCGAGCTTCGCGAGCGTCGCTTCCGCCTCGGCGACGATCCGGTGCACCAGCTCGCCGGCAGGCACCAGCTCGTGCACCGCGCCGACACCCTGTCCCGCCGGATAGCACTCGATCTCGGGATCGACGCCTTCGGTCGAGGCGTCACCACCGAGGTGCATCGCGCCGTCATGCATCGAGCGAACGGCTTGCATCGGGAACTTCTGCAACTCGCCAGGGCGCTGCTCCCAGTCGTCGGTGTAACGGTTGCGGACGACGCGCATCGTCTTGCCCGAGTAGGCGCGGCTGATCACGGTGCCGTCCTCGGCCGTGCGCACCAGCGCCTCCTTGTAGCCGCGCACGGCTTGCGCCTCGGGTGTCGCGATGAAGCGGGTGCCGATCCACACGCCGTCAGCGCCGAGCGCAAGCGCGGCGGCGAGGCCGCGGCCGTCGAAGATGCCGCCGGCGGCGACGACCGGCACGTCGTCGCCGACCGCGTCGACGATCTGCGGGACGAGCGGCATGGTCGCGACCTGCCCGGTGTGACCGCCGGCCTCGGTGCCTTGCGCGACCACGATGTCGCATCCAGCGTCGACCGCCTTGCGCGCGTGCACGACCTTGCCGCACATGTTGATGACGAGCACGCCGTGGCGGTGACACAGCTCGACCGCCTTCGCGGGCACGCCGAGCCCGGCGACGAACACCGACGCTCCCTCCTCGATCAGCAGCTCCACCTGGCCGAGCAGGTCGCCCGGCATGGCGGTGAGCAGGTCGACGCCGAAGGGCTTCTGCGTCCGCTCCCGCACCGCGCGGATCTCGTTGACCATCTGCTCGCGGCTCATCACCGACGCGCCCAGGCACCCGAAACCGCCGGCCTCGGACACCGCCGCGGTGAGCTCGTGGTACGACACGCCGCCCATGCCGGCGAGCATCACCGGATGCTCGACTCCGAGTATGTCGGTCAGCCTCGTGCGCATGCGGTCCTCGCTCCCGTGGTCGTGGCGCCGATCTCGTGGCCCCCGTTGTTGACTGACGAGTCAATCTAGCGACAGGCTGGGCGTCGCGACAGTCGCACCGCCACCGAGGAGGGCCCATGAGCGAACCGGCGAAGACCGACATCCCCATGATCCGGGTGCTGGGCGCCATCGCGTACGGCGAATGGAAGGCGTACGACAACGCCCGCACCGAGGCCGCCCAGACAGCGGACGAGGCCGAGCGCAAGGCCTTGCGGCAGATCGCGGCCGAGGAGTTGCGCCACCACAAGGGCTTCGTCCGCGCCCTCGAACGGCTGCATGCCGACCCGGAGCGGGCGATGCGTCCCTACCGGCGCGTGCTCGACCGCTACCACGGCGCGCCGGCGGGCGACCCGATCGAGGAGGCGATGTGGTCCTACCTCGGCGAGGGCGTCGCCGACGACCTGCTGCGCTGGCTGCGCACGGTCATCGACGACGAGGAGACCCGGGCGTTCCTCGACTCGGTGATCGCCGACGAGGTCGGTCACGAAGCCCGGGCCGCGGCGCAACTTCGCGACCTGCTCGAGCGCACACCCGGCGGGCGGGCGAAGGCCGGCCGCGCCACACGCACGATGATGCTGCGCATGGCTCGCAGCGGCGGCGACGGCGGCCTGCCGCTGGTGGCCTTCCTCCAGGTCGGTCACACGCCGGCGCTCATCGCCACGCTGATCGCCGGTGCCAATCGCCGGCTGCGGGCGGTCGGGCTCGGCCCGCTCGGCGTCCCGCTGCCGCGGCGGCTCGCGGCCTGATCCCGGCGGCACGGCCGGCCCCGCGACGACGGCCCGGCGCGGCAGGTGGACCCGGCCGGCACGGGGAACCAACTGTCATGAGGGTGAGAAGGGCGCTGGCGGCGCGCGGGGCGCTGGCCGCCGCGATGGTGGCGCTGGTGGCGTCATGTGCCGGCCCGCCCCGGGTGCAGTTCGCCACCCGTACCGTCACGCCCGCGCAACCGGTGGTCGCGGCCGGTGCCGCGACCACCGCGCCACCCACGGCGGGCGGGCTGCTCCCGGCCGCCGGCACCGCGGCGACGGGGACCGGCCCGGGAGCCGCCGGCGGCGCGCCGGGCAGCAAGGGCGTGATCAAGATCGGCACGATCCTCGCTCTACAAGGCGGCCAGCGCGACCTCGGTGAACCGGTGCTGCGCACGACCCAGGCGTTCGTCGACGAGCTGAACGCGCGCGGCGGCGTCGCGGGCTACACGCTCCAGCTGATCGCGTACAACGCGTGCCTCACCTGTCAGGACGAGGCCCTCACCGCCGCACGCCGGCTCGTCGAGCAGGACCATGTGTTCGCGCTCGTCAACACGTATCCCATGGTCATCGCGTTCCAGTCGGTGATCCCCTACCTGGTCGACCACGACATCCCCCTCATCCAAGGTGGCGCGGAGAACCAGACCTCCGACGCGCTCTCACCGGTGAACTTCGCGACCGCTCCGAGCGGGTTGTTCTACGCGCGGTTCCTCTCGGTGATGGCGGCGCGGTACGCGCACATAAAGCGCGTGGCGATCTCGTACCTCGACGTGCCGAGCGAGGCAAACGGCCTCGCCATCCTCCGCCGCGAGCTTGCTGCCGAAGGCGTGCAGGTCGTCGACGAGGAGCCGATCGGCGCCGCCGAAGAAGCGGTCACCAACATGGACTCGGCGGTGATCCGCATGCGCACCAAGGGCGCCGACGGCGTGCTCGCGACCAATCCCGTGGTGCTGATCTTCGGGCGGCTCGCCGCGCAGCGGCAGGGCTGGAACGCGCCGTGGGTCGGCGAGGCCGCGTGGAGCGCGCTGGTCGAGAGCGGTTGCGGCGTGACCTGCGACGACGTCGTGCTCACCGACACGGCAGGGCTGTCGTACATCGACCGCGACACGCCGCAGATGCGCCAGTACCTCGACACGATGGCGCGCCGGTACCCCGGTGGCCAGATCTCCGGGCACACCCTCGCGGCGTGGGCGGGCATGCAACTGTTCACCGAGATCCTGGGCCGCGTCGGTGCACCCGATCCAGCCGCCTTCCTCGACGCGCTCGAGCACACGACCAACCTCGACCTCGGCACCACCTCGCCGATCACGTTCGGCCCCGACCGCCACCTCGGCGGTACCGCGTCGACCCTGCTGAAGCTCAGCGGCGGTCACTACGTCCGAGCGAGCGACCCGCTCGACTTCGGCGAGGCCGCGCCGTGATCTGGGCGCAGTACGCGATCTTCGGGCTCGGTGTCGGCGCGGTGTTCGCACTGCTCGCCGCGGGCATCGTCCTCGTCTACCGCGCCTCGGGTGTCCTCAACTTCGCGCACGCGTCGATCGGCGTGACCGGCGCGTACATCGACTACTCGCTGCTCGAGCACCATGCCGGCCTTCCGGTCGGCGTCGCGCTCGCGATCGCGATGGCGGCCGGCGCGCTCACCGGCGTGCTGTCGTACCGGCTCGTGTTCGAGCGGGTCGCGCACACGTCGCAGGTGACCAAGCTCATCGCGTCGTTCGGCCTGAGCGGCGTGCTGCAGGGTGGCATCGGCGTGGTGTTCGGCCGCATCGGTACCCCCACGACCCGCGGCCACACGTTGCTGCCGGTGGAGCGCGGCGTCACCGTGGCGGGCGCCGGAGTGCCCTACCAGCGGATCGCGGTGATCCTGGTCGGCATCGCCGCGGCACTCGGGATCGCCGCGCTGCTGCGATTCAGCGAGTTCGGCATCCAGCTCCGTGCGCTCGCCCAGAACCCGCTCGCCGCCCGCCTCGCGGGGGTCGACGACCGGCGCATCCAGACGATCACCTGGGCGATCGCCGGGAGCTCGTCGGTGCTCGCCGCCGTGCTGGTGCTGCCGTTCGGCCCGTTCAACCCGCTCGCGCTCAACGGCTTCCAGCTGAAGGCGTTCGCGGCGGCGCTGCTCGGCGGGTTCGTGAGCCTGCCCGCCAGCCTCGCTGGCGGCGTCGGTCTCGGTGTCGCACAGGAGCTGCTCGTCGGTGCGCCCGCGCCGTTCAACGGCCTGCGCACGGTGCTCGCCACCGCATTGATCCTCGTGCTGCTGTTCCTGCGCGTCGAGCGGTTCTTCGTGTCCGAGCAGGAGGCCCGCGCCGTGCAGGGCGACGAGCGGCTTTTCACCGGCGGCTCGCGGGTGCCGGTCGTGGGGTCGCCGCGCGCGTGGCTGGCGGGAGCAGCGGTGGTCGCCGCCGCGACCATGACGATGAGCGGGTTCTGGGCGTTCGTCACGACCCGAGCGGCGCTGTACGCGCTGCTGGCACTGTCGCTCGTCGTCCTCACCGGCTGGACCGGACAGGTCTCGCTCATGCCGGGCACGTTCGCCGGGGTCGGCGCTTGCCTCGCATGGGTGCTCGGCACGAAGCTCGGCTTCGCGTTCCCGGTCGTGATCCCGCTTGCGGGCCTCGCGACAATCCCTGTGGTCGGCATCGTCGGCGTCGCGGCCGTTCGGCTCCGACCGCTGTACCTCGCGGTGGCGACGCTCGCGTTCGCGGGACTGTTCGACGACACCCTGTTCCAGCAGCACTGGTTCGCGAACGGTGGCGCCGAGCTCGTGACGAACCGGCCAACGCTGCTCACCGGTGATCACGCGTTCGCAGCCGCGGTGATCGGTATCGCGGGCGCCCTGTTCGCGTTCACCGCCGGCTTCGCGCGCACCCGCACCGGTCGAGCGTTCCGAATGGTGCGGGACAACGACCGCGCGGCCGAGGCGGCGGGGGTGAACCCTGCCAAGTACCGGCTGCTCGCGTTCGCGATCTCCGCGTTCTACGCGGGGGTCATGGGCGCGCTGCTCGCGTACCTGCTGCGGACCTTCACCGTCGAGGAGTTCTCGTTCCTCGTGCTGTCGCTCGCCGCGTTCGGCATCGCCGCGGTGGGCGGCATCCGCACGCCGGCCGGCGCGATCGTCGGCGCGTTCGCCTTCGTCGAGCTCACCGAGGTGTTCCGCTCGTCGGGCGCCGTCAGCGACTGGTCGACGGTGGCCGTCGGCCTCGGCATCGTCCTCGTGATGGGTCGAACCCCGGACGGCATCGTCGGTGTCGCCCAACGAGCGTGGTCGCGGCTGCGGCCGCGCCGCCGGGCCGTGCTCGCCCCGGTCCTGGAGCCCTCCGGTGCCTGAGCACACACCGGTGCTCGCCGTCGACGAGGTCACCGTCCGCTTCGGCGGCGTGACCGCGGTCGACGCGGTGTCGTTCGCCGTCGCACCCGGCGAGATCGTCGGCATCATCGGGCCGAACGGGGCGGGCAAGACCACGTTGCTCGACGCCATCTGCGGGTACGTCACAGTCGCCCGCGGTCGCGTCACGCTCGACGGCAACGACGCGACCGCGCTGCTGCCCTACCAACGGGCGCGGCGCGGCATCGGCCGGTCGTTCCAGGACGCTCGCCTGTATCCGACGATGACCGTGCGCGAGACGCTCGTCAGCGCGCTGCACGCGACGCAGCGATCGGGTCTCGTGGCGGAAGGCTTGCGGCTCCCCGACGTGCGGGCCGAGGAGCAGGCGGTCGCCGACGCGGCGCGCGACCTGCTGGCGCTCGTCGACCTCACGCCGTACCTCGACCTGCGCCTCGCCGAGCTGTCGTTCGGGACGACCCGTGCCGTCGAGCTGGCGTGGCTCGCCGCTCGGCAGCCACGCATCCTGCTCCTCGACGAGCCCGCGTCGGGCCTCCAGCAGAGCGAGGTCCGCGAGCTCGGTGCGCTGGTGCACCGTATCCGCGGCGACGCCGCGGTCGTCGTGATCGACCACGACGTGCCGTTCGTCGCCGGCCTCGCCCAACGGTTGCTCGCCATGGACCTCGGTCGGGTCGTGGCCGACGGGCCGCCGGCCGACGTGCTGCGCGACCCTGCCGTCGTCGCCTCCTACCTCGGATCGGGCAAGTACCGGTGAGCGCGGCACAGATCGGCTCGCGCTGCACCGGCCGCCGTGCGGTGCTCGCGCTCGCGCTCGCAGCCGGTGCGCTCGGCATCGTGATGCCGGCCAACCCCGCCCGCGGGCTCGAAGACCAGACGGCCACGCCCGGGCTCCGCGACCGCGCCTTCGACCTGACCGCGGAGGCGTTCCCGCTCGACGCGTCACCCGGCCGCGGCTCGATCGGCGTGTCGATCCGGCCCGATGCGAGCCACGCCGCCGCGTCCAACCCGCCGTCCGCGGCGCACGCGCGGGCGGCGGCGACCGACCTCGGCCTCGCCGAGGCCTACGTCGGCGAGCAGGGCCCGAGCGCGCAGGCCGACACAGACGCCGCTGGCACGCCACCCGACGCGGTCTTCGAGCAAGGCGGCTTGCGCCTGACCGCGCACGCGGACGCAAGCCCGCGCAGCGCGGCGTCCGCCGACGGCTCGTCGTCAGCGGCGGGAGCGCTGCGAGTCGGCGAGCTGTCGTCGCACGCGGAGACCGACGGCAGCGGCGACCGGCTCACCGCCCAGGCACACGCGCGGATCGCCGGCATCGCGATCGGTCCGCTCACCATCGGCGTCGCGTCCTTCGACGCGGTTGCCGCCGTCGACGGCCAGCCCGGCGGCGCAACCGCCAGCGCCCGCGTCGCCGTCACCAGCGCGACCGTCGCCGGCGTGCCGGTCGTGATCGACGACCACGGCATCACCGTCGACACCGTGACCATCCCGTCCACCGAGCTCACGACCGCGACCCAGGTCGTGCACGACGCGCTCGCGCAGGGCGGCTTCCTCGACGTGCGGGTCGTGCAACCGCGCGTCGACGCCGCACCCGAGGGCACGCGGGTGACGATCGAAGGTGGCGGGCTGCAGATCCATGCGGCGTCGACCGACCCGCAGAACCCGTACTTCGTCGACGCGACGCTTGTGGGCGGCTCGGCGACCGTGGCGCTCGGCGCACCGATCGGCACCGCGGCTCCCCCGTCGGACGGCTCGTCGAGCGAGGCCGGCGCGGCCGTCGGTACCGGCCGCAGTCCCGAGGGAATCGCTGCCGCGCCCGCGGTGACCCCGAACGCGGCCCGCGGCCAGCTCGTGCGGGCGTCGCAGGACTCGTCGTACAAGCTGACCGGCGCGTGGCGAGGGTGGCCGTGGCTCCTCGCGGCGATCGCCGCGTTGGTCGGTGGCACGGCGATCCTGCGCGGGCTGGTCTCACGTGTGCCCGCGGCCGCGCCGCTCGCCGCGGGCCTGCGCCGGCGGGTCGACTCGTTCGCCGACCGGTACCTGCGCGGATGAGCGCGCGCCTTGCCCGTCTCGCTCGCCTCGCGACCAGCGCGGGCCCGCGGATCACCGGGTGGCTCGCCGCCATCGTGATCGTCACCGGGCTGGTCGCGATCGCCAGCCAACCGACCGGCGCGGCGAGCCCGGGCGCGACGGTGCACGCGGGAGGACGCGTCGCCGCGTCGGCGCCCATCGACCGCGCCCGCGTGCTGCTCGTCGCCGAGCGCGGCGACCTGCACCTTCAAGTGGCGTACCCCACGGCGAAGGGATGGCTGACGGTCGTGCTCGCTCCGGTCGGCGGTGACACCGCAGTCGCGTGGACCTCGACATCTGGCAAGGGACCGGTTCCCGCGTTCAGCGCGGTGTACGGCCGGACCGACGCCGCTCGCGTGGAGATCGCGTGGTCGGACGGATCGGCACCCACCGCGGTCGCGGTCGACGCCGGCACGTACCTCGCGGTGAGAGAAGGCGACGCCCGCCCGCTGTCGGTGACTGCGATCGACGGCAGCGGCGCGGCACACACCATGGCGAGCAACCTGTGAAGGCACCCCGGCTACGCGCCACCGGCCTCCACGTCGCATACGGCACCACCACGGTGCTCGAAGGTGTCGACTTCTGCGTCGACGCGGGCGAGATCGTCGCGCTGCTCGGGACCAACGGTGCCGGCAAGTCGACCCTGCTGCGCACGATCAGCGGGCTGCTACGCGCGCGCGCCGGGACCATCGAGCTCGACGGTATCGACATCACGCGGGCGCGGCCGCACGCGCTCGTCCGCCGCGGCATCGTGCAGATGCCAGGAGGCCGAGCCACGTTCCCCGGCTTGTCGGTGCGCGAGAACCTGCGCGTCGGCACGGTCACCGTTCCTCGCGCGGACCGCGCCGATCGAGTTGACGCCGTGCTCGAACGCTTCCCGTGGCTCAAGGATCGGAGCCATCAGCTCGCGGGCACGCTGTCGGGCGGGCAGCAGCAGATGGTCGCGCTCGCACGCGCGCTGGTGATCCGTCCTCGCCTGCTGATGATCGACGAGCTGTCGCTCGGCCTGTCGCCGGTGATCGTCGAGCAGCTCCTCGACGCTGTGGTCGCCCTCCGCGACGAAGGCGTGGCCATCGTGGTCGTCGAGCAGCAGGTCGACCTCGCGCTCGCGGTGGCCGACCGCGCGTACTTCCTCGAACGAGGGCAGGTCCGCTTCGAGGGACCAGCCAGCGCGCTGCGCGACCGCACCGACCTACTGCGCGCCGTGTTCCTCGCCGGCGTCACGCCGGACGGCCACGTGGTGGACGACAGGGGCGGCGACCGGGAACAGCGAATCTCCTGACGATGGGAGCCGGCCGCCACCGGGCGCCGCTCGTGGTCATCGCGGTCGCCGCGGTGGCCACGGTTCAAGGAGCCTGCGGGGCCCGCCTCGACCCCGCGCAGTATGCGACCGCCGTCGGCGCGAACCGCGCCGGTGCGACCAGCTCGGCGCGTGCCGCGGCGGGCGGATCGCCGGCGACCACCACGCCAGGGAGCGCCGGTCCCGCCGGCCCGACCGCGACCACCACCGGAGCGGGTGTGCCCGGTGGGGCGCAGGCGACCGGCGGCACCGGCGCGTGCACTCCACAGCACATCGACGCGCCCGGCGTGACCGACACCGAGATCCGGCTCGGCAACGTGTCGACGATCAGCGGCCCGGTTCCGAACTTCGGCGCGACGGGCCGTGCGGGAGCGAAGGCGTACCTCGACTACGTCAACGCGCGCGGCGGGGTGTGTGGCCGGAAGCTCACGCTTGTCAACGCCGACGACCGGCTCGATCCGGGCGTGAACCGGTCCGCCACCGAGCAGTTGAAGGACCAAGTGTTCGCGTTCGTCGGCAACACCAGCGTCGAGGACGACGGCGGCGCGGCCGTGATCGGCGGGACAGACATCCCCGACTGCTCGCTGATCCTCGGCGACGTCGCGATCCGCCAGCCGAACTACTTCTCGCCGCTGCCGGTCGACCCGTCCGGTCAGACGAACCAGAGCATCCCGCTCTGGCAGTGGTTCAAGGCCAACCGGGGCATCACGAAGGTCGGCATCGTCTATCCCGACAACCCGACGGCGGCGGCCCGCGTGCAGGGCTACGTGAACGACATCCGAGCCGCCGGCCTCGCGGCCGACGACCCGATCAAAGTCGCGGTCACGGAGACCAACTACGTGGGTGTCGCGAGCCAGATGAAGAACGCGGGGGACGACGCGTTCATCACCGTGCTCGAGATCAACGGCATCGCGAAGTTCGCGCAGGCCGTCCGGCAGGTGGGCTGGACACCGAAGGTGCCGTTCTACGGCGCGCAGGCATATGGGCCACAGCTCCCGCAGCTCGCGGGCAGCGCCGCGGAGGGAACGCTGCTCGGGCTCGGCCACGACATCGTCGAGAGCGGCAGCCCGGCGATGCGCACGTTCCACGACTTCTACGAAGCGAGCAGCTCTGGCCAGGCGCTCGACTTCTTCGCGATCGTCGGGTGGAGCGCGGCGAAGCTCTGCGTCGACGCGATCCAAGCAGCCGGTCCCGCACCCTCCCGCGACGCCGTGATCGCAGCGCTGAACCAGGTCACCCACTTCACCGCGGACGGAATCCTCGGCGACTCCAACCCTGCCGGCAGGCAGACCACACGCGGGTTCATCGTCGTCACCATCGAGGGCGGGCAGTGGAAGCGCGTGTATCCCGACGCAGGGTTCGCAACGCGCTGATCACCGGCCGGTGTAGCGCGGCAGTCGCTTCTCCAGGAACGCCTTCACTCCTTCGCGGTGATCGTCGGTGCTGAACAGCTCGGCCAGCGAAGCACTCACCCAAGCCCCGAGCTCGTGCCAGTCGGGATCAAGCGCGCGCCGCAGCCCGGCCTTGATCCGGCGGACCGCTAGCGGCGGGTTCGCGGCGACGCGTTGCGCGAGCCCGACAGCGACGGGCAGCAGGTCGTCGTGCGGCACCACGCGGGACACGAGCCCGATCTCGAGCGCCGTCGCCGCGTCGATCACGTCGCCGGTGAAGAGCAACTCGGCAGCGCGCTCGCGGCCCACGACTTGTGCCAGCCGGCCGATGCCGGCGACGTCGGTGCACAACCCGCGCAGCACGAACAGCTCCCCGAAGCGCGCCCGCTCCGACGCGACCCGGATGTCGGCCATGAGCGCGAGCTCCATGCCCCAGCCGACGGCGGCGCCGTTCACCGCGGCGATGACCGGCACGTCGGTGCCGAGCAAGGCATCCGCCGCCGGGGTCAGCCGCGGCTCGACTGCCGGGGCCTGGCCGGACTCGCCCCCGCCCATGACCTGGCGAACGTCGTCGCCGGAACAGAACGCCGGGTCGGCGCCGGTGACGACGAGGCAGCGAGCGGTCGTGGAGCGAACCGCTCGCTCGAGCTCGTCGTAGGTCTGGAAGCGCAGCGCGTTGCGCACCTCGGGCCGGCGCAACGTGAGTACCTCGACGTCGCCGTCCCGGCGCACCTCGATGTCTTCGTACATGGATGTCTTCGTACACGCTGGTTCCTCCCTCGTCACCGATTCGGGCCGGTCCGCGCATGACTAGCGCGTCACGGTGCGCGAAATGACGCGATCGCGCTATTGGTGCAGACGCCGTTTTCCGGCTGAATGGCACGTATGCCGAGGCTTCTCGCGAGCAGGCCCTACGACGAGCCGTTCCCTCGTCCATGGGGAATGCTCGCCCTCGGCATCATTCTCGTCGCGCTCGCCGCCGTGCTGCTGAGCGGTCGCGACATCCCCGGCCTCACCCGGGAAGGTGGTGCCAGCTCACCCTGCAGACGACGGCGCGCAGCGCCCCGACGAGGCCGGAGGTGTCGCTCACCTGCCCTCCGGACGCCGCCGGTGACTGGATGCACTACGACGTGTTGTTCGGCTACCGGATCGATTCCGTCGACCCGATCGCGCGCGTCGACATCGACTACGGCGACGGCAGCGGGTTCTCGAACACGTCGATCGACGGCGTGTTCGAGCACCGGTACACGATGTCGGGGCGGTTCGAGGTGCAGGTCGCGGTGATGAGCTCGGAGGGGCTCGCCGACTCCGCCGGCTGTGCCTGGCGCCTGTCGCTGTAGCTAGGTTGCGACCATGGCCGATCCCATCGATCTCGTCCGGCGCTTCTGCGCGGCATGGAAGGACGTCGACCTCGACGCCATCATGGCGTTCTTCGCGGACGACGCGGTGTACCACAACATCCCGGTGAACCCGGTACAGGGCAAGGAGCAGATCCGCGCCACGATCGCGGGCTTCACCGCCGGCGTCGACTCGATCGAGTTCCGCGTCCGCAACATCGCCGCGGCCGGCTCCACGGTGCTGACCGAACGCGTCGACGTGTTCCACTTCGGCGGTGAGTCGGGGGCGCACGTGATCGAGCTCCCGGTCATGGGCACGTTCGAGATCGACGGCGACCACGTCACGGCGTGGCGGGACTACTTCGACCTCAACCAGTTCATGAGCCAGATGCCGAAGAGCTGAGCAAGCGGTGACATCAGGCGACACCGAGATGCCACGGTTCCCGTGGGCAGCGCCCGGGCCCGGGCGGCTCGTCGGCCGCGGGCATCCCGCCGGCGACTTCCTCGAAGCCTGGCGCTGGGACCTGCTCGAGGAACGGGCCGGGTACCTGTGCATCGAAGCGCACCTTCCCGAGCAGGTGCGCAACCCGCGCGGGCAGCTCTTCGGTGGCTTCACGCCCACCTATGTCGATCTCGTCGCGCTGTTCACCGTGCGAGCGGGGCCCGACCGGCTCACCGCGCCCCGCCGGTGGCTCGCGACCACGAGCATGCGCGTCGACTACTTCGAGCCGATCACCGGGCCGACCTTCACCATCGAGAGCACGCTCGACAAGCGCCGGGGCCGGACCGCGTTCGTCACCACGCGCTTCGTGCAGGACGGGCAGCTCGCCGTGTTCGCGGCGACGACGTTGCGGGAGCCAGCGGCGAACCGGCCGCTCGGCGACGCCTGACCGTGGCCGGGGTCGAGGGCAGGCGGATCGTCATCGCTGACAACGACCCCGAGTGGGTCGCGCTCGCCCGGTTCGACCTCGACCTCGAGGGCCACGACATCGTCGCGGTGTGCAGCAGCGGTGCCGACGCCATCGATGCATGCCGGCGGTACGCGCCGGACGTGCTCGTCGTCGACTACCGGATGCCGCCAGGGATCACGGGCGTGGAGGTCGCTCGCCGCGTCCGCGCCGAGCACCCCGAGATCAAGGTGGTGCTGTTCACCAACTACGAGGACGAGCTGGCCGTCGACGGCGCTGCCGAGGTCGGTGCCGCCTACGTGCTGAAGGGCAACCTCCGCGCGCTGCGGGAAGCGGTCACGTCTTGGCCGTGACCGCCGATTGCGGAGCGGGCATGACTGGCAGCGTGAACACGAACACCGCGCCACCGCCGGGCGCGTTGTCAGCCCAGATCCGACCACCATGGGCCTCGACGATCTGCCGCGACACGTAAAGGCCGAGCCCCACACCCCCCGACCGTCCCCGGCCGCGGACGAACTTCTCGAAGACCCGCTCGAGCTCGTCGGCCGCGAGACCGGCTCCGTGGTCGGTGACGGTGATCCGAGCCACCCCGCCGTCGGCCGCGACGTCGAGCTCGATCGGTGACTCGACCGGCGACGACTTGATCGCGTTGTCGAGCAGGTTCATCAGCACCTGTCGCACGCGGTCGACGTCGGCTCGCACCCAGACCGGCTCGTCCGGTGCGTGCACCTCGATCGTCCGCTCCTCCTGCAGCTCCTGGACCGCCGTGGCCGCGCTGCGGACCTCCTCGGCGACGTCAACCGGACCGAACGAGTAGTGCAGCTCGCCCGTCTCCGCGCTCGACGCATCGAGCACGTCACGGGTCAACAGGTTGAGCCGGCGCGCGTTCGCGACCGCGCGGCTGACGGCGTCGCGCCGGGCCTGGTCGTCGAGCAGTTCCCAGTGGTCGAGCGTCGACTCGAGGAAGCCGAGCACACCGGCGGCCGGTGTACGCAGCTCGTGGGACACGATGCTGATGAACCGCTCGCGGGTCTCGTTGATCTCGGCCATCCGCTGCTGCTCGAGCCGCGCCGAGCGGAGCCGCCACAGCAGCAGCACGACGGTGAGCCCGCCAATGAGGACCCCCGCGACGATGATGAGCAGGATCGCGGTCTGGATGCGCTGGGCGAGCCCGGCCTCGAAGTCGCTGGCGCGCTGCTCGAACACGACCCGCCAGCCGACCGACGGCACCAGCGCGACCGCGTGGACCTCGCCACCGACGTACCGGAGCCCGGGCGAATCGGTGAACACGTTGGTTCCCGCGAACGACCGGTTGAGCAGCGCATCGTTGTTCGACGCGAGCACGGTGCCGGCCGAGTCGAGCACGAAGAAGTCGCCGCTGTCGGTGCCGCCGAGCGCCTTGGCTTCGTTGCTCAGGTCGCTGTCGGGCTTCACCGCGACCTCGAAGACGAGAACGCCCCGAACCGTGCTGCCCGTCTTCAGAGGCACGTAGAACGCGAGCGTGGGCAACTCGGTCGTCAGCCCGGGACCGACGGTGGAGATGGCAGGCTCACCGCTCGCGAGCACCTGGTCGAAGCCGTTGCGGTTGTACGCAGTACCGATCACCGACGGGTCGCGCAGCAACGGCCCGTTGGTGATCCTGCCGTCGCGGTTGACGAGGAAGGCGCCGGTGTCCCCCGTCCCGGCTCCCGCGACCTGCTGCAGCTTCTGTGTGTCGGCCGGGTCACCGATCACGAACGTGTACGGCCGGTCGGCTTCAAGGCCGTTGGCCGCCGAAAAGACGCTGACGACCCGGGTATCGAGGCTCTCCGCGAGATGCTGGATCTGCTGCTGCTTCAGCTCGCGCAGCGCTTGCCGGCCCCGGTTCTGCGCATCGACCACGGTCGCGACGATGAGCGCCGCAAGTGCGGCGACGGCCAGGACCGCGGCCACGACCAGCCAGTTCGCCCACCGCTTGGTCATCACGGCTCCTCACGTGCTCCTCGTCTGCCCGGGCACGGTCACCTCGTCGCGAGCGGCACCGTCCACGGTCGGGTCCGACGTCGGGAACGAAACGGTGAAGCGGGCGCCACCGCTGCGCCCGGAGCTCACCGAGACCGTCGCACCGATCCTGTCCGCGAACTCTTGCACGACGGCGAGTCCGATCCCCGCACCCCTCGTGCGCATCACTCCTTCGCCGCTCCCGCGATAGAAGCGGGAGAAGATCCGGCCTCGTTCTTCGGGTGGGATGCCCGGCCCTTCGTCCTCCACGGCGACCAGGGCGCGGTCGCCCGCGTCTGTCGCCGACCGCCGCACCTGCACCTGGATCCGCGTCCCCGGTGGCGAGAACTTCGCCGCGTTGCTCAGGAGGTTGGACACGATCCGTTCGACCGCGTACGTGTCGGTGTACGCGATCACCTCGCCGGCGGCGTCGACGTCGAGCTCCTGCTGGTCGAGCATGCTGCCCATCTGGTCCACGACGTTGCGCACGGCCGCCGCGAGATCGATCCGCGCGACCTCCAGCGCCATCGAACGCCGCTCGAGGCGGGCGAAGTCGAGGAGGCCGTTGAGCATCGTGCCGAGCGACGTCGAGTTCCGAGCGATGCGCGCGATCAGGTCACGGCGCTGCTCGTCGTCGAGCTGGTCGCCGGACGACTCGAGGATCGCGCTGAAGCCCTTGATCGCGGTCACCGGCGTCCGCAGCTCGTGCGACACCGTCCCGATGAAGTCGTTCTTCAGCGTGTCGAGCTCGCGCAACCGGCGCGCGGTCTCCTGCTCCTTGCGGTACAGCTCCGCGTTCGCGACCGCCGAGCCGGCAAGGTCGGCGATCGCACGCACCGCGTCGAGCTGGCCCGGTGACAGTGGTTCGCGAGGTAGCAGCCAGAGCGCGCCGATAGCACGGCCCGCGCGGTGGAGCGGCACGAACAGCGGATGACCGCCCTCGACCGAATCAGGCGGCGCGACCAGCGCGTCGGCGAGGGTGGGCAGCGACGCCGGCCGTGCGCCCATCGAGAACAGTTCGACGAGCTGACCGTTGCCTTCGGCCAGCATGACCGTGATCCCCTCCAGGTTGAACTCGTCGCTGAGCGTCACCGCGAATGACGGCAGTACGTCGGCAAGATCGAGGCTGCGTTGCAGCAACGCGCCCGACTCGAGCACGAGCGCGAACTCGCGCCGGTTCCGCGCGGCCTCGTGTTCGTCTCGCGCCCGCGACGTGGCCGCGCCGATGCCGAGCACGATCACGCCGGCGGCACAGATGACCGCCGCGGTGAAGATCAGCCACGGGAGCCCACCTGCTCCACCGGCAACCCAGGACGTCACGGTCCAGGTGCGGCCAGCCACACTCAGGTTCTGCACCACAGGGCTCGACGGCCGCCCCGGCGCGGCGTCGTCGCGGACGCTGAACAGCACCGCGTCGCCATCGCGGATCTCGACGGCACCTCCTGGGCCGGGCAGGCTCGCGAAGGTCTGCGCCGCGAGCCGCTCGACGTCGAGGACACCGAACGCGTAACCGGTCAGCGCAGCCCGTCGCTGGGCCGTGGTGGCGAGCGACTGGCCGGGCGCGTAGCGGGGCTCGACCAGCAGCACCGACCGCGATGGCGCGCTGGTTCCCAGCGACACCGGCGCCGAGGCTCGCACCTCGCCGCTGTCCGCCGCGAGCGCCAGGGTCCCGGCCACCTCCAAGTCGGCGTCGAGCCGCTGCCCAGCCGTGAGCGGGCCACCGACCAGCGGTGCGACGCTGTCGGACTGCACCACGCTGTCACGGCCGGTGATCGCGACCGCGACAAGGTCACCGCGCGATGCGGTCCGGCGCGCGCTCGCTTCGCCGGTGTCATTGGGCACGTTCGTGACGGTCAACGCGTGCAACGCACTCTCGACGCGTTGGGCGAGCGCAACCTGTGCGGAGGAGACCGAGCGCGTGGAGTTCGCTCTTCGGTGTTCGCGGCCGTGCGCGGCGGCCTCGAGCGCGCCCGCGATTCCGAACACGAGCACCGCGGCTGCGATGAGGATGGCAGCCGGGCGCGGCGGCCGGATCAGGCCGCGGCGATGCTCCACAACGTTTCCGGCAACCGGTGGACTTCGTCCTTCGAGAGACACGACCGGATCCCGAGCGCGGCCGCGCTGCGGCGCAACTGGTCGTTGAGATACGCACTGAAGAGCACGATGGGCTGGTCGGGTCGTTCCGCCAGGATCCTCTCCGCCGCCTCGAGACCCGACAGCGCCGGCATGCGATGGTCGATGACGACGACGTCGGGCTGGCAGGTTCTCCAGACCTCGATCGCCTCGAGACCATCGCGGGCTTCGCACGCGACCCCGAGGCCGCGGTTGGCGACCTCGATGGTCGTGCGCAGCAGCACGCGCATGTCTTCCTCGTCGTCAACGATCAAGGTCCGAAGCACCCGCACCAACTCCGTTCGTGGAGAGTCTCGCCGTCATTGTCGGGTACTGCCGGAACGGGCGCAAGCGACCGTCCGATTGCAGACGATTCGTCCGGCTTCACTCCGATTGGCCGGGCAGCGGCGCGGGCTCTGGGGCGGGTGGAGGTGCCGCCACGGCCCACCGCCACCGCGGAGAGAACCAGCAGCGCGCACGCCGCCCCGTGCGACACCACGACATCCCGCCCAGCCCCGCGCCCGTCTACGTTGTCCATTCGGTGATCGGTCGCGAGATCCTCCTCGAGGTGCTGCGCACCGAAGGCGTCCGGCACCTCTTCGGCAACCCCGGCAGCACCGAGTTGCCGTTCATCGACTCGCTCGCCACAGCGGGCGATCTGCACTACGTGCTGGCACTGCAAGAGGCCACGGCGGTCGGCATGGCCGACGGGTACGCGCAGGCGACGTGCCGGCCCGCGTTCGTCAACCTGCACACGTCGGCAGGGCTCGGCAACGCCATCGGAAACCTCACGAACGCGCGCGCCAACCAGACGCCGCTGGTGGTCACCGCCGGGCAGCAGGACTACCGGCACATAGTCACCGAACCGCTCCTCTCGGGTGAGCTCACCGGCATCGCCACCGCGGTGTCGAAATGGGTGCACGAGGTCCGGACCGTCGGCGAGCTCGCGGTGATCCTGCGCCGCGCGTTCAACGACGCGCCAGCGCAACCGCCGGGCCCGGTGTTCGTGTCGATCCCGATGGACCTACTCGACCAGGAGACCGACGCACCGGTGCCGGCGCGGTCGACGATCGATCGCCGGTCGGTGGCGGGCGGCCTCGACGAGCTCGCCACGCTGCTCACGTCGGTTCCGGTGGGCAAGGTGGCGATCGTCGCGGGTGACGAGGTGGCCCACGCCGGAGCGGTGGACGAGCTGGTCGCGCTGGCCGAAGCACTCGGCGCGCCGGTGTACGGGTCGCCGCTGCACGCCAACGCGGTGTTCCCGCCCGTGCACCCGCTCTGGAACGGCATGCTGGCGCCGGCGGCATCGATGATCACCGCAACGCTCGCGCCGTACGAGCGGGTGTTGCTGGTCGGTGGCAAGGCGTTCCTCGTCTACCCGTACACACCGGGCCCCGCGCTGGCGCCGTCGACGGAGCTGTTGCACCTCGCACCGGACGACAACCAGCTCGGCCGGACGTATGCCACGCGGTGGGCAGCGGCCGGCGACCCGAAGGCGAGCCTCGCCGCCCTCGTGCCACTCGTGGCGGCGCGCGCCGACTCCGCCGCGGTCGCGGTGTCGATCGCGGCCGCGGAGGCGGCTCGCCGCGCCGCCATCGACGGGCTCGAGGAGACGGCGCGGAGCCGCTACGACACGATCCCGATGGACCCGATGGCGGCCGCCCATGCGCTGGTGCGGGCGATGCCGCCCGGGTCGCTCGTGGTCGACGAGGCGATCACCACCGGCGTCTACGTGCGCGGCTTCCACCACGAGCCGGTACCCGGCCGGTACTTCTTCTGCATCGGTGGCGGGCTCGGTTGGGGCATGCCGGCCGCGTGCGGGGTGTCGCTCGGGCACGGTGGGGAGCCGGTGCTGTGCGTCGTCGGCGACGGGTCCGCGATGTACTCGCCCCAGGCGTTGTGGACCGCGGCGCACGAGCAGCTCCCGGTCGTGTTCGCGGTCGTGAACAACCGCTCCTACAAGATCCTGAAGAACAACCTCCGGGGCATGGGCGGCGACAGCGTCCGCACCGGCCGTTTCGTGGCCATGGACGTGGACGACCCGCCCGTCGACTTCGTGGCGCTGGCGGCGTCGATGGGGGTGGAGGCCACGCTGGTCGAAAAGGCCGTGGACGTGGGCGACGCGGTGCGGGCCGCGCTGGAGCGCGGGCGCCCACATCTGCTCGAACTGCCGATCGCGGCGGATTGATCCCGACTGATCCCGAATCGATCCCGAGCGATCCCGAGCCGAACGGGACCTTCGCCTCTTCTGCTCCGGCCGGCCAGCGAGCAGCATGCGGACATGACGACCATCACCACACCGGTGTTCGTGATGGACCACGTCGAGTGCCCGTACGCCGACGTGTGCGCCACGTTGGTGGCCTGGCAGGGCGACCACCTGTGGACGGGCTCGGCGCGAGAGGCCGGGATCGTCGGCAAGCTGGACCACGTCTCGAACTGGCTCGCGCGCGTGCCGATCGTGTCGCGGTCGACGCAGGGCGAGCCGATCGCTGAGCTGCGGATCATCCCGGTCACGACCGGCAACGACCCGATCACGGAACTGCTCGTCGTCATCGGTTCCCGGGGATCGGGACGGCTGCCAACCGAACGAGACGTGCGCCGCGCCCGCGCCATCCTCGACGCCGTCGTCCGCCGGCTCGCTTCCGGCCGGTCGCACCGGCGCGCCAGCTGAGCCCGAATCTCCCGGGGTCGCGCGCGGCGTCTCAACCGAGGGTCACCGCAGTCCTCCGCCTTTTTGATCTCGCGTGCATCGAGCACCGGAATCCGCTGCTCGATGCACACCAGTCGAGTTCGGAGTCGGAACTCTTACTGGGCCGAACCGAGCGACGATCGCGGAGCCTCGACAGTCGCTGAGCTTCGACGGACAGCGTTCGTGTCAGCGCACGTGGGGCAGCGACAGGATCGCGTCCGCCGCCGCAGCGCTGTCGCCGGCGAGCTCGCGGCGGGCATACTCGCACAGGGCGCGCTCGTGCGCGAGCAACAACTCGACGATCGGCCGGTGCTCCCGATCGGTGAGCTCGCCGAGCGCCTCGTAGATCGCGACGAACTGCTTCGTGTTCGGCTCGAACGACGCCAGCAGATCGTGCCACGGCACCGACCCGGACGCAGCCGCGAGCGAGTGCGCGTTGGCCACGGTCTCGTCCGCACCGGCGCGATCGATGCCCAGCCCGTCGAGCACCGGTTCGAGGAGCTGCTTGGTGCTGGCTTCGAGCCGGGTGAGGATGCCGAGCTTCTCGCGCACCGTGGGGTCGGCCGCCTGCTCGGCCAGCCGGCCGAACAGCGCCTCGCCGAACACCTCGCCGTTGTACGCGTCGAGCCACAGCTCGTTCTCGGTCTTTGCCGTGCCGGTTCTCGGGGTCACGTGATCGGGCTCCCTCGATCGATGATGGCTTGCAGGTCCACGCCCGCAGGCAGCGTCCCGAACACCCGACCGGGCGCATCGCCGAGACGGGCGACACAGAAGGCGTCGGCGAGCGCGGGCGGCGAGTGCTGCACGAGCAGCGCAGCCTGGTACACGACGGCGAGTTGCTCCACGAGCCGGCGCGCCTGCAGCTCGAGCGCACCGGTTTCACCGAGATCGCCGAGGTCCTTGCGCAGCACGGCGAGGGCGTCATCGAGACGTGGATCGGCGCCGGCGGCCGCGTCGACCTCTGCCCAGTACGCGTCGAGCACCTCCGGATCGCGGGCCACGGCGCGGAGCACGTCGAGACAGATCACGTTCCCGGATCCCTCCCACAGTCCGTTCAGCGGGCTCTGGCGGAACAGCCGCGGCAGGTCGGACTCCTCGACGTAGCCGTTGCCGCCGAGGCACTCCAGCGCCTCGGCGGCGTGTTGCGGCGCGCGCTTGCATGTCCAGTACTTGATCACCGGCGTGAGCAACCGCTTCACCCGCTGCTCGTGCTCATCGTCCGCACCGGCGCAGAACGCGCGAGCGAGGCGCATCGCCGCGACGGTCGCGGCTTCCGACTCGATCACGAGATCGGCGAGCACGTTGCGCATCAGCGGCTGCTCGTCGAGCAGCTTGCCGAACGCGACACGGTGGTGCGCGTGCCAGATCGCGCGCGCCGAACCCTGGCGCATGATCGACGCCGAACCGAGCACGCAGTCGAGCCGGGTGTGGTTGACCATCTCGATGATGGTCCGCACCCCGCGACCTTCCTCGCCGACCAGCTCCGCGAACGTGTCGAGCAGCTCGATCTCACTCGACGCGTTGGACCGGTCTCCGAGCTTGTCCTTCAGGCGCTGGATGCGGATCGCGTTGCGCGACCCGTCAGGGCGAAAGCGGGGCACGAGGAAGCACGACAGGCCACCAGGCGCCTGTGCCAGCATCAAGAACGCGTCGGACATCGGCGCCGAGCAGAACCACTTGTGCCCCGTGAGCAGGTAGACGCCTTCGTCGCCTGCGGGCCGCGCGGTCGTGGTGTTGGCCCGTACGTCGGAGCCACCCTGCTTCTCGGTCATCCCCATCCCGAAGGTCGCACCGTCCTTCTCCGGTGCGGGCCGGTTCGAGGGGTCGTAGACGCTCGACACGAGCCGCGGCTCCCACTCCGCGGCAAGTGCCGGGGTGTGGCGCAGCGCGGGAACCGCGGAGTACGTCATCGAGATGGGACAGACATGGCCACCGTCGACCTGGTACCAGACGATGACCTTCGCGGCCCGCGCGACGTGGGCGTTGGGTCGCTCGTCGACCCACGCCGCGGCGTGCAGGCCGGAGGCGACCGCGACCGTCATGAGCTCGTGGTATGCGGGGTGGTAGCGGACCACATCGATGCGGTTGCCGGACCGGTCGTGGGTCAGCAGCACCGGCGGGTTCTCGTTGGCCCGCCGGCCCAGCTCCTGGGCGTCGGTCGACCCGGCGCGCCGGCCGAGCTCGTGCAGCTCGTCGCGGGCCCAGCCGGCGCCTTCGCGCTCGACCGCTTCCATCAGCGCGCGATCGGAGCCGAACACGTCGTAGTCGGCCAGCGGTGGCGCCTGGTTGAGGACCTCGTGCGTGTCGAACGTCGGCACGTCGGCCATGCCCGTGAGGCTAGAGCCTCGCTTCGCCCCCGACGCCCGGCCCGTTCTGGCGTCAACCACTTCATCAATCCGAGGTAGGTGACGCCAGAACGGGAGAACGGGAGAGGGGCAGAGGGGTGGGCGCCGTCAGTAGCGTGCAGGGTATGGGCTCGTTCCCCTACGAGGACCGCTACCCGATCAACCGGAAGCTGCCCGAACACGGTGTGCCCCGCCACGAGATCCTCGCCCAGCTCGGCGCGATGGCCGAGGAGGAGGACGCCTTCTGGGAGACCGGCAAGTGCTCCGGCACCATGTACTGCGGCGATCACGAGCACTACGCGTTCCTGACCGAGGCATTCGGCCGGTTCGCGCACGTCAACGCGCTCCAGCGCGACATGTGCCCCAGCCAGACCAAGTTCGAGGCCGAGATCATCTCGATGACCCTCGACCTCCTGCACGGTGATGCCGCCAGCGACTCCACACCAGCCGGCGTCGTGACCACCGGCGGCACGGGCAGCATCCTCCACGCCATGGTCGCCTACCGCGACCACGCCAAGCAGTTCCGAGGCATCGACCGGCCGAACGTCATCAAGCCCGAGACCGCACATCCCGCGTTCGACAAGGCCTGCCACCTGTTCGGGATCGAGCTGCGCAGGGCTCCCGTCGACGCGACGACCACGCAGGTCGACGTCGACTGGGTCGCCGATCACATCGACACCAACACCATCGCGATGATCGGGTCGGCGTGCAACTACGGCTACGGCACGATCGACCCGATCCGCGAGCTGTCCGACCTCGCACTCGAACGCGGCGTCGGCCTGCACGTCGACGGTTGCCTCGGCGGGTTCATCCTCCCATTCGGCCAGGCCATCGGCTACGACATCCCCGTCTACGACTACCGCCTGCCCGGCGTCACCAGCATCTCCGCCGACACCCACAAGTACGGCTACGCGTTCAAGGGCTCGTCGGTGTGCACGTTTCGCAGCAAGGAACTGCGCAACGCGCAGTACTTCTTTCTCACCGACTGGAGCGGCGGCAAGTACTGCTCACCCGGCATCGAGGGCAGCCGGTCGGGAGGGTTGCTTGCGGCGACCTGGGCGTCGATGGTGAGCCTCGGCTGGGACGGCTACCTGCACTACGCGAAGCAGATCTTCGAAACGTCGTTCGCGATGCAAGACGCCGTCCGGTCGCATCCCGAGCTGCGCCTGCTCGGCAACCCGACGTTCCTGTTCAGCTTCACCTCCGACGAGTTCGACGTGTACCACGTCAACGACTTCATGCGGCCGAGGGGATGGCGGTTCAACGGCCAGCAGTACCCGAACGCGCTGCACATGGCGGTGACGCGGCCGCAGACGCAGGAGGGTGTCGTCGAGGCGTTCGCTGCCGATCTCGACGACGCCGTCGCGTACGCCCGGCAGCACGCGGGCGAACCGGCGAAGAGCAGCGCGATCTACGGCGGTGTCACCGGCGGGATGACGAGCGAGGCAGACGAGTTCATAAAGGCGGTGATGGCGGACATGATGGACGGCCAGCAGGCCGTCCCCCCGGCCGCGCCCGCCGATGCACGATGATCGACCTCGACCAGCTCGCCGGCCTGGTCGAGGCGGGCGACGTCGACACCGTCGTCGCCGGCTTCACCGACGCGTACGGCCGGCTCGCCGGCAAGCGCTTCGACGCCGGCTTCTTCCTCGACGTCGTCGCACGCGAAGGCACGCACGCGTGCGACTACCTGCTGACCGTCGACATGGAGATGGAGCCGGTCGCCGGGTACGAGTTCGCGAGCTGGGAGCAGGGTTACGGCGACGTGCACCTCGTCCCCGACCTGTCGACGCTGCGGCGCGCCGACTGGCTGCCCCGCACCGCGCTCGTGCTCTGCGACGTCGACGGCGCCGCAGTCGCGCCGCGCTCGGTGCTGCGTGAGCAGGTCAGCCGGGCGGCCGCTGCCGGCCTCGAGGCGATGGCGGGCACCGAGCTCGAGTACTACCTGTTCCGCACCTCGTACCGCGACGCGGCCCGCAGTGGCTTCACCGACCCGGAACCGGCGGGCTGGTACCTCGAGGACTACCAGTTGCTGCAGGGCGCCCGCACCGAGGACTTCCACGCCGCCGTGCGCCGCCACCTCGACCGTTCGGGCGTACCGGTCGAGAGCTCGAAGGGCGAGTGGGGGCGCGGCCAGCACGAGCTGAACGTCCGGTACGCACCGATCCTCGAGATGGCCGACCGCCACGCGGTCTACAAGCAGTGCCTGAAGGAGTCGGCCGACCGGCAGGGTCTCAGCGTCACGTTCATGGCCAAGCCGTATGCCGACCGCGCCGGCTCGTCGTGCCACGTGCACCTGAGCCTCTGGCGCGACGCGCAGAACGCGTTCGCGCCGCGGGGCGACGGCGAGCCCGCGGACGAGCTGCGCTGGTTCGTCGGCGGCTGTCTCGCTCATGTCGCCGACGTGATGCCGCTGCTCGCGCCGACGGTCAACTCCTACAAGCGCTACGTCGACGGCTCGTGGGCGCCCACCCGCATCGCCTGGAGCCGCGACAACCGAACCGCCGGGTTCCGGATGGTGGGCGAGGGCCAGCACACCCGCATCGAGTGCCGCATCCCCGGCGCGGACTGCAACCCTTACCTCGCGCTGGCGGCATTGCTGGCATGCGGGCTCGACGGCATCGCATCGGGGACCGAGCCGCCCGAGCCGTTCGTGGGCGACGTGTACGCGGCGACGCAGTTGCCGCATGTGCCGCGGACCCTGCGCGAGGCGACCGAGCTGTTCGAGTCGAGCCCGTTCACCAAGCAGGCGTTCGGCGACGAGGTCGTCGCGCACTACACCCACTTCTTCCGCACCGAGCAGGCCGCGTTCGACAGCGCCGTCACGGACTGGGAACGGGCTCGCTACTTCGAACGGATCTGACGTGCGCCTGAAAGACAAGGCCGTGTTGATCACCGGCGCGGGCAGCGGGATCGGGCGGGAGACCGCGCTGCTCTTCGGTCGCGAAGGCGCGGCAGTCGTTGCGGTCGACCTGAACGGTGAAGCGGCCGTCGAGACAGCAGAGATGGTGGGCGCAGAGGGTGGTCGCGCCACGGCCTTCACCGCGGATGTCTCCAAGGCCGCCGACTGCGAGGCGATGGTCGCGCACGCCGAGTCGACCTTCGGGAAGCTCGACGTGCTCTTCAACAACGCGGGGGTCATGCTCGCCGCTGACAACGACGCGGTCGCGACCGACGAGGACGTGTGGGACGTCACGATGAACGTGAACGCCAAAGGCGTCTTCCTCGGCTGCAAGTACGGCGTGCCCGCGCTGCGGCGAGCTGGTGGCGGGTCGATCATCAACACTGCGTCGTTCGTCGCCTTGATGGGAGCCGCGACCCCGCAGATCGCCTACACCGCGAGCAAGGGTGCGGTGCTCTCCCTGACCCGCGAGCTTGCCGTCATCCACGCGCGCGAGAACATCCGGGTCAACGCGCTCTGCCCCGGGCCGTTGCACACGGAGCTGCTCATGAAGGTCCTCGACACCGACGCGAAACGGCAGCGGCGGCTGGTCCACATCCCGATGGGCCGCTTCGGCGAGGCCGGCGAGATCGCGGGCGCCGCGCTGTTCCTCGCCAGCGACGACTCGTCGTTCATGACCGGCGCGGAGCTCGTCGTGGACGGTGGCATCACCGCGGCGTACGTGACGCCAGAGTGACCGTGCCTAGGGGAAGCCACGCCATCCAGCAGACCGTCAGCCCGGTCGACGGGTCGGTCTACGTGCGCCGCCCCCTCGCCACCGAGGCCCAGGTCGATGCCGTGCTCGAGATCGCGGCCACGGCACAGCGCGAATGGCGTGCGGTTCCACTCGACGAGCGGTTGTCGGCGTGCCGGCAGATGACGAGCTGGATGGTGCAGTTCGCCGACGTCATCGCCGACGAGCTCGCGTGGCAGATGGGACGGCCGGTCGCGCACGGGCCGCTCGAGCTCCGCCGGGGTTTCGTGGAGCGGGCCGAGCACATGATCGCCATCGCCGGTGACGCGCTCGCGGACGATGTGCTGCCGGCCGAAGGTGGCCTGCGCCGGTTCATCCGGCGCGAACCGCTCGGCGTGGTGCTCGTGCTCGCACCCTGGAACTACCCGTTCCTGACGTCGGTGAACGCGATCGTCCCCGCGATCGCAGCCGGAAACGCGGTCGTGTTGAAGGTCGCGAGCCAGACGCCGCTCGTCGCGGAGCGGTGGGCATCGGCCTTCGATGCCGCCGGGCTCCCGCACGGCGTGTTCCAGTACGTGCACTGCTCGCACGCCACCGTGACACGGATGATCGGTGACGAGCGCGTCGGGTTCGTCGCGTTCACCGGGTCGGTCGAAGGTGGCCATGCGGTGCAGCGGGCTGCGGCCGAGCGGTTCGTCGCCACCGGCCTCGAGCTCGGTGGGAAGGATCCTGCGTACGTGCGCGCCGACGCCGACCTGGAGCGCACCGCGGACGAGCTGGTCGACGGCGCGTTCTTCAACGCCGGCCAGTCGTGTTGCGGCGTCGAACGCATCTACGTCGACCGTCGTGTCTACGACGACTTCGTGGAGGCGTTCGTGGCCCGTACTCGCGCCTACCGGCTCGGCAACCCGCTCGACCCGGAGACGACACTCGGCCCGCTCGTGCGCGCGTCGGCCGCCGCGTTCGTGCGCGGGCAGATCGACGAAGCAGTGTCCCGCGGCGCGCGTGCGCTGATCGATCCCGCCGAGTTCCGCGCTCGCATCCCCACCGGCGATCGAGGCGCGGCCTACCTCCCACCCCAGGTGCTCGTCGATGTCGACCACCGCATGCGGGTGATGACCGACGAGACGTTCGGCCCGGTCGCCGGCATCATGGCGGTGGACGGCGACGACGAGGCGATCGCGCTGATGAACGACAGCCGCTACGGCCTCACCGCGTCGATCTGGACCACCGACGAGGACGCCGCGATCGCGATCGGCGACCGGGTCGAGACCGGTACGTGGTACCTGAATCGCTGCGACTACCTCGACCCGGCGCTGGCGTGGACGGGCGTGAAGGACTCCGGCCGCGGCGTGTCGCTGTCGACGCTGGGCTACCTCGCGGTCACTCGCCCGAAGTCGTTCCACCTCCGCACGCTGTGAGTACAGGCCAGACTGGCACGATGGCGATCAGGATCGGCGTTCTCGAGTGTGACCACGTCGACGACCGGTTCCGCTCGATCCAGGGCGACTACGTCGACATGTTCGCGGCGCTGTTCGACGAAGCGGCGAAGTCCGAACCGGGACACGCGGTCGACGTTGTTGCCTACGACGCGATCGGCGGGCGATTGCCGGCGTCGCCGGCGGCGTGCGACGCCTGGGTCGTCACCGGCTCGCGGTACTCGGTGTACGACGACCGGCCGTGGATCGTGGCGCTGGGGCGGTTCGTACGTGAGGTCCGTGACGCGGGCGTGCCCTTCGCCGGCATCTGCTTCGGGCACCAGTTGCTCGCGCACGCCCTCGGTGGCCGCACCGAGAAGGCCGCCAGCGGCTGGGGGGTCGGCGCGATCGACACCTGGTTGACACCGGTCGAACCGCTGAGCGAAGGCCGGGACGCGGGCAACCCTGCGGTGTTGCTGTACCTGCACCAGGACCAGGTCGTCGCGCTCCCGCCGGGCGCCGAGGTCATCGCCCGCGCCCCACACTGCCCGATCGCCGGACTGCGCGCCGGTGCCATGGTCGGCATCCAGGCGCATCCCGAGTTCTCCGCCGACTACCTCGCCGCGCTGGTCGGCACGCGTGAGGAGCGGATCGGCGTCGAAGCGACCGCCGCCGCACGCAAGAGCCTCGATCGCTACGACGCCGGCTACGACGGTGACGGCAACAGCCGCGACGCGCTCGCGGTCGGCCGGTTCCTCGTGCGGTTCCTGTCCGGCGGAGCACAGCCCTCCGGAGCACAACAGTGAGTGACCGGTTCGTGCTCGCCATCGACCTGGGCACGACGGGGCTCAAGGTCGGTCTCGTGTCGGTGTCGGGGGAGATCGCGTGGACCGACGACACGCAGCTGCACACCGAACTGCTCGACGGCGGCGGCGCCGAGCAGGACGCGGCCGAGTGGTGGCGCCTCGTGTGTGACGCCGTCCGGCGGGCGACGACCAGCAACGTCGTTGCGGTGCACGACATTATCGCGGTGTCGACCACGGGTCAGTGGGCGAGCACGGTGCCGGTCGACGAGCGGGGCGAGCCCGTCGGTCCCTGCATCCTCTGGATGGACACCCGCGGGGGCCGCCACGTGCGCCGGCGCCTCGGCGGCCCGGTCGCCGGTTACAAGGCACGGGCGATCGCCACGTGGATCCGCCGTACCGGTGGCGCGCCGTCGACCAGCGGCGCGGACTCGATCGGGCACATGCTGCACCTCGACCGCGACCGCCCGGACATCGCGCGCGCCGCGCGCTGGTACCTCGAGCCGGTCGACTACCTGTCGATGCGGTTGACCGGCGAGGCGACCGCGACGCCCGCGTCGATGACCGCGGCATGGCTAACCGACAATCGCAACCTGCACGTGCCGCGCTACGACGAAACGCTCATCCAACTCGCGGGCGTCGACAAGGCGAAGCTGCCGCCGCTGCGGCGAACCGCGTCGGTCGTCGGGGTCGTGCGCGGCGAGGTCGCCGACGACCTCGGGCTCCCCCATGGCATCCCCGTCGTCGCCGGTACCCCTGACCTGCACTCGGCGTCGGTCGGCGCCGGAACGACGCTCGACTACCAGGCGCATCTCGCCATCAGCACGACGTCGTGGATCAGCTGCCCGGTGCCGTTCAAGAAGACCGACGCGATCCGCCAGATCGCGTCCGTTCCCGGTGCCGCGCCCGAGGGCTACCTCGTCGCCAACAACCATGAGACCGCGGGCGCGTGCCTTCAGTGGCTGCGCGACAACGTGATCGCGCCCGAGGACGGCTTGTTCGACGGCAAGCGCCCGGACTTCGACGCGCTCGTGGACCTCGCCGCGCCGGTGCCTCCGGGTGCGGGCGACGTCATCTTCACCCCGTGGCTCACCGGCGAGCGCTCACCGATCGACGACCGCAACGCGCGGGGTGGGTTCCACAACTTGTCGCTGCCGACCGATCGGGGCGCGCTCGTGCGCGCGGTGCTCGAGGGGGTCGCGTACAACAACCGCTGGTTGCACGAAGCCGTCGAGCGGTTCGTGAAGCGCCGCCTCGACCCGGTGCGGGTGTTCGGCGGCGGCGCGCAGTCGGACCTGTGGTGCCAGATCCACGCGGACGTGATGGACCGCACGATCGAGCGCGTCGCGTCGCCGCTCCACACGGGCTTGCGCGGCGCGGCGTTGCTTGCCGGGATGGCGCTCGGTGACCTCGATCGCGCCGACGTGCGCCGCCAGGTGCCGGTCGACCGAACCTTCACACCCCGGCCCGGCACCCGCGCCGTCTACGACCGTCTGTACGCGGAGTTCCCCAAGCTCTACAAGGCGCAGAAGGACATGTTCCGCCGGCTGAACCGTTCCAAACGCCTTCGGTGATCGCGGGCGCGATGAGTTCTCGCGCGACACAGCGTCAGATCCCCGCAGCAAGTACCGTCCGCGCCCGGGCGCGGCCGACGAGAGGGGAGCAGGCATGGACAGCATCGACCCAACCGCGGATTACGGGCGACCGGACTGGGAACCGGCCGGCGACGAGCTCCCTGACGACCTCGACGGCACGATGCTGCTCGTCGGTACCCGCAAGGGGGCGTGGCTGCTCGCGTCCGACCGTGAACGGCGCACGTGGGCGATGGCGGGGCCGATGTTCCTCGGTCACATCGTGCAGCACCTGGTGCTCGATCCCCGCGACCGAACCACGCTGCTGCTCGCGGCGGCCACCGGCCACCTCGGCCCGACCGTGTACCGCTCCACCGACCTCGGCGAGACGTGGACCGAGGCGACCACGCCGCCGGCGTTCCCCGAAGGCGACCCGCACGGACGCAGCGTGCGCTCAGTGTTCTGGCTCACCCCGGGCCACTTGTCGGAGCCGGGCGTCTGGTATGCGGGTGGCTCGCCGCAGGGACTGTTCCGCACTGAGGACGCCGGCCTGACCTGGGCACCCGTGAGCGGCTGGAACGACCACCCGCGCTGGACCGACTGGGCCGAGTGGCCCGAGGTCGTGGGCACGCCCTCCGGGTCGATCCTGCACTCGATCAACGTCGATCCGCGCGACCCCGCGCACCTCTACATCGGCCTGTCGGGCGGCGGCGTGTTCGAGTCGCTCGACGCGGGCAACGACTGGAAGCCGATGAACGCCGGCGCCTCGGCCGACTTCCTACCCGACCCGTTCCCCGAGTGGGGCCAGGACCCGCACTGCGTGCGCCAGCACCCGCAGCAACCCGACCGGCTGTACCAGCAGAGCCATTGCGGCATCTATCGGCTCGACCGGCCCGGCACGACCTGGGTCCGCATCGGCGACAACATGCCCCGCGATGTCGGCGACATCGGTTTTCCGATCGAGCTGCACCCGCGCGACCCCGACACCGCGTGGGTGTTCCCGATGGACGGCACCGACGTGTGGCCGCGTACCAGCCCCGACGGCCGCCCCGCCGCCTACGTGACCCGCGACGCGGGCGAGTCATGGACGCGCCTCGACCGTGGCCTGCCGGCGCGCGGTTGGTTGACCGTGAAGCGACAGGCGATGACCGTGGACGCGGGCGACCCGGTGGGCGTGTACTTCGGCACCACCGGCGGTGAGGTGTGGGCCAGCAACGACGAAGGCGCGACGTGGACCTGCGTCGCATCGCACCTGCCCGAGATCTACTCCGTCGAGGCCGCGGATCCCGTCCAGGGAGCGTGAGCCTTGGTACACGTGCGGGTGCCCACGCCGCTGCGGTCGTACACCGGCGGGCAGGCGAACCTCACCGTCGACGGCTCGACGGTCACCGAGGTGCTCGACGCCCTCGACGAGCGCTTCCCAGGAATGCGGTTCCGGATCGTCGACGAGCAGCACCGCCTCCGCCAGCACATGAGCATCTTCCTCGACGGCGAGCGCTGCCGTGACCTGTCGAGATCGCTCGACGGCGTAGCCGAGGTGGTGATCATGCAGGCATTGTCCGGCGGGTGAGCCGGCCCGTCACCCCCACCGGTCATCCCGTGAATCGCAGAGGGGCGCGTGACCGCGCGCCCATGAACGGGCGCCCAATGCGGCGCGCGTAGCGCCACTGGACCGAGATCCGCGGACCGGCCACCCCGGATCCCACCGCGGATGCATGCAGGTACGCGACCGAGTGCTCCCAGTCCGCCTGCGCGCGGCCGCCCATCACCACCAGGTCACCCGAACCCGGCGCGAGATCGTGCGTCGCGCCGTTGCCGGGCAAGTCCCGGTGGCGGTTGGCCCGCGGGCGGAGCAGCCACGGCCGCCGCGCGCCGAGGGTGAGGATCGCGATGATCGTGTCGTCGAGCCATCGCATGTCGGTGTCACGATGGAACGCCTGGCCGTCGCGGCCGTCGCGGTACTGCATCATGGCGAAGCTCGTGAACTGCACTCCGTAGCGGTGTTGGATCGCGCGGGTCGCGTCCGCCAGCACGGGGTGCGGCAAGGGCCGGCCCCACGACCAACCCGCGCTCAGGCGCCGTTCGTCGACGTGGTGGTCGTAGCGGAACAACTGCACCTGTCTCCACGCCACGCCGTGCAGCAGCGCATCGAACACCTCGTCGGCTCCTTGCAGCCACCCGCGCGCGACGTCGACCCACGAGGTCTCGTCGAGCTGGAGCCGCTCGAACGTCGCTGCCGGGTCCACTGCCGGCACGGGGTCCATCGTCAACCCGACAGCGCCGCGAGGCGGTCCTGCACACCGGGGAACTCGGCGTCCTCGGCGAGGATCCGCTCGAGGTCCTCGCGCGCCTTCGCGCGCTGGCCCAACGACGCGTAGGTCTCCGCCCGCTCGGCCAGGGCCTGGTGGCGGATCTCCGGCGCTCGACTGCGGAACCGGACCACCTCACGCAACGCATCGAGCGCGGCCTCCGGGTGACCGAGGTGTCGCAGCGCCGACGCGCGGTACACGAGCAGCAGCGCCGACGGGTCGTCCACGTTGGTGACCCCGTTGGTCGTGTCGACCACGTCGTCCCACCGGCCCGCGACCGTGTACAGCTCCGCGAGCGACACGGCGGCGATGGTGGTGGGCGTCACCCGCTCGACGCAAGCGATCGCGTCAGGTAGCCACCCGGCGCGCTGGTACAGCTCCGCGAGCGCGAGCGTGGCGGTGTCACGCGCCGGTGGCAGTTCGGCGGTGACGCCGAGGGCCAGGTTGACCCGCAGCCGGAGCCCCAGCGGCACGAGGTAGCGCGTCGTGAACGGATGCGCGGCGACGTCGGTCGGATCCGCGAACACCCGCGTGAGGTCCGCGATCGCGCCATCCCCCGGTTCGCCGGCGAAACCGGCGAGCAGCCGGGCCGGCAGCGCGACCTCGGGGTGCTCGGCGGCGATCGCGTCGAACTTGTCCGCGCCGGTGAGCTTCCCGGTGGCGCGGAGCTCGCCGACGACGAGGTCGTACAGCGCCCGGTCGCCGTGCTCCCAGAAGTGCGGCCTGCTCGGCAGCAGCGGTGCACGGTGCGGGCTGATCGGGGTGCTGGTCCGGGATGCGCTGGTCTTCGGTGAGCTCCGCAGGTTGCTCGTCTGCATCCAGGTCAGGCCGGGGCCGAGGTGGACGCTGGTGGTCTGCCGGCCGCTCGAGTGGACCGAGTAGTGCACCCCGTGGCCGCCGAGGGTCAGCCCCACTCCCCGCTTCGTGAGGTTGAGGTGGACGCCCGGCATGATCCGCAGGCTGCGGCGGTATCGGAAGCCCATCCCGGTGAACGTACCGACACTGGCAGACATGCCGCTGGCAGCCGCGGGCGGAAGGCATCATGGACCGATGGCGTATCGAGGGGCGGTGTCGCGCCCGCCGCTGGAGCTGCTCGCCCTTGCCGTCGTCGCGATCGCGGCGTCCGCGGCGTTGCTGGTCGTCGCCGACGGTGAGCTGGTCAATCTCGCCGGCTACGTGCTGGCGATGATCATCGCCTCGCTCGCCATCGTCGGCTACCGCACCGTGGAAGGTCGCCGGCAGAGCCGCGCCGGCTACTCCCGCCTGGGGGCGCGCCTGCATCTGGGCGCGGTCGTCTGGGTCCTGCTCGCGATCGGCATCGTCGTCGGTGCCGCGCACGTCTGGCGTTTCGCGGACGCCATCGCCCGGCGTTGAAGCGCCACCGTCTCCGCTTCGCCGCGATCCCCGCGGTGCTGTGGGTGCTGGCCGTCCTCGCGGCGAGCACCTTCGCGGTGAGCACGTTCGCGGCGCCGCGCCAGCAACCGTCCGGCGGTGCGGTCAGCACGCTCGCCGACTGCTCGGCGAAGACCGGGCGGGTCGCGGTCACGTTCCTCATCGACGAGTCGGCGAGCTTGCGTGACACCGACCCCGACAACCGCCGGGTCGACGCGGTGAAGGCTGCGCTCACGTCTCTCGCCCAGGTGGCCGACCGCACTGCGTCGACCGCGGTGCCGGTGCGGGTCGACGTGTCGATGCTCGGCTTCGGCGTGGGCACGACCGAGATCGTGCCGTGGACGACGATCGACTCGTCGCGTCTGCCCGACCTGCTCAGCGCGAGCGAGCAGTTCGCGACCCGCAACAGCGAGATCGACACCGACTACGCGGCGGCACTGTCCGGTGCGAGCAACGAGCTCGCACACCTGCCGAGCCCGGACGTGACCGCATGCACCGCGATCCTGTGGTTCACCGACGGCCACTACGACATCCAGGCGCGCTCGACCGGCGAGACCAAGCCGTACGCGCCGAACATCGCCCTGCACAACCAAGCTGACGCCGACGCGCTGCGGGCTGCCGGCATCCAGTTCCTCTGCCAGGACGGCGGCCTGGTCGACAGCCTGCGCGGTGGCGGCACGCAGATCTTCGCGGTCGCGCTGTCGTCTCCCTCTGCGCCGATCGCGCCCGAAGACCAGGACTTCCTCCAAGCGGTCGCGGAGGGCACCGCCGGCAGCCAGCGATGCGGCGCCGCTCGCGCCCCCGGCGCGGCGCCGGTCGGCGAGTACCTCGGCGCGGGTGACGTGTCGCAGTTGATCAGCGGCTTCTTCGACGTCGTCGGCAACCTCGCGGGCGGCACCGCGCTCGAGTCGGCGTCGGGCTTGACGGTCTGCGCGCGCCAAGCGTGCGAGGCGGGGACGCATCAGTTCACCGTCGACCCCGGCTTCGTGGCGCTGAGTGCGCTCGCGGTGTCGTCGGTGCCCGCGCAGGTCGAGTTGCGCTCCGCCGAGCCGTCCAGCACCCCACTGGTCGTCTCCCCGGTCGACCCCGGCGGCCAGAGCGCGCTCGGCGCGGCGACGGTGCGCTGGACACGGGTGGCACCGGGTGCTCTGCTCCTCGACGTCACGCTGCCCGGCGAGCAGGGCGCGTGGAACGGCGCCTGGAGTGTGGGGTTCGTCGATCCGTCCGGCCAGCTCACCGGGACCGGGTCGCTGGAGCTGTTCGCGTTCGGCGACGTCGAACCGTTCATCAACCCTGTGCAGTTCCGCGCCGGCGACACGAACACGTTCACGGTCGTGCTGCGACATCGCGACGGCTCAGGGGTCGACGTGACCCGCTACCAGTCGATCGAGCTCGAAGCGGCGATCGTCGATCCCGCGACCGGCAAGCGCACACCGGTGGAGCTCGGTCCTCCGGACGCGACCGGGACCCGCACCGGGACCTGGGAGGCGCCCAGCACGGACTTCCCGGCGAAGATCGACATCACGGTCACCGCACGCGCCACGACCACCTCGGGCGTCGCGCTCACCGCCGTGACCCGGTCGCTGTCGACCGACGTGCTGCCACCGAGCGCGTACCCGACCGTGCAGCCCACCGCGCTGCGCTTCGACACCATCACCGGCACGAAGACACAGCAGGCGGTGCTCACCGTGACCGGCGGCGACACCGCGGCCGGGTGCGTGTGGTTCGACGGCTCCCAGCTGCTGCACGGCCCGTCCGACGCAGGCAACATCCGAGTCGAGGTCGACCCGCCCGCGGTCGACCAGGCCACCTGCCTGCGGGTCGACTCACTCGAACGGCGCGAGCTGCGCGTGCGGATCACGCCGTCGCACACCGCCGCGGGCCGTGTCGACGGCACGTTGCGGTTCGTATTGATCAGCGACGCCAATCCCGCGCAGTTGCGGCTGGCCGTCGCGTTCGAGGCACCGCTCGAGAAGGTGCTCGACACTGGCAAGGCCATCGCTATCTGGCTGGTGCTGATGGCGATCGGTCTCGCCATCCCGGTCGTGTTCATGTGGCTGCTGAGCGCGTTGACCGCGACCTTCGAACCGCCGTCGTCGCTGATGGTGGCCCGCATCCCGATCACGATCACCGCGTCCGATCACGTGTACCGCACCGGTGGCGCGATCGACGACGGTCTCACGATCGCGGGCTCGGAGTTCGAACCGCTCGAGGGCGAGGGCCGCACCCGTGCCTTCGATGTTCCCTCGGGATCCCACGCAGGATCCGGAGCACCCGATGTGCTGCACTTCCGGAGCAGGCCACCGCGGAACCCGTTCGCCCGCGCCATCGGCGAGGTCGCCGTCGACGAAGGTGCGGTCGCGTCGGTGCCGGGTCCGAACGTGGGCAAGGACGGCAGCGCCGCGCCGGTGCCTTTCGGTCTTGCCGGCGCGGCGGTGGTGCTGGTGTCCGGCGAGGCCCTCGACACCGCACCGGTCGCGCTCGGCGCAACCATCGCGATGGCCCTTGGCCAGGATGCCGGGAGTCTGTACCCGGACGAACCCGCTGCAGAAGCTGGAGCAGAACCCGGAGGTTCCGGTAGCTCCAGCTTCGGCCGACGGCCCGACCTCGAAGCGACCTTGCTCGCGTTCGCGCCGGCGGGTGAGCTGCCGCGGTACACCGCGCACTTCGATCGGTACCGGGGCGCGATCGCCGCCGCCGTCGACCGCCTCTACGAGCTGCACCGCTCCCGACGGTGATGGTTCTCAAACAGTTCGTACTACTGCAGGCGATTTCGTTGGAAGAACGCGACCGCGAGCGCGGGGACGTCAGTGGGGATGGCGTGACCACCGGGATGGATATACGTGTCGAGCTCGAGGCCGTCCCGGCCGTGCTCGATCGTGAGGTACTGGTTCCCCGCGTCGCCCGACGAACCCGGCTGCGCGGCGGCATCGATACCCAATTTCTCCTCGATGCGCGGGATCGCCAGCTTCTGGATGTCGTAGTCGACCAGTGGGTCGTTCATGCCGAGCGACACGAACATCGACCGGTCCGGATCCGTCGCCAGCAGCCGGAGCGGCGGGGCCGCGGACACGTTCGCCGTCGCCGCGATCGCGTTTCCCCGCTGGTTCAGCAGCAGCGACACGAACTGTGAGCCGTTCGAGTGTCCGAACAGGTACACCGCGCCGCGGTCGACGGGGAGGTTCGCCTGGATCGTGGCGAGCATCGTGTCGAAGAACGCGAGGTCGCGGTCACCGAGCTCGCCGACCTCGGTCTGCCAGCCGGGCTCGCTGCCGTCGCTGTCGGTGATGCCCCGGTGGCCGGGCAGGCCGTCGGGGTACACGACGATCGCCGCCGGCCACAGGTTCTCGAGGTGCGTGCTGCGCTGGATGCCGGCGCCACTGCCGCCATGACCGTGGAACGCGAACACCAGCGGCGCGGGCGGCGCGCCATCCTGCAAGAGCTCCGGCGGCACCACCAGCACGGCGGTGCGCTGGATACCGCCGACGCTGAACGACACGTGCTGCGCGCCGGCTTCGTACGGTCCGACCGGCTGCGGCGCGTGCCGGTCGTTCGAGCACCCAGTCAACACGGAAACGGTCAACACGGAAACGGTCAACACGGAAACGGTCAACACGGAAACGGTCAGCATGAGCACACGACGCACCGTGGGATCGTCGGCAGGACGGGAGTGGGCCTGATGAGCCGACCGTGAGGATCTCGTGATCCCCGTGATCCCGTGAGCCGCTACCCCGTTTGCCCGCGGCCCGCGATCGCGAGCAGGGTCTGCGTCCGTGAACCGGGGAACCACGGCATGAAGCGGGGAACCACGGGGCAGGCCAGCATCCATGTCGACGCACCGCCGGAGAGGGTCTACGACCTCGTCACCGACGTGACCCGCATGGGCGAGTGGAGCCCCGAGACGGTGTCGTGCACCTGGCTCGACGGCGCCGGCGGCCCCGCGCTCGGCGCCCGCTTCAAGGGCGTCAATCGGCGCGGTGTGTTCCGCTGGTCTACGAAGCCGCGGGTCGTCGCACTCGAACCGGGACGGGAGTTCGCGTTCACCACCGAGTTCGCCGGCCTCGAGCTGGTCCGGTGGACGTACCGCTTCGACCCGGACGGTGACGGGACCCGGGTGACCGAGTCGTTCGAGATGGTGCGCGACGAGCCCATCGTGGTCGACCTCGCGATGCGGTGGCTGATGCGGATCAAGGACCGCAAGGCCGACCTCGAATCGGCGATGCACACGACGCTGACCCGGATCAAGGCTGCCGCCGAGCGTACGACGGCGGAGGGCTCGACCGCCGACGGATGACGAGCACGCGGGCGGCGACCCGCGGCCTCGGCATGAAGGCACTCCGTGGCACCTTCGGCCCGAGTGTCACGAACGGCGACCCGGTCGAGTCGTCCGGCACGCACCCGTGCAAGCAAGCTCCGTGCAAGCAAGTTCTCCGGTGCGGCAGGATGCCGGGCGTGGAGCAGCTCGTCGACCAGCCCGTCATCGACATCCTCGACCGCGGCTTCTGGCAGCGGAACCCCCACGACGCGTGGGCATGGTGCCGGGCGCACGACCCCGTCCACCGTGACGAGCGCTCGGGGATCTGGTGCATCACGAAGCACGCCGACGTGCTCTGGGTCGAGCGCCACGCCGAGCTGTTCTCATCGGACTCGGCGTACCGGCTCAACGAGTCGCCCGGTGAGTCGAACATGATCGCCGAGGACGACCCCGTGCACCTTCACCAGCGGCGCCTCGTCAACCGTCGCTTCACACCGCGGGCGGTGGGCACGCTGACCGCGACGCTGGTCGAGCTGATCGACAAGCTGGTCGACCCGCTCACCGCGGCCGGGCACACCGAGGTGATCAACGACCTCGCCGGCCAGCTCCCCGCGCGCCTCACCGCGAAGCTGCTCGGCCTCGACGACGACGAGTGGTGGACGACGCTCAAGACGTGGAGCGAGCGGCTGATGCGCCTCGACGCCGCGCCCACCGACCCTGACGTGCTGATGCCACTGGTGGAGACTCTCCAGCAGCTCATGGCCACCGTGGTCGACAAGACCGACGAGTTCCGCCGCTGCCCGAACGACGGGCTCATGTCGACCTGGGCGAACGCGTCGATGCTCGACGGCTCGCCCATGCCGGTCGAGACGGTGTTCCACGAGACCGGCCTCTTCGTGTCCGGCGGCTCGGAGACCACCCGCACCGCGATCGCGCACGGGCTGCGGACCTTCTGCGACCACCAGGACCAGTGGGAGCTGCTCGCCGAACACCCCGAGCACCTCCGCACCGCGGTCGACGAGGTGATCCGCTGGGTGACCCCACTCAACAACATGTTCCGCAAGGCGACCACCGACGTCGAGCTGCGCGGCAAGACCATCCACGCCGGTGACCGGGTGATGCTCGTGTACCCGTCGGCCAATCGCGACGAGGAGGTGTTCGACGATCCGTTCACCTTCGACGTGACTCGCTCGCCGAACAACCACGTCGCGTTCGGATACGGCACCCACTTCTGCATCGGAGCGAACCTCGCCCGCCACGAGCTGGAGCTGCTGTTCGGCAAGCTCACCAGGGAGTGGACGAACCTCCGGCCGGTCACCGAGCCCGACGTCGAGCTGAACCACTTCGCCCGCGCCGTGCAGTCCTTCGAGTTGGCCTTCGACACCCGTTGAGCTGCCGCTACTCCACGAACTCGGGCAGGACCGTCCGGGCGAACTCCTCGACCTGCCCGCGCCCCGCGGAGGGCCATCCGCACACGACGTAGCCGTAACCGGCGTCGCGCCAGGTCGCCGCGTGCTTGCGAGCGGTCTCGAGGTCGTCGAGCGACATCGAGCCGGCCCGCAGGATCGACGCCGGATCGCGTCCCGCCGCCTCGGCGAGCTCGTCGAGGCGCCGGTACGACTCCTGCAACGACCGCGGTGTCCCGAACGCATGCCACGCGTCGGCGTACTTCGCGACGAGCGGCAGCGTCCGCCGTGGCCCGTTGCCGCCGATCCAGATCGGCGGATGCGGCTGCTGCACCGGCGGCGGACCCAGCCGCGCGCCGCGCAACGACACACAGCGGCCCTCGTACGACACGACCTCGCCCGTGGCGAGCCGGGTCACGATCTCGAGCGCGTCCTCCAGCAGGTCGAAGCGTTGCCGCAACGGCGGGAACGGGATGCCGAGCTCGTCGTGCTCCTTGTCGAACCAGGCGGCACCGAGCGACAGCTCCAACCGACCATGCGACGCGTGGTCGATCGTGAACGCCTGCGCCGCGAACACCGACGGATGCCGGTACGTCACACCGGCAACGAGCAGTCCGAGCCGGATGCGCGACGTGACCCCCGCGAGCGCGGCGAGCGTCGTCATGCCCTCGAACGCCTCGCCCGGTCCCTCGCCGTACATCGGCTGGAAGTGGTCGAAGCCCCACGCGCCGTCGAAGCCGAGCTGTTCCGCGAACTGCACCCGGCTGACGACCTCGTCCCAGGGCATCCGTTGCTGTGCGACATCCAATCCGAACCGCATGGCGCGCCACGGTAGGCGCCGCAGCTCGCCCGGCCGCAGCTCGCCCGGCCGCAGGTCGCGGAGCCGCAACCCAGCGGTTCATGGCGCCGGCCCCCGCGCCCCTTCCGTCGCCCGCGCCGGCGGCGGGGACGGGCCGAGCAGCCCAGCCCGCCGATCGCGCTCGGTCTTGTCCGCGTGGCACGGCTTGCACCGGGCCCGCAGGTTGCCCAGCGCGGTGATGCCGCCGTTGGCGATCGGATCCAGGTGGTCCCACTCCAGCCCGAGCTGGCGGCCGCAGTCGACGCAGGCCACCCCGTCGAACGCGGGCGGATCGCCGAGCTCGAGCGCGGTGCGCAGCACCGCCGGGACGCGGCGGCCGTAGTGGGCGACGGTGTCGATCTTCGTGCCGTCGTGCAGGACCGCCTTGACGAACCCGTGTGCGAGCGCAGCCCGTACCGTCGACACCGGCACCGGTCCACCACCCAGGATGTGGCTGGTACCCGTCGCGATCTCGTGCACGAACACCACGTCCGCACGCGGCGCCCGGCCGGTGCCCCCTTCGGTGATCAGACGAGCGACCGCGTCGGCGGCAAGCCGCTCCCGCGGCTCGACCATGCCACCGCCGGACCGGGCCGCACGCCAGGCGCGGTCGGTCTCGATCTCCACCCGTTTCATCATCGGGACGCCGACATCCGGTGGCAGCGCGCCCGAGTAGCGGATCATGCCGTGCTCGTCACGCCAGTGGCGGTGGGAACGCGCCGCTCGCTGGCGCGCGTGCAGCTGCTCGACGTCGACGGCAGCGAGCCGGCGCTTGCGCCCCTCGTCGCGCAGGCCGCGCAAGTCGCGCGAGCGTGCCACCTCGAGCATCTGGTGCTCGGTCGCGCCGCCGGCCGCGACGGTGGCCGCGATCTCCTGCGCCTGCTGCACCGACAGCTCGCCCGCGACCACCGCGTCGCGGGTTGCCGGCAAGGCGTCGAGTTGCGACACCAACTCGAGGGCGCGCTCCGCTTCGCCGAGAGATGTGCCGGTCTCGCAAGCCAGCCAGTCCGACGCGCGCACGAAGCCCTTCTCGCGCACCGCACCACACGACGCGGCCCGCACCGCAGCCCGCGCCCGTGCCGCGGCACACACCTTTTCCAGCCGCGCCAGTACGCTCACCAGCGCGGCACAGTCGTCACCGGGATGCAACCCCGGCTCGAACGAAGTGAGCCGCTCTATCAGCGATTCGGCAGCAGCGCGCAACCCGGGCACGGACACGACACGCATCTCCAACGACGAACAACCGATTCGAGGAGAGCCATCGCACCCGGCTCACGAAGGGTAAGGGCAGCGTAGCGAACAGGTGTTCGGATCCCAACCCGAAATCGAAGAAACCTCGGCGGCGCCCCTCAGCGTGGACCGATCCGCTCCTTCCGGGCCGTGAACAGCGTGCGGTAATTGCCACAGCAGGGTCTCGCCGTCGCGCGCGCTCGCGGCGGAACACTCGACGGCACGATCGTGGTCGGTGACGATCTCAGCTCCGTCGACATCTCATCCGATCCGATCCGAGCCGATCCGAGGATCACGTCAACCCGCGGCGCGGAACCGTTCGTAGCGCTCCTCGAGGAACGCCTGTCGCGGGCGTTCGGCCTCTCGGCGGGGCACGACCAGCAGGCGACGCCGATCCAGCTCCTGCAGGCCATGGCGCAACATCGGGCCATCGATCTCCTGCAGGATGTCGTCGCGGATCTCGACGACCAGGTCAGGGCGGACACCGAGGATGTTGCGGTCGAAGGCGGCGTGATGAAGCTTGCACATGGCCATCCCGTTCGGGACGATCGGCTCACCGAGCGGATCGGTGTCCGGGAGGATGTGTGCCGCGTCGAGGAGCTCCGGGTGGCGCAACCGGCAGACCGCGCAGCTCTCGCTGTACGCGCGCAGGACCTTCTGCCGGAAGGCGAACTGGTGGAGCCGCTGGCGCGCCAGACGGGTGACGTAGATGCGCCGCGCGAGGTCGACCGCGTCGGGATGTAGGTCAGGGCGGATCGCCGCCGGATCATCGATCGCCACCGTGAAGGTCAGCGCGCCCGGATCGTCGGCAGTGATGAACGCGGGGTACTGCGCAACATACATGCCCTTCGTGACACCCTGGAAGTAGACGAGCGGCAGTTGCAGCTCCAAGAGCTGACGAAGACCCACGTTGTCGTGGTGCAGCGGATCCGTCCCGCGATACCGGTACAGCAGCAAGCCGCCGTCGCTCACCTCGTCGTCGTAGGGCCGGGGCCGGCCCGGCACAACCGGTGCGGTCGTGATGCTCACGGGGAACCGAAGCTGTGCGGGTTTGAAGATGCCCTGCGGTCCCATCACGCGGATCCGCTCGCCACCGACGGGCGTGCCCTCGCGCAGCGCGCTGAACGGCAGGACCTCGCCGTAGCGGGCGACGAGGCCATCCAGCCACGCAAAGACGCTCTGGCGGACGACCCACTCCTGGCCCACGGAACCCACGTCGGCCCGTGCTCCCATACGGCTTCCGTACCGGTTTCCCTAGCGGAACTCGAGGCCCTCGAAGTCGCCCGACCGGCGCCACTCGTCGAGGTACTTGAAGTACGCCATCGGCCCGTGCGGGTAGCCCACGAACAACTCCCAGCCCTTCGAGCGCGGCTGGCCTTCGTTGTTGTAGTAGCCCGGCGTGCACTCGAGTGAGCCGATCGTCATCCCCGGGCCGCTGAGCAACAGCTCGAGCCACGCGTCTTCGGCTTCCTTGGTGACCTCGACTTCGCGGTAGCCGTTGTCGAGCGCATGGCGCACGATCATCGCGATCGTCAGGCCCGCCTCGGTGAGGTTGTGCGGGATGTTCGAGATCAAGTTCGCGCCTTGCGCCGGCTGCACCCAGAAGGCGTTCGGGAACCCGTAGGTGTGGACGCCGTGCTTCGTGCGCATGCCCTCAGCCCAGTAATCGGAGATCTTCTGGCCGCCACGACCGATCATCTCGAAGCCCGTTCGCCGCGTGAGCTCCGTGCCCACCTCGAACCCCGACGCGTAGATGATGCAGTCGACCTCGTACGGCACACCACCGACGACGACCGCGTTCTCCGTGATGCGCTCGACACCTTTGCCGTCGGTGTCGACGAGATGGGTGTTGGGGTTGTTGAAGGCCTGGAGGTACTCGTCGTGGAAGCACGGCCGCTTGCAGAGCTGCCGGTACCAGGCCTTGAGCTTCTGCGCGGTGTCCGGATCCTCGACGATCGCGTCGACGCGGGCGCGGATCTCCTCCATCTTCTCGAAATCGGACTGCTCGAACGCTGCCATGATCCGCTCCGGCGTGAGCGGTTCGTCAGACGGTAGCTCCATCACCTTGCTGCGGATCCGGCGAGCGATGTCGGTCCAGCCGTCCATCACCAGGTCTTCGGTCGCGAACCCGCCCATCTGGTTGGCGGTGAAATTCTCGAGCCAGCGTTGCTGCCATCCCGGGGTCGCGATCTCCGCGAACCAGTCCGGGTCGATCGGGTAGTTGTCGCGCACGTCCACCGACGACGGCGTGCGCTGGAACACGTACAGCGTCTTGCACGCCTTCGACAGCTCGGGTACGCACTGCACCGCGGTCGCGCCGGTTCCGATGATGCCGACGCGCTTGTCGGCGAGCTTGTCCATCGGCGCGCCCTTGTTGTCACCACCGGTGTAGTCGTAGTCCCAACGGCTGGTGTGGAAGGAGTGGCCGCGGAACGTCTCGATGCCGGGGATGCCAGGCAGCTTCGGGACATGCAGCGGCCCGGTGCCAAGGCCGACGAACCGAGCGGTGAACTCGTCGCCGCGGTTGGTGCGGATTATCCACACGCTCCGGGCACCGTCCCACTCGAGCTCGGTGACGGTCGTGTGGAACAGCGCGTTGTCGTAGAGGCCGTACTGCTTCGCGATCCGCTGGCAGTGCTCGAGGATCTCCGGACCGTGCGCGTACTTCTCGCTGGGCATGTGGCCGGTCTCCTCCAGCAGGGGCATGTACACGAGCGACGCCGTGTCACACATCGCGCCCGGGTACCGGTTCCAGTACCACGTGCCGCCGACGTCACCGCCCTTTTCGATGATGCGCACGTCCTCGATGCCGGCCTCCCGCAGCCGGGCGCCGGTGACGAGCCCGGCGAAGCCGCCACCGACGAACGCGAACGTGACGTGGTCGAACAGCGGTTCGCGCTCGACGAACGGCACGTAGGGGTCATCGAGGTAGTGGGCGAGGGTGCCCTCGAGGCGCAGATACTGGTCGTTGCCGTCCGGCCGCAGCCGCTTGTCCCGCTCCTCGGCGTACTTGCGCTTCAGGGCCTCGATGTCGATCGTCGTCACAGGGCGAGTCAACGCGACACTTGACCGGCTGGTCAAGCCCTGGCCGCGCCGGGTTCGGCGAGGCGACGGTTGCGACGACAGCGTCGTGACGATCCTCCACGACCGCCACAGTTCAACCTGCGGCCTTTCAGGGTCATGCAGAACAAGCCGTCCGGTCCGCTGGCGTGGTACGGGACCGAACTTGACGAGGAAGCGTTCGTGGCGAAGATGGCCGAGAAAGGTCGGCTGATCTACGAGTTCGAGCCGCGCAAGGTGTACGAGTTGCGGTGAGCCGAGTCCGGGTTTGCGCTCAGCCGGGGAAGCAGGCGCAGTCGCCGCCGCACGGCCCCGCCGGCGGTCGATCGGCCGTCGACGCGCCGGCATCAGCGGCACGGCCGACCGAGGCGAACACCGGCAGCAGGCGGACGGCATCGTCGTGCCCCGACGGGCAGACCGCGCCCGTGTCGGCGTCATCGAACGAGCGGCGCAGCTCGAACTGCGCGTCGCAGATCCGGCAGCGGTACTCGTAGAGTGGCACGCCGCGATTGTAGAGAGCCGCGCGTCAGCCGGACGCGGCGGAGCCGCGCATGCGTCAGCGGGGCGCGGTCGCAACAACACCGAAGGCCAGCGACGGGATCGTCAAGCCCCCATCGGGCTCGGTGCGGTACTCGCGGGTCATCGGCTCGAGGGTGGCCCGGATCGCGGCGAGCTCTTCAGCGGACAGCGACGCAACGAGCAGCGCGAGCGATCCGGCGACGGTGGTCTGCAGCGTCCAGTAATCGTCGAAGCTCGCGAACCGCTGCACGCCGGGGATCTCCTCGACCTCGACGTGGTCGAAGCCGGCACCGTTCAGCAACGCGCGGTTGTCGTCCGGTGCACCGAGCGAGAACACGCCGCCGGGGCCGAACGGGTTGCCCGGGAGCTCGTGACCGTTCTCGGCGATCGACAGCGCGAGCAGCATCAGCCAGGGGTTGCGGTCGGGCGGCCCCCAGACGCCGTACGCGACCTTCCCGCCGGGTCGCAACACCCGGCGGGCGCCGTCGGCGGCGCGGGCGGGCTCGGGCAGCAGCATCATCCCGAAGCGTGACAGCACGCCGTCGACGCTGGCGTCGGGGAGATCGATGGCTTGCGCGTCCATCGTGCGGCACTCCACGTTGTCGAGGCCACGGGCGGCCGCGCCTCGACGGGCCGCGTCGACCATGCCGGGGGCGAGGTCGGTGGAGACGAGACGGCCCGACGGGCCGATGCGCTCGGCGACGAGGAAGCCGGTCTCGCCCGGACCGGCCGTCAGCTCGAGGTACGTACCACCAGGACGGGGGTCGAGGTGGTCGACGATCCAGTCGGACACCGTCCGCTGGTTCTCGAACAGGCGCGCCCGGTTCGCCTCCCACGCGGCCGAGACCGCATCGGGCCACTGCGGGTGATCGTCGCCGTCCGCCACAGCTGTCACCGGGCCGCGAGGACCGTGACCCCGTCGCCGGCGAGATCGTCGAGGGCGGCCCTGCGGCCCGCGATCACCATCAGCAGCGACAGCATCGGCCCGGCCGCTTCGGGGCCTTCGCCGTGGGACCAGTCGCAGTCGGTGGCGCGGAGGCACACGCCGTCGATCCGCTTCTTCGCACCGATGATGAGGTTGGAGCCCTTGTAGAAGTCGGCGACGCGCACGAGGGCGTCGGACGGGTAGGTGTGCGCGATCCCGAGCGGCCGGCGGATGTCCTCCGCGTGGACGATGCTCTCGCCGAGCCAGGTGTCGGTCGGGCCCGGAGGATGCTTCGAGGACTCGACGATGGCCCGGAAGTTCTGGAGCGTGTCGGCCGGTGTGGCGCCCCGCAACGCCGCGACGTCCTTCCGCTGGAGGCGTGTGAGGCTGAAGCCGGCGGCGACGAGCTTGGCGACGAACAGCGGCGGGGTGATGCGGGCGGTCCCGGCCATGTGAGCGAGAACGTCGCGCACCGTCCAGCCGTCGCACAGTGACGGTGTGTCCCAGGCCGCGTCGTCGAGCGACGCGAGGTCCTCGGCAAGTGCTCGGCGCTCGCTGTGGATCGTCGGCCAGATGCCGGCGCTGTCCATCGCTCAGCTCCTTGGTGCGGGTGCGGTCGGGATCGGGGGTCGGGGTCGGATGGGGACAGCCTCGCGCGGCTCGCGGACGGCCGCTTCTCGGAACCGTTCACGACAATTCCTGTCGCCATCCGTGCCCAGAATCCGCACCGTCCCGGCTCGGCACCGTTCACGACATCGGGGTGTCGCCAAACGTCCAATGTGGACAACGGCCGGCGGGGGCCACGCCGGGCGGGCCGGGCAGTGGCGGCGCGGTCCGATCGGTCCGGGCTCACCCTGGATCGGTAGCCGCTCTCGCTGCGGCTGCCGCGGCGGGGGGCGGCAGCCGCAGCGAGTAGCGGCACGTCGAGTCGACGGTCACCGCGCCCCAGGTCGCGGTGCCCGCCGGCTCAGCGATCTCGTGGTGGGATCGACGGTGGCACGTGGTCCGCACCGGGTGTGTCGGACGCGTTGTCTCCTGCCGAGGAGCGGTTGGTCGACGCGTCGTCCGCATGCCCGGACGACTCCGAGCTCGACGATTCGTCGGAGTGGGCCGGCGGCACCGACGACGGCACATGATCGCCGGCCGGCGTCTGGCGAGCGACGTCGAGACCGTTGTTGGCGGCCGTGCTGGACACCGACTGACCGTCGACGCCGTGCTGGCCGTCGGTCGCGCCGGTCGCATCGCTGCTGACCGTCTTGCCGAAGTCGGCGTGCGAGCTCGCGTGGTCCGGGAACTCGAACGGCGTCACTGCCTTCACCGTTGCCGACACCGCGTGCTGCGCGGGACCGGGGAGAGCACCCACGGCGCCTGCCGCGGTGACGGCCGCCACGGCGACACCAACTCCGATCGCGGCTTTCGCCGCGGCACCGAGACCGGCGATGCGATCTCTCATTCGAATCCTTTCCGCGGCTGCGACCGGCCCCGGCGACGAGAGGCCGGCGCCCAGGATCGCAGCGAGCTCGGTCGAAGGCGTGGGAGCAGATCGGCGCGCCACGGACCGGGCGTCCTCGAGGAACGTGACGAGGAGCCCGAGGTCGACCCGATCGGTGACGCGACCATCTCGGAGATGGTCGAGCGCGACACGACCACTCAGGAGGTCATCGATCGTGGTGTCGTCGAGGCCGGCGCGACGGAGCATCTCGTCGTCGTAATCGCCCGAGCCGCTCAAAGGGGTACGCCTTCTCGCTCGATTTCTCGCCGGAGCGCGGCGAGGCCCCGGCGTTGCAGGGCCTTGGTCGCCCCGACCGACTTGCCGATCACCCCCGCCACCTGCTCGACGGTCAGGCCGCCCACGAGCCGCAGGAGCAGCACGTCCCGGTGGTCGGCCCGCAGCCGCCCGCACAACTCACGGATGCGTGCCGTCGTGAGCCGGACGATGGCGTCGTCCTCGACGTCACCGCCGGGTGGCTCCCGTTCGTCGGTGATCTCGACGTTCGCGGGGCGGCGCGCGGCGCGCCGGCGCTCGTCGATCAGCCGGCGATGGGCGATCGTGAACACCCACGACCGAAAGGCGGCGGGCGGGCCGGTGAACGTGCCGATCGCGCGGAACACGCCGACGAACACCTCGCTCGTGAGGTCGTCGGGCTCGGCCGCCCCCTGGACGGCGAGGTAGCCACTGACCGCGGGTGCGAGCTCCCGGTAGATCTCGCCGAACGCCCACGCCTCACCGGCTTGCGCAGCCGCCAGGAGCGTCGCGAAGGGCGAAGCGGCCATCGGCGGCGATGATGGCACGACCCACCCGCAAACACTGGGCGACGACGGCCCACCGGGCGTTCACCGGTGGAAAACCGGCGCCACGCTGTTCGGCGATGAGGTCCGTGTTGCGGCCAGCATCGGCTGAGATGACCGGACCCCGTTGCTCGCCACCACGTGGAGCCCGAGAAGGGAATCGAACCCTTGACCTGCTCATTACGAGTGAGCTGCTCTGCCGACTGAGCTACCCGGGCGGGAACCGACAGATTAGACAGGGATGGGCCCCGCCTTCGGCGGGGTCCTCTTTGGTGGATGAGAATGGTGTCGGTCGCCCGCCGGCGCCGGAGCTCAGTGGTGCCCTGTAGCCCGTAGGTCAGACTGGCGCCGGG